>JAABUQ010003128.1_pt1 | contig 31067 bp, 32 predicted proteins | sample 5560001 | NCBI WGS metagenome assembly JAABUQ01 (sample SAMN10711888, study PRJNA513371) | rock metagenome | isolation source: Antarctica rocks | place: Antarctica: Victoria Land, Finger Mt nord | collected 2015-12-18 | reverse complement strand
CGCGTTCTTCGCGCCGCCGATGCTGATCTCGCCGGCGAGCGGGCGCCCGCCGCGGATTCGGATACGGTCCAATGCGTCTCCTAGAGCCTGGGCAGCGCGACGCCGCGCTGGCGCATGTATTTTCCGGCCTTGTCGGCGTAGCTCACCTCGCAGGGGCCGGCGCCCTGCAGGAACAGGAACTGGCAGATGCCCTCGTCGGCGTGGATCTTGGCCGGCAGCGGGGTGGTGTTGCTGATCTCGATCGTCACCTGCCCCTCCCATTCCGGTTCCAGCGGCGTGACGTTCACGATGATGCCGCACCGTGCGTAGGTCGATTTACCGAGGCAGATCACCAGCACGTCGCGCGGGATGCGGAAATACTCGACCGTTCGGGCGAGGGCGAAGCTGTTGGGCGGGATGATGCAGACCGCCGCCCGTCGGTCGACGAAACTGGTGGGCGCAAAATCCTTGGGGTCGATCACCGCCGAATCGACGTTGGTGAACACCTTGAACTCGTCGGCGACGCGCGCGTCGTAGCCGTAGCTCGACAGGCCGTAGCTGATGACGCCCTCGCGCTTCTGGATCTCCACGAACGGATCGATCATCCCGTGCTGCACGGCCATGCGACGGATCCAGCTGTCGGGCATCACGGACATGGCGGGCGACTCCGGCCGAGCATGTCAGCGGGTCTAGCCGGTCGAGCAGCGGCCGTAAACGAGGTTGCCGGCCCTACTTGGACGGCTCGGGCGCGGATTTGCGGGCGCGTTCCTGCTCCTTGCGCCGCTTGAGGTTGTCGCGGAGCGCTTGCGCGCGCCGCTGCAGCAGGGCGGCCTGCCGCGCCACGCCATCCTGCTTGGCTGCGCCCTGCGGCTTGGTGTCCCGCTCCGCCATTGCCGTCGCGATCCGTCGATCTCTCCGGCGCGTGCTTGCGCCAGATTTGAGGGCAGGTCTATACCGCGCCGCCGGCGGCTGCTGTAGCTCAGTGGTAGAGCACTCCCTTGGTAAGGGAGAGGTCGTGAGTTCAATCCTCACCAGCAGCACCAGGAGCCCGCGCGAGACCGCCCCCTTTGACTGTCGGAAGATTTAACATTGCCATCGAGTGGCCGGGTGCGTTCGCCCGCATCTCCCTGATTAAACACGTTTATCCAGCTTGGCACGCGCATTGCTGGGATGAACGTGCGTCGCTTTACGAACGCTGCATTTACGAGTTGCTATTTGATCGTCGTGTTGCTCCGAGCTGGCCCGGCCCCGCGAAGGGGCCGGGCATTTTTCCCCCCGGATGCCCGCTGGTAGCGCTCCCCTATCGATGATTGGATGATTGTTCCGACGCGCGTGTATTTCCACGACGCCCTCGAACGTACCTCGAACATAGAGGGACCGAACAGGCAATATTCCGATCTTCTTAAGAAACATAACCGACTCGTGTATGCAGTTGCTCGGGAGTGTTCGCTAGAACTCGTCACCCAGAGACGATTTTATGTATCTCGATGCCATGGGAGCTATTATGGTCAAGAATTGGCAAGCGCGGGTCGGCTCGTTCTCCGTGGCCCGGAACTGGTCGCCATCGCAGTCGCCGGTCGCCGGGGACAACCTTTATATCCAGAGCGGCATGGCGGTTTTAGCAGGCCAGACCTTCGGGTCGGCGGGCGTGCAGACGACCATCGGCCTGAACGGGGCCTCGGCTGCCGGCGCACCTACCCTGGCGCTGGCGAATGTGACGCTGACCGACGTCAAGATCAGCGAGGCGCCGCCGGCATACATCGGCCCTCTCAGCAGCGCGCCACCCGGCTACTACAACGCGACATACGGCGCCGTAACGGTTGCCGGGAAAGTGGTGAACGACGGCGGCGTCATCGAGGGCGGCAGGGATTTTCGCCTGGGAACCAGCCTGAACGTCTCGTTGCAGCCGGGATCGACGTTGGTCAACAAGGGCGTGCTTCTGGCCGACGCACTCAGCCAACTGAACGTCACCGGCTACAGCGGAAGCAAGCTCGAGAACGACAAGACGATCTACGCCGCCGGCGGAAAGGTCACCGTATCGGCGCACCTGACGGGCGTCGGCGAAGTCGACGTCGTCAATTCAGGCCCCGGGCTATCGAGCGAAGTCGAACTCAACGCGGCGGTGGACGCCGGGCAGACATTCCGGATCCAGAGAGGCGTCCTGCAAGTCGATCAACCGGCCAACTTCCTGGGACAAGTGGATCTGAGCGGAACACCCTCGGGACAGGTCAGGGTTGAGGGACTGAGCGCCGCGTCGTGGGACACCAAGGGCAGCATGCTCGAATTGTTCGACGCCGCCGGTTCCAGGATCGACACGCTCCGGTTCACGACCCCGCAGGACCCGACGAAGCTGCTGGTCTACAGCGCGCCCGACCCCGCCTACGGCCACGCCGTGACGATCACGCCGAGCTTCGCCAGCATTGCGCCGTTATCGGCGACCGTGCTGCCCCAGCACATGCCTGCCGTCTAGCTTGCTGCGCCGTTCCGAACGCGACGAGCTAGGTCTGCGGTCCATTTCGAACCCCAGGAAGGGACGGGTCCCACGGCTCCCCGGGTTGACAGCCTTTCACGAGGCTCGCAGTACGACGTCTGAACCAGCGGGCTAGCACTCGCCCACGATGAGTGCTAAGACACTCGCACTGGATGCCGCGCGGCTCACTTCGAGCCGTGGCGGCCGGTTTAGAAACTCAGGGAAGCACGTATGAAATTCCGTCCGCTACACGACCGGGTCGTGGTGCGTCGGCTTGATGCCGAAGAGAAGTCGAAGGGTGGGATCATCATCCCCGATACGGCCAAGGAGAAGCCGATGGAGGGTGAAATCATCGCGGTCGGCCCGGGCGCGCGCGACGAGCAGGGCAACCTGGTGGCGCTCGATGTCAAGTCCGGCGACCGGGTGCTGTTCGGCAAATGGTCCGGCACCGAGGTCAAGATCGACGGCGAGGAGCTCCTGATCATGAAGGAGTCCGACCTGATGGGCGTCATTGAAGGCGGCGCGGCGGCCACGCAGAAGGCGGCCTGATCCAGCTTCGCCCAACAACAATCAAAGGATAGCAGTCACATGGCAGGCAAAGACGTACGATTCGGTGTTGATGCACGGCAGCGCATGCTGCGCGGCGTGGACATCCTCGCCGACGCGGTGCGCGTGACGCTCGGCCCCAAGGGCCGCAACGTCGTGCTCGACAAGAGCTTCGGTGCGCCGCGCATCACCAAGGACGGCGTGACCGTCGCCAAGGAGATCGAGCTCTCCGACAAGTTCGAGAACATGGGCGCCCAGATGGTGCGCGAGGTGGCGAGCAAGACGAACGACGTGGCCGGCGACGGCACCACGACGGCGATCGTGCTGGCCAGCGCGATCATCCGCGAGGGCGGCAAGGCGGTTTCCGCCGGGATGAACCCGATGGACCTCAAGCGCGGCGTCGACAAGGCGGTAACCGCCGTCGTCGAGGAGCTGCAAAAGCGCAGCAAGAAGATCACCACCGAGGCGGAGACGGCGCAGGTCGGCACCATCTCGGCGAACGGCGAATCGGAGATCGGCCGGATGATCGCGGAAGCGATGCAGAAGGTCGGCAACGAGGGCGTCATCACGGTCGAAGAGGCCAAGGGCATTCAGACCGAGCTCGACGTCGTGGAAGGGATGCAGTTCGACCGCGGCTACATGTCGCCCTACTTCATCACCAACGCCGAGAAGATGACGACCGAGCTGGATCAGCCGTACATCCTGATCCACGAGAAGAAGCTGTCCGGGTTGCAGTCGCTGCTGCCGCTGCTGGAGAGCGTCGTGCAATCCGGCCGTCCGCTGCTGATCATCGCCGAGGACGTCGAGGGCGAGGCGTTGGCGACGTTGGTGGTCAACAAGCTGCGCGGCGGCCTGAAGGTCGCGGCGGTGAAGGCGCCGGGCTTCGGCGATCGCCGCAAGGCCATCCTCGAGGACATCGCCATCCTCACTGGCGGCACCGTGATCAGCGACGATCTCGGCATAAAGCTGGAGACGGTCACGCTCGACATGCTCGGCCGCGCCAAGAAGGTGCTGATCGAGAAGGAGAACACCACCATCGTCGAGGGTGTCGGCAAGAGCGACGACATTAAGGGCCGGGTCAACCAGATCCGGGCGCAGATCGAGGACACGACCTCGGACTACGACCGGGAGAAGCTGCAAGAGCGGCTGGCGAAGCTGGCCGGCGGCGTCGCCGTGATCCGCGTCGGCGGCTCGACCGAGGTCGAGGTGAAGGAGCGCAAGGATCGCGTTGACGATGCGCTGCACGCGACCCGCGCGGCGGTCGAGGAAGGCATAGTGCCGGGCGGCGGCGTCGCCCTCGCACGCGCCAGCCTCGTGCTGGCGAACCTGAAGGGCGACAATGACGACCAGCGCTTCGGCATCGAGGTGGTGCGCAAGGCGGTGCAGTCCTCCTTGCGGCAGATCGCCGAGAACGCCGGCGAGGACGGCGCGGTGATCTCCGGCAAGGTGCTCGATAATAGCGAGTACGCGTGGGGCTTCGACGCGCAGGCGGGCGAGTACAAGGATCTCGTCCAGGCCGGCATCATCGACCCGACCAAGGTTGTTCGCACCGCGTTACAGCACGCGGCGTCGGTGGCGTCCCTGATGATCACCACCGAGGCGATGGTCGCCGAGCGTCCCGAGAAGCCCGCCGCAGGCGGCGCTCCCGGCGGCGGCATGGGTGGCGGCATGGGTGGCATGGGCGGCATGGGCGGCATGGATTTCTGATCCGACGACGCCTTGTCTTCCGGTACGAAGGGCACCCGCGAGGGTGCCCTTTTTGCTGCGCGGACGCCCGAGCAGCGCGTAATACAACGTCTTGTATTTTGGTAACAACGATACCAATTATGCTATTCTACTTTGCCCCGTCGTTCTCTGAGGGCAACTTCTACTCGGCGCGTTTTCAATTTCTTCCAGCGGCCGACTCGTTTGGACTTTGGCGGTGGCCGGTGGAATGTCTTGATAGCCTGCCCTTGTGGCTTCATTGAGGAGACTGTCAATGCATGATGATTCTTCCCCACCGGCTTCGATGGACCAGAACACGCAAGAAGACGGGGTACGTAACCGCCTTCAACGCGAAGTGGCAAGCTGGTCCGCTGACCGATCCGGGAAGGCTCACGCCGACGCGGCAGAGACTCTTAGCAGCGTCGTGAAGCAGCCGGCCACGCGGACGAAGTCGAGGGCGAAGCGCGCGCCGAAGCCGGCGGTTGCCGAGACCGTGGTCGATGCGCCGCGCAAGGCCTTCTCGATGTCTTATGACGGCGTGAGTTCGCGGGAATATCTCCAGCAGTCGCTGGTCCGTCGCCACACCTGACATTTGCTTTACCTGCTGGCCCGGTCGCCGGCACTCCTCCGTGCAAGGAAACTTGAGCCATGGCAAACGCTGCGCTTGGCAGCAAGCGGGTGTGCACCTCCTGTGCCGCTCGTTTCTACGATCTCACGCGAGCGCCGGCGGTCTGCCCCAAATGCGGCCACGAACAACCACTCGACCTGCCCCGAGTCTCGCGACCGGTTCGCGGCTTGCCTCCTGACCGGCGCTTCAGGAAAGCCGTGGTAGTAGAAGCGGAAAGCGAACCCGCGGAAAGCGAGGCCGCGGATAGCGAGGACGCCGAAGAGGAGGACGAGGTCGACGAGACTGCCGACGAGGAAGCGGTCCTGATCGACGACGAGGACGAAAAGGCCGAGGATCGAGGCGTTCTCGAGCACTGAGCTAGCAGCGGTCGGTTTGGCGTGAGCGGGCACCACGCGATAGCTTCCGGGTATGACTGAATCCCCGACGCCCGTTATCGCCGGCTGGCGGTTGCAGGTCTATCCCGAGCTCGGATCGACCTCCGACCATCTCGCAAACCTGGCTGCCGCCGGTGAGGGGGCAGGCTTGGCGGTGCTCGCGTTGCGGCAGACGAGCGGGCGCGGCAGCCGCGGCCGGGGCTGGCAGTCTCCCACCGGCAATCTCTCGCTCTCCGTCCTGCTGCGCCCGACGCTGGGGCTGGCCGAGGCCGGCATGTGGCCATTGCTGGCGGGATTGGCATTATTCGAGACCGCCGCCACGGCTCTGCCCGGTCCGTCCGGCCTACTGTTGAAGTGGCCCAACGATGTGCTGCTACGCGGGCGCAAGCTGGCAGGCATCCTGATCGACACCGCGCTCGACCCGGCGGGCGACGTGCGCTGGCTGATCCTCGGAATGGGTGCCAATCTCGCCGTCGCACCGGTCGTGCCCGGACGCGACACGGCCTGCCTCGCCGACGCGGGCATCACGCCGCCCGCGCCTGAAGCATTCGCAACAACGTTGCTCTCGGCGCTGGCGGCTTGGCACGAGACATGGCGGCGGGAAGGGCAGGAGCCCGTGCACCGCGCTTGGCTCGCGCGCGCGCACCCGGTGGGCACCGCGCTGACCGTGGCGTACGGCGAGACCAAGCTCGAGGGCCGCTTCGCGGGGTTGTCCGAAGAAGGCTACCTGCTGCTCCGCACGGTAGGCGGAGTGCGCGTCCTGCCCACCGGCGACGTGCTTCTCAGCCCGACTTGAGGATGTCGCCGACCGACCCGTGTGAACCTCGCCTGCGCGGAACCCGCCGACCCCGTGCAGCGCGCGGTTAATGCGATCGGCGGCGCCGCCGCGGTTGACGATCAGGACCTTGCGGAACATGGTCGGCGAGGTTCGTGGGGATGAGCGATGGCCGAGACCGTGCTTTCGGAGCTGAACGCAACCGTCTGGAAGGTCGAGGCCGCCGTCGGCGACCGGGTTGCGGAAGGCGACACGCTGATGATCCTCGAATCGATGAAGATGGAAATCCCGGTAGCAGCACCGCGCGACGGCGTCGTGGCGTCCATCCTGGTCAAGGAGGAGCAAGCGGTCAAAGAGGGCGAGGCGCTTGCGACGATGGAGTAGCGTCGGGCCGCTTTCCTTCAGCGCCCGAGGCGCCACCCGACTTCGGCCGCGAAGCTCTCGAAGAAGTCGACATCGTACGCCTGCTCCGGCGTCGCGCGGACCCGTTCGTCAATCTGCCTGGCATCGTCGCCCACGAGGATGCGCCAACGGTCGGCCTTGACGCCGTCGAGGATAGTGCTCGCCGCCTGCGCTGCCGTCATCGGCGCCTCATCGAGAAAGCGCTGTGCTCGCTCGGCCGCCATCTTGCGGATGTCGTCGTCCGACACGGCCGCTACGTCCGTGCCTGCCGCCGCGAGGCGTGCGCGCGCCTGCGCGATCTCCGCCGCGCTCGGGGCGTCCGAACCGCTCTGGATCTTGCGCGAGTTGGCCACGATGGAGGTGCCGATATGGCCCGGCATCACCACCGAGCACTCGATGTGCGGCGCGTTGACCCTGAGATCGGCGATCAGCGCCTCGGTAAAACCCTTCACCGCGAACTTGGCCGCGCAATAGGCGGTGTGCGGCACGTGCGGGCCGACGGATGCCCAGAACCCGTTCACGCTGCTGGTGTTGACGATGTGCGCGGCATCCGCCTTCTGCAGCATCGGCAGAAAAGCGCGGGTGTTCTGGTAGACGCCACCCCAGCAGATATTGAACGTCCGCTCCCATGCACTGCGGTCGTCGGTGAACATGCTGCCACCGCCGCCGATGCCGGCGTTGTTGAACAGCAGATGGATGCGGTCGGTGTCCTGCTGTGCCGCCACCTCATCACGGAACCGCCGCACCTGGGCGTCGTCGGACACGTCGGCGATGTGGGCGGTCACCCGCAGGCCCTGCGGCAGCCCTCCGGCTTCGCAGAGGCGCCTAGTTTCCGCCATCGCGTCGGCCGAGACGTCGCACATCGCGACGTTACAGCCCTCGGCGACGAGTTGGCGCACGAGTTCGCGACCCATCCCGGTGCCGCCGCCGGTGACGACCGCGATCTTGCCTGAGAAGTCCTTCATGGTCGCATCCCGAACCGTGTCATTCCCCGTGTCCTGAGCGGATCGCTCAGCCGCGCGAACTCACACAACAGCTTGCGGGTGTCGCGCGGGTCGATGATCTCCTCCACGCCGAACGTCTCCGCCGAGCGGAACGGCGAGCGCAGCTTGTTCAGCCGGTCCTCGATCTCGCGCAACTTGGCAGCCGGGTCGTCCGCCGCCTCGATGTCGGCGCGGTAGGCGGCCTCTATCCCGCCTTCCAGGGGCAGCGAGCCCCAGTACGCCGACAGCCATGCGTAGCGCATGGTGAACCGCGCCGCCGGCTTGTGCACGGCACCGGCGACGCCGAACGCGTTGCGCACGATCATCGTGCACCACGGCACCGTGCACTGGTTCATCGCCGCCATCGCGCGCACGCCGTGGCGGATCACCGCGCTGCGCTCCGCCTCGATGCCGATCAGGAAGCCGGGGCAGTCGAGCAGGTAGACCGCCGGCAGATGGAACGTCTCGGCCAGATCGCAGAACCGCACCACCTTCTGGCAGGCGTCCGCCGTCCACGCGCCGCCGTAGTGGTACGGGTCGCTCGCCATCAGCGCGACCGGCCGGCCGTCGAGGCGCGCGAGACCGGTTATCACCGAGCGGCCGAAATTGCGGCTCATCTCGAAGAAGCTGCCGCGATCGACCACGGTCTCGATGATCGGTCGCATCCGATACACCTTGCGCCGGTCGCGCGGCACGGCGTTCATCAGGCTCTCGTCGCGCCGGTTCGGATCGTCGTTCGAGGGCTCGACCGGCGGCACGTCGTACACCGAGGAGGGCAGGTAGGAGAGGAAGCGGCGCGCGCGGGCGAACGCCTCCTCCTCGGTGGCGACCGCGTCGTCCACGCCGCCGGCGCGGGTCTGGATGTCGGGGCCGCCGAGCTCCTGCTTGGAGAGATCTTGTCCGATGCGCGCCACCACCGGCGGGCCGGCGACGAACATCGCCGAGTTGCGCGTCATCACCGAGTAGTGGCTCGCCGCCAGTCGGGCGGACCCCAGGCCGGCGACCGAGCCGAGCCCGAGGGCGACCACCGGCACCACCGCCATGTTGTCCGTGGTGATCTGGAAATACGCGCCGTAGCCCACCTCGCCGGGCAGGTTGGAGCGTCCCTTGGTCTCGATCGTCTTGACCGAGCCGCCGCCGCCGGAGCCCTCGATGACGCGGATGATCGGCAGCCGGTATGCCGCCGCCATCTCCTCCGCCATCTGCGGCTTCTCGCGGATCGACGCGTCGGCCGAGCCGCCGCGCACGGTGAAGTCGTCACCGACGGCCACGACGGTGCGCCCGTCGATCGTGCCGCGACCGAACACGCAGTTCGACGGCGTGAGCTCGACCAGCTCGTTAGCCGCGTCGTACGCCGCGCGGCCGGCGATGGCGCCGACCTCGTGGAAGCTGCCCGGATCGAGCAGCGCCTCGATGCGCTCGCGCACCGTCAGCCGCCCACCGTCGTGCTGCCGCTTGACGCGCTCGACGCCGCCCATTTCGCGGGCGAACGCCTCGCGGCGCCGAAGTTCGTCGAGTTCGGGTTGCCAGCTCATGCCGTGCGGATGGTTCCGGGGCTGCCGGCGACCGCCGAGCGTCCGCCGTCGGAGACGTAGTGCCCGCCCGTCATGTTGGCGGCGCCATCGGAGCACAGGAACAGCACCAACGCCGCGATCTCCTCGGGCTTGCCGTATTGCCCGCGCGGGATCATCGACGCGTAGGTCCTGGCGAAGCCGGCGACGTCGCCCGGGCTGCGCTGCTCGGCGAGCGCCTGGATCATGCGGGTGTCGATCGGGCCGGGGCATACGGCGTTGACGCGGATGCCCTGACCGGCGACTTCGCCCGCGGCCGTCTTGGTCAGCCCGATAACCGCGTGCTTGGAAGCGACGTAGGCCGGCATCCCGGGCGAGGCGGTCAACCCCGCCACCGACGCCGTGTTGACGATCGCGCCGGCGCCCTGCTTCAGCATCACCGGCAAGACGTGGCGCAAGCCGAGGAACACGCCGCGCACGTTCACCGCCATCACCTGATCGAACATGTCCTCGTCGTATTCGGCGGTCGGCGCGATCTTGCCCTCGATGCCGGCGTTGTTGAAGAACAGATCGATGCGTCCGAAACGATCCAGCGCCGCCTTGACGTAGCCCTGCACGTCGGCCGATTTGGTCACGTCGGCGGGGACGTACACCGCCTCGCCGCCTTGCTGCTTGACGATGCCCGCCGTGCCTTCGCCGAGCGACGCGTCGCGGTCCACCACCACCACCTTGGCGCCGCCCTTGGCAAAGCCGAGCGACGTCGCGCGGCCGATGCGGCCGCCGCCGCCGGTCACGACCGCTATTTTCCCGCTGAAATCCATGGCCGGCCCCCCTCTTGTCCCGCCATGAACGATGCGCGCATCCTGCCGGGCCACGCAAGATGGGGAGGAACGATGACGCCCAGGATCCTGCTCGCGGCCAGTCCGCTCAACGACACGCCGGTCGCGCGCGAGATGGCGCCGGACGGCTTCGAGCTGACCGTCGCGGCCCCCGACAGCGCCGAGTTCAAGAATGCGCTCGCCGAGGCCGAGTATTTCGTCGGCCTCACCAGCGGGCAGATGGGCGAGGCGTTCTTCGGTGCCGGACCCAGGCTGAAGCTCGTGCAGCTGGTGAGCGCCGGTTACGACCGGGTGGACATCGCGGCGGCGCGGCGGGCGCGTGTGCCGGTTTCCAACAACGGCGGCGCCAACGCGATAGCGGTCGCCGAGCACGCGATGCTGCTGATGCTGGCGGTGAGCCGGCGGCTGGTCTGGCAGCACACCAATGTCGTGGCCGGCCGCTGGCGCGGCAACGATTTCGCCAGCGTGAAGCTGTCCGAGCTGCACGGCAAGACGCTCGGCATCATCGGCCTCGGCACGATCGGCAAGAAGGTCGCGCGCCTGGCGCGGGCGTTCGGGCTGCACGTGCAGTATTACGACACGGTGCGGCTCACCGAGGACGGCGAGGACGCCCTCAGCGCGCGGTTTCGGGCGATGCCGGAAGTGCTGCGCACCTCCGACGTCGTGTCGCTGCACGTGCCGCTCACGCCGGCGACGCGCAAGCTGATCGGCGCGCGCGAACTCGGCATGATGAAGTCGTCGGCGATCCTCATCAACACATGCCGCGGCCCGGTGGTGGACGAGGCGGCGCTGTTCGAGGCGCTGAGCAACGGCCAGATCGCCGCCGCCGGCCTCGACGTGTTCGAGGAGGAGCCGACCTCGCCCACCAACCCGCTGTTCCAGCTCGACAACGTGATCCTGACGCCGCATCTCGCCGGCCCAACCTGGGACAACCAGACGTCCCGCTTCCGCAACGCGTTCGACAACGTGCAGCGCGTGGCGCGCGGCGAGAAGCCGCTCTGGGTCATTCCGGAGATGCGGGATTTGTTTTGAGCAAGTCTCTACTCCAGGGGTCATGGCAGGAAACGACACACCAAGAGCTTATTTCATCTCGCGCCAACTCCATGCCGACGCCGCAGAACGTGCCTCTGAGTTACGGTCCGATGTAGGTTAGGCCCGCAGAGACGGCGGCCAGCACAAACGCGATTGCTAGAAGGGCCAAACCGCCCAAGAACCATCGTGTTCTCATGCGACGGAATGCCTTCTCAGGCGTCGACTGCCCGCTCCAGCTCTGAATGGTCCAAGGCACGTTTCGAGTGCCACGTATCAGAGCGGCGGTCGATGCCACGCCCAGAACGGCAGACCCGAGTGCCGCAATAAGGGAAGCAAGTCTCACAATGTAACGCCGCGAGCTAGGTGTTTACAGCGAACTCGTCACCGCTCGCCTTGGTTCCGTTGCATGAAGTCCCGCTCCGCTCTCTGAACTCTGTCCCAGTGCTCTTGCATATCGTCGAGAAGGCGAGCGCGCGCGTCTTCCAAATCGGAATACCGCTGATCGAGGCTGCTCGTGTAGGAGTTCCACGGGCGAACAATTTCGCCGTTCGGTAGCGGAACAAGAATTTCGGGAGTGCGCGACATTTGGTTAGGAATGAGTGGTATGTTTCCGGCACTCGTAATTCTCCAGCCGATGATCTGCTGAACGACGATCTCGACGGCTATCGGTCGACATGGCCATCCTGGCACGTAAATCACGAGATAAGCGATCGATCCTGCGGCAGCACTTACAACCGGAGCCGTTTCCTCCGTTAAATCGAATGGGACGTCGCTGTTCAGTGTTCTCGACCCGAGGACTACGTCGTTTTGACCATGGAACGTGCGGATGGTCTTGCCATCAGAATGCTTGGCAGACATTCTTACAACATGATTAAGGTTGACATCCCCCTGGCTACATTCAATGAAAAATGCCACCGCTAATCTCCGTTAATACAGTTATGTCCGGCTATTGGGAGCGAAGGCGGTACGCCCGCCATATCGAATATGCAGCACAGTTACTGTGAGGTTAGCCTGATTGATTTTGTAGATGATGCGGTAGACATAGCGTCTACGTCCGTAAAACACGTGACGAAGGCCGGAATGCTCAGCAGTCGAAACTCCTCTCGCCGGGTGTTCAGCAAGGCTGAGGACTGCCTTTTGAAGTCCGTTAAACCAGGCGCGAGCCTGTGCGTTGTCTTCGGCATTGATCGTCTGGTAAATGCGTCGGAGGTCCCGCGCTGACCTGTCCGTGAGCTCAACGCGGTATGCCATTATGAATGCGGAATTGGTCAAAGATTTCACTTGCCGGGCGGGTGCGACCGCCTCTCATATCCTCAAGTCCCTGTCGAATACCCTCGGCCGCACTGGCTTCCGCTGCTAAATCGAGCAGGTGCTGATACGCTTCCGCGTCTTGCACGATCGCCGCTGCCCTGCCGTTGACTGTCAAGACCACCGGCCGCTTCGTCTCTTTCAGGTGACGCATGATCTCGGCCGAATTATTGCGGAACGTAGTCATCGATTGAATGTCTTTGATGATGTCCATACCGCATTCCGAACAAAAAAATTACCTAATTAACTACTTGTGTTAGCAGACCGCGCTGGTTCGGACAAGGGCAATAGCACCGCCGCTTTGGCCTGGGCCGCGATCCCCTATCCGCGCCCCGCGCACTTCAGACGCTCCGTCGTTGTCGCCTTTACCGACCCGCGCGCCGACGCGGGATGCGGAACGGCAGCATAGCCTGCACCCACGGGGCGGCGAAGCGGTCGAGCGCGAGGCTCTCGTGGATCGCGGTGACGGGCTCGCCGCCCCACGTCGTCGCCAGCACCGAGCGGGCGTAGAACGGGGCATCCTCCAGGGTTCGCACGACGCGGACCGCACCCTCGGCGCGAGTGGGGCGGGAGATGCCCCATCGGGTGCGGGGAACGTTTGCCGGCGGCGGCGGGTCGAGGTCGGTGACGCCGCCGGACGCGGCGTAGCGCATCGCCAGCGACAGCGTGCTGCGATCGCGGCTTGTGACCTCGTAGAGCACGGCGGTGCCGTCGCCGAGCGGGGCGCGGCTCCAGTGCCACTCGGAAAAATCCGACTCGAGCGGTGCGTCGCCCTCGTTGGTGTCGAAATAGGCCGGTCCCGACCAGCGGCGGCCTTGCAGGGCGACCTCGGCGCGGGCGCAGGGGGCGATCGGCGACCAGCGGTGCCGGCCGGCGGCGTCGAGGGTGCGCACCCGCGTCTCGATCGCGGCGGGGATGACGCGGACGGTGCCGCGCAGGCGGGACGGGACCGGGGCGGTGATCTCGTCGATGTCGATGGTGAGCGCGGCACCGTCCCAGGTGAGCGCGCTCGGGCCGATGCGGAGTCTGTGCGGCGCGCGCTCGACGGCGGCCCGGCCACGCTCGGTCAGCGCCCAGCGTTTGCCGCCCTTGCCATACAGCACGACGTTCAGCGCGCAGTGGTTCAGCGGGTCCGCGGGGCCGCGCCGCCGCGCCCAGGCGTAGTACGGCGAGAACACGCTGCCGACGAAGGCGATGATGGTGAGCCCGTGCTCGCCGTCGTCGCTCAGCGCATCGACATACCACCACGCGTAACCGTTCGCAGCGACCGGCTTGTCGAAGCGAGGTCCGCGCGCAGGCTCGCCGCCGCCATCCGGCCGGACAGCGCCGCCATCGGCACCCCGGCACCCGGATGCACGCTGCCCCCCGCCAGGTAGAGGCCCGGCAGCTTGGTGCGCGACCCCGGGCGGCGGAACGACGCCATCGCGCCGTGCGTCGCCTGGCCGTACAGCGCCCCGCCCGTCGCCGGAAACAGGCGCGCGAACTCCGCCGGCGTGGTGCGGACTGTTTCCGGCCGGCGGCGGATCGTCAGGCCGCAGCGTTGCAGCAGGCCGAATGTCCGCTCCTCGCATTGCAAGATCTCCGTAGCGGTGAAGGGATGCCTATCGCCGGTGGGCGGCGCGTTGACCAGGCAAAGCAAGCGTTCGGGGCCGCCGTCGGGCGAGGTATCGTGGTCGTCGCGGTCCTGCGCGCAGACGTAGACCGTGGGCGCCTCCGGCAGCCGCGCGCGTCGGAACAGCGCCTCGAACTCGGCGGGGTAGTCGGCGGAGAAGAACACGTTGTGCCGCAACAACGGAAATCCCGACGTGGCAGCGTTGAGCGCCCAGGTGATCGCCGACAGAGATCGTTCCGCGCGCGGCTCGGACGGTACGGCGTTGGCGGCGGTCCGGCCGAACAGCCCGCCCGCGAGCGCCGCCACGTCGGCGTTGGCGACCACCGCGTCGCAGTCGAGTCGCTCGCCGTCCGCGAGCCGCACCCCGGTTGCCCGTCCACCGGCGGTGATGATCTCCGCGGCCTCGGTTCCGTAGCGGAACGTCGCCCCGCGCGCCGCCGCCAGCATCGCCAGCGCGGCGGCGATGCGGTGCATGCCGCCTTCGACGAGCCATACGCCCTCGCGCTCGGCGTGCGCGATCAGCATGAGTGTCGCCGGTGCGAGGAACGGCGAGGAGCCGCAATAGGTGGCGTAGCGGCCGAACAACTGCCGCAGGCGCGGGTCGCGGAAATCCTCGCCGAGTGCCCGCCACATCGTGGTGAACGGCATGATGCGGGTGGTCTCGCGCAGTCCGGCGCGCGCGACCAGCGACAGCGGCGTCGGGCGCTGGGCGCGCATGAAGGGCGCTTCGAGCGTTTCGTAAATCCGGCGCGCCCGGTCGCAGAACCGCCGGTAGCCGCGCGCCTCGGCGGCGCCGGCGAAGGCGCCGATCGCATCGGCGGAGCGGTCGATGTCGGCGAACAGGTCGAGGCGGTCCCGTTCCGTCCAGGCGTGGCGGGCCAGCACCTCCACCGGCGTCAAGGTCAGATGATCGGCGAGCGAGGTCCCGGCGTCGGCGAACAGCGCCTCGAACACCCAGCGCATGGTGAAAACGGTCGGCCCGGCGTCGATGCGCGCGTCGCCGACCGTGACCTCGCGCATCTTGCCGCCCGGCGTCGCGGCGCGCTCCAGCACCGTGACCGCCAAGCCCTGCGCGGCCAAGTCCAACGCAGCGGCGAGCCCGCCGATGCCGGCTCCGATGATGGCGACGCGAGGGGTATGCACGGTGGGCAAAACCTGATTGACGCAAAACTCGATTGACGAGGGTGTCAATATCGCATGACACTCGCAACTGACAAACCAGCTTGACACCAGCTTGACACAAGAATGCGCGCGGAGGCTGTCCATGGATGCCATGACGCGGATCGAACGGGCCCTGTCGGCCGCCGTCGCGCATGCCGAACGACCGGGCGGTCCGCCGCTCCTCGCCCGCGCGATGCAGCACGCCGTGTTCCCGCGCGGCGCGCGCGTGCGGCCGCGTCTGTGCCTCGCCGTTGCGAGCGCCTGCGGCGACGATCACCCGGCGGCCTCGGACGCGGCGGCGGCGGCGATCGAGTTGCTGCACTGCGCCTCGCTGGTGCACGACGACCTGCCGTGCTTCGACGATGCCGCGGTGCGGCGCGGGCGGGCGTCGATACATCGGGCGTTCGGCGCGCCGCTGGCGGTGCTGGCGGGCGATGCGCTCATCGTGCTGGCGTTCGAGACCTTGGCGCGCGGCGCGGTTGACGTGCCGCAGCGCATGGCGGCGCTGGTGGCGACGGTCGGGCAGTCGGTCGGCGCGCCGTACGGGATCGTCGCGGGACAGGCCTGGGAGAGCGAGGACGCAATCGACCTCGCGGCGTACCAGCGCGCCAAGACCGGCGCGCTGTTCGCCGCCGCGACCGTGGCCGGTGCCGCCGCGGCGGGGGCCGCGGCGCCGGAAGCGTGGCGCACGCTCGGCGAGCGGCTAGGCGAGGCGTACCAGGTGGCGGACGATCTGGGCGACGCGGTCGGCGACGCGGCGACCCTCGGCAAGCCGGTCGGGCAGGATTGCGCGCACGGCCGCCCGAACGCGGCGCTGCAGCTCGGGGTGGCGGGCGCGGTGGACCGGCTGGGGACCTTGGCCCGCGAGGCGGTCGCTTCCATCCCGCCCTGTGCGGGGAGCGGGGAATTGCGCGCCCTGATTCTCCAGGAGGCCACCCGGCTGATGCCGAAGGAGCTGGCGCAGAGCGCGGCTTAGTTTGAGTGCCCTCACCCCGGCCCTCTCCCGGAGGGAGAGGGAGAAGACAAGCCCTCTCCCTCCGGGAGAGGGTTGGGTGAGGGATGCGCCTCGCGCGTGGGTCGACCGCCTCCTCGCCAGCCCGCGCTTTCGCGCTTGGGCGGCGCGTTTCCCGCTCACCCGACCGATTGCGCGGCGGCGCGCCCGCGCCCTGTTCGACCTTACCGCCGGGTTCGTCTACTCGCAGGTGCTGCTCGCCTGCGTGCGGCTCGACCTGTTCCGCATCCTTGCCGACGGCCCGCAAACCGGCGCGGCACTCGCGCGTCGATTCGCGCTGTCGCCCGAGGCTTCGGCCCGGCTCCTCGAAGCGGCGGTGTCGCTGCGCCTGGTGGCGCGCCGACGCGGCGGGCGCTTCGGGCTCGGGCCGCTCGGCGCGGCGATGGTCGGCAACGACGCGGTGGCGGCGATGATCGCGCACCACCCGATGCTCTACGGCGACCTCGCCGATCCGGTGGCGTTGTTGCGCGGCGAACGGGGTGCGACCGAGCTCGGTCGCTACTGGGCGTATGCGCGGGCCGAGCGGCCGAGCGATCTCGACGCGGCGCGCGTCGCCGACTACTCGGCGCTGATGGCGGCGTCGCAGCCGTTGGTCGCGGCCGAGGTGTTGGACGCCTACCGTATCGACCGGCACCGCTGCCTGCTCGACATGGGCGGCGGCGATGGCGTGTTCCTGCAAGCGGCGGCGGCGCGGGCTCCCAGGCTGCGGCTCATGCTGTTCGACCTTCCGGCCGTCGCCGACCGCGCCCGCGCCCGATTCGCGGCGGCTGGTCTCGCCGAGCGAGCGACCGCGATCGGCGGCGACTTCTTCGCCGATTCGCCACCGCGGGGCGCCGACATCGTCTCGCTGGTGCGGGTGATCCACGACCACGAGGACGCGCGGGCGGTCGCCATTTTGCGCGCCGCGCGCCGCGCGCTGTCCGCCGGCGGCGCGCTCCTGCTCGCCGAGCCGATGGCGGGAACACGCGGCGCCGAGCCCATCGGTGCCGCGTATTTCGCCTTCTACCTGCTAGCCATGGGCAGCGGCCGGGCGCGCACCCCGGCGGAACTCGCGGCGTTGCTGCGCACCGCCGGATTCGGTCCGCCGCGCTTGCTGCCGACGGCCACACCGTTGCTCACACGCCTCATGATTGCGCAACCGTCATCCGACGGACGCTCGCCTGTAAGTCATGCTTGACAGTCAACAATGTCAGGCTAAGCTTACACCCGGTAACTGCGTTGCTTGGGGAGGGCTTCGTGGATGAACACCATCGCTGTGGTCCTGACCGAGCCTGAGCGCCTCGCCCTGACCCGGCTTGCGTTGACGCCGCCCGGGGATGCCGATGTGGTGGTCGACATCGCCTGGAGCGGCATCAGCACCGGCACCGAGCGCCTGCTTTGGTCGGGCCGGATGCCGCATTTCCCCGGCATGGGCTATCCGCTGGTCCCCGGCTACGAGTCGGTCGGCCGGGTCAGCGCCGCCGGCGCCGACTCGGGGATCGCGGTTGGCGACCACGTGTTCGTGCCCGGCGCGCGTTGCTTCGGCGACGTGCGCGGCTTGTTCGGCGGCGCCGCGGCCCGCGTCGTGGTGCCGGGCGCTCGTGTCGTTTCCATCGACCAGGGCTTGGGCGAGCGCGGCGTGCTGCTGGCCTTGGCGGCGACGGCGCAGCACGCGATCGGCGCTACGCCGCCCGACCTGATCGTCGGCCACGGCGTGCTCGGCCGGCTGCTGGCGCGGCTCGCGGTGGCGGCGGGCGGTGCGCCGACGGTGTGGGAGCGCAACCCCGATCGCGCCGAGGGCGCCGCCGGATACGCCGTGATCGACCCCGCCCGGGACGAGCGGCGCGATTACCGCGCCATCTGTGATGTGAGCGGCGACGCCGGGCTGCTCGATACGCTGATCGGCCGGCTCGCGCCCGGCGGCGAGGTGGTGCTCGCCGGCTTCTACAGCGAGCCGCTCTCCTTCGCCTTCCCGCCGGCCTTCATGCGCGAGGCCCGCATCCGCGTCGCGGCGCAGTGGCAGCCGACGGACCTGGTCGCGGTGAAGGCGCTGGTCGAGGGCGGCCGGCTGTCGCTCGACGGCCTCATCACGCATCGGCGCGAGGCGACCGACGCGGACGCGGCGTACCGCACCGCGTTCGGCGATCCCGCGTGCCTGAAAATGATCCTCGATTGGAGAGCCTGCTCATGAACGCCGTCGCCCCGAAGGACGCGCTCCGTGCCGAGGCACTCCGTGCCGAAGCCGCGATCGAGCCCGATCCGGTTGCCACCGGCCCGGTGAAGAAGGAAACGCAGATCATCGCGATCTACGGCAAGGGCGGCATCGGCAAGAGCTTCACCCTGGCCAACCTCAGCTACATGATGGCGCAGCAAGGCAAGCGCGTGCTGCTGATCGGCTGCGACCCCAAGAGCGACACCACCTCGCTGCTGTTCGGCGGGCGGAGCTGCCCGACCATCATCGAGACCTCGTCGAAGAAGAAGGCCGCCGGTGAACAGGTGAAGATCGGCGACGTTTGTTTCAAGCGTGACGGCGTGTTCGCGATGGAGCTCGGCGGCCCGGAAGTCGGTCGCGGCTGCGGCGGCCGCGGCATCATTCACGGCTTCGAGCTGCTGGAGAAACTCGGCTTCCACGACTGGGGCTTCGACTACGTGCTGCTCGACTTCCTGGGCGACGTGGTGTGCGGCGGCTTCGGCCTGCCGATCGCGCGCGACATGTGCCAGAAGGTGATCGTCGTCGGCTCCAACGACCTGCAATCGCTCTACGTCGCCAACAACGTGTGCTCGGCCGTGGACTACTTCCGCAAGTTGGGCGGCAACGTCGGCGTCGCCGGCATGGTCATCAACAAGGACGACGGCACCGGCGAGGCCCACGCTTTCGCGCAGGCGGCGGGTATTCCGGTGCTGTCGGCGATCCCGGCCGACGAGGACATCCGGCGCAAGAGCGCCAACTACGAGATCATCGGCAAGCCGGGCGGGCGCTGGGCGAGCGTGTTCGAGATGCTGGCGCAGCAGGTCGCCGAGGCGCCGCCGGTGCGGCCGTCGCCGCTCACGCATGACGCGCTGCTCGGGCTGTTCAAGGGCGACGCGGTCGGACGCGGCGTGGTGCTCGATCCGGCGACACAAGAGGACATGTGCGCGGCAAGCGTGCTCGAGAAGAAGTCGCTCGAAGTGATCTACGAGGGCGCTTGAGCGTGGACGGCACGATCGCCCCTGCTGTCGCTGAAGGCGCGAGCTGCCACGGCGGTCGCGAGACCATGCTCGACGCGGCGCGCGCGGCGGGCAAGAGCGAGTCGCTGGAGCGGCTGCTGACGGACTACCCGCGCGGGCCGCACGACCAGCCGCAATCGATGTGCCCGGCGTTCGGCTCGTTGCGCGTCGGGCTGCGGATGCGACGGACGGCGACCATCCTGTCGGGCTCGGCGTGCTGCGTCTACGGGCTGACCTTCACCTCGCATTTCTACGGCGCCAAGCGGACGGTGGGCTACGTGCCGTTCAACTCCGAAAGCCTGGTGCGCGGACAGCTGTACGAGGACATCCGCGCGGCGGTGATCGAGACCGCCAAGCCCGCCGATTACGACGCGGTGGTGGTGATCAATCTATGCGTGCCGACCGCCTCGGGCGTGCCGCTCGACCGGCTGCCGCGCGAGATCGACGGGGTGCGCATCATCGGCATCGACGTGCCCGGCTTCGGCGTGCCGACGCACGCGGAGGCCAAGGACGTGCTGGCCGGTGCGATGCTGCGCTACGCGCGGCAGGAGGCCGAGGCGGGTCCGGTGGCGCGGCCGCGCCAGGGTGCCTCCACGATGCCCACGGTGGCGATGATCGGCGAGCTGTTCCCGGCCGACCCGCCGGGTGTCGGCGCGCTGCTGGCGCCGATGGGCCTCGGCGTGGCGCCGCAGACGCCCTCGCGCGAGTGGCGCGATCTGTACGCGGCACTCGACTGCGCGGTCGCGGCGGCGGTGCACCCGTTCTACACCGCGAGCGTGCGCGAGTTCCGTGCGGCGGGGCGGCCGGTGGTCGGCTCGGGACCGGTCGGCGTGGAGGCGACGGCGGCTTGGCTCGATGCCATCGGCGCGGCGACGAACGTTGCGGCCGATAAGATCGACGCCGCCAAGGCGCGGGCGTTGCCGGCGATCCGCGGCGCGCTCGCGGCAAACCCGATCGAGGCGCGCGTGACGGTCTCGGGTTACGAGGGCTCCGAGCTGCTGGTGGCGCGGCTGCTGGTGGAGGCGGGGGCCGAGGTGCCGTATGTCGGCACCGCCTGCCCGCGCACCGAGTGGAGCGACGCCGACCGCGACTGGCTCGAATCGCGCGGGACGCACGTGCAGTACCGCGCCTCGCTCGAGCAGGATTGCGCGGCGATGCGCGAGGTGAAGCCCGATCTCGCGCTCGGCACGACGCCGCTGGTGCAGCAGGCCAAGGAGCTCGGCATTCCGGCGCTCTACTTCACCAACATCGTCTCCGCCCGCCCGTTGTTCGGTCCGGCGGGCGCGGGCTCGCTCGCCGCCATCGTCGCCGCGCAGACGCGCGGGCGCGAGCGGTTCTCCCGCATGGTAAGCTTCTTCGACAAGGTGGGCACCGGCGAGACGGCCGGTTACGGCTTCACCGGCGTGCCGAAGGAGCCGCCGGGCGTGCGCGACCGCTACCGGCGGGCGCGCGAGGCGAAGGCCAAGGCCGCCGCCTCGCAGGCGATGGGGAGCTAGATGCTGGTTCTCGATCACGACCGGGCGGGCGGCTACTGGGGCGCGGTGTACGCGTTCACCGCGATCCGCGGGCTGCGCGTGGTGATCGACGGGCCGGTGGGCTGCGAGAACCTGCCGGTGACGGCGGTGCTGCACTACACCGACGCGCTGCCGCCGCACGAGCTGCCGATCGTGGTGACGGGATTGTCGGAGGACAACCTGTCGATGAGCGGCACCGAGGACGCGATGCGCCGGGCGGCGGCGACGCAGGACCCTGACATGCCGGCGGTGGTGGTGACGGGCAGCATCGCCGAGATGATCGGCGGCGGTGTCACGCCCGAGGGCTCGAACCTGCTGCGCTTCATCCCGCGCACCATCGACGAGGACCAGTGGCAGGCGGCGGATCGCGCGATCTACTGGTTGTGGAGCGAGTTCGGCGCCAAGAAGAAGCTTAAGCCGCGCGTCCGCGCCGAGGGTGCCAAGCCGCGCGTCAACATCATCGGGCCGATCTACGGCACCTTCAACATGCCGTCCGACGTGGCCGAGGTGCGACGGCTGGTCGAGGGCATCGGCTGCGAGATCAACCTGGTGTTCCCGCTCGGCGCGCACGTCGAGGATATCGGCAAGCTGCCCGACGCCGACGTCAACGTGTGCATGTATCGCGAGTTCGGCCGCAAGCTGTGCGAGGAGCTGGACCGGCCGTACCTGCAAGCCCCGATCGGGCTGTTCGCCACCACCAGTTTCCTGCGCACCCTGGGCGAGCTCGCCGGCGTCGATCCCGAGCCGTTCATCGAGCGCGAGAAGCACACCACGATCAAGCCGATTTGGGATCTGTGGCGCAGCGTGACGCAGGACTTCTTCGCCTCCGCCTCTTTCGCGATCGTTGCCACCGATACGTACGCGCGCGGCGTCCGGCGCTTCATGGAGGACGAGCTCGGGATTCCCTGCACCTTCGCGTTTTCGCGCACGGCGGGGACCAAGCCGGACAACGCCGCGGTGCGCGCGGCGCTGAAGGACCGGCCGCCGCTGGTGCTGTACGGCTCGTTCAACGAGCGGATGTACGCCGCCGAGCAGGGCGCGCGCTGCGTGTTCATCCCGGCCTCGTTCCCCGGCGCGGTGATCCGCCGCGCCACCGGCACGCCGTTCATGGGCTACGCCGGGGCGACGTATCTCGTGCAGGAGTTCTGCAACGCGCTGTTCGACGCGCTGTTCCACATCCTGCCGCTCGGCACCGAGATGGATCGCGTCGATGCGACGCCGACGCGCAGCGAGACGCGGGCATGGGACGACGACGCGGTGGCGCTGCTCGACCGCCACGTCGAGGAGCAGCCGTTCCTGGTGCGCATCTCGGCGGCGAAACGGTTGCGCGACCGCGCCGAGCGGGATGCGCGGCAGCTGGGCGAGGACCGCGTGACGCGCGCGCATGTCGAGCAGGCGCTCGCATGACGCGCACCCGAATATCCGACCGGCCGTACTGGACGGATTCCCCGCCGCGCGGGACGTGCGCGGTAAAGGCCGAAAGGTCGTTCTCCGGAGGGCAATGCAATGTCTGCGAGCGTTGATAGAAACGCAACACGGTCAGGTCTGACCGAAGGGGAGGCGAGGGAGTTCCATCGCATCTTCATGACCAGCTTCATCGTGTTCACGGTGGTCGCCATCATCGCGCACATCCTGGCTTGGCAGTGGCGTCCGTGGCTGCCGGGAACCGAAGGCTACAAGACCGGCATGCTCGACCACTTCCCGGTCGTGGCCAGCCATCTCACTTCGCTGCTGACATAGGAGCCGGACCATGTGGCGTATATGGATGATCTTCGACCCGCGCCGCGCGCTGGTCGCCCTGTTCATCTTCCTGTTCGTGCTGGCGCTGCTGATCCACTTCATCCTGCTCAGCACCGACCGGTTCAACTGGCTCGAGGGGCCGCACCGCAACGTCTCGGGAGCGGCGCAGATGGCGCCCCTGCCACCGGCGCAGACCAGATAGGCCAGACTACCCATCACGGCGGCGAGGCTTCGGCGGCGCGCCGGACCTCGTTCGCTCCTGGGAATAAGGCGCGGAGGCCGCCCGCGGGTCCGGCCGCTTGGCGATGCTTAGTTTCGAGAAGAAGTATCGCGTGCGCGGCGGCACGCTGGTTGGCGGCGATCTGTTCGACTTCTGGGTGGGGCCGTTCTACGTCGGCTTCTTCGGGGTCACGTCGATCTTTTTTACCGTGCTCGGCACGTTGCTGATCGTCTGGGGTGCGGCGATCGGCCCCACGTGGAACGTCTGGCGCATCAATATCGCCCCGCCCGACATCAGCTACGGCCTCGCCTTCGCGCCGCTGAAAGAAGGCGGGTTGTGGCAGCTCATCACCATCTGCGCGATCGGCGCCTTCTGCTCATGGGCGCTGCGTCAGGCTGAGATCAGTCGCAAGCTCGGCATCGGCATGCATGTGCCGATCGCCTACAGCGTCGCGATTTTCGCCTATGTCAGCCTGGTGGTGATCCGGCCGCTGCTGATGGGCGCCTGGGGCTTCGGCTTTCCCTACGGCATCCTCAGCCATCTCGATTGGGTGTCGAACACCGGGTATCAATACCTGCACTTCCACTATAACCCGGCGCACATGCTCGCCGTGTCGTTCTTCTTCACCACGACGCTGGCGTTGTCGCTACACGGCGCGCTCGTGCTGTCGGCGGCGAACCCGCCGAAGGGCCAGGTGGTGAAGTCCGCCGAGCACGAGAACACCTTCTTCCGCGACACCATCGGTTGGTCGATCGGCACGCTCGGCATCCACCGGCTCGGGCTGTTCCTCGCGCTCTCGGCCGGGTTCTGGAGCGCCGTCTGCATCATCATCAGCGGCCCGTTCTGGACGCGCGGATGGCCGGAATGGTGGAGCTGGTGGCTCAACCTGCCGATCTGGAGCTGAGGGGAAAACCGATGGCCGAATACCAGAACATCTTCACCCGCGTGCAGGTCCGCGGACCGATCCACGCCGGGGTGCCCGCGACCGGAAGCGCCTTCACGCGGTCCAGCGAGGCGCGGTATATCCACCTGCTCGGACGGTTCGGCGACGCGCAGATCGGTCCGATCTATCTCGGCATCACCGGCATGGCATCGCTGATCTTCGGCTTCGCCGCCTTCGAGATCATCGGCCTCAACATGTGGGCCTCGGTGAACTGGGACCCGGTGCAGTTCGTCCGCCAGCTGCCGTGGCTGGCGCTCGAGCCGCCGGCGCCAGGCTACGGCCTGCATTTCCCGCCGCTCGCGCAAGGCGGCTGGTGGCTGATGGCGGGGTTCTTCCTCACCACCTCCATCCTGCTCTGGTGGGTGCGGGTCTACCGCCGCGCCCGCACGCTCGGCATGGGCACGCATGTGGCGTGGGCGTTCGCCGCGGCGATCTGGCTGTATCTCGTGCTGGGCTTCATTCGGCCGATCCTGATGGGCAGCTGGGCCGAGGCGGTGCCGTTCGGCATCTTCCCGCATCTCGACTGGACCGCCGCGTTCTCGATCCGCTACGGCAACCTGTTCTATAATCCGTTCCACATGCTCTCCATCGTGTTCCTGTATGGCTCGACGCTGCTGTTCGCGATGCACGCGGCGACCGTGCTGGCGACCAGCCGGTTCGGCGCCGAGCGCGAAATCGAGCAGATCATCGACCGCGGCACCGCGTTCGAGCGCGGGATGCTGGTGTGGCGCTGGACCATGGGGTTCAACGCGACACCGGAGTCGATTCACCGCTGGGCCTGGTGGTTCGCGGTGCTCTGCCCGCTTACCGGCGGCATCGGCATCCTGCTGACCGGCACGGTGGTCGACAACTGGTATCTCTGGGGCGTCAAGCACGGCATCGCGCCGGCCTACCCGGCGGTGTGGCCGATCCAGCCTGATCCCTCCCTGCTGCCGGGGGCGCCGCAATGACCTTCACCCTCAAGGTCGTCCTCGCCTTTGCCGTGCTGATCGGCGTCGGCTTGGCCCTCACCTTCCAGGTGCCGCCGATCGACACCATCCAGCGCGGCTTTCGCGGGGTCGCGATGGTCGAGAACTACGATCCGCGCACGGTCAAGGCGGAGTACGCCGTCAACCAGATCCCCGACGAGATCCCGGCGATCCCGCCCTCGGGCCAGCTTTCCTCGGCCGTTTATCAGAACGTGCAGGTGCTGAAGAACCTCGACTCGAGCGAGTTCCTGCGGCTGATGGCGGCGATCACTGCTTGGGTGTCGCCGCAGCAGGGCTGCAACTACTGCCACAACCCGAACAACATGGCCGAGGACTCGGTCTACACCAAAGTTGTGGCGCGGCGGATGATCCAGATGGCGCAGAACATCAACGCCAACTGGAAGACCCACGTCGCGGCGACCGGCGTCACCTGCTACACCTGCCATCGCGGCAACCCGGTGCCGGCGAACGTCTGGTTCACCGATCCCGGCCAGTCGCGCTTCACCGGGATGGTGGAGAGCAACGTCGGCAAGAACCACCCGACGGCGGCGATCAACAACTCGTCGCTGCCATCCGACCCGTTCACGCCGTTCCTCGAAGGGGACAGCAGCATCCGGATCGCGTCGCAGACCCCGCTGCCGACGGGTGACCGCCAGTCGATCAAGCAGACCGACTGGACCTACGCGCTGATGATCCACTTCTCGCAGTCGCTCGGGGTGAACTGCACGTACTGCCACAACAGCCGGGCGTTCACCGACTGGAACCAAAGCACGCCGCAGCGCACCAATGCCTGGTACGGCATCCGCATGGTGCGCGACGTCAACAACAACTATCTCAACTCCCTGCACAACGTGTTCCCGCCGGGGCGGCTCGGGCCGCTCGGCGACGTGGCGAAGGTGAACTGCGCCACCTGCCACCAGGGCGTCTATAAGCCGCTGTTCGGGGTCAGCATGGTGCAGACCTATCCGGAGCTCGGCGCGCAGCAGCCGTAGCGCGCTATTCGTCGCCTGGCCTTCTGGCGCTCCGTCCTTGCTTGAGGGCGGAGCGCTGGCTTTTCGTCTCCAGCCTGCGTTGCCGTGAGCCGAGGGTCGGGCGAGTAGGGCGACGCTTGACGGGGGCGACCTCGGCGCGACGGATCAGGTCGGCGAGCATGGCCAGCGCTTCCTGTCGATTGCGATCCTGCGTGCGATGTCGACGCGCGGTCAGCACCAGCACGCCGTCCTGCGTCAGCCGCCGACCGGCAAGTTGCGAGAGGCGTGCGCGGACGGCTTCGGGCAGCGACGGGGAGCCGCGCACGTCGAAGCGGAGTTGTACCGCGGTGGCGACCTTATTGACGTTCTGGCCGCCCGGGCCGGAGGCGCGGATGAAGGTCTCGGCGACCTCGTCGTCGGCAAGGCTGATGCGGTTGGTGATGCGGATCATCGGCCCTCACCCAACCCTCTCCCGGAGGGAGAGGGCTTTCTGCTCCCTCTCCCTCCGGGAGAGGGTTGGGTGAGGGTGCTTACGCCGGCACCGGCCGGGCACGCTGGTTGTACATGAGCTTGGCGCGCCGTGCCTGCTCCTCGGGCGACAGGGTGGCTGGGTCTTCCGCGAGGTCGGCGCCGACCGCCATGCCCTTCTGCACGGCCGGGCGGGCGCTCAGCTCGTCGAACCAGCGCTTGAAGTGCTTGAACTCCTCGATGTCCTGCCCCTGCGCCTTCCAGTTCACGGTCCACGGATACGAAATCATGTCGGCGATGGTGTACTCGCCGCCGGCCAGGTAGCGGCGGTCGTACAGGCGGTTGTTCAGCACGCCGTAGAGCCGGTTCACCTCGTCGGTGAAGCGGCGCACGGCGTAGCTCTGGTCGCCCTGCTTGTCGCCGAGCCGGCGGAAATGGCCGCACTCGCCGGATTTCGGCCCCTGGTTGGCCATCTGCCAGATCAGCCACTGCGTCACTTCGGTGCGGCCGCGCACGTCGCGCGGCATGAAGCCGCCGGTCTTGTCGGCGATGTAGAGCATGATCGCGCCCGACTCGAAGACGGTGATCGGCGCGCCGCCGCCGGCGGGATCATGATCGACCAGCACCGGCATCCGGTGGTTGGGGTTCATCGCCAGGAACTCGGGCTTGAACTGGTCGCCGCGCCCGATGTGGCAGGGCACGACCCGGTATTCGAGGCCGAGTTCCTCGAGCAGGATCGTCACCTTCTTGCCGTTCGGCGTGGGCCAGAAATGCAGGTCGAGCATCGGCGAGCCTCCATGCGGTTCGGCTGAAGCCTACGCCGGCACACGCCGGTCGGACAGCCCTGGTCGTTTCGACGGTCCAGCGTATAAGGCGCGCATGGGTGGAAACGGCGGAACGCTCGCACGCGGCGAGATGGGGGAGCCGTCCGCGCCCGACGACCTGTTCCGTCGCGTCATGCCGCCGATCATGCTGCCGGTGTTCCTGGCCGCCGCCGACGGCACGGCGGTGGCGACCGCGCTGCCATCCATCGGAGCGGCGTTCGGCGACGTGGCGTTCCTGCAATGGGTCGTCGTCGCCAACCTGATCGCCGGCACGATCGCCGCCCCGGTGTACGGCCGGCTCGGCGACCAGCTTGGACGCAAGCGACTGCTGCTTGCCTCGCTCAGCGTGTTCATGGTCGCCTCGCTGCTCTGCGCCGCGGCGCCGGCGACGGGCTGGCTGCTCGCGGCGCGGGCGTTGCAGGGTGCCGGGGCCGGTGGTCTCATCACGCTGTCGCAAGCGTTGCTTGGCGAGAACGTCCCGGCGCGCGCACTTGGTCGGTTCCAGGGCTATTTCGCGGGTTGCATCGTCGCGGGCTCCTCGTTCGGGCCGGTCGCCGGCGGGCTGCTGACGCAGTGGTTCGGCTGGCCCGCCGTGTTCCTGGCCAACCTGCCGCTCGGGGCGGCGGCGATCGGGCTCTTGCTGCGTCTGCCGGCCTCGCCGCCTCGGCGTGGCCGGCCGGGGTTCGACGTGGCGGGAATCGCGCTGCTCACCGCGGTGATCGTGCCGCTGCTTCTGGCGCTGTCTGAGGTACGTGCGCTCGACGTGGCCGCCGTGCCGGGCATCGCCGGATTGCTGGCCGTCGCGTGCGCGGCGTTTCCGCTGCTGCTATGGCAACAACGTCGTGCATCGGCGCCGCTGCTGCCGCTGGCGCTGCTGCGCGAGCCCGCGATCTGGCGCGCCAACGTCATGTCCGCCTGCTCCGGCGCGTCGTTGGTGGCGATGGTGACGTTCTTGCCGATCTACTTCCAGGTGGTGGACGGCGCGAGCCCGTCGGTTTCCGGGCTGCTGCTGCTGCCGCTCACCGCCGGGGTCAGCGGCGGTTCGGTGATGACGGGTTGGCTGGTGTCGCGCACCGGGCGCACCGCGCTGTTCCCGGGGATCGGATTGCTTGTCACTGCGCTCAGCCTGGTGATCCTGGCGCTCTGGGCGCCGCGCATAAACCTCGTGCAACTCTCGATCGTGCTCGCGGTGGGCGGCGTGTGCCAGGGCACCTCGATGCTGGTGGCGCAGGTGACGTCGCAGATCGTGGCCGGGGCCGGCCGGCTCGGGGTGGCTGCGGGCGCGGTGCAGCTTGCGCGCTCGCTCGGCTCGGCGTTCGGTGTCGGGTTGGCGGGGGCCGTGCTGTTCTCGACGCTCGCATGGACCGACCCGCGTACCGCCGAGTTGTTCGGCGAGATGGTCCGCCACGGTCCGCGCCTGCTCGCCGCGCTGCCGCCCGACCAACAGGCGCTCGTGGAGGCGGAGATCGCGGCGGCGTTTCGTGGCGTGTTCCTGACCGTGGCGTGTTTCTCGTGCATCATCGTCGCGATGGCCTGGACGCAGCCGGTGCGACGGCTGGAGCGGCCGGAGGGGTGACGGGGAGCCCGGAGGGGCCTATCATCATTGCAAAGGAAAGGGTCACGCGTGCCAGCCCCGCCGTCCGGTGCCATCGACTGCGACGTGCATGTCGCCCTGCCGGGCACGCATGTGCTCGTGCCCTATCTCGACGAGTATTGGCGCGAGCACGTTCTGACGCGCGGGCTCGACCGCGACAACCTCGACATCGGCGCCTATCCGCCCGGCTCGCCGCTCAGCGGTCGGCCCGACTGGCGGCCGGCCAACGGACGGCCGGGCAGCGATCTCGCGATGCTGCAGGCGCACGCGCTCGATGGGTTCGGCATCCGTCGCGCGATCCTGAATTGCCTGCACGGCGCCCAGGCTATCTTCGCCGAGGATCTGTCCGCCGCGCTGTGCCGCGCGATCAACGACTGGATCGCCGCCGAGTGGCTCGACCGCGACGAGCGGCTGCGCGCCTCCATCGTCATCCCGGCGCACAGCGCCGAGCTTTCGGTGGCGGAAATCGAACGCCGGGCCGACGACCGCCGCTTCGTGCAGGTGCTGATGCTGGTGATGGGCGAGCTGCCGCCCGGTCGCCGGCAGCACTGGCCGATCTATCGCGCAGCGGAACGGCTCGGACTGCCCATCGGCATCCACCCCGGCAGCAGCTTCCGCCACGCGCCGACCTCGCTCGGTTGGCCAAGTTATTATCTCGAGGACTACGTGGTGCAGTCGTCGGCGTTCGCCGGCGCGCTGAACAGCCTCATCACCGAAGGCGTGTTCGTGCAGTTTCCTCGCCTGAAAGTAGTGCTGCTCGAATCCGGCGTAACCTGGCTGCCGAACTACATGTGGCGCGCGGACAAGACCTGGCGGGCGGCGCGCATCGAGGTGCCTTGGAACACCAGCTCGCCGTCGGAACAGGTTCGCGCGCATGTGCGGCTCACGCTGCAACCATTCGATGCGCCGCCCGGCGCCGACGACGTGCGGCGCATCGTCGAGGAGCTTGGTTCCGACGAGCTGCTGCTGTTCTCGACCGATTACCCGCACTGGCATTTCGACGGCCATGACGCGGTCCCGGACGGACTGTCGCCGTCGTTGGTGGAACGCTTGCTGGTGCGCAACCCGCTCGACACCTATCCACGCTTGGCGCAAGACACGCCGTGAGGATGGAGAAAACGCCATGAACGTCACAGTGCTGGACCGCGCGCCCGACCTCGATCGCGCGACTGAAGCGTCCACCCGCCTCGGCTACGTCGATTGCGACGTGCACCCTTACGTGCGCTCGGCGGCCGACCTCGACCCGTTCCTGTCGGAGCGCTGGCGCAAGCACCGGCTCACGGTCGGCGGGCGGGCCAGGCAGGCGCTGTCCAACGCGCCGCAGTATTTCCGCCTCTCGCCCGGCACCGGCATGCGGCGCGACGCCTGGACGGCGGACGGCGGCCATCCCGGTTCCGACCTCGCACTGATGCGCGAGCAACTGCTCGACGCGTTCGGCGCGGCGTACGGCATGATGCTTCCCCTGGTCGCGCGCTGCTCCGATGAGCGCAACGTGGAGTACGGCGCGGCGCTCTGCACCGCGGTGAACGACTGGCAGGCGCAGGTCTGGAGCGATCGCGAGCCGCGGTTGAAGGGTTCGGTGCAGGTCGCGGTGGAGTGGCAGGAGGCCGCAATCGCCGAGATCGAGCGGCGCGCCGGCGACCGGCGGTTCACCCAGGTGATGATCCCGCCGCGCGGGCTCGAGCCACTCGGGCGTCGACGCTATTGGCCGATCCTGGAGGCGGCGGCGGCGAACGGGTTCCCGGTCGCGCTACATCTCGGCGGCACCAGCGGGCATCCGTCCACCGGCAGCGGCTGGCCTTCGTTCTACCACGAGGAGCACCACTCTTACGTGCAGAGCATGGAGGCGTTGGTCACCAGCCTCGTCGTCGAGGGCGTGTTCGAGCAGATCCCGAACCTGCGCGTGGTGCTGGTGGAGGGCGGGTTCGCCTGGCTGCCGTCGTTGTGTTGGCGGCTCGACAAGCATTGGAAGCGTCTGCGCGAGGAGGTGCCGCATCTGCGGCGCGCGCCGTCCGAGTACGTGCGGGAGCATATCTGGGTGACGACGCAGCCGATCGAGGAGCCGGAGCGGCCCGACGACCTGCTCGCCACCTTCGAGTGGATCGGCTGGGACCGCATCATGTTCTCGACCGACTACCCGCACTGGGACCAGGACGATCCGCGTTACGCATTCAAGGTGGCGCTGCCCGAGGCGTTCAAGCGCAAGTTGTTCCGCGACAACGCGATGGCGCTGTACGGGCTGGATTAGTGCTTTCCCGCTCTCGCCATGGTCGGCGAAGGCCGACCATCCACGTCTTGCGCCC
>JAABUQ010003127.1_pt1 | contig 31070 bp, 26 predicted proteins | sample 5560001 | NCBI WGS metagenome assembly JAABUQ01 (sample SAMN10711888, study PRJNA513371) | rock metagenome | isolation source: Antarctica rocks | place: Antarctica: Victoria Land, Finger Mt nord | collected 2015-12-18 | reverse complement strand
TATTTTAATATTTATATTTATTATTTATTATTATATTTAGTTTTATATTTTAATATTTTAATTTTTTAACTTTTTAATTTTTTAATTTTTTTATTATTTATTAATTAATTATATTAATAAAAATTTATATAATAATATTTAAAAAGTTTTATAATTTATACTCTTTAAATATTTGATATAATATATAAACCTAATATATAGGGGGGGCTAGTAAGGTATTCTCGCTTTTTTGAATATGTTATAAAAACGGCCCGGGTTATAGGTTATAACGCACCCAAACAGGCCCCCCAATAAATAATACTTTTCGAGCCTCATGCATGCCTTATCCGTACCCTTAAAAGTACTTTATGTTCTGACCCGTGTATGTGCCGTAGCACTTGAGCTTCAGACCCTTCTGCTCATAGCGAATCACTATGACTGAAGTGGGAGAGGTGAGACGGTTGACGAAGGCTAGCGGGTTGAAGATGAGGTCGTGGCATGCTTTTACGGGTTCTGGTAAAGCCTGATCAGTGCTCAGAGGGCTCAGATTCGGCAATGACGATGATTTCAAGATCACAGTACTCCACTATGAGGCACTAGAAAAGCTCTGAACGGTGGTGAGTGCGGGCGCAAGGATGAAGAATAGCAATGGAGCTACGGTCTCATCTCCCAAGTTGCCCTTCTCCTCTCTTCCACGTCAAACCCAAGTCTATGGCAAAATCGAATGCCCATTTTCCTCTTTCCAAACCGACAAACATTACTCATCTCCCTCCCGGGCCCCCCCCGGGCCCCTCTTCGCCTTCCTTCATACCCCAAGAATCCCCTCACATCCCACACTTCCTTTCGGCGACTCTATTGCAAGATCATTTTACTAGAACGATGCTGTCAGCGCCAGTACCATCTCCCTCAGCATCTTTGGGCTGTCACCATCTTTGTGAAATACCATGACCGACTGTGACCCGGAAGAGCGTTGGAGACCAGGATGGTGTCTTCTAGCGGTCCATAATTGTCAAGCTCGTCGTAAACATAGGCTGACAAGAGAACATGGTTATCCAATATCTTCTTTTCCGACCCCATGCGCGTATTGTTGATTGATGAAAACTGGCAGCCGGCGGCGCGGATACATGATTCGGCTTCTCATTTCCATTTCTCGCCGTTCTCGACCGCCGGATCAAGTGAATGGATGGGCAGAAGTCGCTCTCCTGGCTCGAAGCCGGTTTCATGCAAGTCAGACATGCTGGTTGGGGAGGAGAGAAAAAGAAGAAGTTGAAGGTGTAGCTGGAGGTGCAGCTGGAGGTGTAGCAGGAGGTGTAGTAGGATGTGTAGCACTAGTAATAAACAAGGTGATGGTAACGTAGCTCTGTTGACTAGGATATCAAAGTAATTAGAGGGGAGCAAAATTTGTGTAAACAGGTGAGCTTAAGTACTAATAATGGACGCCAGGTAGCATGGGGTTAAGGCAGTCTTATGGACAAAAGTGTTGGAGAAGGGGACTTTTGGAGTGTTGTATAGACCCGAATCGGGACTAGTGTCAACGCCGGGTAGCACGCATGGGCACTGTCGACAAAATTCACCCTGTTTTTAGGAAGGTATGCCGAGACATCAGGCATTAGCCGAACTAGACTAACTTGAGCCTCGTAATCATACTCCGTCCTCCTGCCTTACAATACTTCAAACCCGACTCGGAATTTTCTATGTTGCTGCCTTCGCTCCGTGTCACTTGCTCATCCAAGAGACTGTCTAGTCGATCCTATTTCCATGCTCCGATTTCAAAAGTGCGCGCATCCACACGATGCCCGCAAAAGCAGTCGCCAGATCTCAAGAACGGTGTATGTTCTTAATTGCTCCGATGCCCTCAATCCGAGAATAACAAGCTAAGCGCGCATTTACCTAGGGCGGTATGGGATCGTACTTGATGCAGGCTCTTCGGGTACCCGCCTGCATATTTACAGATGGCTTGACAATGCTGCTGCTCACAAGAAGGGCGACAAAACCGAACTACAGTCGCTACCTGTCATAGAAACGAAGAAGAAATGGACCAAAAAGATACATCCTGGTATCTCGAACTTTGCAGAAAAGCCCAAACAAGTTGGGCCCGACCATCTTGAAGAGCTTTTCCACAAAGCGCGTGAAATCATTCCCAGTGATGCAGCCCAAGACACACCACTATTCCTTCTCGCCACGGCCGGTATGCGACTACTAGAAGACGACCAGCGCAAGCCAATTCTCGACGAGGTCTGCGAGTACGCAAATACAAAAACCAATTTCCAATTACCAGATTGTCAATTGCATGTTCGAGTCATCCCGGGAGAAGTTGAAGGGCTTTACGGGTGGCTCGCGGCAAATTACCTTCTCGGAGGCTTCCATGCACCAAAGGATCATGCACATGGAAGAGATCATAACACTTTTGGGTTTCTCGATATGGGAGGCGCTTCGGCTCAGATAGCCTTCGCACCAAATGCAACAGAAGCTGAGCGCCATGCGGATGATCTGAAGCTGCTACGACTGAGAACGGTTGACGGGACACCAGCTGAATACCGAATCTTCACCACCACATGGCTAGGGTTTGGGGTCAATGAAGCGAGGAGACGCTATGTGGAGGCATTGCAAAAAGATAGTGGATCGGTGGATACGAAGGTCCTGGAAGACCCGTGCCTCCCGCCAGGCCTGAGCACTAGCACAAAAGGCGATGTGTTTCTTGAAGGATCAAAGACTGTTAATGGGAAGACACCGACCCTCAAGGGGACTGGTGAGTTCGACAAATGTTTGACGAAGACTCTCCCTCTTCTTGAGAAGGACCACATTTGTGAAGACGACCCATGCCTTCTCGGCGGTGTCCACGTACCTGCGATCGACTTCGATGTCAATCACTTCGTAGGTGTGAGTGAATACTGGCACACAACCCATGACATCTTTCAAATAGGCGAGAAAGACAAAGCCTACGACTTCAACACATATCAACAGCGAGTAGCTAAATTTTGCAGCCAAGACTGGGACGAAATAAAAGACGGCATCGGGAAGGAGGAATGGGGCCCAAAAGTCGACGAGAAAATAGCAGTAGAAGTCTGCTTCAAAGCCAGCTGGCTAATCAGCGTCTTACACGAAGGCATCGGCATCCCACGAGTCGGGCTCGAAGAAACGCCGGATAGCAAAGACAATGGGACCAAAAAGCTCCTCGAAAGCGCCAAAGAAAAAGGCCACCTCGCCTCCTTCCAAGCCGTCAACAAAATCGACGATACAGAAGTCTCCTGGACCCTCGGCAAAATGATCCTCTACGCCTCCGCCCAAATCCCCTCCTCCGGCTCCGATCTCCCCGTAGGTTTCGGCAGCAACTCCCTCGGCGTCCCCTCCGACTTCCAATATCCCTCCATCCAATCCTCCCCCCAATCCCTCAACCACAAAAACGGAACCACTTCAGAAGAAGACACCTGGCCATCATCCCTCCTTCACCCCAACACCTCCCGCCGCATCCCCGGCATCCTCCTCTTCCTCTCAATTCTCTGCCTAGCAATCTACCTCCTCCGCGGCCGTGGCCGGCGTCTCACCCTCCACCCCTCCCCACCTCCCCACAATAACCGCTCTTTCTTCTCCACCAACCCGCTCCCCAGCATCTTCCGCTCCTCGCCCCGCCAAAGCGCCTACGAGCGCGTGCTCGAAGACGGCAGCGCAGCCGACGACTTCGAGCTCGGCGACGTCGAGGAGGATAACTCGGACTCGAGTACCGGGAGTCGGGCTAGCGGGCGGGCCACACCGCGCACGATCGGTGGCGCTGCGAACGGGTCGCAAGCAGGCGGGTTTGAAACGCTGGGGGCGGGACTGGGGCTGGGGGTGCCGAATGCGATGGGAAGGAGCGGGTTGGTGGGGCGGACGGAGAGCAGGGAGAGGATTGTGGGGATGGCGGAGGGGAGGAGGAGTAGGCGCGGGAGCCCGAAACGGCCGCCTGCGTTGGGGAAGGTGAGCGAGGATTGATGATCGGGGAAATGTCTTTTGGATGGATGTACCAATGTTTACGAGCCGTGGAATGCTCTTGGGTAAGCACCCTTCGAACTACCTCAGACACGATATGGTCGCGAGGTGACACTGTTGACTCCTTCACCAAACACTACACGTGCCTACAGCGAAACGTGCCTACAGCACCACGTACCTACAGCGACAGGTCCCTTGAAGTAATCCATTGAGAGTCTGGGACCGTCGGCGAGCCATCGATTGTGAAGAGAATGATCAGGGGGGATGAGGTACATGAAACGAGCGCCGACTGCATGAATTCATAAATAAGCGGTCTTGGCTCACCATGGGACATGTACAGTGTGCACACGTGGAGTTTGGAGCCTTATCGATACCACGGACGATCGGAGGGGACGGTGAATATCTACTTACATCGCGGGCTTTGGATTCGCCGTGATAAACAGCGTACTTATGCGTGTATATAAGCAAGACGAGCTTAATCGATCTGCCCAATATAAAAAGGGAGAAAGCAATTTCGGCTAGTCTTTCATTACAATCCTACAACTAAATCACGCTCACACATATGAATGATCCATCACCGCACAACCCTCCAATAGCAGAGTCTCCCTCCCTTACAGCAAACCCCTTAGAGCGGCTTCCATCACCCCTTCGTCTCCCAAGCTCACAGCCTACCCTGCCCGCCCACCCCAAACCCAGGCGCAAACCCCTCATCCATCCGATCCAAATCCATAAACTGCGAAAGATCCCCCTGCCCCTGCTCTGACACCTGCTGCTGCGCACCCCTTTCCAACCCCCCACCCCCAGCCCCAACTGCCACCCCCCTCCTCACCAAATCCCCCGCAGAAATCCTCCCCTCCTCCTCCCCCCAAATCCTCGTCCCAGGCGGCACCGCCCGTCCCAACGCCTCGACCCGATCCTTCCACCTCGTCCCCGCCTTCCCAGCCGCCAGATTCGCATCTCCACGGCCGTTGATCCAAGCGCCCACATCCGTGATCTCCCCCCTGCCGGCATCATTCCTGAAATTGTCCGCGCCGTGCAAGGTCGGTAGTAAGACGCTGGATTCGTACCAGCGGCCTTTGACGTCGGCGAGGGTGACGCGGGCGAGGGGCTGCAGGAGTTTCCAGTGCGAGATTTGCGGTTTGGGCGCTGTGGCTGTGATGGAGTTGCGGAAGTCGAGGTCGGATTGCATGCGGGCTGGGAGGTGGGGATTCGTTTGTATGTTGGAGTTGGGGGGTTGGGGGAGGGGGAGGGTGGTGAAGCGGTAGAGGTCGCCGATTAGGTAGACGCCGGCTAGGGCGATGTTGGTGGAGTTTGGTTTGAGCTTTTCGAGGATTTGGTGCACGACCATTATGTCGCCGCCTTGGTTTATGCGCAGGCGGACGGGTTCTCCGACGTGGAGGAGCTCGCCGCCTAGGTAGAGGGATGTGTAACTGCGTTCGCCGGTTGTGGTAGTGTTGTTGGAGAGGGGGGAGAGGAGGGTGTAGGAGTCGTCGACTTGTTTCGCGGCGAAGATGGAGCCGTCGACTTCGGCGTCGCCGGGGCCAAATTGCCCCGCGAGGACGGCTTTCCAGTCGACGGTGTTGTAGGTGTAGGCATTTGGTTGGGCGAGCGATGAGTGGGTTGCGGAAGGGGCGGACCAGGCGAGCCACGGGCGGAGATTGCTTTCTTCGGGGATTAGTTTGAGGTCGGGGTGGTGGAAGGGGTGGGAGAGGGGTTGGACCAGGTAGCGCGGTTTTGGGAGGTTGAGGGGATCGGAGACCATGTCGCGTTTTATGATCACGCAGAGGCCCCAGGCTGATCCGCGGTAGAACCAGGTGAGTTCGCCGCAGCGGTAGAGGAAACGCCGGTATTGGGCATCTTGCTCTTGCTCTTTCGATTTGAATGCTGGTAGAGGGGTAGGCACGACAGCTGGTGGGGCAGCAGCAGGAGAAGGAGCAGGCCTAGCTACGGGTGTGATCGAACCAGGCGTTTTCGTTGGAGGCTTCGGCATCTTGTAATTTTGATTCATTGTGGACGGTTGTTTGACCACAACTTTTACCTCGGGCATTGAGACCTCTCTTTTAAATTGGAGAGCCTCCTTTTTGATGGGAGTAGTCTCCTTCTTGGATGGTGATACCTCTTTCTTGATTGCTCCATGGCCGTCTTTCCCAGGCAGAGGTTCAATGTTGTTCACCCAGGAACCAGCGCAGAACTTGCACTGACAATCTGCATAGTCTTCACTTTTACCCTCCATCAACCACATGAAGTGTGGAAAAAATTCCATCGCCGTATGATAGCGCCTTTTTCGTCCTTGGGGGTATCCATACAGATAAGCTTCTGGAGCCTTATTAGAAGGCTTTCCTTTGGGGGTTACTGGGTTTATAAACTCGCCAGATGAATCACGATTCGCCTTGTTGTGCTTGTAGAGGCGGTAATTTTCGGGGAAGAACATAAGAAACCACGGGTGTCCGGAGGTCACACCCAATTCTTTTTGCAATAGACCTCCGAGTATTCGCTTCCACTCAAGGGCCAGTGGATGATCCACATCTAGGGTCTCGTAATAGTCATCTGGATTTTCGACCTTGTTTAGTTGATCGTTGCTTGGGCCGTTGAATTCTTTGCCGTGCTTCTTCGTTCTGATTTCGGTTTCCCCATCCGAACGGCCAGCGTAGATAGGGGTAAAGCTTGTGAGAGACATAGCGAATGTAATTTTGCACCACCAGAGGCTAAGCAGAGCTTCAATGGAATAGGAATACCTCAAAGAGTCTTGAGTAAGTTTTATAAAGCGTTGTTGTGTTGGTAAAGATGCTCTCCCTCAACGGCATTTCTGAGACGAAAAGATTCTTTCGGTGCTCACCACACTGCCCTGCAATAAGGAAGCGTCGTACTTCTTTTCAATGTTGAGTTAAAACTCCACAGCACAGGCCCAGTGGAACACCGATCCTAATGAAAGGGAGCTCTCTCTTCAAGCGCGCAGAGTAAAATGTTTATACGCTGTCCAAGACGGAGATATACTCTGTTGTCCTTGGGGCTCCTCGGAGTCCTCCCTTTAAAGTGTTACCTGACGGCCGCAGTCTTGGCCCAGCCAAACATAAAGTCCAAAGACCCTACTGGTATGCTCGAAAAACCTGTTATCGAATTATGATACCTGGAAAAAGGTCCGCTCGTTTGGTAGACTTAAAAGCCCAATTCCGGTCCTCTTCTTTTGTATCTCAATCTCCTGGGTTTCTGCTGCCGAAAAGTCTCGTGAGATGCAACTTCAGTTTGTAGCTATGAGAATAGCGGCCGAACTCTGAAGTAGTACGAATCGAATGAAGAATGACCCTATTTTCAAGCCTCCTCAAAGGCGTGACACGAAGTGAAGACTTTGCTAAATGTTGCTAAGCGTCCGTTTGCTGATGTAACCTCACTCGAGTCGAAATCAGAGTGATTATACTGTACCGACATGGGGCGAAACCTTCACCAAGTCGATTTCCTCGTTCTCTGTGCTGGGAGTGTTACTGAAATTTCTAGCCTTACGGGCTAGAATTTGATATCGAGAAATCCGCTAAGCCTAATATGGATGAAACAATCCGCAGCGTGCACGAGGGCGGGATCATTGCCATCTTCCTAGCAGTATGTGGGCTAGAGAGGCTGGAGGGGCTGTGTCAAAATATTTACAATCTATGTATCATATTTATCAGTCTCCGAGATCATCTTGAACATAAATTTGATTTTCTGCGGTGTCTAAGCTTCGGAACACGATATGCTAGACAGGGCAGTGTGGCTGCCAATCATACGCCCAGCGTTTGCGGCGTTTCGTCCATGTGAATCACTTCAAATCAGTGCCACCCAATCCTTCGCCAATGAGGGCTCGACCCCTGGGTATCCCTAATGCGCCACGCCTTGATATTCCTCATCATTCATGGCAAGACATTTTGAAGTGCGTGGATCCTGATCGTGTTTCCTGCTCAGGCCGCCGTAGACGTTGGAATATAATACATGCAGCTCGACTATCTCGAGAGAACGAAAAGTGCTTCAAGCTGAATTGAATGTCAACTTTAGCCTCTTCGACTGCTTAGTAGGTGTTTCTTTGAATGTTGCCGGCGCCGCCTTCCTCTTCTTGCTCGTCGACTTCGTCGACTGATCTTGTGCAATACGCGGAGTACTGATCCCAGAGCTATCCAAGGTCGTTGCATCTGTCAGGGATCCAGCGCGGCTTGGTGCTTTCTTTGGCTTCTTGGCAACCTCTGCGGCTGCAGCGAGTAACGCTTGTTCATCGACCAGGGCTTTGTGTTTATCTTCTATCTCTGTGGCGGCGCGTTCGCAGAACTTGCGAGCCTCAGAGTTCTCGATGTGGTGGTCGGTGCAATTCGGGCATTTGATGTAATACGCTTGGATGACAGCTGGAAACCCAAGTATCTCGTATTCCTTGAGATTTTCGCCGAGCAAGTCCGTCTTCTCCCAATCTAGACAGTCTTCGCAATAGCCACGCTCACACCAGCGGCAACGATAGAGCATTCCGCCCGCATTCGATGTCTTCTGTTCGCAGTCTACACATTGATGCTGCGGACAGCTGAAATTCATCTTGCCTTTGGAGCGGGTCTTCGAGTCGTGGTCCAGGCAAATATAATGATAAGACCGAGGGCAAAGGGAACAGAGAATCATGTTACCGCCGTCCCAACACACTTGACATTGCTGTTGAACACCATGTCAGTAAACTCGGATATCGGAGCTAGAAAAGGGCATCATACCTCTTGATTGACAACAGCAAGCTTCTTTTCTCGCTTCGGCTCCGCAAGCCTCGGATCCTTACCAGCCATTGTGGGTACGGCCTCCCAGTCTCCACAATGCATGCTCTCCTTGCTGACAGCGAAACCATCGACCATCACAGTGGTATTCTTACCTTCGCGTCGCTCTTCTCTTGACCACTCCTGCGCAATGTCCTTAACCTCTTTGGCTTTGCTATGCTTCTTCCCCTGGAAGACGCGCGATTCAACTTGCTCGATCTGCGATAGCCATCTCTTCTCATCTTCCTCGCGAGTTACACTGGTCATTGTCTGCTCCGCCACTTGAACGTTGGTGGGTTTGTCCTTGCACTTTTCAAGTGTCGTTTCCCAGTCCCAACCAAGCATTTCATTGACATCGAGCTCGGGGTGGGCGAGTGTTTGTGCACCACGTCGGACTAGAGAAATCAATTGATTCGTGTCGAGTTGAGGCATGTCATCTTCGGTCTCAATCATTCGGCCACCGGGGCCCTTCCTCTTGATTTTCGGAGCTGCATCCAAGTGGATGTCTCGCATCGATTCCGTCACTTTCAATGAAAGGAAAAGCTTCTTCTGTATCCTTCCCATCATCTGCTCTTCGACAGTGCCCTGGGTGCAAAGTTTGTACACAGTCACTGGCTTGGTCTGTCCAATCCGGTGGGCTCGGGCCTCAGCCTGTAGCATGATCTGCGGATTCCAATCTCTAAAGAAACGAGTCAATGTATACTCTGTGTGGAGAAGGGGAGACACATACTGGTCAAGCAGGATCACGTCAGATGCTGTTGCAAGGTTGATACCTAACCCACCCGCCCGAGTAGATATGAGCATTACACGGTAATCAGACTCCTCCTGATTGAACATTCGGATTCCCAGGTTCCTCCTCGCACGAGCAGTGCTTCCGTCAAGTCTGACATGCTTGAAGTTTGCTCCACCACCCTCACGTAGGGCCAAGAAGTCCTCACAGCAATCGAGCATTCTTGTGAAACCCGAGAAGATCAGAACCTTTTTCTTCTGCTTCAAAACCAACTCTGAGATGATTTTATCAAGTACGATGAATTTTGCCGAGGCATGAATTATATGTTCGCCAAGGTAGTACGGATCTGGCTCTGCATGCGGAAGGCAGTAGGGATGATTACAGCACTGAGTCGACATTAGCTGTGTTATTGGACCTCGGCATGCTAAGTACCTTTCTGAGCTGCATGAGAAGGTTCATGAGTTTCTTCCAAGCAGATTTTCTACTCTCATCTTGTTGTTCATGCTCCAGTGCTTGTCTCATGATCTCTTTGCTTTCTTCCCATTCGGCGGTTGCTTTGGTTCCTCCGACATGATTTTCCAACGCCTCAAGGTCTTCAATCTTTTTGGTTTTCAGAACGTCATCCTTTGCTTCTGACACGAGTATTTTCGCTTCTTTCTGTTCTGCGCCTTGAAACAACTCTTCAAGAAGCCCCTGATCGGCCCTCGTGATGAGTCTCATATAATAAAATCGTTGCATCGGCGTGAGAGGGACATAGAGTAGCACATCAGTCTTTGGAGGAAGATTGAGGTTCACACCCTCGCTATTCTTCATACGTCGAAGCATGATGATTTCAAGAAGGGCTCGAGCATCATTCATCACCTTGGTGCTGACCTGGCCCCGGGTCAAGTTGAAAGAGTCCTTGAACAACTCAGACGTCTTCTCGGTGAACACTTCGGGATAAAGCCAATGCAAGAGTGCCCAGAGTTCCTGCATGTTATTCTGCAAGGGTGTACCAGTCAGTATCAAACGGTATTCGGCCCCCAACCCCTGAAGAGCTTTCGAAACCAAGCTGAGATCGTTTTTGATCTTATGACCTTCATCAAGAATCACGTACGACCACACGAACGCATGCTTCAGCCAGCCCTGTTCAGCCAAGAAACCCTCGTATGTGGTCACTATGACATCAACGCCAACCTCATCAGCGGCTCCATCGTTCGATTCAGAGTCCAATGCAATGATAGGCTTTCCCGCCGCGGTGAGTCTGTCGTTCTTCTTCTTCCTAGCCCCGCGAGTCTGTTTTCCGTAGTAATCAATCTCGCCAGTAGCAATCATCTTCAAACGCTTCCGCTCATTCGCTGGTCCATGGAACCTCAAGATCCTGAGGCCCGGTGTCCACTTACGAGATTCAGCCATCCAAGAGTTGAGTACGCTAAGTGGACAGATCACAAGGCTCGGTCGGAGTTCGCTCGTCCTTCTCGTCGGCTTGTTCTCTTTCAAGTACTGAAGAAGAGACAACGTCTGAAGCGTTTTACCAAGCCCCATCTCGTCCCCCAAGATCCCCGACAGGCCATTGCGGTGAAGCCAAACGAGAAAGCTCAGGCCAAGGAGCTGATAAGGTTTCATATGGGCTTTGACCCTGGTTTCTGGGTCAGCTTTGTATTCAATCTGCTCGTGCGAAGACTAACCCAACAGGCTGTTTCTCAATGGCTTCATAAGGAACACCAAGGTCTTGATCACCGTGCTGGTCGACAAGACGCTGCACAAAATTGCCTTCCGGTAAAAGCGGAAGGAAAAAGTCTTTCTTAGCAACGAAGAATCTCGCCCTTCTAGCTGTCGTTTCAGTGGCAATCTCATCTCTAATTTCGCTGCGCGCGGTCTTGTGTGCAGAAGAGTCCGCAGTCTGAGCTTTTTGTTTAGGCGTTTGGGTTGACCTTCGTCGGTACTTTCTCTTCTTGCCTCCTAACTTATCCCCATTCTCCTGTGCTCGCAATGAAAGGTACAGATCAGTGTGCTGTCGGAGAGAATGTCCTGCGGCAGAAAGTCTGGGCGGTGGTGTTCTAGGAGGGTCAATCTCTTCAGGTTCTTCATCCTCGAGATCGATGACGCTTCTACGTTTTCGGGGCTTTTTTTCTGGGCTGGAAAACGAGGAGTCTTGGATTGATCTGTTTTCCTCGTCACTCGAGATGGTGTAGTGTAGAGGCTCTTTTGCGCGAGACGTGCGGCGTCTCGCCTCCATGGCTATTGGGAATGAGGATGGTGAAGACATTGGTTGAAGATTGTGAGTCTTGGTGTAGACCTTAGGTGAGAAGGATGCCAATATCTGAGAGGCAGTGGTAGTCCTTGAAGTCTGGGAATTTGGACTCTGGAATAGATCAAGGGGATATGAAAGGCGATTTGATTGGGGAGAGAGCCATGTCGAAAATTCCTCTTGCATGAATCTGGAAGGTGAGGGACTGGCATCCACGTCAGAATGCATATATTTTGTGGATTCCAAGAGTGAATGATGTAGAGTATGGGCTTACTCGGACTGTGCGAACGGTCTGTGGTGAATGAATGTCAACTTGCGGCAAGTCGACTAGTGTTTCAACTTTTTGCGTTGGCAAATAGGTGAAATTAAAGAGGAGCTGAAAAGGTTGAGAGTAGGAAGGGTCCTTTACAACGGCGTAGCATATCTCCAAAGGTACAGTGCTTTGTTATGATAATGCGACGGATGCAGGCATAATGGCAGGGGTGAAGGCTAGATGAGATGAGATGTGGCAGAACTTTTCACCACCTCACGCTGAACGCGTCTACCCGCGTCTTGTGAACTCTGATTTCTAGCGCCTCCAGTCGTCTAGGCCCGACCTAGATTAGATATCGTACATCTTTCATCGCGGGCACCTAGTTACCTAAGGTAGGTATCTACTCCAGCTTGGAGCTACTAACATATAAGATCCATGGCATAGCAACAATGTCATCCACCATCCACCCCGCCCACACCCTCCTTCTCCAAGCTCACCCCCCCAAAGCCGCCTCAGCCATCTTCACAGACAAGGTCCTCCACAAACCCCTCCACCTGCGCCCTACCTCTCCAGATCCCACCTCACAAGATGCCCGCGCAACACGCCGCCTGCAACGCTTACACAAGAAGGAGAAGCTGCAGCGACGGCGAAAAGTCAAGCCTCTATCTGCCAAGGAGAAGCGCATCTCAGGCATCTACGACATTCCCGATGCAGTGAAGAAATATGAGATCTTTGTGCCGTTGCACAGAATGTGGGTGGGGTATATGTGGGAGATACTAGGGATGAAAGAGGGGGGAAAGGGGTTTGTTTCTGCGCAGAGTGTGGGAAGCAAGCTGGCTAGTGCCGATTATCACGGTGCCGAGTTGACGGTGGTGCGGAGTAGATGTGCAGGCATGGTTGGGTTGGAGGGTATTGTAGTCAAGGATACGAAATTTATTTTTCAAATCATCACGAGGAAGAATGAGTTGAAGAGTGAGTCAGTCTGAATCCAAACAGGTCACTTTGCTAATGCACAGCAGCCATACCCAAGAGGCATACTGTATTTCGCTTTGAGATTCCCCAGTCGATGGATGAACTGGAGCATTCCGAGCAACAGACCGAGACGACAGACGCAGAATCTACATCTCCGCCGAACCTGGTCTTCGAACTGCACGGATCACAGTTTGAGAACCGGGCAACGGATCGTGCCACCAAAAAGTACAAGCAAAAGCACATGCCTGACTTATGATATGATTGTTATATAGAAAATTTATGGTATAAATCCAACCTTAGCGGAAACCAGATCGAGGCGAGTATTGTCGATCAGTCTGACAGGACCTGCATCCTCACCCTCTCCAAGAATCTCTCCCTCCCGCCATGCCTCGAGCGGGAGCATCTTGATCGCACCACTAACAATCGCCCCATCCTGCGGTGTCACTTCTTCTAGCTCATCCAAAGTATTCGGGTCCGCTATTGAGATATAATCGATTTCAAAACGGGCACGCTCGGACTTCGGGAGAGCTTCCTGCTGCTTCTGGACCAAAGACAAAAGCTCCATCGCGGCGTTGTAGAAATACCGCCTCTTCTTAGCACCTCTGGCATACACTCTCTGGACCTCTTTGAGCGAATTCAGGAGCACAAGTGCAACTTTCCGCCTTCGCTGCCCTAGATATACATTCCGCGAGCTCATTGCCAAACCATCCTTCTCTCGAACCGTTGGGCCCACGCGGACATCAGTATTCAGGTGGAAGTCCTTCACCATCCGCCTCACAATAAACGTCTGCTGAATGTCCTTCTGCCCAAAATATACCTTCTCTGGTTGTACAATATTCAAAAGCTTCATCACAACGGTAGCGACACCGCGAAAGAAGACAGGTCTCGAAGCCCCTTCCAATCTCGAAGAGAGCGGTGTAATTGTCACAAAAGATCCCTGCCCATCGATCTCAGAGGTCGGCGGTAATCCTGGATACATTTCTTCAGTAGATGGCATGAACACCGTACTTAATTGACCGGTATTGCGATCTTGCATGAGCTCGCCGTCTAGTTGCCGAAGCTTCGTAGAGTCTGAAGGCCACGTGCGTGGATATGAGCTGAGATCCTCGTTGACGCCAAACTGGGTCGGATTGACGTAGATTGAAACGTAGACATGATCATTTTCCCTTGCGGCTTGTCGAATGAGAGCGAGATGGCCTTCATGGAGGGCGCCCATCGTCGGAACGAAGCCCACGCTCTGGTCCCGGCGTAGTGCCCTGTTGCGTACATTTCGAAGCTCAGCCACGGTTCTGACTGTGGCGAACGCCCGCACGGTATCCTTGTTGCATACCATGGCACGTAGGAATCTGGGTGAAATGTGGGCGACTCGGTTCATGTTTTGCAAGCGGGATTCGTCGGATGCGACAACACCGTGGGAAAGCTTGCCCACAGTGTTGTGTACACAGCAGGATCTAGATAAGAAACCCGCATCGTGAGTCACACTCGAGGCTGACTACTCGGAGAGCGACTTTTCTCTCGTGATAAATGCTGCATCGTAAACTTGAGGACGCCCGGAGGTTTGCTCGACGGGTTATCGAAATCCGTACTAAGCAAATTGGCGCAACCCTAATTAGAACTACCAAAATACGTATCTCTCAAAAAAATTTATACGGTTCTTTATACATCTGAATCCAATACTTCCTTTGTGTATATGACTTTGACCTAGTAGTTCAATTCCGGCAAAGATTTAAAAGGAAAATTAGAACGCGGTAGGATTATATTTTACTGGTCAAGATTTGGCGTGCCCACAAGTCTTTTCTCACCAACCCTTGGGTATACATCCAGAATGGTCCATCCCACCAGGCATGGTTCATCCTCTCAGCTGTGGTGTACACTCAAAATAGTCCGTCCTACAAGACATAGCTCACACCAAAAGCAGTCAACACCATCAGCGACACATGGAACAGAGACTAACGAGTAAAGACAGGCCTCCCAAAGGGGACAAAACCCGACCATAAGAGCAGGCTTTCCGAACAAAGGACAGAATTGAACCATGAAAGACAGATCTTCGAAAATGTAGCTAGGGAGTGCTCGCGTTGGACGCATTCGTCAAGGGAGTACTACCTACGTCCAAAAGCTGAGGCATCTTTCTCTTTTTTCCCTTCAATTCAACGTCCGACCCCACCACCTATGGCAGCTATGCAAACAATATGCTATCTGTAGTTATATACAACCGATTTGCGGGTGTTCTTGGTAGCTAGGCTCCTCGAGATTCACCCAGCTCCGGTTTGTGTCCTTGTAGCCAAAGAACTCGGTGCTAGCCTTACACTATTTCGTTTTCTGATATTGCTCCGCGTTGCACGAGGAGTCTTGTTAGGATTATGAAACGTGCTGCTTTCTTAATTTACTTTAGGGTGACCAGAATCCTTCTCGATTCTTTCGCTCTTCTCTCGTTCCCGTCTTTCCATGTCTCCCTCCTTGATTCGTTATGGAGTGGGCAGGACAGGAGGACGTATCGTACCGATTGGAAACCCGTCCCGCGTTGGCATGTGGCGTCTGTAATCTCAGGTACCATTTTTGGGGAAAGAAAGTGTCGAAGCTCAATCATTCCAGTACGGATCTGGATTGTGACGGAGCGAAGGGCTTTGTGGAGGGAAGCGTGCAAAGAGGGCACTTTGTACTGGCGTTAGTATCAATGCGTATGTGGCTCGCCCTTTGCTACTAATCTCCCCTTCACGCCTCCACAATTCCTGCGTCTGCTTGTCTAATACCGTTTTTGCCTCCAACTTCTGATGCTTCAAGAAGCTAGGTTTTATTGCCGTGTTCTCTGCGTCTTTTGGCATGAGTGTTCCCGGTTATTCTGATCTGAGTCCATCCGGTAGCCCTCTCAGCTAATTTGTCAGCCAAATTATTGCCCTCGACGTCATGATGGGCGGGAATCTAACGGAGACCGACCTCTTGACTCTTAGATCAGATCGTCTTTAAGCATCGGATGATCCTCCTGACGGTGTTTTGGCCAGACTGTCTACGTGGCTTAGCCATTGATTTGAGCGCCGCTTGAATCTCACTCAAGGTCTCTTTCTTGGCTTGTTCAGATTCAATGCCGGCTTGAAGTTTCATGAAAACTCCGAGCAATGTGGACGCGTATACATACAAATTCTGAAGACATCCGTTTCAAGACATTATCGGTCTGTATAGCTGCTGTAAGCGGCCAGGCCGGACGTCAAGCTGAGAACTATAATAACAACATCAACGAGATTGATCTGGAGAACTGTTAAAGAATGTACCACAGATGTCGAAAGAGGGGACAGAACCATTCAGAACAGGCCTTCGAACGAGCAACAGACCTAAACTATCGACGACGACAAGCCCACCAATGGCGTGACTACCAAAGGAAAGCATGGGCGCCTGTGGTCTCAGTGCCGCCTCCATACTCGGCAAGACGCGTCCCCATCTCATATCCGCCATGATTGAAGCCTCCGTTTCTCCATGTGCGCTCTCCCTTCCCTTTCCCCCACTGAATCCTCCAAACTAATCCCAACAGTTGCAAGCGGAGGAGCCTGGCCAGAGCTGCACGGAACATACCATTAACGCGCCTGTCGTCATTTCCACCGCCGGCCATGATGGGCTTTTTGGGCTTATTCAATTATGGGCTTGGTTAGTATGCAGCAGGCAGAAAAGATGGGAGGTATGAGAGATTTGGACATGAACACAGCTGAATATGCTATTATGACTAGAGGTGTTGTACCTGGGTACATTATTGAAGAAATGGAGTTGAGTGAGGTTGATGGGGCTAATATGACGGGTCCGATTTTTGGGTATGTAAGGTGGTCCTCGAATGGTATGAGACCGTACTGTGACTGACAGGGCACCCAGCGCCATCGCTCTCAGCGGGGTCAAAGCCGCTCAACAAGGTCTCAAGGTATTCGAGCAGCGTAAGAAAGAGAATGCAGACCAGGTCAACAGACCAACAATGATACGAGCGGCAGAGAGAGGCGCGAGATCGTGAATGGTGTAGAATTGAGTGAGACGTGTACAGAGAGGCGCTCATGTATAACATTGCTGCCGCAGCCCAATCTTTACCATAACAACCACCATGGCAGCAGCAGCAAAATCCACTTTCGATCTCAACGCGCGCAGATCCGTGAATGCATCGTTGCGAGCCGGTGAGCGCAGGCGAAGCAAAAGGTCGGTTCGGCCCTATCTTCCCACCACAAAGATCTTACAATTATTGGTCAAGTTGTACAGCCGCTGCATTATTCGGACCGACTCGAGACTTTGGTGGATCTGGTGCACTAGCCGGAGGGCGGAGCGGAGACTGCTCGACGGTACCAAGGCGGAGCGGCGGCGGGCTTAGCGGCTAGCATAGCATCATCATTCCAACTGGCGATCTCATTAATCGTTAAAGCTTTCGAGTGTACATGCACCCTTTTCCCTCTCCCCTCTTCCCTCTCATCCCCCTCCGTGCCCTCATCTGTTGTTTCATCTATATTGTATCCCGTCATCTATTTTGTATCCCGTATATTCAACGGACCAAAGACCGATCAAACAACCTCATTCCCGTATCCAATCAAACACCACCCGGGCCAAGATAGAACTCGGCCAATCCACCAGCCGATAAAAGCCCTCGGCGAAGAATACCAGGGTGGGGAGACACACCAGGAGACACACGGCCGTTGCGCCGGAATCGGGGACGTTGTGCGTGAGGGTGAGGTTTTGGTGCAGTTTGATGCCCGCGGTGTAGACTACTATTGACTGCGTAAGGAACCAGCCTGGGATTGGTTAGTCGGGTAGGAGTGTTGGGGTTGAGGGGATGGGAGACGAAATGAGAAAGGGGCAGGGGAGGTGAGGGAGATTTGTGAAATCAAAGAAAGGTGGACGGTAGGGAGGTGGTCGGGAGGTGGTAGAGATGAGGATGAGATAGGTGAGATGTAAGGGAGCAAGGGAAGGAGGGAGAGGGAGGGGAACAAACTGAGCGACCTCCTTCCCAAGTACAAAAACAGTGGGTTTTGGAAGGCTTTCTGCAAGAAATCCGAAGATTCCAGTAAGAGGAAGAACCCCAAGACCACAAGAAAATCATCGTCCCTAGCCTGGGGCTCCCCGGTATTCGGCAGCGTATTCAGACCTCCCGTATAATAAAGACCTGTATGCGCCAACAATTCTTTATTCTCATATTGCGGGCGCCAATCCGTCCAGAGATATTGCATTAGTAGTCCCGCAATTGTGAGGACTGTAGCGGGCACCCAGACGGGGCAGCGTATGTTCCTCCATATCTTGATACCGCGTTGGGACTTTTCTTTGAAATTCATGTTCATGACGGCGTCTGCGAGGAGCAGGCCCGTGATGGTATACCAGGCCCAGCTTTGCACCCACCAAGCCGTGATAATGAAGGCGATGTAGGCCTTCACACGCCAGGAGTCCCTAGTGTAGGGGATTATCACCATAGTCATATAGACTGTGTAAGATTGAGCGTAGATGACATTGACGATCCAGAGGGTTTGGCTGGGGAAAGCGGTGTTGCCCGCTTGCTCGAAGAATTTGGACGTCGTCCAAAAGATGTTGAAAACGCTGTTGAAATAGGCGATCGCGTTGGGGATGCTGTAGGGTGTATTGAAGGACACGTTTCCCGTGGATGATTTGAAATCTTCAATGTAGGCGGTGCCGATTGTGCTGCTAAAGATCTTCACGAGGGCAAGAGACACGGCGATGGGGAGCCACAGTCGCAGACCTCGACGTAGGACGGCGCTTGCCACAGTAGTCTTTGAGGGGGAGAGGAGAAAGGGTATGCCGACTGTGCGGGCGGAGAGGATTATGAAGAAGGAGTAGATTAGGGTTGGGTTCCAGAAGAGGACGGAGAAGGTGTCACGCAGGACTTTTTGCCATAGAGGGCCTTCTCTGTTCGCTGCATCTTTTACGCAGACTGGGGCGAAGGTGGTGAGGAATACCCAGATAAATGACGATAGGGTGAAGAAGCCTCGGAGGCCGAGAAGGTAGCCTTGGTCACCAGCTTGGGAGAAAGATTGAGGTCGTTGGAGGAAGCAGGAGAGAGCTGTGTTTTGGACTTTCTCATTTTGCATTGATTTCTCCATTGTTGTGGACTGAAGTTGAGTGTCGTGGACGACTGTTAAGGAATCGGCGACGAGGTGCGAATAGGTAGAGAAAAGGCCTACTGATCGGTTCGTGGCTTACGCGCACCCAATACCGGGTCCTTGCAGACGTGCATGGACAACAATGCAGTGCATTGTCCGTCGAGCTGTTCCGAGGAATCAATCCGACATGGACAATTGGTAAATCCGAGTTGCAGTGATCAACAGTAAGCGTGCTTATCTTGATCACACTTTCCAATGGCACATAACCGAGAATCCCAATTGGGGATGCGGCGGCCAGTAAGGATACCGTTGGAGAATCAATACCGATGTATTGTAAATCGCGGTAACAGACCCCCACTTACCTTATCAACAATGCCTAAATAGACCATACAATGCAAATATAGATTCCGATAACAGCGGAATCCTCTCAGCCTTCTCATAGAACACATAACGACCCCAATGCTGACTATACGAGTATACAAAAATATCTGTACATTCATCTCGTTGGCAGGAGACAACGCACAAGGACACAAGATTTACTAATGCGCGACAATTGAGATGTCTATTCCTGTGGTCTTGCAGCCACTTCTGATCACGGTAGCATCTCCGGTAGCCTTCTTCCTCGCCACATGAGATTACCAGGATCGTTGGGAACGGCGTGGACTGGCCATAGGGTGTCCTAAAGCGTTGACGCTAACATCCCTACGTACCTCTTACGGAAAGTATCCTTGCCGGCGGTAGAAGGCTAGAGAGTAGCTGCCGAACTCTAGCTGGTTTAGCTCAGCGCTGGATGGGCGCCAAGAGAGCTGACCGCTCCCACGGAAAACAAATGCCGTCGTAGCAGCCGATCCGCGCAAAACGGTTGAGAAGCTAGCTGCTGAAGTGCTGATATGCTTGCTTTCAGAACAAATTCATTATTCTTCTGTGGTTTCCGAGCTTATCTCGTGGCCTTGCTTTTGCTGGTTTTATAGTACACTATTGTGCAGCAGGGGCCGCAGGCTAGCCTGGGTATGCGCATGGGCTAACCTGAAAGGTGAGTCAAAATATTTAGGTAGGTATGCGACCCGCTGTGCTGGAAGTGAACCTTATCCTTCGACGCTTTGGGACCACGCATTATCGAATCAATGATTTGCAATGAGCAAACCTCATGCTTCGACGCTTTAGGACCATGCGTCATTTGAAAAATAATTTGCAATGAGGGACCTTGGGGCCATTCCCCCTTCTGGCGTCACCACTCTCAATCATCACTTAGAAATAGGGGATTACTTAGGGGCTTATCTTGAACTCTCTTATGGCAAATCATTTTGACGTTTACGTGGACGCCTTTGCATCTGGAAGTCCGAAAGAACGTTTGCTCGGTACAGCGCTGATTGGGGTCTGCGCCAAAGTGAAACATTGTTGTGAGTGAGCTCATGTATAGAATTAGATAGTACATTAAGATTAAGATTATCACACATGAGTCCCCAGTTGTTCGTGGAGCTGCATGGCAGGGGTATCAGGTTGGTGGATCAGTCACGTTTGGTCATGGTCTCGTAAATCATGAACCCAATCCCAATTCTAAACATTAACAGTAGACATTTTGCCCAGGTGCGGAAATCAATGAAGAAAACCAGATACACTGTGAATTAATTATGGTAGATCATGTCCGTTTCGTGGGATTCCACTTTGAGTACCGCACAATCTGTCGCGCATGACCGTAAAGACCTTGCGTGGCGTTGAAGACCAAATATGGTGCGTAGATGGCGGAGAACATGATCATCGAGCGTTTGGATATGAACTCTGAGCGCACGCGGAAGGTGATCAATAGGGTTGCTACAAGGCAGAGGATGCTGTGGAGTACTCATTAGAAATGATCTAAAAAGGAGGAATGGAATGGCAACATACCTGATAATAAAGAACCACTCAGAGACCGGGTACGGGAAGAAGATGAAGCGAGCCAGCGTGGCGGGTGACTTGGGAAATTGTGTGAAGACCATGCTTATGACGAGACAACAGTATTGCGTGACAAGGTAGTAGCTCAATTCACGAATGAGTAGTAGAGAGAAAAGGCCGAATCGCATCCCGAACCTACGGTGGTCACCCTCACATGCCTTTCTCCATGTCAAGAAGAAGTGGCGCATGCTGACCTGGGTCCATCCCTGGGCCCAACGTAGACGCTGCTTCCACATCGCTGGAATATCGGTAGGGGCGAGTTCGTAGGAGATGACATTGAGATCGTGAACAATTTTGCAACCTTGAGACAGTGCGCGGAGGGATGAGTCGATGTCCTCTGTGAGAATGGATCCGTCCATTTTCAGATCTCGCAACAGAGATGCACGCCAGAAACCATTCGAGCCAGTGAAGAGACCAAAGCCCATGAATGCGGCGCGACCCGGATGAGAGACGGCGTAGATTTTGTCAAACTCGACAGCAATCATACTTGACAACCAGGAAACCTTGGCGTTGAAAATGACACAACGACCTTGAACGATGTCGACTCTCTTGTCTTGAATGAAGCGCTCAACCGCCCAGCGGCAGCCGTAGGGGTGAGGGTAGTGGTCAGCATCGAAAATGCAGATGATGTCGGCGCCAGTGTTGAGGGTGAAGAAGTAATTGAGATTGTCTGCTTTTGACTTGGACTTTTCAACTTTGGTGACGCGGAAGTGTGGTCTCTTGGTGGCCAATTCTTGGAGTTCACTTTCCAAAGGCTCGATCGGTTTTGGCGTGTTGTAGAGGAGGTTGATTCGTATTTTATGGCTTGGGTATTTGATCTCGTCTAAGGCATAGTTGATTCGATCCATGATGATGTCTTGCTCATTGGGCAGATAGGCAACGATCAGAAGATCGACGACCAGCAAGTCATCGTCAGGAGTGGTGAAGGTCCAGTCCTTCAACTGAACCTTCTGCACAGCTTTCCGAGCGTCACGCGTTGGGCCAATGCTCAAAAAAGCTTCCAAGACAGTAGACCCGGCAATGTAGAAGTTGGTGGTCAGATATATGAACCAAAACACCTCAATGAGTCCTTCTCCGCAGAAGCAGTATACACAGATGGAAAAGACAAAGTAGCATGCCACAAGGAGGAAAGGAGTCCACTCGTGGATGAAGCCTCCAGCATTTCTGACTAGGTCGGAAGATGCCCCAGGTCGAAAGCCAAAGTTTCGCAGGAAATTCCGTAGATGCGAGATGCTGTCGCCAGAGGTAAAGCTGGAACGAAGTGCTGCAGTCATGATAGGCAAACTATAAGTGAAGGCTGACCAAGTTGCAGAGGTCTTCGAGGGTTAAAGGGACAGAGAGTAAAGCACATCACAGCAAGGGAAGACACATTACTTATCCTTTACCGCACTACTGCTTTGAGCCGTGACGGACCCCAAGCAACCACCTAGACTTCTGGTTCCATGATGCTTTCCATCCAAAATAGCATGGCTCCCGCGGACCACAGGGATCGCTTCGAAAGCCACTGAAAATCCTTAGAGGGCCAGATCTGTATCAATCATCTCAGCGAGAAGACCGAGAACGGTAAGGGATTCCTTTACCCTGTTTAGCTTCGTGAGAGGAGATAGGAACTTAGTGTGCCCCTACACCAGATACGAAGATCGACAAGTGGAATCCGTTTGTTTGGCCACATGAGGATTGGCCAGCAGGGTAAAAATGGCATGCACCCGAACAGGCATCATATGCCATTATTAGTCTCCGTATGCAGCCCTTGCATGACATGGCATTGTTTGGGACGAGTGGGTTTTTTTGTTTGGCTGTCTGTTCATCAAACTTCGGACAATTGAATCAGGAAGACCGATACTCTGAGCCTACCCAAGACACAAGGAGATAAGGTACAGCAGTACAACGATACTGCAGACTACTGCCATAATTGCGCTAACGAGAAAACGCTAAGATTTCCCACTGGCGGATTCAGACCGTCGTTCAAATCCACGTAAAGGCTTGAAGAGATTGCAAGAGTTATTTTGGCTCTGGGGGGCAGAAACGAATACAGATGCAGGGATGCAAGCCTCGTGCTGAGCAATGCTGATCTCGACAAGCGTCATGCATACGCGGAAGCTAAGTCATCCAGAAGTAGGGAACCTTTGATAACGGGCGAGAATATGCCTGCCAGAAGGCTACGAGAATGGCATGGCATGGAATGCAGGCACGAAAATGAGTGGTTCAGAATTAAGATAAATGCAGAAAGCGCTGCAGGAACCGGGTAGTGGCCCATGGGATGCGAAAGCATGGAAACTTCCGACGAAAGTAGTTAGGGTCGAGGGACGTGTTTATTTCGGGAGCGCGTATATAATACCAAAAATTACGTACGGTGCAGAAACCTTATCAGTGGCTGTTTGAAGATCTCTCTACCCTTTTGGTTTCGAGGGCGCTCATTTGGATTCATTGACAGCGGTGAAACTGCCTTTCGGTGGCGTGATCGTTGGCTACGCTACTGCTTCCAGTATGCATCCTCGTATCAGCATTCACACAACACAAACTCCGACAGGATTCCAGGCCCCAAAGGCCGCTATGACACGCTCCACCCCCGAAGCTGGCAGCTCCCAGCAGCCCAGAGCGCTGTCTTCGTCATCCCTGGGCCTTAGCTGTTCCAGCGCCTCCCACTGCGCTGTCACGTCTTTTTTTACTCCCCGGAATTGCTTCAAGTATCGACAAGACATTTTGCTTTCACACGCACAACTTCGCCAACCCCAATTCCTCCGAAAGATTCCATAGATCACCACGTCTTTGTTGATTGAATCCCAAGACCTACAAGCTTAATAAAAAAGCTGTTTCAGTCCCCGCTGTCAAAGCATCCCGCGATGCGCCGGTAGATGCTGTTAAGTCGTGTCAGCGGAAAATAACATCCAATTCGCCTTGCTCCACTTTCTCAATCTCCCGTCTTCAGCGATATTATGACTTTGCACTCGGCGTTCCTTCTTTTGACGACCCTCTACGCCCTCTTAAAACCAACCGTAGCCCAAGTCACGGCCGACCTTAACTCTACTGTCGCCAATGTCACCAACCCCGACCCTTCTGTGGCAGGAGGATGTCAGTGCGGATACTACGATGATGGCACCAAGAATCTCTTCACGGAGTTCACAATTTCCTACTTCAACGAGACCGAGACTCTTTCTGCTAAGGATTTCCTCACGGAGACATACGTCCACGACTATGAGAAGGGTTGGAACACCTTCTTCCGTGAAGCCGCCGATCCCTCTAATGTCGATGTGTCGAATCGGACAAACGCCCCAAACTCAACCACCTCACTCGAACTTTACGTCGAACCCTACCCCTTGACCTCGAGAATACATATCATTACCGGCAGCAGCGTGAGGACTATGCGGCAGGATATGATGTTTGGTTCTTTCACCTCGCTGATCCGGTCGCCGGGAAAATCCGCTGGGAGTGGTGGTAGTACCGTCTCCATGGAACTGCAACTCAATCTTACTCAGGCGCTCACAATGAACATGCAAAATACGGACAAGCCAGCTACCGCCTACGTTGGCATGCTCGCGAATGAGGAGTTTCCAGGTGCTTCTATTAGCGTCCCATATGGCAATATGACAAATGCAACATGGGGCAACGGTACGATAGATCCATGGGATTATACAGAGCTCAGGATGGACTGGACAAAAGATGATGTCAAGTTCTATATCGGAGGCAAGCTTGCGCGTACCATTTTGACCAAAGACAATGCTGCCCTTCTCAGTGTTCCTGTTCCCCTGTACTTCAAGCATTGGTCAAACGGCAATCCGTATTACTCGATGGGGCCTCCGACAAACCTCACTCACGCAAACGTTGGCTGGACGAGGATGTTCTTCAATTCGTCTTTGATGACAGACGATGATCACAAGGAATTTGATAGACGTTGTCACGTATCGGATGCCTGTCTAGTGAGCGATATGACTCTGCGAGGGTCTACCGATTACCCACAGGCAGCCACCAATGTCTGGGTACAGGTGAACAAACCGGGACCCAACCGGAAGTTTACAATTTGGATTGCCGTAGCGTGTGCTGTCATCACAACTGTACTTCTCGTTCAGCCAGTCTTGAAACGAATCGTAGATAAATATGGCCAGTCAAAGGAGTCGAAAGCTTCGAAAGCTGCGGAGACTCATTCTAAGCTGCCTGACACGTTCAAGGATACCCATGATTCACGAATTTGGGATTCCAGAGCAGTGACTCTTGCCCAAAACACTCCGAAGACTCAGACTCGAGCTCCATCGTTCACTACAACGACATTGAATGGCGACACACAGCCTAATTCCACAAGTGCAACACCTCGAAATCAGACTCGGCGGTCATCAAGAGAAAGAGACTTGAAGTTCGAAAGGTCTGACGGCAACGGCGTGCTTAATCGCATGAGTCCTTTCAATGATACCGAGCTGCCTCCTCTACCCAAAGCCGCCAGTCATCTCAGCAATTTCAGTCTTGACACCCCAGAGTTTGGCGAGGGTCCGTCAGCTCATTTCCCATGGTTCTCGGAGAACTTTTCAGACGAAGATTTGCCTGAAAAGTCGTCTCAAGCTCGGGATGGTCATCACGATAGAATACCGTCCGCTGTTTCTGCTGGGAATGAATTGACCATTAAAAAGCTGCATTCCGTCGATGAAATTACGATCAAGAAGAGACCCTCTAGTGATGAGCTGACAATGACGATGGGCCCGCATTCCACCAGCAGCGAGTCGAAAGAAGGCTCAGAGGGTCATGTGTCTCTAACGCCATCTTGGCCGCTACCAGATAATCCTGTACAAGTGCAAGAATATCCATCGTTGAAAACGCAATCGACACTTGCTACCAACGACGTTGCAACTCGGGATGACGCTCCTCATACCAAGACTGACGCACTCACAAATGTTCCCGAGATGGACAAAAACGACAAAGACAAGAAGAACCTACCGCAAGCCAAGAAGCGTGTTGACTACCTCGCAGGCCTTGTCGCACTCTCTTCGCTTCTCGTTACAGGTATCCATTTCAGCTTGACGTTCGTCTTCGCCGACATCAACGCCGGCGCATATACGCATTACCACAGCGAAACAGTCGCAAGAAAGACCATAGACTCTTTCCTACTCAATTTGATCTGGATCGGACCGTTCTTGATGACTTCGACGCGGTTCCTTGTGTCCAGCTATCTACGCAACGGTGAACTTCTGCCTGTGGCAGAAAAGACGGTTGGGCGAACACCACGTCTCATGATCCCTATCGCAGCAATGGTCATGTTGGAATACTTTTTTATCAACGCCGGTGCGACTAAGTGGCTTGAATACCTCCCTTCTATTACCTGGTCCGACTGGCCCTTTACAGTCGGCTACACCAATTTTGGAAACTTCCTCTCAGAGGTGATCGAACTAATGTACCTCATTCCAAACGCGGCACCCCTCGTCACATTCAATTACTGCACTGGCGTTCTCTGGACCATCCCAGTCCAACTCCAAGGCTCCTGGCTCTCCCTGCTCGCCGTCATCGTGATCCGAGAGATCAAAACACCCTGGAAACGCTTCGGCTTCTACGCCTTCTGCATCCTCAACCACTGGTACGCCCTTTCATGGGGCAGCTACTTCTACCTCGGAATCATGCTCACAGACCTCGATCTGACTTACAAATGGCGCACCTACCTCTACGCCCGCCCACTCATCTACTACCCCTTCCTAACACTAATGGCAGCCACCGGCATCGCAGGCCTCTTCATGGATTTCCTCAGCCAGTGGACAAACGTCAATTACGCCACCTTTGAATACTCCATCCACCCCGATATCAACAGCGGCCTCCCAATCTCCCAAGCCGGTTACGCGTCCTACCCACCATACTACGTGCCACGATTGAATGGCATAGCATTCGCCGCTGGCTTCCAAGCCATGGTTGAATTAAGCCCTGCCGTTCAGAAAGTGCTGTCTATCAAGCTCTTCGTCTTTGTCTTCCCGCACATCTTCACCATCTACCTCTTCCATGGTTTCATCTTCTGGTCCCTTGGCTCCTTCCTCTGCGTCCATTTCAGCGTTGCCGGGCTCCAATACTGGCTTAACCTGCTCTTAGTAGCTATATGCTGCTATGCTACTCTCGCTATCTCGCTCCCCTTACTTACACCAGTCGTCGAAGGCCTGGGCAAGAATATTACCACTGATATCTGGAAAGATGCGCGCGATGATCCCGTCCCGAGACAACCGACGCTTTATCCTTTTAGGAGAGATTTGTTCCTCGCGAGGTATCAGACGCCGAATGGTAATAGTAAGGATATGACTATCACTAAGATCCAGGATCCGGAGCAGGTCGAGACCCACTTTAATCCTGAATTGGTTGCGGAGGAAGAAGGGATAGAAGGGAGAGCGGATGGGGGGGCGATTGAGAACCAAGAGCATGGTGGTAGCGCGAATCGTGTGATTCATCTCACTCTTGATAAGCTGAAGGGTGTGGAGTGAGCAATGGTGTGAGCTTTCTTGTTTATACACTTATAGAGATGACTGGATGTTTCAGATGGGATCGATTTAGATGATTCGTGATATGGCTGATTAATGTTTAGTACATCAACAATATAGAAGTCAATTCACAACTGTATATAAAGGCCTGGACTTCCGCGGTTCTTACCTTGTTATACAGGTAGGCTTTACGTCGTGTGCCCGAAGCCCTCCATGGCTTTATGTTACCTCTCAACCTGACCGCAAAGTATCACTTTACCATCGAAAATATCCACTTCGGGGCCGGACAATTTAGCTGACATTAAAAGTCCCTTTGGAAGAGGGGAACGTGGCTCGCAAAGATATCTAAATGCTGGAATCAGAGTGCACCAGATTCCGAACAAGCAAGAGCAACAATGTCACAGCAGTGGCGATACCAATTACAACGGCGTCGTAGCGACGGTCATCGCGATAGCGGCTGTATGTTATATCGGTCGGGATGGCGAGAGCTACTTATACCGAGTGAGATATACAAGCAGCACCCAGGTTACTTCTCAATGCTCTCAATGATTGGTGAAGCAGCATCTTGACCACATTTGAACATATCCAAAATCTAAGTTACCTCTTGATTGACGTGAACGCTGCCGAGTAATTCCTGTGATTTAGGTTTGACTTTGGAGTCATCTTTTCTTTCACTGATTCTCACCCCAAGAAATCTTCGGAAATCTCCGCTACCTTCAATTTTTGAGAAGACTTGGCCGTCTCTCTTTCACATCATTACTCTGCTCAATACTCTTACATTATCTGTACATATATAAACCCTTCCACCTTCCTACAAGGCGTCATAGTCATACAGATGCCGCAATGCAAATAGCTTCACCTTCAATGGAGAAGCAACCTACCAAGCTCGACTATGGACTCAAGAAACGATCGAAATCTCGACGGACTCCCTCAATCCTCGCCGATACATGCCATCAATATCTGAATAGCTTCCCCGGGATTCCTCAAACTGCATCTACCATCCGTACTTTCCGCGCAGCCACTAGCTTTCTTGAGTCAGGATCCGCAGGTACAATGACCATGGCTCAGCTTCCAACTTGTTTAGACTACCGGCTAGACGCCATGAAGATGGCAATTATGTTGAACGATGTTGCCCTACCGGACGATTGCGAGTTCCCAATTATTAAATTTAAAAATAATAATGATAATTATGAAATAATTATAAATTTTGTTTATTTTGTTTTATTTATTATGTTAATTATTATAGCAATGGGAAGGCAAGAAGTGGGGTTAGAAATCGTTTAATTTGAACATTTCTGAAAACCCAACTTAAATATTTAAAAATATATTGAATTATTATAATTGAAGGTACTAACTATTTTCATTTTTTATACTTTACAATGTGAAATTAATAATATAAATTACTTTTATTAATGATAATATTTTATAATTTCTTTAACGATTATTTATATTGCTATAATATAAAATATTGGAAATTTAACATTTAATTCTAAGTTACAAATCATAATTATAAATTTATAATATACAAATTATTTTATTTAAAAATGAACTTTAATATTAAAATAAAAACAAAAAAAAGTAATAGAACTTATTTACAAACTAATTCAATGTTTTTTTTATTTAGTATTTAAAAAAGATTATTTTAATATTATAAAATTATTATTCAAAGTCGGAATCAATTTTAAAACCAAAATATATAAAAATTTAATATTTTTTCGTTTTCGTTTTCATTGCGAAGGATAAAAAGATTATTTGTATTATTTTCAAATATATTAAATTTTTGCAAAATTGTTTAATAAATTTGATAGAAAAATTAACTTTTATTTATTATTAAGGTATATAGCAAATAGCAATATAAAATATAATAACTAAATATAGCTATTATAATAATAGAATATAAGCGGAATATAATAAATAAATAATTGTTATTAATTTTATCTTCTAGGAGGATAAAAGAATTAATAATTATTATTTAAAAAAAATTAAGAATATTTAAGGTAATAAAGTAAAGTTTTTAAATAAAATAAATATAAGGCTATTTTACTCCCCGAGGCTTCTAATAATAAATTTAATATTAATATAATTTTTAATTATATATTATAATATATATAGAATATATATATAATATCAAAACTTATATACAATTTTATATAAAAGAATATAGAAATAAAGAATATTAGAAAAAAAAAGATTTTAAAGTTATTAAATATATAATTATTAAAGCTATAAAGAAATAATATAAATATAAGTATTATAATTAATACTATATTATTATTATTTCGGTATAAATCTAATATAAGAATAATTATTAAGTTTAATTTTAAAGAAATAATATTTTTAAGTCTATTTAATATTAAAATTAAATAATTATTATATTTTTAATATATAAATTTAATTATTAAATAATATGTTTTTTTTGCTATCTTCGGGCTTTTTAGAATATTTAATAAAATTCCGAATATTCTTTATAATATTCTTTATATTTTCCTTATTAACTTATTTATCATATTTTAAATTTTAACCTTTTTATTTAAATTAATATTATATAATATCTTTCCGGTAATATTTCCTTAATATTTCCTTAATATATTTTTTATTAATTATTTTTATTAATTATTTATTAGTTTAAAAGATAATACATATTCTTAATTATTTTTTTTATAAATTATAATAAAATTATAATAAAAAAATATTAAATATTAAATAATATTAAATAATAAATTCATATTCCGATTATATTAAATATTCAAAAAAGATTAATAAATTTATAAAATAATTTCTTATTAAGGCGCTTTTGCTTTAGATTCTTAATAAAAAATAATATTAAACTATTTATAAAGAATATTTATAAAGAATATTTATAAAGAATATTTATAAAGAATATTTATAAAGAATATTTTTTATTATAATATTTCTATTATTATTTTACCGCTTTTTAATAACTTTTTTCAAGTTTAATATAAATAAATTATAATTTTTCTATTTTTTCCTTTATTATTAATATTCGTTTATTTTAAGCGTTTTATCCTCGAAATAAATAATAAAGTTATAATTATAATATATAAAAAATAAAATTATTTTAAAGCTTTTATAATAATTATTATTATAAATAAATTTTATTATTAATAATAATATAAATTAATTATTTTGCTTATAATTATAATAAATATATAAATATTATTCTAAAGTTTGATTCTATCGTTCTGTTGTATTATTAATTTAAAAATATAATATAATTAATAATTATCTTTTAATCTTAAAGTAATAATATAATTTGGACTAAAAGGTATTTGTAAATAATAATCTTTTATTAAATATTACATCTTTTAAAGAGTTATATTTAATAATTATATTTAAAAAAAAATTAATAAACTTTATAATTATTATAATTTTATTAATTAATAATAATTAATATTATATTATATATATAACTTCTTTGTTTGCTTAGCGGTAAATTTATAATAATTTTTATAATAATTTTTATTTATAATTTTTTAAATTATAATAAATTATAAAACTTTCTATATAATTTATATTATTATATTTTAACATACTAATAAATATTGTATATTTTAATATAATATTTTATATATATAATAATTATAATAATTTCTTTTTTTTAAAATATTTAATTAAAAAATTATTAAAAAATTATTTAAATACTTTTACTTTAATATTTTATTTCTTAATATATAATAATATTCTTACATAATCAAAGTTTTAATAATAAATTTTTATATATTATAATAAAATTT
>JAABUQ010003126.1_pt1 | contig 31072 bp, 30 predicted proteins | sample 5560001 | NCBI WGS metagenome assembly JAABUQ01 (sample SAMN10711888, study PRJNA513371) | rock metagenome | isolation source: Antarctica rocks | place: Antarctica: Victoria Land, Finger Mt nord | collected 2015-12-18 | reverse complement strand
AAACCTATTCAATTGGGTAATGGAACAGATAGGTGAGTTACCTCGACCCAGAATCTCCAAAAAATCAGCAATGGCTAGAACCCTGACGCTGCAAAGTGTCCCGTGTTAAGTTGGTAGCCGAAAATGATTTTATTGCTGTCGAAGACTTAAATATTAAAGGACTAGCTCGGACAAATCTTGCTAAGTCAATCCTCGATGTAGCCTGGGGAAAGTTCATCACGATTCTGGAAGCAGTGGCAGCAAAATGCGGCGTCTGGTTTGTGAAAGTGAACCCCTATGGCACAACGCAGGATTGTAGTGGGTGTGGAGTTGAAGTCCCTAAAGATTTGTCAATCCGTACTCATGAATGTCCCAAGTGCGGATTAGAAATTGATCGAGATATTAACGCATCAATTAATATCCTGGAACGTGGATTAAAAGCGGTGGGTCACATCGCTACTGCCTGTGGAGGGTTGCAGAGCTGGGCTACTCGACATGTCGATGTCGATAGCTTGGTGATGTCCGATGAAGCAGGAAGCCCCAAAACGCGAGTTGGGGAAGCCCCTCCTATACCGCAAGGTTAGGAGGGGAGAACGTCACAGTCATAGGAAATACATGCTTGACACAAGGTTCTCATTTTGAGAAAATAACGATATGTCAAGTCCGCCCTATGCATATTATTAGCCGGAAAAGCCTGCTTGAATTTTCTCAAAAACCTGACGGGGCGACAATCTAACCTGAAGCAGTTGCAGGGTAAGGGTTTAGAGCAGTAAAGATAAAAAAAGATAGGTCTAGCTTTGTCAACAAGACCTACCTAATGATAATGTTATCTCTATCTTATCAAACTCATCTACAAAGTCAACTCAATAGGTCTGAGTATCTGTTGTTAACAATACTTATCAATCTGCTCCAATCTATTAAGCAGGTGAAACTCGAAACTTTAGCAACTGCGCTGCCATTGCCAATCACATTTGAAAGTAGACGCAAAAAAATTCAGAGGTTTCTATCTCTGCCACAACTAACACTTGAAAAAATTTGGTTTCCCATTCTCCAAGCCTGGCTAAAGGCTGATTTCACCCCTCAACAAGTTCTCTATCTGCCATTGACCGCACCAAATGGGGATGTATTAACCTACTGATGGTTAGTTTAATTTGGGACAAAAGAGCCTTACCGATATATTGGGAACTGTTGCCCAAGCAGGGTAATAGTAATTTCGAAAAACAAACTGCCGCCCTGAACCAGATTTTATTCCTATTCAAAGATTATCAAGTTGTGGTACTAGGAGACAGAGAATTTTGCTCGGTCAAACTAGGCTCCTGGCTAAGAGAGCAGAACGTGTACTTCTGCTTGCGTCTCAAACAAAATGAATTTATCCTACTAGAAGATGAAATTTGGCTTCAGTTAAGTGCCTTAGGTCTTTCTCCTGGAATGACGCTCTATTTACAGCGATTTTCAGATTAGTAAGCCACAGGTATAGTACCACACAGTGGCTTTCTCTGACAGATTGCGTGGCTTATTCGAGCGGCAACCGCTGTAAACGGAGTAAGGGTGACAAAGCAGAAGGGTTTTGCCAAATTTAATGTTGCCTGCAAGTGGAAACGTAAATATTGGGAATGGGTTCCGGATGAAGGTTGGTTTATCCTCACTAATCTACCAGATTTAGAGTCAGCTATTTTGGCTTATAAAAAACGTTTTAGGGTGGAAGAGATGTTTCGTGATTTCAAGAAAGGTGGCTATAATTTGGAAGAAACAAATGTCACAGGTGAACGACTAGTTACAATAATTTTACTAATTGCTATTGCCTATATGACTGCTACTAGGCAAGGCAGAAAAATGAAGCGAAGGGGAATCCAAAAATACATAGGTCGGGTGCAAGAGACAGGACGAATTGAGCGACGACATAGTAGTTTTTACATTGGCTTATATGGTCAGATTTGGGTCAATTTTGTAGAACAATGCGCAGAGGCTGTATCCAAGTTAATAAGATTAGTTCGCAATAAATGGAAATATTATCAAAAGGGAATGAGAGCTATGGAGCTTATCCTGTCTACGTTATAGCTTCTTTTGTCGCCCCGCTAGCTCAAAAACACACTGATGCCTTCACTCCTCTTGACGACTGGTACCGAACGGCTAAAGCAGCCAAATGGAAGAACCTTATAGAAGTTCGAGAATTTTATCCTTATGCCGATCTGGTTGGCAAGTATACGGTCTTTAACATTAAAGGTAATGAATATAGATTAATTGTCGAAATTAACTATCGAAAACAGACAATTTATCTAAGGTTTATATTAACTCACCCAGAACACGACAGGGGGGAATGGAAAAGATGACAGTTGCATTAGATCGGGAATCCTACGGAAAATTACTGGTCGAAACCCTACCACAGGTGATTGAAACAGAGGAGGAGAATGAGCGCTTGTTGGCTATAGTGGAAAAGCTCATGGCTAAAGGTGACAGCCTCTCTCCCGAAGAAGATAAGCTTTTTGATTTGCTGGTCACCCTCATTGAAAAGTTTGAGGATGAACACTATCAGCTAAATGCCTCAACTCCTCACTCTCTTCTCCAGCACTTAATGGAGGCCCGCGATCTCAAACAATCCGATCTGATAGGCATCCTTGGCTCCAAAGGCGTCACTTCAGAAGTGATCAATGGGAAAAGGGGCATCAGCAAAGCTCAGGCTAAGGCTCTGGGAGAGTTCTTTCATGTATCACCAGCTTTGTTTTTGTAGTAAATTAGACAAAACAAATGTACCCTTCTTAAGGGGTTTAGCTTCAACGGCAATTCATGAGCCAGTGCTGAAGGAGGGTCTCCCACAGTCAACGGCAACTGGCGTCCCCCACCTGACCTACGGTTCAGGATGGGGACTTCTTGCGGTTGAATGTTAAAGCAGTTATCTTGGCACTACTCACACGCCGACTTGGTCAAGTTGAACCTCAGTGGCAGTCACAAATTCAGCAGCTATCTAGCGCCCAACTGGAAGCCTTAGCTGACGCTCTGTTGGATTTCAGCACGATAGCTCACTTAGTCGCCTGGTTGCAAGCTGATCAACAGTTGCCATAAGTTAATTGCGATCGCGCACTAATAGTCTGACACTGCCAACCAACCCCTACATTTTTTGGCTTGGCGACCGACAGACGAAATGGCATAATCCATTCCGTAGATACACGTATGGAAAATTTAGTAATGCATAGTCATTTCGCATATTCACGCTACTAAATTTTAGTCGAGATATCCCAGTAAATCTCCGTAACTCAACGCAATCTTCATACACCCCTTTTAGCTTCTAAACTGTGTCCAAGCCTTATAAATTCAGACTTTTGGCGAATTTTTACTAAGGGTGCATGTAAATTTTACATGAGTTTGTGTCTAAAAACTTTTCTTTCAAAAAGTAAAAGTTAAAACAGTTAAGAGTAAGGAAATCACGTTTATACCCTCGCTGAGTAATTGAATAGCAAAGCGCAACCAAAGGAGATGGAAAGAGGAAAATCCTTTCCAAATTCAGCACTTCTGGTTCAACTCTACATGTCTACTTGAGGAAATACTGATTGACCTCTATTACCGTACATTCACTGGAATTATTTAGAGGCAAAGCTTAGCAGCAGCAGCATTTTTCAGTGGAATTCCGCTTTAATGTGCAGTAGGGACAGCGTTAAGTTTAATAGGTGTCGTGTTTATGTACGTCTAAGCCTTTGTCCGAACTATTGAGATAACTACAGAAGCATTTATGTTTAAGTGCAAAAATCAAAAGTTATTTAACCTCCTGTTACGAAAAATCTTCAAACTGCAAAAGCTCCTACTCCAAGCAGTCTATTCACTCTTGCGCAGTTTCTTCGTAAGTTCTCGGCGACAGCGGCGGCAACGGCAGGCTGGATTTGTGTTGCCAACCGTGACAATGGTTTTACTGGTGGCTGTGCTGCTAACTATAGCGATCATGTTGCGGTCGTTTGATCGGTCTAAAAACGCCAGTAACGTTAGGGTGAATCAGGTAGTACTTAATGCTGCTGCCCCTGCACTGGATCGTGCTAGAGCAAAACTAAATGAAGTTCTCCAACAGGGGAATACTCCAACCGATAGCATTCTGTATAACGCTCTTAGTAGTAATAGGTATGTCCTAGGCGATGAGACACGCTTGAAAGTTGCTTTTGACATTAATGGCAACGGCACAATCGAAAGACAGCCTGGGTCAACATACGTTTTAGAAAATAATGAAACGCTAAACACTGCATGGAAATTCCCAGTTGATACAGATAATAATGGCAAGTTTGATAGCTATACCCTCTACGGCATCTACTTTCGTAGTCCTACTCTTGATACTAGCGGAAATTTTAACAGACAAAGAAACTCTTTAGAAGCTAGAACATCACCAATGGATGGAGGTAATTTTAGTGGGCAATGTACAAGTGCACTTGGTACCAGCTCTGGTTTTATAGGTACCTCCAATTGGTACAAAACAGGTGCAAAGCTGACAAAGAATTTCTTTGTCTACACCGCTAATGTACCTATTACTGACATTGGTAGCCTTAATGTTAGTCAATACGAACAATATAAAGGTAACAAAGGCTTTTCGGCTCTAGAGTTGCAGCAAGACCGCGTTCGGATACCACTCAACAATCATGCAGCGTGGTATGAGGACGACATAGAGATAAGTTATGGAACAATTGTTTGTCTAAACGGCAGAGTGTTCACTAACAGCAATTTAATGGTTGGTGGTAATCCTTCAGCCTCATATGAGGCTTTATTCTACCAAGTTAGTGATCCTGACTCCTGTTATTATCAACAGGAAAATAGCAAGATTGTTGTTGGTGGCAATGTAGCTAATGGAGATATTGGAACGACAAGCGACCTGGGTCTAGTGGAAGTCCATCGCTTTCAAGGACAACATACAGCTCCTGCTGGTCAAAATAATACTAGCAATGGCATTAGCAGTACAAATAAGACTACAACTCAGAGCGGAGGCGCATTGGTTGGGTATAACAACAACGCCTATAGTCAGCGCATTGGCTTAATGAAACAGGCCGCTTTAGGGCTGCATGTACCACCAATTCCACTCGCAGAGCCGACAAATGTACAGCCTACTATTGCTAGTGTTTCAAGTGTGGCTCGATATCCGCAAGAGGTAAAAGATGGATTTGCACAACGCTTTAATGACCCTAACGAGACGAAAGCCAAAAGTTTGATCCTTAAAGAGGAGCTAGAGACTTACTTGGAGGAACACACTCGTGGGGTTCCCTATACGGAAGTTTCCAGTTCTACTAGTTCAGCAGTGGGTAGTTATACTGTTGCTAATGTTCTGGGTTCAACTAGTCCGATTCGCCCACCAGATACCTGGATGGCAATTGAAGACCCAACAAGTGGCAGTACGACTAACTACACTAACCTGCCGCTAAATTTTGGCACTGGTACCATGAACCTCACGGCAACGGAGCCAACACAGCAGCAAAAAGGTGGGAAAGAGAATTTCATTGGCGATCGCATCTTGGTCGGCAATAACTTACCTTTCTTTTGGCCTAAATATGCAAGCAATGGCTCATTTAGTAACTTCGCAGCACAGGGAGAGCCGCAACCTGTTAAGAACGCTAGTAGTTCCATCTACTGGAACGATCCCAGTACTGGCAACGCTACTAGTACTCAGCGCACTCGTCAGAGCCAAATACAATTCCTGCCTGATCTTGGCTCAGTAGAGCGGAATGGTTTTTGGGAAACACAAGCTGCTAAACAACCTGCTGCTAACGAAAACTCTGGTGGACTGCGGGTGCTCACAGGAGCAGGAGTTTATATTGACGGAGTTCCTACTCCTTTAGGTACGGGAGTTCGTAAGACAGATCCGTTAGCAGTTGCAACTCCATCACTTGCAAAGTCGTTCTTACCTGCCACTGCGCTCAATACAAGTGTAGTGGACCCTCCTAAGTTTACGACTGCCTCATTCAATACCAATAATAACAACATAATTGTGTGGTCTGACTTGATGCCTATGTGGGATGGCAACCTGAAGGGTGACCTACAAATGAGGGCTACGGCATTCTATCACTATAAACAAGGTTCTGCTGCAACTACAGGTCCAGGTCAGATAGATGCAAATCAGATACCGATTGCCTGTGTTAGCAGTTACTACGATCCGACAAACCAAACAACGGCAAGAAATTTAAGTGGCTTACCGGATGCAAGTGCAACTTACGATACCAATGGCAATGGTACCAATGACACGTTAGCCGATGGTTCAAATCTTTCTGGCTCTAACAATGGTCAATCAAACAACGGTGTAACTTACAACGCTCCCTATACAAACGATGCCGGGCGAATTGCGGCAGTTAGCACTTACCGAGACAAGCTTAACAAACAGGCGAGGATGATCTTCCCCAGTGGACGAATTGTCAATGCATCACTGCGGACTGCTCTATATGATATTGACGGCGGAATAACTCGCTCTCTAGCCGATAACACCGCGCTCGATACTGCAATTTGCGCTCTGAAAATTCTGGATGGGACGTTGAGTGTTCAAACATCTCCCTCTGTCCCCCATGGTGCCATAAAAGAAGCAGCGTTTCTCGATGCTAGACAAGTGAAATCACTTGATAATAACGTTAATTCAAGTGGCAATGTAGATAACAGCACTGGAATAGCTGAAACACAGGCAGCCTTAGCACAGGCAAATACCTCTCCAACGAACCCAAATACCTACACGCTTCCGCTTGAGCAGCGTCAGCCTTTAGAGATTCGGGTTACTGAGCTAGACCTAAACTTGTTAAGGAATCAAGCAATTGGTACAGCAACTAATAGCAGTAATGTTCCAACCAACGATCAAGAATATTTGCTGCCAAATAGCGGCATTATCTATGCCAATCGAGATGATGCCCTACCAGATTTAAGTGATACTAATGCTGACCCAACCACCCAAGCGTTGTTAAGTGCTACTGACTTCAAACTGGATTCTACTCGTCGCCCCAATGGCATTCGGCTGATCAATGGCTCCAATCTAGCTCGGAATAATTTCTACCGAATTGCCGAGAAGGGATTAATTCTAGCGACAAATTTGCCTGCCTATATTAAGGGTGATACCAATGGTGGCTTTAACCTCCATAAAGACCCTAGTTCAGGCACTGCTAGGGAAGAGTTTATAGATCAATTGAGTGCTGATTGGAGTAATTTTTATACTCGTAATGCCTCCCTTGATCAGAACTTTGCTTGTCGTCAAAATCAAACAGGCTGTAGTGGCAGTGGCGATCAATGGCGACCTGCAACGATTATCTCTGATGCTCAAACACTTCTTTCCAGTAAATTTTGGGATGGTTTCCGCAATCAAGGCGACTATGACCTCAATAACAATCAGGGTAACTCTGCCATAAGCGCCCATTTACATAGTGGGTTCTGGAGTAACAACTTTGTCACTAGCGCTCAATGGGTAGGTACTAATGGCTACCCTTCCTATTACAATTCTTACTTGACCAATGGAGTGTCACCCATCCAGAGACGAGCTAATTTCCCTGAGTATGTGATGGAGATTTGTCGTCTATTGCCTGTTTCACAGTGTGATTCAGATCCAAAAAACTGGGTGGTTGGTACAGCAGCTTCGCCGACATCAACAGCATCATCTCTGATTGGAACAGCTGCTACCAACCTGCTATCAGGTACTACAGCAAAAGCTACTATAAATGCAGTAGATCAGCGCTATGTACGTCGAGTCGCTTTCTTAAGGGATAGCAGTGGCAACCTACTAGATAAAAATAACACAAAGATTATAACAGCAACTCAATTTCCAGTTCCCCCAGGAATCGATGGTTCAGGAAAAGTGCAAAAGTTTCCATACGACGGTAGTGGTAACACACCTCAATCGGCAGCTAATGCTTTGTGGTTTAAAACAACAACTAATTACACAACTCCAACCACAGATAATCCAAATAGCTTTGGAGTGAACCCATTATTTATTAAGCAGATGCCGAGTGATCCAACTGGTCAGCCGCTATTAATACCAGTCTTGCAGATTCATTATCCCACAGGAACCCCTCAGACTTGGAACCCATCCACATCTGGATACCAGAATACCAATTGGCTACAGCAAGCAACTACAACAACTGCTAATGCAGCATTTGTAACGGGTGATTCTCCTGCAAGATCAACCCCGTCTGAAAGAGGGGGCGGGTTACAAAACTTCGTGCGTTTTCTAGAAAATTGGTTGGGTCAGACAGCCCAAATTAAGGGCAGTTTCATCCAGTACCAAAGAAGTTCTTATGCTTCAGCTCCGTTCTTTCCAGTTGACTCTAACGCAACTGATCCTTCATCTGGTCTCTTCTACAGTCTTAATGGTGGCTACGCTCTCTATATGTCTGGTTTTGGTGTAACAGGTTTTAGATACAGAACACAGATAACTGACCAGAGAGCTTCTTATTATATACCACCAACTCGTGCGTATGGCTTTGATGTAGCGCTACTATCTCAGTCACCCGACCTGTTTGCTCAAAAATTCACCCTCAACCCTACGAGCAGTCCTAACGAGTACTTCAGGGAAATGGGTCAGGACGACTCCTGGATTCAAGCTTTGCTATGTGCTGCCCAAGCTAGCGATCGCGTAGGCGGATCAGGAGCAACTTACACAACACCTGCGTTTCCTGCTCGTCCATCAACCTGTCTAACAAATCTTCCGTATCCCGCAAATCCATAAAATTGAACATTTGGTAACTAAACATGATCGCATCCAAGAAAATTCAACAGAATCAACGGGAGGGCTTGGCTGTTCAAGTAAGCAAAATACAGCAATCTTTCCTTCAATCTAGTCAGTCTGGTTTCACGCTCATTGAGTCCTTAATGGCTGTAGTTATGGTTAGTGTCCTAATGACGGCCCTTTCACCTGTAATTGTCTTATCAGTTGCAACTCGGGTTCAAGCTAGGCGCGTAGAACTGGCGACTCAAGCTGCCAGAGCTTACATTGATGGCGTCAGGACTGGGACGATTGCTGCTCCAAGTAATACGATTACGCTGAATGAGGTCTCGAAGAATACGTTCGTTTCGCAGCGAAGTGTTTTTGCCCAAGCTTCGGTTCCTACTAGTACGGGAAGTTCGCCCTGCCCAACTACAGCAGGTAATCAGTACTGTCAGAACAGCTCAGCAACAACACCAAGTTTGTACTGCATTGATATTGATGGTAATGGCTGTGGCAGTACTAGCTATAAAAACTTAGTAGTTCAGGCTTTTCGCAGCGTTAACCCAACTTCAACTGATCAAAACCAAGGCTATATCTTGGGTGTTCGAGTTTATCGGTTAGATGCATTCAGTGATAGCAGTTCTCTCAAAAATACATATATGACTAATAATCAACAGGCAACTTTTATGGGAAGCTTAGGTGATCGCAAAGCACCACTGTTAGAAATGACTACAGAGATTGCCATGTCTCAAACTAATTACGGGTATTTTTGTAGTCGCTTTGGTGGTTGCTAATAACATGTTCTAACTGATTATACGCTATTAAAAAGAGAAAACCATAAATGACAAATACAATTAAAGTATTTCTAAATCCTTATTTAAGGCGTTTAAAGTTTGCTCAGAAAACTAGCGGCTTCACTCTGATTGAACTACTAGTTGCTATGATTATAGCATTCGTTATTATTGGACCTTTAATGGGGTTCATGCTCAACACATTGAACACTGATCGTAAGGAGCAAGCAAAGGCAACCTCCGAGCAGGAAATCCAATCGGCTCTTGACTTCATTGCTCAAGACTTAGATCAAGCAGTCTACATCTACGATGCTGATGGATTGACTAAAAACTCAACTGACAATCCTCCTGGAATTAAGGATCAAATACCACCTACAGCAGCAGCATCTGGTTGTAATAGTACAACACCTACCTGTGTACCCGTTCTTGTCTTTTGGAAGCGCAAAATCATTCCAAGTGTCCTCCCTGTTACAGGAAATACTAGCCAGAAAAATGATACATTTGTCTACTCCTTAGTTGTCTATTACCTAATTCAAGGTAATAATTCCAACGGAACCTGGTCTAACGCTGCTCGTATTGGTAGATTTGAAATTTATGATGGAGTTAGAGATCCAACTAATAAGAGTAACTATATTCAACCATATACTCCTAGCCAAGGTTTTCAGCTGTTTAACTTAACAACAACTGGTACTAACCTTAAGGATATAATGAACCGTTGGACAAATAATGGCAGTTACGGCAATAACCAAGCTTTTACACTAGTTGACTTCATTGATCAAAACAGTAATGGGCTTGCAATTGATTGCACAAAACTTTCCTCAAATGCACAACAGGTTCCAACCACTATAGTAGGTGGGTTTTATGCATGTGTTGATTCATCTACAACTTCGGCACAAATTTATATAAGAGGTAATGCTCTGGCTCGGATTCAGAATATTGCTACTTATAATAGTAGCCAATCCATCTATTTCCCAACCGCAAGTATTCAAATTAAAGGACGGGGGTTCCTAAGTACTAATTAATTTATCTCATACCTGTTCATAAAGACGTCAGGAAATCGGAGGATAGTATGAAAAATTTGATTACAGTAAAAAATCTGCAGCAATTTAACTCAAAAGTAGCGGCTGCAAAATGCAAAAGATACAAGTGGTTAAATTTGCCCTCGAAATTTTCTGCTGGGTTTACCCTCATAGAAGTTTTGATCGCGGTGTTAATAACTGGTATTTTAGTTGCGATCGCTACTCCCAGTTGGTTTGCCTTTATCAGCCAGCAACGCTTAAATAAAGCTAACGATGCCCTCTTGTCAGCCCTACAGGAAGCCCAACGACAAGCGAAACTAACTAAACACATTTACAGCGTCAGCTTCATACAAGACACAAACACAGGTAAGGTACCTCTGTTTTCTATCTATCCAGATCCAGCCTATCCAATAATTCCTACCCCCCCCGTTGGGACTCCTTTAGGTGGAAGTATTTCTCTTCAGCCTGGTCAAGTTACACTATATACCAATATTAGTACGCCCACAATCACCCAGGCATCGAGTCAACAAACGGTTACTTTTGATTCCACAGGTGCTTTGCTAGCACCCGCAGTACCAGTAAAGATCGTGGTAGCTGCATACCAACCTGGAACTCAACTCGGAGCTACTATAAATCCTAATGTAAAGCAGCAATGCGTTATTGTGCAAACTCTTATAGGAGGAATGCAAACAGCTCAAAACAATAGTTGTAATAATTAATTACAACATCCAAATGATAGATTTATAGAAAGTTCGCAGTTAATCTTAATTTCTTTATCTTGGCTCAACCCAACTTCAGCCTATAGCTATCATCCTAAAATTAGGACGTTAACTGGCTGGACGTGGCTATACGTCTATTAACCTTAAACTTGAACTGCTGTGGACGGCATGTATTCTCTACTTCCTACTACTTGCGCAAAGAGTTTGATAAACTCTTAAATTTTCTTTCCACGGCGAGTGCCCAAAAAGTATCGCAATCTTTGTGCCTAAAGACCAAATGCATATGCTCTTTGCTGTCGCGCAATAAACTAGCCAAAGAGTCTGATACTTGCCCAGCTATCCAATCTGAATCATGACCAGTGATAGTAAAATTAAATTGACCTCGAAACAGCAGATATAACTTTTCTGGGTCTTTGTTTAGTCTGTACCAGATCCAGATTTGGTGGGTGAAGCTGGGATCGACTCGATAGGGAAGTCTCTCGCCAGGAATGTCCCAGAGGTGTTCGCATCTAAGTATGTGTCTTGCGGTGCGTCTAGTGCGGGGCAAAAAACCGCTGTAGGAACGGATAATCCTTCCACCTTCCGCCACACGGGAGAATTGTTGGTTGGTATCAGTTGGGGTTGGTTTTGTTCTTGGGACATGAGTTGTTAGAAGTTCTAGTAAGTTTACCATCTGTATCTATCTTACCCACTGCTTGTCGTCTAGTTGTCATGCTTGTCACCTAAACTGCCTTTAGATATTCAATTGTTTGTCAGTTGTAGGCAAAGTTGAATATAAGCTGTACGAGAGCTTCGGTTTTAGCAAGTTCTTCTATCATAATGTCGCTACCGGCTTTCTTTACTATACCTGTTTCAAAATTCACTCTTTCTTCAGACAAGACCTTGAATATTTAAAGTTTTAAACTTTTTAGTGGCTTTAACGGGTAACAAATGGTCGTGAATCAAGGAAGTGTGAGATAGGCATGAAACTTTCTTTATGGAAACTTCATAGTTAATCTTAATTCCTTCATCTTGGCTCAACCCAACTTCAGCCTATAACTATCATTCTAGAATCAGGACATTAACTGGCGGGACTCGGCTATACATCCATTCACATTTTCATATTCAAAAAGTAAAAACGGCACTCTTTCTTCACAAGAGATTAACTAATTATCGACTTGCTCCTGGTTCAATTTAAAAACTAGCACTGTAGTTTCTAGAATTCAAACAGTTCCGTCTAAATTTGGTTTAGTTTTTCTCTGTAAAATCACTCAAATCTGGCTTTAGAAAAATGTCTACACGAAGATTAGAATTTATACTGCACTGGTGGCGTTTCACCGTTGAAAAGCGCCAGACTGCTGGATTTACACTAATAGAACTTTTAGTCTCCACGCTCATCTCTGGCATTGTCATATCAGGTTTAATGTCTATAGTGGTACCGTTGATGCAAATCAACCAGCGAGAATCTGTCCAGGCAGAAACTCAGCGGGAGCTACAAAAGACTCTCGATTTCATGAATTCAGAGCTGCGAGAGGCAATCTACGTCTACGGGGGAGACTGTCTTCAAGGTCAAACAACCCCTACTTTTTGCCCTGGAATCACTGATTACATTCCCGTTCCTGCTAACAGTGTCCCTGTTTTGAGCTTTTGGAAATTAGAGCCTTTGCCCACGCCGCTCCAGGATCAATGCAACAAAGGTACCGCCGACTCCACCGTTCCCTGCAACTCCGGTAGAACCTACTCCTTAGTTGTTTACTTCCTGATAAAAAATCAGCCGACTGACCCGACAAATGGGCAAGGAAAAGCTCGTATTGCCCGCTACGTGCTGACGCAATACGACAGTAACGGCATAGCGACTCCAAATTATGTCAATCCTACTCAGAGCGGTGTTAGCTTTGGCATTTGGCCCTACCAGAGTAATGGTGGGATTCTAAAGCCATTATTGCAACCTCATCAACTTGCTGGTAATGCAGTTACACTGGTGAATTTTGTCGATGACACAGCTAGGACAGTTGATAATAACGTCACTTGTCCTACCACTACTTCCTCCACTATGCAATATGTCTTGACACCAAGTAGTACCACCTTGAGTAGAAGTAGCTATCCGAACGGCACCTTCAATGGTGTTAGGAGCTTCTATACCTGCGTCAGGGGAACTGGATTCAACCAAGATGTCTTCGTTTTCCTCCGAGGCAATGCTTATGGCAAAGCAGGGATTAGCGATGATAGCTTCCTACCGACGCTACAAACTCAAGTTTTTAAAAGTGGGAATTATTAATGAACCAGAGGAAGGTATGAGTATCAAGTAGAAATGTCATCCCATATACTCATAAAAATCTTCTAGAGGCTGGTCGAAATCAGGTGACATTAAGATTAATCCTTTAGCACTTCCACTCTGACGACGTTTCTTAGGTTGGATAAAGCGCACTATTTTTAAGACAGGTTGACCGTTCCGTGTGATAACAACTTCATCTCCGTCTAGTGCAGCTTGAAACAAACTATTTAGTTGGATTTTTACTTGATCAATGTCAATTTGGCGCATAACTGCTCACTAGTTGCAAAGTTTTATGGCATTTTGTCAAACCTGATAGTGTAATACTACTATGTTGGTGTATAGTCAGCGTTGCACTATGGTGAATTTAAGTCTACACGATGTTCCTGACGAGCTTTACCAACAAATCAAGGAGATGGCTGAGCGCGAAAGTCGTTCAGTTAATCAACAAATTATGGTACTTCTAGAGCGGTCCGTGCAGCAACATAGGCGACCCAAGGCCGAGGTTTGGGAGCGAATTGATCAACGACGAGAAGCAATTGCTGCCCGTGTGGGAATAATGCCTGATTCGACTGAGCTGCTTGCAGATGATCGGAACCGTTAATGCTGCTGGTAATTGACAGTAGTGTCGTGGCAAAGTGGCTTTTTGTAGAAACATTGAATGATCGAGCAGCGGCTGTGCGCCAGGATTGGGAGTCATCAACGGTGGAGCTAATAGCTCCAGATTTAATGCCTGTTGAAGTCGGCAACATTACCTGGAAGAAGCAGCGCTTAGGCTTGATTACAGAAGAAGAGGGAACCAGTGCGCTTGCTGACTTGCTAGCGCTGGAAATTCCTACAGTGGAGCCGCAGGCCATTTTATCAAGGGCTCACAGTTTGGCTAAACTTTTTGACCGAACTGTATATGATGCGCTTTATTTGGCACTGGCGGAGGAAAGGGGAGCCAGTTTTGTTACAGCCGACCTGCGCTTGTGCAATGCAGTGAGTCCGAGTCTAGGATTTGTCCAGTATTTGGGCAGCTATTAGAAAGTCCCTGGAGCGCAATTCACGAAAAATCTGTTCCCCAGGTATTTACACTCATCCACCGAAACTGCATCAGTTTCTGCCTGCCAAGTAGCATCCAGGCTCTTGAGTAATACTACTACGATGTAATACTTGGCGTTCAAGACACTGCATGCCGGAACTAGTTGCCACTTGAATGCCTTGGTTGGGACTCGGGTTTATGAAGCTCAATCCCTTTTGCTCGGACCTTAGCCGCAATTCGACGGAAGTAGGCCCGCCGTGCTGGTTCTTCCTCTGGTGTACCTCGGCAGATGAGTACATAGCGACAACATTACCCATCAGCGTTGTGGCCTCACAGATTTATCTCCTCAAATTTAGCTGTTATACTTGAATGCAAGATTAGCTACATAATCTTGCATTCATCAGGAGGAAGAATAATGACAGCATCGCCAGCGGATGCTCAGCTGATTCAACTCTGGGTACATGGTAGGAGCCGCCACACGCGACGGTATTACCAAGCTGATGCCCAGCAGTTTCTCTGTTTCGTGAACAAGCCATTGGCGCAAGTCACTCTGGCTGATATCCAGGACTTTGCCGATTCCCTGGAAACGAGTAGCCTTGCTCCCTCCAGTCGCGGACGCACGCTCTCATCGGTCAAGTCTCTGCTCGCCTTTGGCAATCGCATCGGTATGTTGCAGGTTAATGTGGGTGCACCGCTTAAAGCTCCAGTCGCGAAGAACACTCTGGCAGAACGTATCCTCAGTGAGGCAGAGGTGCAAAAGCTAATTAGCTTAGAGCCCAACTCCCGTAACCAGATGATACTGAGACTGCTTTATGCTGCCGGTCTGCGAGTTAGTGAGTTGTGTAGTCTGCGGTGGCGGGACCTGCAAGCGCGCAGTGAAGCTGAGGGGCAGATTAACGTGTATGGCAAGGGTGGGAAGACGCGGGTAGTGCTATTGCCAGCTACAATTTGGAGTGAAATAATGAGTTTGCGATCCTCGGCTGGATTTAATGACCCGGTATTTCAAAGCCGCAAGGGCGGTCATCTTCATCCTTCTCAGGTGATGCGGATTGTCCGCTCCTCGGCTCATCGGGCGGGGATTGATGCTAATGTATCTCCTCACTGGTTACGCCACGCCCATGCTAGTCACGCTTTGGATCGGGGGGCACCAATTCACTTAGTGCAAGCTACACTAGGACATGCCAGTATTGCTACCACCGGTAGATATCTCCACGCTCGACCCCAAGACAGTTCAGCCAGGTATTTGGGGTTTTAGCTCCAGGTACGAGTTTGTCACCCGGCATCTGTTCGCAAGGGAAATCTTTACTTGCGATCGCTTGCGCTGGCCTATCAGGTCAGGGTATGAAGGTTTTTATTTTATGCTTTATAGTTACGAGGTTAAAACTTGACCTTGCTACAGACCCCCTCTGCCATTCAAAATCTACTGCATCCGGTAGGGTTAATAGGTTATAAATGACAGTCGGTGGTAAACTTTGCCAGGATTTCGTTCCGTTAATTTTTGCGTGAGGAGCCGTGGGGATGAAACAACAGCAATTAGTCAATAGCTTCTTTTTAGCCAGCACCGCTGCGTTGCTAGTGACTCAGCCAGCTTGGGCGGATACTTTACGAGTAAAGGGAGTACGGCTCAATCCCACTGACTCTGGGATTGAGCTGATCTTAGAGGGGGTCTCCAAGGCGTTGCCTCCAGTCTTTGCTACCAGTGATGGTCAGACTTTGGTCGTAGACATCATCAATACCCGACTGCACTTACCAAAGGGCGAAACTTTTCGCGCCGCTAACCCGACTAATGGTATCAGTGATGTCACAGTGGTGCCTTTGAACGCCAGCAGTATCCGGGTTAGTGTAACCGGCAAGGCGGGTTTGCCTCTAGCCCAAGTTGTGCAAAGCGCTCAAGGTCTAGTTCTCAACATCACAGCGACTCCTGACACCGCCCTGAATCAAGCTCGGAGTCGTCCTGCTAAAAGCAATCAATCGCCGACGACCACCTCAACTCTATCTAGGCAACAAGCATTAGCAACGGGGCACAGCGCTGATAAAAGAAACTCAGCTAATAGCAAGAAAAAGGTACGGGTGACTCCGTCTGCTACCCCAACACCAGCATCTCCAGCCAGTCCCGCACCCACTAACGCTACGCTTCCCACTCAGCTCAACCCATATCCAAGCTATCTTAATCCCAACTCAAATCCCTTACAGTTTCCCACTAAACCTGAGGAAGTGCGGCTTCGGGGAACCCAGCCGATTTCTTTGGCACAGGCATTTGCGATCGCCCGACGCAACAATCGAGACCTCCAGACGGCGGAACTGACCCTAGAACGCAGTAAAGCTGCCCTGCGTCAGGCTCAAGCGGCTCTGTATCCTACGCTTAATCTTAGTGCTGAACTCAATAATTCGGGGAATGGTTTTATTAATAATCCGTCGCCAGCAATTGGCTCTTTGCAAGGTGCTGGCACTGGATCTACGACAAATACTGGCACTGGGGGGGGGACATCAGGCGGCACAGGGTCCTTAAGTACTAGTGGCACTGGCGGTACAGGAACCTCAAGCGGCGGTAGCACTACTGGCACTGGTGGTGCTGGAACCTTAGGCGGCGGCAGCACAACTAACGCCGCACCTGCAACCTCGACTGGTAGCAGTACTATTAACGGCACAGGGACTGCTACGACAGGTGGTATTACTAATACCGGCGGCGCTGGGACCACGACAGGCACTACTACTGGCATAGGGACCACGGGCATTACTAATACCGGCGGCGCTGGGACCACGACAGGCACTACTACTGGTACACGGACCACGACACCCAGCACGACTAACTCTGCACCTGCAACCTCAACCGGCAGCACTACTACCGGCACAGGGACCACGACAAGTAGTGGTACTACCACTTCACTTGCCACTACGACTGGAGGAACTACCGCCGCCGCTCCACCCACGACCACTGCGGCTGGAGCGCCTACCTCGCCGAGACGGGTGTTACGCAGTTCTACTACAAGTCTATTTGGTACTGTAGCACTGAGTTACAACCTCTACACCTCTGGCGGCAGAAGCGCCAGCATCCGTGCTGCCAAGGAACAGGTTCGCCTCGATCAGCTGGCGGTTGAAGTTCAAGCCGAGACAATCCGCCTGAGTGTCGCCACTGATTACTACAATCTACAAAACGCAGATCAGCAAGTACTGATTCAAGAGGCTGCTGTCACGAATGCTCTGTCTAGTTTACGCGATGCCCAAGCTTTAGAACAGGCTGGAGTCGGGACTCGGTTCGATACCCTGCGTGCACAGGTACAGCTTGCTAACTCCACCCAAAACTTGACCAATGCCCAAGCTAGCCAGCAAATTGCCCGGCGGCAGTTGTCTCAATTATTAAGCGTCTCGCAGTCAGTCGATCTTTCAGCAGCAGACCCAGTTCAAATTGCGGGTCTGTGGAACCTGTCTTTGGAAGACAGTGTTGTTCTAGCTTTCAAGAACCGGGCTGAGTTGGAACAGCAGTTGGCACAGCGGAATATTGCTGAGCAGAATCGACGCTTGGCTCTTTCTCAAATAGGACCACAAGTATCTCTGGGTGCTAACTACAACATAAATGATCCGTTTTCAAGTTCCAACCCTAGCGTTAGCGGCGGCGGTACCGATACCTACACAGTGGGAGCGACAGCTAGGCTATTGTTGTTTGATGGGGGTGCGGCAAGAGCCAGTGCAGCTCAGGCAGAGGCGAATAAAGCGATCGCTGAAGTGGGTTTTGCTAACGTTCGCAACCAAATCCGCTTTAGTGTAGAGAGAGACTATGCCAACTTGCAGGCTAATTTAGCAAACATTCAAACTATCACTGTGGCTTTGGCAGAGGCCAGGGAATCCCTGCGTCTAGCACGGTTACGATTCCAAGCAGGTGTTGGCACCCAAACTGATGTCATTAGCGCCGAAAACGACTTGACCAACACGGAAGGCAACCGGGTTGCTGCTATCCTGAATTACAACATCTCCTTGGCTAGTCTCGAACGAGACATTACTTCTGGTCAGATACGTTAAAGGGACAAGTTTCACGACTTATATAAGATGAGTTTGTAGAACTGTTTCCACTTGCTGCAATAAGCCAGCCCAATCTCCAGGAGACTCTTGCCGAAATAAACGCATGCTGGGATACCACGGGCTGTCCTCTCGTCCGAGCATCCATCGCCAGTCGGCGCTAAAGGACAGAAGCACCCATACGGGTTTATTCATCGCCCCGGCTAGATGTGCTACTGATGTGTCTACTGTAATCACTAAATCAAGCTGTGCTACAGCTGCTGCAGTATCTGCAAAGTCACCCAGGTGGCTACTTAAATCCTGAACTGATGGCTCACAAGATTGAGTCAGTTCTGCCGCTCGTGGTCCTTTTTGCAAGCTATAGAAAGCAACGCTCGGTGTATCTAGTAGCCTAAGGAAGTGGTTTAAAAAACACGATCTTGTGCGATCTCTTTGATTTGTGGAACTACCCGCCCACACAATGCCTACTTTCAGCCGAGAGTCGGTCGGAGCTTTGAGATTGATGGACGATTCTGGTGCTGCCAAGTAAGGAACCTGAGCTGGTAGATTTTCTAGGGTTGTCCCTAGAATTCGTGGTAGGCTCATCAGTGGTGCATGGACATGAAACTCGGGTAGTGCTTTGCCCTTGACTACAAACTGCTCGATCCCAGTAACAGTTTTTAGCAATCTGACAAGTGGCTCCTGGCACTCAAGTACCACACGACCACCACGCTGTGCAACTAAAGGGGCGTAACGAATAAACTGAATCGTATCACCAAATCCTTGCTCTGAATGCAGCAGGAGCGTCCGATCATCAAGATTTGAACCATCCCAGAGTGGCTGAGACAATTTGCGGCTCGGATAGGACTCCAGGTGCTGGGGACATTGCCAGCGCCATTCGTACTCAGTAAAGCCATGTTCAAAGTCACCGGCTAGAAGCAGTATAAATGCTAGGTTGAAGTGGGCTAACGCATCGTTTGGATTAAGTTCAAGCGCCTGAATATAGCAAGCGATCGCTTGCTCATACTGCCCTTGCTCTGTAAAGACAGCACCTAGATTGTTATAGGCATCAATGTAATTAGGGTTAAGATTAAGGGCTTGCTGATAGCAAGCGATCGCTTGCTCATACTGCCCTTGCTCTGTAAAGACAGCACCTAGATTGTTATAGGCATCAATGTAATTAGGGTTAAGATTAAGGGCTTGCTGATAGCAAGCGATCGCTTGCTCATACTGCCCTTGCTTCATGAAGACAGCACCCAGATTGTTGTAGCTTCCAAGGCAATTAGGCTCAAAACTAAGAGCCTGCTGATAGCAAGCGATCGCTTGTTCATACTGCCCTTGTTTTGTAAAGACAACACCTAGATTTTTGCAGGCATCAATGTAGTTAGGCTCGAAACTAAGAGCCTGCTGATAGCAAGCGATCGCTTGTTCATACTGCCCTTGCTTTGTAAAGATAATACCTAGACTATTACAGGCATCTGCTTTAATATTATTGGGAGCGTATTCTATAACCTGCCAATAAATCATTTCCGCATTTTGGGAATTGCCTCGGTGGAGCTGAAGAAGTGCTTCTACTTCTAATATCTTAATTAGCTCTATTTTTCCCACCTCAAAATTCTCTGGATTTATCTTTGTAAAACCTGATAACCAGATATTTTTTGCTGCTAATTCTTTCTTTTGAAGCAGCAAGGCTAATCCGAGTTGCCAATAGTTAGAACCAACAGTAGGGTTAGCTTCGATGCATTGCTCATAGAGAGTTATAGCTTCATTGTATTTATCATGAGCTAAGCAGTCAGCAGCGCGTTGTTGTAAGTTATTAAAGTTCATTAGGAAACCTACTGCTTAGCTAACAAATCTGTAGAAATGAGTTGCTTTTGAATGGCGACGACTACAGCTTGGGTGCGATCGCGTACCTCTAGTTTGTGCAAGATGGCATGAACATGCACCCGCACCGTCCCTGGGGCAATGTAAAGTAGCTCCGCAATTTCTTGATTCGTCTTCCCGGTTGCTAACAGTGCCAGAATTTCTTGCTCCCGCCGTGTCAGGGGATTGGCTAAGCTATCGGCTGTTCCCCCCGCATCAGTCGCATTGCTCTTGAGTGCGGCACGAATCTCTGTTGTGGCAGTTTGGTCCCACCAGGAAGCTCCGGCGGCGACGGAGCGAATTGCCAAGACTAAAGTTTCGGCGGCAATGCCCTTCAAGCAGTAGCCCTGCGCCCCGACTTCAATCAACCGGGCAATTAAGGGCTTTTGAGATCGAGAAGTTAGGACTAATACTGGCAGTTCTGGGTGTTGCTGCTTGATTTGACGACATGCCTCAATCCCTCCAATCCCCGGCAACCCCACATCTAATAAGACAAGCTCGAGCGGCTGTTGCGCCGCCAATTCCACTGCCGTCTCGCCATCTTCTGCCTCAGCCACAATTTCCAGTCCGATCTCCTGTTGCAACCGCATCTTGAGCCCGAGACGAAACAGTTCATCGTCTTCAACGAGTAGAATCCGGATCAAAGCAAGTGGCATCTCACGTAGGTGAAAGGGGTTGAAATAGGTAGGCTGGTAATCGGAACCCAAAGAGTGCGCCTCGCGGCACACGATTCTCTGCCCAAATTGTACCGCCATGAGCTGCAATAATTTGGCGAGTTAAGTATAGCCCGAGCCCAGAGCCCTTAGCTTGGCGATCACTATGTCCCTGGTAAAATCGCTCAAATAAGTGCGGCATCTCGGCATCCGTAATTCCTAATCCAGTGTCGAGTACCTTGACGATTTGATAGTCAGAGTAGTTCTCCAACACGACTTCCACCCAGCCGCCCCGTTGCGAATGGTTGATGCCATTCGTCAATAAATTGGCGAAGACGCGCTGGAGCTGCAGCGCATCTCCGTTCACCCACAGAGCCCTGCGGAAATCTGATTCTCCATAACCTAAGCAAATATATACTTGCCGCATTGAGGCTAAATCCGTCAGCGTTGCGATCGTCTCCTCTGCCACAGTGACCAAATCTACTGGTGCCAAGTGTAATTTCAATCCTTCCGTATCATTTCGGTACACATCCAGTAGCGTTTCCAGCAGATGCAGGGTAGTCTGATGACTACGTGTCATCGTCGCCAAGACTTTTTGCTGAGTTTGTGTGACTACACCAAATTTCCCTTGCATAAAAGCTTTCAGCGTCTCCGTTGCACCTAGCAGTGGCGTTTTCAGATCGTGAGTCAACGTCGAGGCAAAATCTTCGCGGACACTGGCTAACTGCTCTTGGGCTTGCAACCTGGCTTGCTGTTGCGCCAGCGCCTCTTCAAAACGGCGATTGCGAGCGCTCAGGAATCCAGTCACAACTAACGCCAACACGGCAATTAACCGATTAGCTAAGATTGAGGCTCGGAGCGGATAACCGCCTGGCACCCACAAATTTAGCATGGTTAAAGTTGCGGCTATCAGGGTGGTTTGAAAGGTGGCAGCTCGGCTCAAGCGGGAGTTGGCTAATAAAATCGGCCCAGTATAGAGATAACCAAACACATAGTCCGGCGGAGTAGAATACTCCAGCACTACGACTATCGCAAATAGGCTAATAATTAACCAAACTATGCCCAGCCGCAAATTTTTGGTAGGTAAAACGGTTTTGTGAGGTGATAACTGAGGCAGCATCTAAAGTTCTATCCCAAGTAGCTATGAAACAATCCTGCTGATCAAAGGCAAAAGCTTACTTATAATCTATTCTAGGTCTTAGATAGAACCAAGTGTTTAGATTTGGTCTATTTGCTGCTATTTAAATCTATATCTGTAGAGATAGGTACTTTATACCTGACTATTATGTCTAGAATATATTGATTTAATAAATATAAATGTGTATCTTTAAACCGGATGAATTTCTAGTTCATGTTTGTTGTAAAAAAAATTTATACTTTTGTATCAACATTCACCCTAGAAACAACAAAATCACACTTACGATTTCTGATTCATGTTGCAAGGACTTTTTCAAATTGCTCTAACGCTACTTCTGATAGTAGGGTTGACGCCAATTCTCGGCGGCTATTTGGCGCGGGTCTTTATGGTCGAGAGAACACTCCTCGATCCGGTCATGAAACCCGTAGAGCGGGGAATTTACCTACAAGGGGGCGTTGATCCAGAGGAGGACATGACGGTTTGGCAGTATATCAAAGCTGTTCTAATCAGCAATTCGGCTATGGCAATTTTGGTGTTTCTACTACTGATGTTTCAAGGAGGGCTGCCCCTAAATCCCACACATTTAGGGATGCCGCCTTGGGACACAGCATTGCATACAACCATCTCATTTTTGGTTGCTGCCGACCTCCAACACTACTCCGGTGAGACAACCATGTCGTACTTCAGCCAGGTAGTGGCTTTGGGATTTTTGATGTTTGTGGCTCCTGCAACTGGCGCTGCTGTAGGAATTGCCTTTATTCGCGGCTTGACTGGCAGACCGCTCGGTAATTTTTATGTTGATTTAATCCGCTCCATCACGCGGGTCTTACTGCCAATCTCGATTGTGGGTGCTGTGTTGCTGATGATTGCAGGTGTCCCGGAAACGCTGGCTGGTCCGGAGAGAGTGACCACCTTAGAGGGGGCAACCCAAGCCCTAGCTCGTGGCCCAGTGGCGCATTTTGAGAGCATCAAGATACTGGGGGAGAATGGCGGCGGTTTTTTTGCTGCCAGCTCCGCCCACCCCTATGAAAATCCCAATGGTGCTACCAATCTTTTAGAAGTCGTAGCTCAGCTAGTCATTCCTGCGGCTTTTATCTACACCTACGGTGTGTTCATTGGTAACACCAAGCAGACGTGGCTACTGTTTGGGATGGTGTTTGCAATCTTTGTGGTGCTGATTGGAATCACTGCTGTGGGTGAGTATTTAGGCAATCCGTTGGTCAATTCCGCCGTTTTTGGCGAACAGCAACCCAATTTAGAAGGCCAAGAAGTCAGACTGGGCTGGGCACAAACGGCTTTATTTGCAGTCACCACTACCGCCACCATGGCTGGCTCATCAAACGCAGCTTTCGATTCCCTCATGCCAACGGGGGGTTTTTGCGCCCTCTTCAACATGTTTTTGCAGGCCATTTGGGGGTCAGTGGGAACCGGAACTGCTCACTTATTTGTCTACCTATTTTTGGCTGTGTTTCTGACTGGCTTGATGGTTGGGCGGACTCCAGAATATCTAGGACGCAAGATTAACAAATGGGAAATTACCCTGGTTGGCGCGATCGTACTCATTCACCCGATCTTGATTTTAATTCCCGCTAGCATCACCTTGGCCTTTCCCGATACCTTAGCAGGCATCAGCAATCCAGGCTTTCACGGGCTGACGCAGGTAGTCTATGAGTATGCCTCAGCTGCTGCTGGCAATGGTTCTGATATGGCTGGCTTAGGAAATAGTCAACCTGCACCCACTGCCCTATGGTATGACCTGACTACCGCTGTTGTCCTCTGGGCGGGACGATTTATCCCGATCGTTGTCCTGCTACTTTTAGCTGATAGTTTGTCACACCAACAAACTACACCTGTAACCAATGCGACATTGCAGACTGATACTCTGCTGTTTACGAGCGTAACAGCCGCAACCATTCTGATTCTGGGGGTATTGACGTTTCTTCCTGTTCTGGTTTTGGGACCTGTAGCCGAGGCATTTCAACTGGGCACTGGACAGTAAAGATTACTAGTTTCTTGGTCACCGACACGGTCATCTCACAGGTTCGGTAAAATCTCTCTTAATCCGCATTGAGCCGAGAAGTATTGCTGAGCTTGTGGATGATTCAATGCGTCAGACATAAACGCAACAGTAACCATTTTAGGCTACCTTAGGTATCACGAAAGTTACGTCTAACTCTAGGTAAAATACATGATTGAATTAACGTTTATCTGGAAAATATATCTCACTATATAAAAAATATCTAAACTTACTAAACTGTTCTATTCCTCCAAAGTATACATTTTTATGTAAAGAACAATAAACATTAATTTATACCTTGTTTTTAGGAGGAATGGACCAGATAATTAAATTTTGTAAGGATGCCTCAGCAGCGGCGAACAACGGTTCTGGTTTTGCAGACTTTTAGGAACAGTCTACCAGCCCCACTGCGGCGGAATTGGAATACCGCTTTTACCCTAGGGATACATACCTGTTTAAGGACGTGACTGCTGCTCTGCTCTTGGGTTCACTGAACGTTTTGGCTTTTGGCCTTGTGGCTAAAGCATTTCGAATTGCAACTGTTGTACGGTAGAACATGAAATCATCTAACCCTTCATCTGCCAGCACCACGACTCGTCCACCTGCTGGGGAGCCACGCTCCTCACGGCAGCATGCCCCAAAGGTTAATACCAAGGGCCTTTACTCCAGAGCAATTCGGGCGTCCTTTGTAAAGCTCGACCCCCGAGTTATGGTAAAAAACCCAGTCATGTTTGTGGTTTGGGTCGGCACCATTATCACAGCTCTGACAACCATTGCTCCTAACCTATTTGGTTCAGTGCCGGGCCAGAACCAACGGCTTTACAATGGCTTGATAACCGTCATTTTGTTTTTCACGATTGTCTTTGCTAATTTTGCCGAGGCGGTAGCAGAAGGACGCGGTAAAGCGCAGGCGGATGCCCTCCGAGCTACTAGATCGGACACGATCGCTCGGAAGATTTTACCTAATGGCTCGGTGCAAGAAGTCCCTTCAACTACCCTGCGAAAAGGCGATCAAGTGCAGGTGATTGCCGGAGATCTAATTCCAGCTGATGGGGAAGTGATTGCTGGTCTAGCCTCAGTGGATGAATCGGCGATTACGGGTGAATCCGCACCAGTGCTGAAGGAGCCGGGTTCAGACGTTGCCAGTTCCGTTACAGGTGGCACGCGCATTCTCTCAGATGAACTCACCCTCCGGGTGACAGCTGACCCAGGTCAGGGGTTTATTGACCGGATGATTGCCCTGGTGGAGGGGGCACAACGGACAAAAACACCGAATGAAATTGCTCTGACGGTATTACTAGCCGGACTCACCTTAATCTTTTTGGTCGTGGTGGCCATGCTGCCACCGATTGCCAACTATCGTGGGAGTCCAGTCAGCATTGCCACTTTAATTTCCCTACTAGTGGCCTTGATTCCGACCACGATCGGGGGATTACTGAGTGCCATTGGGATTGCCGGAATGGACCGAGTGGCGCAGTTTAATGTGATTGCGACATCAGGACGGGCAGTCGAAGCGTGTGGGGATGTGAATACCCTGATCCTAGATAAAACCGGCACCATTACACTAGGAAACCGCTTGGCCGAGGAGTTTATCCCGGTGAATGGTCACCCTCCGGCGGAGGTAGCTCGCGTCGCCCTGGCTGCGAGTGTGTTTGATCAGACGCCGGAGGGGAAATCAATTGTCCGACTGGCAAGGCAGTTAGGAGCAACAGTAGATTTTGACGAAACTCAAGCGGAAGGGATTGAGTTTACGGCGAAAACGCGCATGAGCGGGACCACCTTACCGAATGGAGCCGAGGTGCGGAAGGGAGCCGTGGAGGCGATCAAAGGGTTTGTGCGATCGCGCAATGGCAACCTGACCCCGGAACTCGATACTGCCTACGAACGGGTTTCCCGGCTCGGAGGTACCCCTTTAGGAATTTGCCAAGATGGGGAACTCTACGGCGTGATTTATCTCAAAGACATGGTCAAACCTGGGATCAAAGAGCGCTTTGACCAGTTGCGGCGGATGGGGATTCGCACCATCATGCTCACGGGTGATAACCGGATTACCGCGTCTGTCATTGCCGAAGAAGCTGGAGTTGATGACTTCATTGCCGAAGCGACACCGGAAGACAAAATTAGTGTGATTCAAGCCGAACAAGCAGAAAACAAGATCGTGGCAATGACGGGGGATGGCACCAACGATGCCCCGGCTTTAGCCCAAGCGAATGTAGGTGTGGCGATGAACTCGGGAACTCAAGCTGCCAAAGAAGCCGCCAACATGGTGGATTTGGATTCTGACCCGACGAAGCTGATTGATATCGTCACCATCGGTAAGCAATTACTAATCACTAGAGGAGCACTGACCACCTTTTCAATCGCCAATGATATTTCCAAATACTTTGCGATCATTCCTGCCATGTTTACAGCAGCTGGACTAGCTAGCTTGAACATTATGGGTTTAGCGACGCCGCAGTCGGCTGTCCTCTCAGCTTTGATCTTCAACGCTCTGATTATTCCAGCCTTGATTCCGTTGGCGCTCAGGGGTGTTAAATTCAGACCGCTCTCTGCCGATCAACTCTTGCGACGCAATGTGTATATCTATGGCGTTGGCGGCATCATCGCGCCGTTTATCGGCATCAAAATCATTGACATTATCGTTGCTGCAGTGGGCTTAGCATAGTCTTCCCTTTACATGCTTTCAGGAGGCATTCAATCTGTGATCAAACTCAAGCTGAAGCTGGTCAATAGCACAATCAGGGAGCAACTGACCGAACTCGCCCTGGTGCTGCGCTCACAACGGCATCGACCCCTGCCGCTATTCCTCTTTCTCGCTTTCTGTTTCAACCTAGTACTTGCCCCCGCCGTCTTAGCAGCAACAGGAGGAGGAATTTCGCGGCTCAACGCCTATACCATTGGGCTACTAGGATTCGTGACCGTGGGACTGGCAGTTTATCTAATGGCGGTGATGTTACAACCGCAGCGATTCTAGGGATGGGGGTTGCTCCATACTGTTTCTGGTTCAGGGTTGTGCAGTCTTTGAAACCAATCATTTGTCAGCCCTGCTTTCCCATCCCTAGAAGTTTATTATGTCCTTTCACTTGTTGAGGCAATGTAAGTCATGCAGGCTTTTCTCCATAGTGATTTTTTCTTCGTCGGACTGATTTTAGTTAGTTTTATTAGTCTTTTCGGGTTAATTAAAGCCTTTGAATCGCTTTAAATGAGGAGTTTGCATGTTAGTTAACATTTTGCAAGTAGCAGTCATTGTATTGATTATCGGGTTCGCGTTCGTAGTACCGATAGGAACCTATTTAGTCAAGATTTTTACGGACGAAAAGGACACGGTGCTAGAGCGTTACACGTATCGCATTCTAGGAATTAATCCCCGTGAACAAATGACCTGGCAGCGCTACAGTCAGGCCATAGTACTCTCTAATCTGGTCTTCGTGCTGTTGTTCTATGCAACGCTACGATTTCAAGACTTTTTGCCCTTCAATCCTGATAAGATTTCTCCCGCTCCCACTGCAGCTCTCGCCTTTAATACGGCTGTTTCCTTCGTCACTAATACCGACTGGCAAAACTACGGTGGCGAAACAACGCTTTCCTACTTCAATCAGATGGTAATGATCACCTGTTTGATGTTTACCTCATCGGCAACTGGTCTAGCTGCTGGGATAGCAGTGATCCGGGGGCTGAGTCAAAGTGGGATCAACAATCTGGGTAACTTTTGGGTTGACTTGACTAGAGCAATTTATCGATTATTTCTGCCCATTTGTTTTGTGCTGTCACTAGTTTATGTTTGGCAGGGAGTACCTCAGACTTTAGCTGCAGCTGCAACTGCCACGACTCTGGAAGGTGCTACCCAAACCATTGCTCGTGGGCCGGTTGCTGCCTTAGAGTCAATTAAGCAAGTTGGTACCAACGGCGGTGGCTTTTTTAACATTAATTCCGCTCATCCTTTTGAAAACCCAACACCGCTCACGAATACGTTGGAAATCATGTCAATGTTGCTGATCGTCCCAGCCCTCACCTACACCTTCGGGACGATGGTGCGAGCGCGACGGCAGGGATGGGTATTTTTTGGGGTGTTTGCCGCCTTATTCATTGGATTTTTGGTGATTATTTTCCCTGCCGAACAAATTGGCAACCCACTGTTAACCCAAGCAGGAGCTGACCAAGCTCAGAGTGCCTTGCAAAGCGGTGGTAACTTTGAAGGCAAAGAGGTGCGGTTTGGTATTGCTCAGACCAGCTTATTTGTTACGGCTACGACGGCTGCCACCACAGGCAGCGTTGATGCCATGCATGACAGTCTCACACCTATGGGGGGCTTTGCCGCCCTCTCGGAAATGCTGCTCAACGTGGTCTTTGGCGGCAAGGGCGTCGGGTTGATTACCCTGATCATGTATGCTGCGGTCACAGTCTTTCTTGTCGGTTTGATGGTGGGGCGCACCCCCGAGTTTCTGAGCAAGAAGATTGAAGCCAGGGAAGTTAAACTCGTCTCCCTCGCGCTCTTGGCTCATCCCTTCACGATCCTTATCGGCACTGGATTAGCCCTGTTCTGGCCTCACGGACAAGATAGCTTCAATAATCCTGATGCCCATGGGTTGACAGAATTGTTCTATGCCTTCGCGTCAGTGACTGCCAATAACGGCTCAGCCTTTGCCGGACTCAATGGCAATACACCTTTCTACAACACCACCCTGGGGATGGGAATTATACTAGGACGCTTCTTGGCTCCTGTACTACCCATGCTGGCTGTTGCTGGCTATATGGCTGTTAAACCCAGAGTTCCCAAAACCACTGGCACCATGTCCACAAATACCGTGTTCTTTGGGGGGCTGTTGCTAGCATCAATCCTGATCGTCGGCGGGCTGACCTTTTTCCCTGCCCTGGCTCTTGGTCCGATCGCCGAACAATTCGAGTTGGCAGCGGGAAAGTCTTTTTAACTTAATTTCAGGAGTCACCATCAATGACAGTTCAGCCTCGTTCATCCTTTGTCAGAAGTCTACTGATACCTGCAATTACTATCGCCCTCTGGATGATCTTACTCTGCGGCGTTATCTATCCCCTACTGGTTACAGGTGTTGCTAACCTTCTCTTCCCCTACCAGGCTCAAGGTAGTTTAATCAGTATCAATCATAAAGTCGTCGGCTCCGAACTCATCGGTCAAAACTTTACAGCTCCCAAGTACTTTCATCCCCGTCCCAGTGCTACCAACACGACCGACACCCCCCCCAAACCTGCACCCTATAATGCTGCCAGCAGTGGTGCCAGCAATTATGGCCCGACTAACAAAAAATTAATTGATGGTGTGAAAGATGCAGTCGCTGCTTACCGGAAGGAAAATGGCTTGGCGGCTAATGCCCCTGTACCAGTTGATGCAGTCACAGCTTCTGCCTCTGGTCTTGATCCCGATATTTCCCCTGCCAACGCCAACTTGCAAGCCCCTCGCGTGGCCAAAGCCCGCAACATGCCCCTAACAGAAGTGCAGCAACTAATCGGTAAAAACACGAAAGGTCGGCAGTTCGGGCTCTTGGGGGAACCTCGGGTCAATGTCCTCAAGCTAAATCTAGCCTTGGACGGTGCGAAGACCAGTAGGTGAACTACCCAGCACTGACCGAAAGCGGTCAGTGTGGGCTTCCCAATTCATCAGCAATTGCCTCTACAGTCGTAGACTTGCGCCCAAACCGCTTTGGTCTTACATTGTCTCCAAGGGCAGTATCGCTGGTTCCCAACGACAATATCCGCAAACCTTCATCTCTGATATTTATTGCTGCATTCACGTCTCTATCGTGATGTTCGTTGCAGTGAGGACAGAGGAAAGAACGCGCTGAGAGATCCATCTTTGGAACTGGTAGCAGTGTTACATGACAGAGATGAGATGAGGGAAAGAACCTCCCAATCTCAAGATAGATTTTTCCATCTTGTTCCGCTTTGTATTTGAGCATGGTCTGAAACATTCCCCATCCTACATCACTTATGGATCGGGCTAGATTATGATTCTTGACCATGTTTTTCACCGCTAGATCTTCCACCACAATCACTTGGTTTTCGTTCACTACTTTGCGGGATAGTTTGTGGAGGAAGTCTTCTCTCACTCGGGAAATTTTAGAATGCACTTTTGCCAGGGCTACTTTAGCCTTGCGGCGTTTGTGAGTAGCCTTGTCCTTTTTGCGAGATAGGTTACGTTGTTTACGTTTCAGGTTGCGGTCATGTTTCTTGAGATGATGAGGATTGTTAAATTTAGAGCCATCAGATGTGACAACAAAATCAATCAACCCCAAATCAATCCCAATCGCTTTACCCTCGCTTCTTGATTCCGGCTTTTCGATTCCATCATCAAGTAATACTGAAGCGTAATAGCAACCATCTGGCATTCTTGACACGGTTACGGTTTTCAGTTTTCCTGCCCAGTCACGGTGAATATGAGCTTTCACTGTTCCGAATTTACCAGGAAACTTAATTTCAGAATCGCTCAGAATTTTGACGTTCTGAGGATACTGAATCGACTGCCGACCGTGCCGATTTTTGAAGGTTGGGTATTGCGCCCTTCCATCAAAGAAATTTATAAACGCCTGGGACAGATTCAAAACAGATTGTTGCAAACACTTGAGAATAGCATTCAGTCAGCCATTCAAATTCTTGCTTCCAGATCGGAATCTGTTTCTTCATAGTAAAAGCAGACAAACCCTTACCCGTCTCTTTGTATGTTAAAGATATAGCCGAAAGAGATTGATTCCATATCCAGCGAACACACCCGAAAGCTTGAGCTAGATGGGCTTGCTGAGTATCGGTTGGGTAGATTCGGACTTTGACTGCTCTTAACATGACATAATTTATCATGCTTTTACAACTATGATAACATCGTTGCTGTTGAGTGTCTACAGCGGTTCTTGATTGAGTAAAATACAGTCAAGGAGTAGACTGCACAGAATCCGGATGAAAGCATACTCTGTAGACCTGCGCCAGAAAATCATTGATGCGCATAACCAGCAAGAGGGGTCACAG
>JAABUQ010003125.1_pt1 | contig 31081 bp, 24 predicted proteins | sample 5560001 | NCBI WGS metagenome assembly JAABUQ01 (sample SAMN10711888, study PRJNA513371) | rock metagenome | isolation source: Antarctica rocks | place: Antarctica: Victoria Land, Finger Mt nord | collected 2015-12-18 | reverse complement strand
TGCGGTTGGCGAACACCGTGTCCTGGCATGACCGCAGCAGGAACACCCGCTGCATGGCGTTCACCGTCTGGTTCACCGACCAGACCGAGGCGAACGGCCCATAGTAGCTGCCCTTGCGGCTCCGCGCGCCGCGGTGCTTGGCGATCTGCGGATAGGGATGATCCTCGGTCAGCACCAGCCAGGGATAGGTCTTGTCGTCGCGCAGGACGATGTTGAAGCGCGGCTTGAGCCGCTTGATGAGGTTGGCCTCCAGCAGCAGCGCCTCGGCCTCGGTATGGGTCGTCACGATCTCCATCGCGACGGTCTCGGACACCATGCGGCGCAGGCGCTCGTTCAGGCGGCCGATCTGGGTGTAGGAATAAACGCGCTTGCGCAGGCTCTTGGCCTTGCCGACGTAGAGCGCCTCGCCGCGCGCATCCAGCATCCGGTAAACGCCGGGGCTGAGCGGCATGGTTTGCAGCGCCTGCTCCACGGCTGCGACGCCTTTAAGGGCGGTGGGCGCGTCGGGGGGGAGCGTGATGCCGTTGGGCTGTCCCCCCTGGTGGTCGTTGCCGTCATTCATGTTTGGGCAAATGGGGGCAAGGGGCCGGGTGCCTCAAGGGTGTGCTGTACTAACCACTCGATTCCATCCACCGAATCTGTGGATAACTCTGTGGACACACAGTGGGCGGAGGCGGCGGTTTGGCGGATTTCCGCCGTTCCTACTGACCTGCCCAGCTTTTGAGCAGAGACGCCAACTCCTTGTTTTCACTCATAAGACCCGAGTTCTGAGTCCGTTCTCTGAGCCTAGACGCCCATGCCTCTGCAATCGTTGAGAGTCAACCAATACCCGTGGACAAGTCGGCTCGCGTTGGATTGCTGTGGCTTCAAAGCCGCGCCCGCTCCACCGTCACGCCAGCCGAACCGGCATCCGGAAACACGTCCAGCTTCTCCACCCGCACGCGCGCCAGCCGCACCCGCGTGTCAGCCAAGCAGGCCGCCGCGATGCGCTCGGCCAGGGTTTCCACAAGCTTGACGTGACCGGTGCCCACCAGGCGCCGCACCGTATTCGCCACGGTCTCATAGCTGACGACGCGGTCCAGCGTGTCGGCGCCGTCCTCCGGTCCCTCGTCCACCGCCAGGTCCACATTGACCCGGATGCGCTGTGTCGCCCCGTGCTCGTGCGGATACCAGCCGATGCTGGCCTGCAGCAGCATGTCGCGCAGGAACACGTGCCGGATGCGCCGCGCGGCGTCGGCGAGCGAGTCGCTCATTCCTCGGCTCCCAGCCCGGCAGCGCCCCATTGCAGGTGCTGCCCGCCGTCCAGTGCGATCATCTGCCCGGTCATCGCCGGCAGGGACAGGATGGCGAGCAGGGCACGGCCGACCTCCTCCGGGCTGGTGCCGTGGCGCAGCGGGACGGAGGCGCATTGCCGGGCAAACGACTCCGGCGATTGCCGCTTGCTGGGCAGCGCCGGGCCGGGGCCGATGGCGTTGACGCGGATGCGTGGGGCGAGCGCGAGCGCCATCTGCCGGGTCAATGCCCATAGGGCGGCCTTGGACACGGTGTAGGACACGAAATGGGGCGTCAGCGACCACACCCGCTGGTCGAGCAGGTTGACCACGGCGCCGGTTGCGCCATCCGGCAGTGCGCGGGCGAGGGCCTGCATCAGCACGAATGGCGCGCGCAGGTTCGGCTCCATGTGGCGGTCCCAGCTTTCGCGGGTGGCGTCGTCCCACTCGTCGCGTTCGAAGGTGCTGGCGTTGTTCACCAAGACGCCGACGGGTCCGAGGAGCGCCGCGGCTGCCGGCAGCAGGGCCTGCACCGCGGCCTCGTCCGCCAGGTCCGCTTGCAGCACGGCCGCCCGGCCGCCGGCGCCCTGCACCTCCGCCGCCAGCGCGTCGGCCGCGGCCCGGCTGCGGTTGCAGTGGACGGCGACGGCCAACCCAGCGCCCGCCAGCGCGAGCACCGCCGCGCGGCCCAGGCGGACCGCTCCCCCAGTGACGAGCGCGACGCGGGGCAGGGAGGGCAGGAGCAGGTCCATGCGGCTGCCTACAAGCCAGGGGCCAGGGCGTAAAGCGCCGGGCAGGGCGCCATGCATCCGGGAGGAGTATTCCGGCGGCAGCGCGACTTTCCGGGTGGGAACCGCCCTGGCCTGGTATGAGATCCCCAAGCCGTTCGACGTGGCCACGTGGGGAGAGAAGCTCAGGGCGGTGCTGGAGGGGGCGCCTGCTCCCTCTCCCTCCGGGAGAGGGGTGGGGTGAGGGAGTCGTGAGGCGCTTTCTTATCCAGCTTAGAGCCATGTGCAGACGGCGCCGATTCGCCCCGCGCCGCAGCCAAGACCCCCTCACCCCAACCCTCTCCCGGAGAGAGAGGGAGCAGGGAGCTACCTCCCCCGCCGGCGGCCCTTCTTGACCTTGTCCGGGTCCCAACCGCCGCCTCCCGGCCCCAACGGCTCCGGCGTCGTATCCCGCTTCCGCGCGCCAAACGCCGCGCTGCTGGCCGGCGGCGGCGGCAAGCCGAGGTCCAGCGCCTCCAGCCGGCGTATCTCGTCGCGCAGCCGAGCCGCCGTCTCAAACTCCAGGTCGGCCGCCGCCGCCCGCATCTTCTTCTCCATGTCGGCAATCGCCGTCTTCAGGTCCTTGCCGACAAAGTCGGTGACGCCCGCATCCTTGACCGGCGCCACAGTCACGTAATCCTGCTCGAACACCGATTGCAGCGCCTCGCCGATGTGGCTGCGCACGCTGGTGGGAGTGATGCCGTTGGCCTCGTTCCAGGCGCTCTGCTTGGTGCGGCGGCGGTCGGTCTCCTCGATGGCGGCGCGCAGGCTGCGGGTCATCACGTCGGCATACAGGATTACCCGGCCGTCCACGTTGCGCGCGGCGCGGCCGATGGTCTGGACCAGCGAGGTTTGGCTGCGCAGGAATCCCTCCTTGTCCGCATCCAAGATCGCCACCAGCGCGCATTCCGGGATGTCCAACCCCTCGCGCAGCAGGTTGATACCCACCAGCACGTCGAACACGCCCAAACGTAAGTCACGAATAATCTCGATCCGCTCCAGCGTGTCCACGTCGGAATGCAAGTAGCGGACCTTGATGCCGTTCTCGGTCATATACTCGGTTAGGTCCTCCGCCATACGCTTGGTCAGCGTCGTGACCAGGATGCGGCCGCCACGGCCGATGACGATGCGGGCCTCGGCCAGCAGGTCGTCCACCTGGCGCTCGACGGGGCGGATTTCCGTCACCGGGTCAATCAGGCCGGTGGGACGGATGACCTGTTCGGCAAACACGCCGCCGGTGCGCTCCATCTCCCAGGCGCCCGGCGTCGCGCTGACGAACACCGTCTGCGGACGGAAGCTGTCCCACTCCTCAAACCGCAGCGGACGGTTATCGAGGCAGGACGGCAGGCGGAAGCCGAACTCCGACAGGGTGCCCTTGCGCGCCGCGTCACCGCGCGCCATGCCGCCGATCTGCGGCACGGTGACGTGGCTCTCGTCCACGATCAGCAGGGCGTTCTCGGGCAAGTACTCGAACAGGGTCGGCGGGGGTTCGCCAGGATTGCGGCCAGACAGGTAGCGCGAATAGTTCTCGATGCTTTTGCAGGAGCCGGTGGTCTCCATCATCTCGATGTCGAATGTGCAGCGCTGCTGGATGCGCTCGGCCTCCAGCAGCCGGCCGTTAGCAGTGAACTCGGCGATGCGGTGCTGCAGCTCGACCTTGATGTCCTTGACCGCCTGCTGCAGCGTCGGCCGCGGCGTCACGTAGTGGCTGTTGGCGTAGATGTGGAACTCTTCCGGCGTGGCGGTCACGTCGCCGGTCAGCGGGTCGAACTCGCGCAGCGACTCGATCTCGTCGCCGAACAGGGTGACGCGCCAGGCACGGTCCTCCAGGTGGGAGGGCCATACGTCCACCGTCTCGCCGCGCAGGCGGAAGGTGCCGCGCTGGAAGGCGGTGTCATTGCGGCGGTATTGTAGCTCGACCAACGCCCGGGCCAGGGTGTCGCGGTCAATGCGCCCGCCGACCTCCAGCTTGACCACCATGCGGCCATAGGTCTCGACCGAGCCGATGCCGTAGATGCAGGAGACTGACGCGACGATGATGACGTCGTTGCGTTCCAGCAGCGCCTGGGTGGCGCTATGGCGCATCCGGTCTATCGCCTCGTTGATCTGGCTGTCCTTCTCTATGTAGGTGTCGGTACGGGGGACGTAGGCCTCGGGCTGGTAGTAGTCGTAGTAGGAGACAAAGTACTCGACGGCATTGTCGGGGAAGAACCCCCTCATCTCGGCGTAAAGCTGCGCCGCGAGCGTCTTGTTGGGCGCCAGCACGAGGGCCGGGCGCTGCGCGGCCTCGATCACCTTGGCGATGCTGAACGTCTTGCCCGAGCCGGTGACGCCCAGCAGCACCTGGTCCCGCTCGCCGGCGCTCAGGCCGCCCACCAAGTCGTGGATCGCCGTTGGCTGGTCGCCGGCGGGCTGGTATTCGGACACGACGCGCAACGGCTTGCCGCCGGTCTTGGCGGCCTGCTTCTTCGGTTCGAAGGTGACGGGCGCGGCTTCGGCGAGCTTGCGGGCGAGGGTGGATGACATAGGCGTTAGGTGGACATTGCCGGGGCATCCGTCGAGGGGGCGGCGCTGCGGACCTGGCGTACCAGCCGCTCGATCCGCGGATCGGAGATGCCCAGGGAGCGCAACCCATCTGCCGTCCGGAACAGATAATCGGCGGCGCTGCCCAGCGCGCCGCTCGCCGTGGCCAGGCTGCGCACCACCTCCGGCTCCGTCAGCCCGCCGGCATAGTACTGGCCGCCGCGGTGTATGGTGAAGGCGACGGCGTGGCCGAACGGCATCCCGTCCGCGCCGCGCACCCGGACCCAGCGCGGCTGGTAGCTGCCGGACAGCATCTCCCGCCGCCACAGCAGCGACAGTTCTTCCTGTACCAGCGGCTCAGGCACGCGGAAGGCGGCGCCGGTGCAAGCGCCGCCGCGGTCCAGGCCCAGCACCAGGCCGGGGTTCTCCGGCGTGCCGCGCCCGGCATGGGTCAGCAGGCAGAAGGACCGGTGCCAGCCATGCACGCGGGCCAGGCGGCGCTCGTCATAGTGCAGCGCCGGGTTCCAGATCAGCGAACCGTAGGCGAACAGCCAGACGCCATCGCCGGGGTCCGGGCGGCAGGCTAGGGTGGCGGCCAGGGAGGCGGCGCGCTCATCGTCCGTCAGCAGCCGTATTTTCGGGGCGCTGGCCGCCATCATGCGGGACAGCGCGTCGTTCTGCAGGGCGGCGCGGGTGATGACGTGGGCGTCGGTCATGTAGTGCTCTCGTTTCGCACAGCCTTATGCAAGCGCCAGTCCAGCCCTGCCCGGAACGCTACGGCTACCCAGGTCCGAACACCGTAAGCACAATAATATTCCCTGCCGTCCCGCTCCTGCCAGTGTCCGGCTGCACCCGATAGAGCAGGCGATAGCCCGACACGACCACCTGGCGTAGTCCAGGGTGGCCTGGGGCTGGACCGCCCTTGTAGGGCAAGGCGGCCAAGGATCCGGCGGCCGCACGGAGCGCCTGCCACCGTGCGCGGCCTTGTGCGCCTGAACCAGGCTGCAAAAACCACCGTTGGGCGTCTGCGAAAGCCAAGCGGGCCTCTGCAACGATCAAGACCTTGCGTGCCACGGCCTGCCCTAGACGCGGGCGGGTGTCGGCTCCTGCGGTTCGGGTGGTGGTGCGTCTGGATTGCGCTCCAGCTCATCGAGCCACGCCCTCACGACGCCCCACTCAATCATGCGGCCGCCAGCAACATCTGCCTCCGCCCGCTCAATGACCTCGCGTTCCCAGGCGATCCGCGCCGCAGCCTGGTCCGGCGTTTCAGGGCCGATTGGGCCGGTGTGACCTGGCTGGTGGTCTGGCATATCCATATCCGCACATTACCGGAGCGGCGCGCGGTATGGAAACCTCAAAGCGATGCCTCCCCGCCCTATCTCGCCGCCGCCAGCCGAGCGAAGTCACCTGTCCAGCGGCGACCTGTCATACCGCGCCAGCAGGTCCGCCGGCCCATCATACAGCGCAACGCATCCCGCCTCGCGCAGCCCGTCCGCCTGAAAGCCGCCGCACAGCACGCCGACCGGGGTGATGCCCGCCTTCACTGCCGCACTAGCGTCATAAGGCGTGTCGCCGACCGCCACCGCCTCCCCCGGCTCCACGCCCAGCTTCTTCAACGCAGCCTGGAAGATGTCCGGATGCGGCTTCGACTTCTCGGCGTCCTCGGACGTGGTCTGCACCAGGTCCAAGTCCTCGATCCCGCACAGCTTCTTATGGTGCTCCACCTCGTCTTCCTTGCCGGACGATCCCAGCGCGATGCGGTGCCCGCGGGCGATCAGGTGCTCGAACAAGCCGCGTACGCCGGGGAACGGGCGGACCTGGGACAGGTATTCCTCCTTGAACAGCGTCCCGCGCCGCTCATCGAGCTTCTCCCCGTCCTTTTCGATCTCGTCCGGCGACAGGAACACCTTCAGCAGCTCGTCCCCGCCCTTGCCGATTTGGGCACGCACATCAGCGAACGGCACGTCATGGCCGTACTCTGCAAGCACCCGGCGCCACGACTGCGCGTGCAGGTCCACCGAGTCCACCAGCGTCCCGTCCACGTCAAAAATAACTGCCACCGGCATGTAAATGTCCCCTTGTCGAAGGGGCCATCAACGCGCCAGCGCCGCCTCCGGCTGCAAGGCCGGCGCCGTCGCCCGCCAAATCCACCACGCCGCCCCGGCGCCCACCAGCACGTTCGCCGCGCACACCCCCAGGAACACCCCCGGCGCCCCGAACAGCCGCCCGCCAGCCCACGCCACCGGCACGTTCACCAGCATCGTCCGCGCCACCGAGATCAGCACCGCAGCCCCAGGCCGGTTCAGCCCGTTGAAGGCGGCGTTCGCCACCGCGATGATCCCCGCCATCCCGTAGCTGACCGGCACGATGGAAAGGTAAGCCGCCGTCGCCGACGCGACCTCCGCGTCCCCGCTGAACCGCCCAGCGATCCACGGCCCGGCAAACCACAGGACCACCGCCAGCACCGCCCCCAACCCCACGCAGAACCCAAAACTGGCCCGCATCGCCACCCGCACCCGGTCCAGCCGCCCTGCCCCGGCGTTCTGCCCGGCAAACGGGTTCATGACCGCCGACAGCGCGAAGAACGCCACCATGGACAGGCTTTCGATCCGTCCAGCCACGCCGAACCCGGCCACCGCCTTCGCCCCATAGGTCGCCAAGATACTGGTCACGACCGCCGCCGACACCGGGATGATGGTGTTGGTCCCCGCCGCGGGCAGCCCGACATGCAGCACCCGCCGGGCAGACGCCACGAAGCGCCCCGGCGTCGGCAGCCCATCCGCCAGCAGCCCCAGCCCGCGCAGCCGCCACAATGTTGCCAGCAGCAGCGGCCCCCATGACAGGGCATTGGCCAGTGCCGCCCCGCGCAGCCCCAGCCCGGGCCAGCCGCCGGCGCCGAAGATGGCCGGCGCCGCCAGCGCCAGGTTCAGCAGCGAGGCGGCCGCCATCGCGAGGCCCTGGAACCGCGCATCCCCTGCTGCCCGCGCCGCGCTCAGCCCGACCATCGCCGTCATGAACAGGGTTGCGGCGGGAAACCAGATGCGCAAGTAGCCCGCGATCAGCGGCAGCAATGCCTCCGGTGCGCCCAGGGCACGGAACAGCGGTCCGGCCACCAGCTCCCCGATCCCCGCCGCAACGAGGCCGAGTGCCGCAGTCAGCAGCAGCGCATCCACGACCAGCGCGCTCGCGGCGGCCTCGCCGGCGCCCAGCGCGCGCGCCACCACGGCCGACGTGCCGGCGCCAAGGCCTATGGCCAGGCTGATGACCACCATCGTCACGGGAAAGGTGAAGCTGACCGCAGACAGCGCCGCCGGGCCAAGCCGGGCGATGAACCAGGTTTCCGCCACCGAGTAGCCGATGGTGGACAGCACCGCCCCCACCATCGGCAGCGTCAGGCTTATCAACAACGGCCCAATGGGTCCGCTGGTCATGGCGGCGCGGGCCGGCACGGCTGGGGCAGGGGCGGTCATGAAGGTGTTGGGCATCAGGGGTCCGGGACTAGGTACGGCGCCACAACGCGCGGCGAGCGCCACGGACGCCGGCTTCATCAAACAGACACACGCAACCTTGCGTTGCCGGGGCAGGTTCAACCCAGCAATCTGCGCTTAACGACGCGGGGCAGGACGGGACCACCGCGCCCCGCTTGCCCTGGGGCGGCCCCGGGGACCACACTCCGGGATCGCCGGCAAAGGCACGATCATTGGGGGCACGCACATGGCAGCAGACACCGCGACCGCGACACGTCCGGACGCAAGCAGCGGAACCGGCCCGGCCGGCATGGACAAGCTGTGCATAGACACCATCCGTACCCTGTCCATGGACGTGGTGCAGAAGGCGAAATCCGGCCATCCCGGCACGCCGATGGCCCTCGCCCCGATTGCCTACACCCTTTGGCAAGACCGGCTGCGCTTCGATCCCCAAGACCCGACCTGGCCCAACCGGGACCGCTTCGTGCTGTCGGTCGGCCACGCCTCCATGCTGCTGTATTCCCTGCTGCACCTGTCTGGCACCCGCCGCATCGGCGAGAACGGGCCGACCCAGCAGGAAGCGGTGTCGCTGGACGACATCAAGCAGTTCCGCCAGCTCAGCAGCGTGACGCCGGGCCACCCGGAATACAGCTACACCTCTGGGGTCGAGACGACGACGGGTCCGCTCGGCCAGGGCGTCGCCAACTCCGTCGGGATGGCGATGGCGCAGCGCTGGTTCGAGACCCGCTACAACCAGGCGGGCTTCGAGCTTTACAACTACCGGGTCTACGCCCTGTGCGGCGACGGCGACATGATGGAGGGCGTGTCGAGCGAGGCCGCCAGCACCGCCGCCCACCTGAAGCTGTCCAACCTCGTCTGGATTTACGACAGCAACAACATCACCATCGAGGGCGCGACCAGCCTGGCCTTCGACGAGGACGTGGGCGCCCGCTTCGCCGCCTATGGCTGGCATGTCATCCACGTGAACGACGCCAACGACACCGCCGCCTTCGACGCCGCGCTGACCGAGGCTGACAATGTCAAGGACCGCCCGACCTTCATCGTGGTCCACAGCATCATCGGCTACGGCGCGCCCAAGAAGCAGGGCACGCGCGAGGCGCACGGCGAGCCGCTGGGCGATGAGGAGATCAAGGCCGCCAAGCGCTTCTACGGCTGGCCGGAGGACTCGCAGTTCCTGGTTCCTGACGGTGTGCGGGAGGAGTTCACCAAGCGTTTGGGCGCCCGCGGCGCCGACCTGCGGCAGCACTGGATGGACATGCTGGTCCGCTATCGCAAGGAATACCCGGCGCTGGCGGCCGAGCTGGACATGATGGACCATCACCAGTTGCCGGACGGCTGGGACAAGGACATCCCGGTCTTCCCCGCCGATGCCAAGGGCCTGGCGACGCGCGACAGCTCGCAGAAGGTGCTGAACGCCATCGCCCCGCACGTGCCCTGGCTGATCGGCGGCGCCGCGGACCTCGCGCCCTCCACCAAGTCCAACCTGACCTTCCCCGGCGCCAACAGCTTCGAGTCTGACGACTACGCCGGGCGCAACCTGCACTTCGGCATCCGCGAGCACGCGATGGGGTCCATCTGCAACGGCCTCGCGCTGGCGGGGCTGCGCGCCTATGGCTCGGGCTTCCTGATCTTCTCCGACTACATGAAGCCGCCGATCCGCCTGGCCGCCATCATGGAGCTGCCGGTCATTTACATCTTCACCCATGACAGCATCGGCGTGGGCGAGGACGGGCCGACGCACCAGCCGGTCGAGCAGCTCGTCGCACTGCGCTCGGTCCCAGGCCTGCTGGTGATCCGCCCGGCGGACGCCAACGAGGTCGCCGAGGCCTGGCGCGTGGCGATGAAGCAGCACGAGAAGCCGGTGGCGCTGATCCTCAGCCGCCAGGCGCTGCCGACGATTGACCGGGCCAAGTATGGCGCCGCATCCGGCCTGGACCGTGGCGCCTATGTCGTCGCCAGCAGCGACGGTCCCCCCGACGTGATCCTGATGGGCACCGGCAGCGAACTGAGCCTTTGCCTCGGCGCATACGAGGCGCTGCATGCCGAAGGCATACCGGCGCGCATCGTTTCCATGCCCTCTTGGGAACTGTTCGAGAGCCAGGACGACGCATACAAGCAAGAGGTCCTGCCCAACTCGGTGATCGGCCGGGTCGCGGTGGAGCAGGGCGCCGTGATGGGCTGGGACCGCTACGTCGGCTGGGGTGGCGCGGTGATCGGGATGCACACCTTCGGCGCCAGCGCGCCGGCGGGGGACTTGCAGAAGAAGTTCGGCTTCACGCCCGAGAAGGTGCTGGAAGCCGCGCGGGCACAAGCCAAGCGTAAGGGAGCAGCAGCATGAACGACATGCCGGTTGGAAACTCGGTCAAGCAGCTCGAAGCGTTCGGGCAGTCGCCGTGGCTGGACTTCATCCAGCGCAGCTTCACCGCCCAGGGCAAGCTGCAGGAGCTGATAGACCGTGACGGCCTCAAGGGCGTCACGTCGAACCCCTCCATCTTCCAGAAGGCGATGGGGGAGGGCACGGATTACGACGACGGCTTCAAGGAGCTGGCCGGGCGCGGCGACCACGATGCCCAGGACATCTACGAGGCACTGGCCATTGAGGACATCCAGCACGCCTGTGACGTGATGCGTCCGGTGTGGGAGACGACCGGCAAGGTGGACGGCTACGTCAGCCTCGAAGTGTCGCCCTACCTCGCGCTGCATACGGACGAGACGGTGGCCGAGGCCCGCAAGCTGTGGCATGCCGTGGCCCGCGAGAACCTGATGGTCAAGGTGCCCGGCACCGACAAGGGCGTCGCCGCCATACGCACCCTGATCGGCGACGGCCTGAATATCAACGTCACCCTGCTGTTCTCGCAGCATGCGTATGAGGCCGTGGCGGAGGCGTTCATCGCCGGGCTGGAGGACCGGATGGCGCGCGGCGAGAGCATCGCCGGCATCAGCAGCGTCGCCAGCTTCTTCGTCAGCCGCATTGACGCGGTGATGGACAAAAAAATTGACGAGCGTGTCGCCAAGGGCGAGGCGGCGCTGAAGCCCCTGCGCGGCAAGGTCGCCATCGCCAACGCCAAGATGGCCTACCAGACCTACCTCAAGTTGGTCGGCTCGCCCCGCTGGCAGAAGCTGTCCGCCGCCGGCGCCCTCCCGCAGCGGCTGCTGTGGGCCAGCACCGGCGTGAAGGATAAGGCCTACAGCGACGTGATGTACGTCGAGGAGCTGATCGGCCGCGACACCGTGGACACCATCCCCCCGGCGACGATGGACGCCTTCCGCGACCACGGCCATCCCCGCGCCTCTCTGCTGGAGGGCGTGGACGACGCCCGCGCCATCATGGCCGCCGTGGAGGAGCACCATCTGGACCTGCAGGGCGTCACCGAGAAGCTGGTGCAGGACGGCGTGGAGCTGTTTGCGGAGGCTGCGGACAAACTGCTCGGCTCCGTCGCCGCCAAGCGCGCGGCGATGTTGGGCGACGGCCTGGTGCAGATGTCCGCCAAGCTGCCGGAGGATTTGGACCATCAGGTGCACGACACCCGCGAGGACTGGCGCAAGGGCGGCAAGCTGCGCGACCTGTGGGCCGGCGACGCCAAGCTCTGGACCGGAACGGACGAGGCGAAGTGGCTCGCCTGGCTGCATGTCGTGGACGCCATGATGGCGGATCTGCCAGCCCTGCAGGCATTCCAGGACAGCGTGAAGGCGGACGGCTTCCAGCACGTCCTGCTGCTCGGCATGGGCGGATCGAGCCTTGGTCCCGAGGTGCTGGCTGAAACCTTCGGCCAGCAGCCGGGCTTCCCGGCGCTGCACATCCTGGACAGCACCGATCCGGCGCAGATCGAGGCATTGGCCGCCAAGGTGGACCTGTCGAAGACGCTGTGCATTGTCAGCTCCAAGTCCGGCAATACGCTGGAGCCGAACATCTTCAAGGCGCTGTTCTGGGACCGCATGAAGCAGGCGGTCGGCGACAAGGCCGGCCAGCACTTCGTCGCCGTGACCGACCCAGGCTCCAAGACGGAGGCGATGGCGCATGGGGACGGCTTCCGCGCCGTGTTCATGGGCGACCCCGGCATCGGCGGACGCTACTCCGTGCTATCCAACTTCGGCATGGTCCCGGCGGCGGCGATGGGACTGGACCTGCATGCGTTCCTGCTCGCGACCAGCCAGATGGTCCGTTCCTGCGACGCCGGAACCCCGCCGGATCACAACCCCGGCGTGCAGCTCGGTTGCATCCTGGGCGCCGCGTGCAAGGCGGGCCGGGACAAGGTGACGGTGGTCGCCAGCCCCGCCATCGCCGACGTGGGCGCCTGGCTGGAGCAACTACTGGCGGAAAGCACCGGCAAGCAGGGCCACGGCATCGTGCCGGTGGACGCGGAGCCGCTGGGCAAGCCGGACGTCTATGGGTCGGACCGGGTGTTCGCCTACCTGACCCTGGCTGGCAAGACCGACCCGGCGCAGGACGCGGCGGTGCAGGCGCTGGAAGACGCCGGGCAGCCCGTCGTCCGCATCGTGCTGCACAGCACGATGCAGATCGGCCAGGTGTTCTTCTTGTGGGAGATGGCGACCGCCACCGCAGGCGCGGTGATCGGCATTAACCCGTTCGACCAGCCGGACGTCGAGGCCAGCAAGATCGAGACGCGCAAGCTGACCGACGCCTACACGCAATCGGGCAAGCTGCCGGACGAGACACCCTTCCTCGTCAAGGAGGGCATCAAGCTGTTCACCGACGAGCGCGACCAGGCCGCGCTGCATGAGGAAACGCTGGACGGCGTCATCAAGGCCCACCTGGACCGCGCCGGCCCCGGCGACTATGTGGCGCTGCTTGCCTACATTGACCGCGACCCTGCCAGCATCGAGGCGCTGACCCATCTTCGCACCCGCATCCGGGATGCGAAGCACGTCGCGACCTGCGTCGGCTTCGGCCCGCGCTTCCTCCACTCCACGGGGCAGACCTACAAGGGTGGGCCGAACAGCGGCGTGTTCCTGCAAATCACCGCGGACGATGCCAAGGACCTGCCAGTGCCCGGCGAGAAGTTCAGCTTCGGCGTGGTCAAGGCGGCACAGGCGCGCGGCGACTTCGACGTTTTGGCGGAGCGCGGCCGGCGGGCATTGCGCGTCCACCTGGGGCCGGACGTGGCGTCCGGACTGGCACGGCTGGCCAAAGCCGTTGACGCGGCATTGGCATAAGGAGACGGCAAGGCATGGAACTTGGTATCGTTGGGCTGGGCCGCATGGGCGGCAACATTAGCCAGCGTTTGATGAAGGCCGGCCACAAGACTGTGGTGTATGACCGCAACGAGCAGGTCGTGCATGGCCTGGCCGACAAGGGCGCCCAGCCCAGCACCGGGCTGGCCGATATGGTGGCGAAGCTGGCGCCGCCCCGGGCAATCTGGGTGATGCTGCCCGCCGGCAAGATCACCGAGGCCACGGTCTCGGACCTCGCCGACCTGCTGCAATCCGGCGACACCATCATTGACGGCGGCAACACCTACTACAAGGACGATATCCGCCGGGCGAAGATGCTCAAGGAGAAGGGCATCATCTATGTGGACGTCGGCACCTCCGGCGGCATCTGGGGGATCGAGCGCGGCTACTGCATGATGATCGGCGGCGAGAAGGCGGCGGTGGACCGGCTGGACCCGATCTTCGCCACGCTCGCGCCAGGGATCGGCACCATCGAGAAGACGCCGGAGCGGGAAAACCATGATCCCCGGTCCGAGCAGGGCTACATCCACGCAGGCCCGGCCGGCGCCGGCCACTTCGTGAAGATGGTCCACAACGGCATCGAGTATGGCATCATGCAGGCCTATGCCGAGGGGTTCGATATCCTGCGCAGCAAGGCCAACGACGACCTGCTGGAGAGCGAGCGGTTCACGATCAACACCGCCGAGGTCGCCGAAACCTGGCGGCGCGGCAGCGTCATCAGTTCCTGGCTGCTGGACCTGACCAGCATCGCGCTCACCAAGGACGGCGACCTCAGCACCTACCAGGGCGAGGTCGAGGACAGCGGCGAGGGCCGCTGGACCATCGAGGCCGCCATCGAGGAAGCGGTGCCGGCCCCGGTCATCACCGCCAGCCTGTTCGCCCGCTTCGAAAGCCGGCGGCACCACAGCTTCGCCAACAAGTTGCTGTCGGCGATGCGCGCGGGCTTCGGGGGCCACGTCGAGCCAAAGACGCCGGGCGTCATCGCCCAGCCGTTGCCAAAGCCGTCCGAGGAAAAGGTCGCGGAACACGAGCGCGGAGTTTAGCCAATGGACGTCAACGCCCGCACGTCGGGCACCGACGGGCCGGCCAAGGCCGATCCGGCACCGCCGGCCACGTTGGTCATCTTCGGTGCTTCCGGTGACCTGACGAAGCGGCTGTTGATGCCGTCGCTTTACAACCTGCGGCTGACCGGGCTGCTGGACGACAAGTTCCAGATCGTCGGCGTGGACCACAACGAACGCGACGATGACAAATACCGGGACACGCTGACGGAGGCCATGCAGTCCTCCGCCGCCGAGAAGGACGGCGAGTTCTCGCCGTCAGGCCTGGATGCGGACGCCTGGGGCTGGATACGCGAGCGGCTGCATTACCAAACCGGCGACTTCACCGAGCCAGCACTCTACGAGGCGCTCAAGGGCCGGCTGCAAGGGAACTGCGTGTTTTATCTGGCCGTCGCCGCCAGGTTTTTCGGCCCGGTGATCGAGCGCCTGGCGGATGCCGGGCTGATGCAGGAGACGGACGGCGCGTTCCGCCGGGTAGTGGTGGAGAAGCCGTTCGGCCATGACCTGGACAGCGCGCGGAAGCTGAACGCGCTGATCCTGAGCAAGGTCGCGGAAACCCAGGTGTTCCGCATAGACCACTTCCTGGGCAAGGAAACCGTCCAGAACATTATGGCGTTCCGTTTCGGCAACGGCGTGTTCGAGCCGCTGTGGAACCGCGACCACATAGACCATGTGCAGATCACCGCTGCCGAGACGGTGGGCGTCGAGGCACGCGGCGGGTTCTACGAGCCGACCGGCGCGCTTCGGGACATGGTGCCGAACCACATGTTCCAACTGCTCGCAAGCGTCGCGATGGAGCCGCCTAACAGCTTCGACGCCGACGCGGTAAGGGCGGAGAAGGCAAAAGTCTTGCACGCGATCAAGCCGCTGGCTCCCGCGGATGTGCTGCGGAATGTGGTCCGGGGCCAGTATGAGGCGGGCGCCATCAAGGACAAGCAGGTGCCGGGCTACCGGCAGGAGCCGGGCGTCGCGCCGGACAGCGGCACCGAAACCTATGTTGCGCTGCGCCTGAAGGTGGACAACTGGCGCTGGGCCGGCGTGCCATTCTACATCCGGACCGGCAAGCGGATGACAGCCCGGCAGACCGAGATCGCCATCCAGTTCAAGCAAGCTCCCTACGCCCTGTTCCGCAACACTCCGGTGGACCAGCTTACGCCGAACATCATGGTGCTGCACATTCAGCCCAGCGAGAAGATCACCCTCAACATCTCCGCCAAGAAGCCCGGCCCGGTGCTGGAGATGGGTGGGGTGGCGATGGACTTCAGCTACACCGACTGGTTCAAGCTGCCGAGCAGCACGGGATACGAGACCCTGCTGTATGACGTGATGATCGGCGACGCGACGCTGTATCAGCGTGCCGATCAGGTGAACGCCGGCTGGACCGTGGTGCAGCCGGTGCTGGACGAGGCTGCGGCCGGGCACATCCCGGTCCAGCTCTACCCCGCCGGGTCCGCCGGCCCGGCGGCGGCGGACGAGCTGCTGGAGCGGGACGGACGGCACTGGCTGACGCTCGGCAACGGGTGATGGGAGCCTGCATCCGGCCACCATCGTAGGGCGGGAAAGCGCAGCGCCTCCCGCCACGCCGTCCGCACGCCTCCCGCAACAGGGATCGCCGGCATGGTTTCCATGCGGGGAGGCGACGCCCCTGAGGCTGGAAGACCTTCCCGCTTGACCCGGCCCCCCACCGCTCCCCATAAACCTTCCCATGGTCCCGGCGTCCCCGCTGCGAATTACAGGCCCGGCCGTTCCCTGAACGCCGGGACCAAGCACGCACACGCCATCGCCAAACCGGGACCCATCCCATGACCGACGCCCCCAACTTCACGACGGACTATAAATTCACCGTCTTCCTGCCCACGACCACCTTCCCCATGCGCGGTGACCTGCCCAAGCGCGAGCCGGACCTGCTCGCGCGCTGGGACCGCATCGGCCTGTGGCAGCGCACAAAGGCGCAGATGGCCGGACGCCCCACCTTCGTGCTGCACGACGGACCCATCTACTCCAACGGCAACCTGCACATCGGCCACGCGCTGAACCGCATCCTGAAGGACGTCATCATGCGGGCGCACCGCATGGCCGGCGAGGACGCGGACTACATCCCCGGCTGGGACACCCACGGCCTGCCCATCGAGTGGAAGGTCGAGGAGGAATACCGCAAGACCGGGCGCGACAAGGACGCGGTCCCCGTCCTGGATTTCCGCGACGAGTGCCGCCGCTACTCCGCGCACTGGCTGACGGTGCAGACGGCGGAGTTTCAGCGCCTGGGCGTCACCGGTGACTGGGCCGGGCGGTATGCGACGATGGACTATTCGTCCGAGGCCGCCATCGCCGGCGAGATCTGCAAGTTCCTGCTGAACGGCGCCCTGTATCGCGGCCTGCGCCCGGTAATGTGGTCCCCGGTCGAGCGCACCGCCCTGGCCGAGGCCGAGATCGAGTATCACGACCGCACCAGCGACACCGTATTCGTGCGGTTCCCCGTCCTGGGCGATGGCCCCCTGGCCGGCGCCAGCGTGGTGATCTGGACAACGACGCCCTGGACCATGCCGGGCAACCGCGCCTTGGCCTATGGGCCGGAAATTGACTACGCCCTGATCCACGTGGACAGCGCCGCCGACGGCTCCCTGGCCCGGCCCGGCGAGCGGGTGCTAATCGCCCTCGCCCTGCTGCCGCAAGTGTGCGAGCAGGTCGGCGTCGCCACCCACCACGTCGTCCACATCTACAAGGGCGCCGAACTGGCCGGCTTGATCGCCGCCCACCCGCTGCGAGGCCAAGGCTACGACCACGACGCGCCGCTGCTGCCGGCGGAGTATGTCACCACCGACCAGGGCACCGGCTTCGTCCACATCGCCCCGTCGCATGGCGAGGAGGACTTCCTGCTCGGCCGCGAACACGGGATCGAGGTGCCGGAGGCCGTCGGTCCCGATGGGACCTATACCCCCTGGGTGCCGATCTTCGCCGGGCTGCACGTCTTCAAGGCCGCGGCCCCGGTTGGCGCGGCGCTGGAGGCGGCGGGCGGGCTGCTGGGCCGCGGCACGCTGACCCACTCCTACCCGCATTCCTGGCGCAGCAAGGCGCCGGTGATCTACCGCGCCACCCCGCAATGGTTCATCCGCATGGACGGGCCGGAGCACCTGCGCGAGCGGGCCTTGCAGGAGATCGCCAAGACCGCTTTCATCCCCGAAGCCGGGCGCACTCGCCTGGCCAGCATGGTCGCCGGACGCCCGGACTGGTGCATCAGCCGCCAGCGCGCCTGGGGCGTGCCGATCCCGGTCTTCGTGGACCGCCGCACCGGCGAGCCGCTGCGCGACTCGGCCGTCGTCGCCCGCATCGTGGACATCTTCACCGCGGAGGGCGCGGACGCCTGGTATAACAGCCCGCCCAGCCGCTTCCTCGGCAACGACCGCGACCCCGATGGCTACGAGCAGGTCATGGACATCGTGGACGTGTGGTTCGAGTCCGGCAGCACCCACGGCTTCGCCTTGCAGGACCGTGGCCTACCCTGGCCGGCGGACCTGTATATGGAGGGCAGCGACCAGCACCGCGGCTGGTTCCAGTCCTCCCTGCTGGAGGCCGTGGGCACCCGCGGCGCCGCGCCGTTCAAGGCAGTGCTGACCCACGGCTTCGTGCTGGACGAGGCCGGCCGGAAAATGAGCAAGTCGCTCGGCAACGTCACCGCGCCGCAGGAGGTCACGGACAAGATGGGCGCCGACATCCTGCGCCTGTGGGTCGTGAACTCCGACGTGTCGGAGGACCTGCGGATCGGGCCGGAAATCCTGAAGCAGCAGGCGGAGCTGTATCGCCGCCTGCGCAACACGCTGCGCTGGCTGCTGGGCAGCCTGGACGGCTTTGCCGATGCCGAACGGCTGCCGGACGCCGCCATGCCGGAGCTGGAGCGCTGGGTGCTGCACCGCCTATCGGTGCTCGACGCCCGCATCCGCGCAGCACTGCGCTCGCATGACTGGACCGGGGTATATCCGGACCTGCACGCCTTCTGCTCGTCGGACCTGTCGGCGTTCTACTTCGACGTGCGTAAGGACGTGCTGTATTGCGACGCGCCGGACAGCCCACGGCGCCGTGCCGTGCGAACGGTGCTGGACCACCTGCACCGCTGCCTCGTCGCCTGGCTGGCGCCGGTGCTGTGCTTCACGGCGGAGGAGGCGTGGCTGGCCCGCTTCCCATCCGAGGACGGCAGCGTCCACCTGCAAGCCTTCCCAGACATTCCCGCGTCCTGGCACGACCCGGCGCTGGACGCGCGCTGGGCCGCAATCCGCGACGCCCGCGGCGGCGTCACCACGGCCCTGGAAGCAGCGCGGCTGAACAAGCTGATCGGCGCCTCCCTGCAGGCCGCGATCACCGTGCCCCCGGCGCTGCTGGACCTGCTGGACGCCGACGCCTGGGCGGAGGTCGCCATCGTGTCTGCGGCTTCCTCCGGCGGCGCCCTGCACGTTGACCGCGCCCCCGGCGAAAAATGCGCCCGCTGCTGGCGCGTGCTGCTGGAGGTCGGATCGCAGCCGTCGCACCCCGTGCTTTGCGTGCGGTGCGCGGACGTGGTGGAGGGCTTGTCTTGCCAGGCCGCCGCGGAATGAGGCCAAGCCCTATCCGCCCTGGCCGGTCCCGTTATCGCGGGCTGTTGCGGCGTGTCGGCAATCCAGGGTACGGCAGAGCCGTCTCTCCGGCGCTGTATCGCCATGCCCGCTGCAACGGCCGCTACGACCGGGCTGGAGTGCGGCCCGCATGACCCCGCGGGTGCGCTGGGGCCTGTTGTCGGCGCTGCTGGTGCTGGCGGCGGACCAGGCCAGCAAGTGGTGGGTGCTGGACATCCTGGACCTGCCGAACGTGCGGCAGATTCCGGTGCTGCCGGTGTTCAGCCTGACGATGGTGTGGAACCACGGCGTCACCTTCGGGCTGCTGAACGGGCTTGGCGCCTGGGGGTCCTGGCTGCTGGCCGGGGCGGCCTTGGCGGTGGTGGCGGTGCTGGGAGTTTGGCTGCGCCGGGCCGAGAGCCGGCTGGTGGCGATTGCGTTGGGCGCCATCGCGGGCGGGGCGGTGGGCAACGTGATTGACCGGCTGCGCTTCGGCGCGGTGGTGGATTTCCTGCACGCTCATGCTTTCGGCTGGTCCTGGTATGTGTTCAACGTGGCCGATGCCGCCATCGTCTGCGGGGTGGCGGTGCTGGTGCTCGACGGGCTACGGCCCAAGACGGTGGCGGCGCCGGACGGCACCACGCTTGCGGATGCTGGGCGCTAGGCGGTATGACGCCGCTATGAAGAAAGGCATCTCGAAGACTGGCATGTCGAAGGCTGGCATCACGAAGGCTGGCATCATGAGAACCTGGCGCCTGCTGATTCCCGTGGCCGTGATCGGCCTTTCCGCGTGCAGCGGTGACGAGCTGACCCGCACCTTTGGCCTGACGCGCGACGCGCCTGACGAGTTCCAGGTGACGACCCGGGCGCCGCTGTCCATGCCACCCGACTTCACCCTGCGTCCGCCGCGCCCCGGCGCCACCCGTCCCCAGGAGCTGACGCAGCGTCAGCAGGCGGAGGGCGCCCTGGTGCCCGACACCCTGCTGGGCGGCAATGCGCCGACCGCGCCTTCACCCGGCCAACAGGCACTGGTCGCCGCTGCCGGCCGGCCGGCGCCCCCCGACATACGTGCGCGCCTGGACCAGGAGGCGGCGCTGGACACGCCAAGCCGCCCGATAACGGACCGGCTGATGTTTTGGCAGAGTCCGCCGCCGCCAGGCACGCAGGTGGATCCCGTGCGTGAGGCCGCGCGGCTGCGGCAGAATGCGGCGCTCGGCCAGTCGCCCGAGGCTGGCGACACGCCGATCATCCAGCGCAAGCGGCAAGGGTTGTTCACCGGGCTGTTCTAGCCCGTTTTTGCCTGGAGCTTGAGGCCGTGAAGCGGATCACGGCCAAGGGGAGATGAGCCTGGCTGGACGGTGGGGGCTGGCTGCACCCCTCCAACTTGGCCGTATGTTGGGCCGTGGCGTGCTTGCCTATGCCACCATTCCAACCCTCTCCCGAAGGGGGAGAGGGGGTCGAATACCCTACTTCAGCGTGTCGAGGTAGGCGATCAGATTGGCCCGCTCGTCCTCTTTCTTCAGGCCGACAAAGATCATCTTGGTGCCGGCCACCACGCCGCGCGGGTTTTCCAAGTACTTGTTCAGCTCCTCATCCGTCCAAGTCACGTTGTAGGCCTTCATGGCGTCGGAGTAGCTGAATCCCTCAATGCTATGCGACGGACGGCCAACGACTCCGTACAGCGAGGGGCCGATCTTGTTCTCGCCAGCCTTGCCAGAGTGGCATGCCGCACACTTGTTGAACTGGACCTTACCAAGGGCGGGGTCTCCATCCGCCCTGGCGGCGCTGCTGGCAAGCATTGCGGCCAGTGCTGCTATGGCAAGCGTAGCGGGGTGTCGCATTGATGATCCTCCGGTTCCTGCGCCCGGTCTGGCGCTTGCACGTCAGTATGAGGCGCGCAACCGGTTTGTCGAGGCGGAACAAGGCTGTCTGGCCCTCACGCAGGCGTGAGACTGCCCGTCAGATAACGATGTGGCAAACCTGGTTTCGTCCTCACACGATTTGGATCCATGCCATGACGGCGCGCGGATTGCTGGGACGGAGATGGCTGTGGCCCCTGCTCCCGGCCTGCGAGGTGCGGTTGCTGCGTCGTTCACGGACGTTGTCCCCCCCTGTCGGTCTGCGCTGGCCGCTCGCCTACCAGGTCCCGGAGCAATGGGGCGCAGCCCGGTTTAGGCGGAGGGGGTGGTTTCAGCTGAGCCAACGCCGCCCGGGCTGGGATCGCTGCGGCCGGCTATCCTTCCACGCCGATCCTAAATTCTTACAATCCACCTAGCCCGGTGACATAAACCCCTAGCGGTAGTGTTGTTCACCATGCATTCTAACAAAAAGGGTAATGCTCATGCCGATTGCACGCCGCTGCTTGCCGGAACCGCGGCGGCGCCCTTGGTGGACATCGGCCCAGCCCGGCGGGCCTTGTTGCCACCGGGCATGGCCTGGTTTGCATGGGCATAGCGGTTACAAAGTCGCCGGCGCTGGTCCACCCACCCGGCTGAAGCTTCTCTGTTAATCCTGACATTTTAGCAGCCGGTGCAACTGGTGACATCGCACTCCTCCAAGCGGTATTAGTGGTCGCGCATACTACTAGAAGGGGCAATGCTGATGCCTATTTCACGTCGCAGCCTTTTAGCCGCGACTGCGGCGGTTCCGCTGGTCAACATCGGACGCGCACGTGCGTCGGATGTGAACTACAAGGTCGCGCTCAACCTACCCGCAACGCACCCGATGGGCGTCCGGGCCGCGGAAGCGTGCGCGCGCATCGCCGAGGCGACGGGCGGCCGTGTTGCGATGCAGACCTACCCTGGCAGCCAACTCGGCTCCGACACCGACACGCTTGCGAAGCTGCGCAGCGGGGAAGTCCATTTCTTCCTGCTGTCTGGCTCCATCTTGTCGTCCGTCGTGCCGCTGGCCTCCATCAGCAACCTTGGCTTCGCGTTCAAGACCTACAAGCAGGTCTGGTCCGCCATGGACGGCAAGTTCGGCGCTTATATCCGGGACGACATCAGCAAGTACGGCATGTTCGCCATCGGGCGTATCTGGAACAACGGCTTCCGCCAGATCACCAGCAGCACGAAGCCGATCTTGTCGCCTGATGACCTGCGCGGCTTCAAGCTCCGCATCCCGGTCAGCCCGCTCTGGACAAGCATGTTCACCAAGTTCGGAACGCTGCCGGCCAGCCTCAACCTGAACAAGGCCTATGCGGCGTTGCAAGACCATGTCGTGGACGGGCAGGAAAATCCGCTCGCCCTCATCCAGGCGACGAAGTTCTACGAGGTGCAGGCCTATTGCAGCCTGAGCTACCATATCTGGGACGGCTACTGGGTGCTGGTCAACGAGGCCGTCTGGCGCGGCCTGCCCAGCCAAACCCGCGACATCATCGAGCGCGAATTTGACCGGTCCGGCCAAGACGAGCGCGACGACCTGGCCCGGGCCGACCCTGGCCTGCGCGGCGACCTGGCGCTGACGGGCATGAAGTTCAACGCCGTTGACACGGCGCCATTCCAGGCGGCCCTGCAAAAGGCGGGTTTTTACGAGGATTGGCGGAAGACCTACGGCGACGCGCCCTGGCGGCTGCTGGAGGACCATGTCGGCTCGCTGTCCTGAGCCGCTCTGCCGGCCGAAGCTGGGCAAGCCTATCCAGGAGCAGACTGAGAGCATCATCGGATCAAACGTGTAAACGGTCCGATAAAGATGCTCGCAAAAACAACGGCCAGGGCGGGTTTGGTGCTTCCATCTGCACCAAACCCGCTCTAGCGCCGCTCCATACGCGCTCCCATGAAAGCAAGAAGACCCAAGCCAGCCATGCTGGGCAACGCGTAACCTCACCCCCGGTGTTGCAGGCATGTGCGGCAGGCCTCCACCCCGCCTTCGCTCGGTGCCTGCGGTCCACAGCCCTTATGCCCGTGAGGCGCCGGCGCTCCGCAACGCGTCACTTCCCCAAGGCCGCAGTCCGCCATAGCATCGCCGGCAACGACCCGGGGAAACGCCATGCTGACCGTTGCCGTCATGTATCCTGCCGAGAGCGGCGCCACCTTCGACCACGACTACTATATGGCCACCCACATCCCGCTGGTCCGGCGCCTGTGGGAGCCGATGGGCCTGCAGGACCTGCGCGTCCTGCGCGGTGCCCCGGCGCCAGACGGCGCGGCGCCAGCCTACACCACCATCGCCCTGCTCACCTTCAGCGACCCCGACGCCTTCACCGCCGCCGCCGGGCGGCATGGGAGGGAGATTTTCTCGGACATCCCGAACTTCACCAACGGCAAGCCGGTGATGCAATTCAATGAGGTCGTTCCGGGATGACTGCCGGAACGATGGAGGTCCGCAGCCGGCAAGCCTGCTTCGGCGGCACGATGGGCTTCTACACCCACGTATCCCACGCAACCGGCACCCCGATGCGCTTCGGCGTCTATGTGCCGCCGCAGGCTGCCCGGGCGCCGTGCCCAGCGCTTTACTACCTTGCCGGCCTGACCTGCACAGAAGAAACCTTCGCGCAAAAAGCCGGAGCCGTCCGCCTGGCCGCCGAGCACGGCCTGGTGCTGGTCATGCCCGACACCAGCCCACGCGGCCTGGACCTGCCCGGCGAGGCAGAATCCTGGGACTTCGGCCTAGCCGCCGGATTCTACCTCGACGCGACGCAGGCGCCCTGGGCCGGACACTACCGCATGGCGCAGTATGTGTCGCAGGAGCTGCCGGCACTGGTCGAGGCGGAGTTCCCGGTGCGGTCGGATCGCCGCGGCGTGTTCGGGCACTCGATGGGCGGGCACGGCGCGCTGGTGACGGCGCTGCGAGACCCGGCGCACTGGCATTCCGTGTCGGCCTTAGCGCCGATCAGCAACCCGTCGGCGGTGCCCTGGGGCCAGAAGGCGTTCACCGGATACCTCGGCCCGGACCGCGCGGCATGGGACGAATGGGATGCGACGGCGCTGCTGCGGCGCGGCGCCTATCGCGGGCCGATCCTGGTGGACCAGGGCGACGCCGACCAATTCCTGCAGGTGCAGTTGCAGCCCGCCGCATTCCAGCAGGCCGCCGCCGCGGCCGGCCAGGACCTGACCCTGCGGATGCAGCCGGGTTATGACCATAGCTACTGGTTCATCCAAACCTTCATGGCCGACCACGTCGCGCACCATGCGCAGGAGCTGCTGGGATGAGGCGGGCGGCGTTCGGATTTGCCGTGCTTGTATTGTCCGGTGGTGTTCAGGCGGCGGAGCAGCGGCTGACGTTCTGGAATCTGACCTCGGACACCATCACCAACCTGGTCATGGCGCCGGCCAGCACCGACGGCTTCGGCCCCAACCAATGCGCCAACGACCGCGACGGAAGCGTGGACCACGACGAACGCCTGCGCCTGACCGGCATCCAGCCCGGCCGCTACGACGTGCGGCTGACCCAGAAGCGCGGCCGAGTCTGCACGGTGCGCGGCGTGGAGGTAAAGGGAGAAGGCCGGTATGCCTTCTCCTTGGCTGACGAAGACCTCAAGGACTGCAAGTAGGGGGGGCTCTGCTCCCTCTTCCTCCGGGAGAGCGTCGGGGTGGGGGGAGGGCATGCACAACTCCCCGCCTCTTTCAGGCATGGTCCAGCAGCACCGTTCGTGCCCCGCTCCGCTGCCGAGACCCCCTCACCCCAACCCTCTCCCGACGGGAGAGGGGGCAGCACCGGATCAGACGTTGACGCGTCCGCGCCCCGGCCGGGCCATCTGCCCGTCCACGCTGTAAGCCCCGCCGCCCAGCATCGCAAAGCCGAGGAATCCCCCGGCAATCGCCAGGTTCTTCAGGAATTGCGTCTGCTGCGCCAACTCGCCGTGGCCCAGCACCGCCGTCGCCAGCGTGAACACGGCCAGCACCACGGCCATGATCCGCGTCTTGAAGCCCACCAGGAACAGGATGCCGACGCCCAGCTCCACCGCGACCGAGACGATGTAGGCGATGTCCGGCACGGGCACGCCGATCTTGGCGAAGTAAGCCTTGGTGCCCGCGGCGGCCGTAAGCTTGCCGAAGCCGCTGATGACGAACAGCAGCGCCATCAAGACACGGCCTACGAGTATCATCAGGTCGCTTTGCGGGGTCATGCGGCTTTCCTTTGGTTGATGCGGGCGCGACAGGCGTCGCCAAAGGCGCGGAACAGCGCCACGCTGTGGGGATCTGCAGCATACTCCCATTCTGGATGCCACTGCACGGCCAATGCAAAGGTCGCACCCTCCACCCGCACGCCCTCGACCGTGCCGTCCGGCGCCGTCGCCTCCACGGCCAGCCGGGGCGCCACGCGGTCTATCGCCTGCTCATGGACGGAGTTGACCCGGATGCTGTCCTGCCCGGCAATGGCGGCCAGGCGCCCCTGCAGCGCGACATCGTGCTTGGGGCGATACTGCTCGGGCTTGGTGCCCGGCCCGCCGCGGTGGTCCAGTCGCCCAGCCACGTCATGCACCTGCTGATGCAGGCTGCCGCCCAGCGCCACGTTCAGCTCCTGGATGCCCCGGCAGATCGCCAGCAGCGGCATGTCGCGCTGCAGCGCCGCATGGATCAGTGGAAAGCTGGTGCCATCCCGCTCGCGGTCGTGCATGTCGGGCGTCAGGCTGTCGGCGCCGTAGTGGCTGGGATGCACGTTGCTCGGGCTGCCCGGCAGCAGCAACCCGTCCAGCCGGTCCAGCACCGCCAACGCCGCCTCCCCGACCGGCGGGATCATCACCGGCACCACGCCGGACCCGCCCATCAGCGCGGCGGCGTAGCGCGCCGGCGTCGCGTGCTGCAAGTGGTTGTTCAGCATCCGGGCGCAGGCCGGGATGCCCACGAGGATCGTCATACCGGTTCCTTCATCTTCGTCTCGACTTTCAGCTTGGGCCGCAGCCGGTCCGCCGCAACCGTGCCGATGGCGCCCAGCACCATCAGCGCCGCCATCGGCCGCGCCGTCCCGTCCGTCAGCGCACCCACCAGCACACCGCTAGCTGCCGCCAGGCAGAACTGCAACGTGCCCATCATGGCCGACGCGCTGCCGGCCTGCGCGGCGTGGCGCGACAGCGCGCCGACCGCGGCGTTGGGCATCATCAGCCCCATGCTGCCCATCGCGAACACCGCCGGCAGCACGATCCCGACTGCGCCGCCCAGGTGCAGCAGGGCCAGCGCCAGCATCGTGCAGGTCGCCAGCAGATAGACCGACACCCCCGCCCGGATCACTCGCGCCGGGCCGAAGCGCAGGATCAGGCTAGGATTGACCTGCGACGACAGGATGAACATCCCCGCGCTACAGCCGAACACCATGCCATACATCAGCGGCGTGAAGCCGTAATGCTCGATCAGCACCGGCGACGAGCCGCCGATATAGGCGAACATGCCAAACATCCCGCATCCGCCCATGATGGCGTAGGCCAGGAACACCCGGTCCCGCAGCACCCCGGCATAACGCCCGGCCAGGCTCGCCATTCCCAGCCTGATCCGCCGCTCCGGCGCCAGGGTGTCCGGCAGCAGGCGCCACACCAGCAGGCAGCACACTCCGCCATAAATGGCCGTGAGCCAGAAGATCGCGTGCCACGGCGCCACCCCCAGCACCAGCCCGCCCAGCGTCGGCGCCAGGATCGGCGCCACGCCCATCACCAGCATCAGCCGGCTCATCAGCCGCGCAGCCGCGTGGCCGTCCGACAAGTCGCGCACGATGGCGCGCGGTATCACCATGCTGGCCGACCCGCCGAACGCCGCGACGAAGCGCAGCACCGACAGCGTCAAAAGGTCCGGCGCCAGGGCGCAGCCAGCGTTGGCCAGCGCGTAGGTCAGCGTGCCCACGATCAGCGGCCCGCGCCGGCCGTAGCGGTCGGACAGCGACCCCTGGGTGATCTGTCCCAGCGCCAACCCGGCAAACCAGGCCGCCAGCGTAACCTGCGCCGTGCCCGGCCGCCCGCCGAGCGACGCCTCGATGGCCGGGAAGGCCGGCAGATACATGTCGGTGGACAACGGCCCGACCGCAGTTAGCACGCCGAGCAGGATGGGGAGCCAGGTGGGATAGGCTGCCTTGGGCTGTGTCATGCCCAGGGCTTCCCGGCACAGCCGGCGGCGCGATATGTCATTTCCTGAACGTGCCATCTTACCGCAGTGCAGCGAAAGCCCCTGCAACGCCGGGCCGGGTTCACGTTTCCGGAATATCCCGGTCGTGCGCGCCCTACCCGAGTTCCGCCAGCCGGCCTTCCGCTGCGGCAGCCCGCATCTCGGCCGCCATCAAGCGCTGCCACATCACCTCGTTGTCCCGCGACCCCAACGGCGCCTTGGAGCGCAGAAAGCCGTCGCGCGGCTGGTTGCGTATCGTGCGTCCGGCTAGCGCGGCCAGCGCGGCGGGATCGTCCAACGGCCAGTCCGCCATGCCCCACGCGGGATGCGCCACAGCGCCTCTTCCAGCTCCGCCACCGAGCCGATCCGGCGCAGGATGCAGTGGTGGCGCTGCAGGTCCGGGTCCAGCCGGGGCGCCCGGCGAGGCACCGCCAGCAGCCCGGCTTCGTAGGACCAGGGATGGGTGGGCGCCGGGTTGGGGCCGAGATGGTCCTGGTTGTGGACGGGGGCGGCGAACAGGTGGACCTGCAATCCCCAGCCCAGCAGCAGGGCGCATAGCTCCAGCGCCCGCGGGTCCTCGTTGCACTCCACCCACAGCGCCGTATTGCCGCCGACCAGGAACGCCGCGTCGGACTGCAGGATTTCGGCCTCCATGCCCTCCGCATCCAGCTTGATCATGTCGAAGGGGCCGTGCTCCGCGCGCAACGGCTCCAGCGTGACGGTGCGGGCCGGGGCAGGGACAGGGTCGCCAGGGGCTTCCGGGACAAAGAACGCGGCGCTGGCGTTGCCGGCGGGTGCTGCGCCGGCGCGGGCCTGGACGTCTGGGGCGGCAACCATGGCCTCGATGGCGATGGCCGGGCAGGGGGCAAGTCGCAGGTTGGCAGCTAGGGAGGGCAGCAGCGTCGGGTTGGCCTCGACCGCGCACAGCGCGCCGAGCGGGCGGAGCAGGGACACGCCCAGGCCGAAGGTGCCGAGGTATGCGCCAATGTCGAGCACCCGAGCATTCTCCGGCAAGATGGAGGCGATGAAGCAAGCCTCGTCCCAGCCCCACTCGCCATATTGGCGCAGGAACCCTTCGATCAGGTCGGGATCACGGCCCAGCGTGCAGAACGGGCCGTAGCGGCTGGGGATCAGCGGATGCTGCCTGCTCCCTCTCCCTTCGGGAGAGGGTCGGGGTGAGGGGGTCTTGACTGCGGAGCGGGACACCATTGGCGCAGCAAGGGCAAGTACCCGTGGCGGAAGGGTCCGTGCTTGCCCTCCCCCTCACCCCAACCCTCTCCCGGAGGGAGAGGGAGCAGCCGGCTACTCGTCGTCATCCCGCGTCACCCGCGCCAGCACCTCCCGCTTGCCGACGTGGTTCGCCGCGGTGATGACGCCTTCCTTCTCCATCTGCTCGATCAGCTTGGCCGCACGGTTGTAGCCTATGGACAAATGCCGCTGAATGAAGCTGGTGCTCGCCTTGCCCTCCCGCGTCACCACGGCAACGGCCTGGTCGAACAGGTTCTTCTCCCCATCGCCTGCGCCTGCGATCCCGGATAAGGCGGAGTTCCCGCCGCCCCCGCCACCATCCTCGTCGTCGGCCCCCTCGGTCACCTCGTCGTCATAGGTCGGCTCGGCCTGGGACCGCAGGAAGGCGACGATGTCCTCCACCTCTTGGTCCCTGACAAACGGCCCATGCACGCGGGCGATCCGCCCGCCGCCCTGCATGTGCAGCAGGTCGCCCTGGCCCAGCAACTGCTCGGCCCCTTGCTCGCCCAGGATCGTGCGGCTGTCGAATTTGCTGATGACCTGGAAGCTGATGCGGGTCGGGAAGTTAGCCTTGATCGTGCCGGTGATGACGTCCACCGACGGGCGCTGCGTCGCCATGATGACATGGATGCCGGCAGCGCGGGCCATCTGCGCCAGGCGCTGCACCGCGGCCTCGACCTCCTTGCCGGCGACCATCATCAGGTCGGCCATCTCGTCTATGACGACGACGATGAAGGGCAGGGTCTTCAGCGCCAGCGGCTGCTCCTCGAAGGTCGGCTTGCCGGTCTCGCCGTCGAATCCGGTCTGCACCCGCCGGGTCGGCACCTCGCCCTTGCGGCGATACTCCTCCACCTTCTCGTTGTAGCCGCCGACGTTGCGTACGCCGAGCTGGCTCATGGCGCGGTATCGCCGCTCCATCTCCCGCGTCGTCCACTTCAGCGCCGTGACCGCCTTCGCCGGCTCCGTCACGACGGGGGCCAGCAAATGCGGAATGCCCTCATACACCGAAAGCTCCAGCATCTTCGGATCAATCATGATGAGGCGGCACTGGTCCGGCGACAGGCGGAACAGGATGGACAGGATCATGGCGTTGATCCCGACCGACTTGCCGGACCCGGTGGTGCCGGCGATCAGCAGATGCGGCATGCGCGCCAGGTCGGCGATCACCGGCGTGCCACCGATGTCCTTGCCCAATGCGAGCGCCAGGCGGCCCGGGTTGCTGCGCCAGTCCTCGCAGTCCAGCAGCTCCGACAGGAACACGGTCTCACGCCGGGCGTTCGGCACCTCGATGCCGATGACGTTGCGGCCGGGGACGGTTGCGATGCGGACGGCGGTGACGCACAAGCTGCGCGCCACATCGTCTGCCAGGCCGATCACCCGGGCACTGCGTATGCCCGGCGCCGGCTCCAGCTCATACAGCGTCACCACTGGGCCTGGCCGTATCTCGCGGATTGCGCCCTGCACGCCGTAGTCGTTCAGCACGGTTTCCAGCAGGCGCGCATTTTCCTGCAGCGCATCGGCGTTGGGGCCGGACCCGGCGCGGGTCGGCACCGGGCTGAGCAGGGACAAGGGCGGGAACTGCCAGCCGCTCTCGGCCGGGGGCGCCGGGTCCTGATGCCCGGCCTTGCGTGCAACGGCCGCCACGGCGGATGGCATGGCGACCGGGATCGCGATCGGCGACATGGCGGGCGCAGCAGCCGGCGCGGCAGACGGCGTCACAGCCGGCGGTGATGGCGGCGGGGCGGCGATGGAGGCCGCCGCCGGGCGTGTTGGCGGCTCGGCCGGTGCCGGCGCTGCTGGCGGGGCGGGGACGGCTACACGGGCCGATACAGCGGGCGGTGAATCGGCTCGCTCCGGCGGCAACTCGGGATCGGACTGGCGCCGGGCCAGGGCCGCAACAAGGCCGGAGAAGGCGCCGGATGCGCCACGTCCCGCCATGGCCACCCCGCGGGCGACGCGTCCCAACAGCCCGGCGACGCCCCGGCCGCCGCGCATGGACCCGCGCGCCACGCCGACCGCGCCGCCAACTGCGCCGTGGCCCGCCGCCCGCCACTCGCCGGCTGTCAGTCCAAGGCCGAGCACCACCAGCACCAGCGCCAGCAGCCCGCCCAAGCCCAGCATGACCATCGCCCCGGCCTGGCCCAGCAGGCCGTATCCGGTGTTCGCGGCGTATGCGGCGATCGCGCTGCCGACGGCGCCGCCCAGCCCGGCCGTGGTCGGCCATGCCGCCGCCATCGGCAGCCCGGGCGCCTCGGCAGCCGCCGCCAGCACCGCGGCAACCACCGGCAGCGCCAGCAGCGTGCACGCCAGCCGCAAGCCAAGCCGCAGCGGCATGCCCGTCACGGTGCGGAACACCCAGGCCAGCATCGCCAGGCCCGGTAGCGCCGCGGCGGCGCCAAAGGCCTGCAACAGCAGGTCCGCGACCATCGCGCCGGGCACGCCCGCCAGGTTGCGCGCGGGCTGGGACGTGGCCGTGTTCAGCGACGGATCATGCGAGTTGTAGCTGGCCAGCGCCGCCAGCAGCAGCATCGCGCACAGCGCCAGCGCCAGGCCGCCCAATTGCGCCAAGCGCGTGCGGATAAGGGCGTTGATCTCGGGTGAAGCAAAACGTCGAGCCTGCAGGGCGGTGGCCATAGGTACGTCCGGTCAGCTTTTGGGGGTGTCCGGAGTCTAGGCTGAGGCTGCCGCAGGGGGAACAAGCAAACGGGGCTGCACCGAAATGCAGCTCCAGGTGTGGCGGTTCAGCATGGGCTGAAAAGGCTCCCTCTCCCCCCCGGGAGAGGGCTGGGGTCAGGGGGATCGCACTTGGAATATTGTTGACTTGGCGGGGGCTTGCTGGGTGCGGTGTTGATGGATTCTACCTCTTTGGTCGCTGGTTGTGCATGGGGGTGGTGCCTTGGATCGGTTTGCGGCGTGC
>JAABUQ010003124.1_pt1 | contig 31092 bp, 42 predicted proteins | sample 5560001 | NCBI WGS metagenome assembly JAABUQ01 (sample SAMN10711888, study PRJNA513371) | rock metagenome | isolation source: Antarctica rocks | place: Antarctica: Victoria Land, Finger Mt nord | collected 2015-12-18 | reverse complement strand
ACCCAATCCTCCGCCCCCTCCAGTCCCAGAAATCGCCCCTATACCCCTCCCAGAAGCGCATCGCGGGCACATCCTCCACCCCGCCGCCCTTTCGCCTGAACCGTAGTGTATCGGTCGCGGCGTCGTAGCGCGCGTAGGAGGCGCGGGCTTTGCGGTCGTGAGGTGGGGGCGTGGAGTGTGGATTGTGGGGGTACACTAAGAGGGGGTTGGAGGGGTGGTGGGAGAGGTAGGGATTGGGTTTGGGGGGGAGGTAGTGGGCTGGGGATGAATTCTTTCGATCTCTTCAAATTTGAGAAAAAGAGAGAGAAAAGAAGCGAGATCGCGGCTTGGTTCGAAGAGGGGTGTAGTTGGTGTGGGAGTGAAGGGAGGCAAGGGAGGAGGGAAGGCAGACAGAGGGGACAGAAACTGACTGTTGATGGTGCCGCTGCCGCAGGGCGTGTAGGCGTGGCCGAAGTGGCCAGAGGAGGTGCCGGGTGCGAAACCCCAGGGTGCCATGCTGCTGTTGTTGCTTGAAGCGTGCACGGAGAGAGGAGAATAAAGGAGAGAGAGCGTGTGTGTGTATGGACTCTGGGAAACGGGGGGTCCAGATATGCGGACAAGATCGCCAAAAAAACAAGATTCGGTGTTTCTGTGGAAGGGGGGAGCGAAATAAGGAGGGTTAATTGTTGTGAGATGAGACAAGACGGAAGGGTAGATAATAGCCCAGGGATGGAGGGAAACCTGGGGTTGGCAAACGGGGGCGCAAACAAAAATTGTACAGCGGGTTTCTGTGTGGAACATTGTCAGCAAACAGAGAGGGTACCTAGCACTTGAGCATCGATTTTTCAGAACAAGCGCCCAGGCGGCGTTCGTTTACCCTACACTGCTGCGTGCATCATGCTCTGTTGAGAGCGCAAGGAAAGGAGCTGTGGAAGGAAGCTATGGAGGCTTCTAATCAGGTCGAGGCCACGCATCATGAGTGTACCAGTCTTGTGGAAAGTCGAGTCTAAAAAGGAATCGCATAATCAGAGAATCAATCAATCTATAGAATGTAAACAATAAGTCTTCAAGCGAAAAACCGAACCCATTGAGAGGATTTCGAGGAAATAGGCTCGACTTTGTTTTCATGTACGCTAGTGGTCGATGGGGGCATGCTTGTGGCGAGAATTTTGGAAGCTCGATAGATGAAGTTGGGAAGGATGGGCTCGAGCTTTGGAGGTTCTTGGGAATTTCATGTACGCAATGGCCTTCAGGCTGTTTTCGTGAATCGGTTTCCTCCGGTGTACAACGAGGTGCCGCTGAGCCAGGGCAGAGAGCTTCAATTATCAAGGAAAACTTGTAGAGAGGTATCGAGGGACAACGCTCCGTCTGCAAGATCGATCTCTAAACGAGAGGAGAAAGGGTATTCGAGGGGGGTAAATGCAGAGTGGGCGCAAACGTTGCGGAGCGAAGTCCTTGTGAGATAAGGCGAGTAAACCGAGAAGCGGAGGATTTCCAGTCTGGAGATATGCCTTTGAGTCTGTTGTTGAATGTGGAAAGAAGTTGTGGAACAATTGTGAATACTGTATAAATTAAAGTCCCCATTGGAGCGAGGTATGTAGAGAAGTGGAGCGCTCGTATTTCGATCCGCCAATGCTTTTGAGCATCGCGAGTGTGGAACGGGTACTGGAGCAGTTTGAGAATGCGGAACGTTGTTGAACACGTAGGGGGAAGCTGGATGACCAATTCGATGGGTGAAGATGACATCAAGTCTCAAAGATATGATTGTTCTCGCTAGAACTCGATGGGTTAAGGCATTACTTAGCCTAGGGCAAGGAAAACATTGACAGCTAGAGATGAAAGCCGTGACGAGGAACGACAAGGTGGCCACCTGTTTCCTGTGCTCTATGAAGCGTAATGTGTCTAGGAAGAAGTCTAATCTACATCATTTTACAGGTAGCTCAGGCGATCTTCATCCACCGAACCATGCCCAACAAGAAAGCAATGCCCATGGCTAGACTCGTCAGCAAGCCATACATGCCCCAAAGCTCCATCCAATGCCCTAGTTTCACCTCCGTTACAATCGGTTCCGCGTCCGATGGGAAGCTGCCAGTCTTGGCATGCTGCTCCAGAAGCCCTTCTTTCTCGTTCCACCGTTCTCGCAACCATGCATCGAACGCCTCCAGCGACTCCAATGGCATGTCAGCGACCTTGTGGCGGCGCCAGTGAAGGTGCACAGGCGGCGGGTGACCTTCGAAATACGTCGAGCGCAGTGTAAAGATGTCTTGTCCGTACTGTCCTTCCCTGGTGCGCTGTTAAAACCAGGCGCACGTTCAACCCGACCCGAATGCAGAGCAGTCTCAAAGCAGAATGATCGAAACGAGGAAATGGGTTACTCACGGCACCCCATCATAAGCCAACGTGCAGTCATAGACCCACTCCACCGTCCCCTCCAGCGCCTTCAGACAGAAATACGTCCCGGCACTTCTAGGAATCAACTGGTACTGCAGGTCCTGATCGCCCTGCTTTCCCGCCCATCTAACGCTCGCCGCCCGCCCGTTCTTGCTCAAGTTCGTCCCTTCGGGAAACATGATCAACCACATCGGATTCAGCGCTCCATCCTTCTGGCTTCGCCGCGAGAGCTGGCTCAGTCGTCGCGAGAGGCGCGCTTTGTCAGTCTGCATCTTTCGTGCCATGAAGACAAAGCCGGCAAGACGGAGCCCGAGTCCAATGAGCGGGATATAGGAGATTGATTCTTTGAGAACAATGTATACATGCCCGTGCACTTGCGGGAGGTTGGCGTAGGCGGTATGCCAGAGGTAAACCCAGTCGTTGTAGAGCTACAGACAACCCCACGATCTCAGAATCCCAGACCGAGAGAGACATGGGAGAAGAGAAGAGTGCTCAGGGGTAGAAAAGACGATACCTGGTGATTCGAGATCAAAACTATCCGCTCCGCAAAACCATACTCGACCCTCCCGTCGGGCAGCTGGCGAATCTGCCCGCGTACACTTTCATCTCCGGAAACATAGACTCTGGTTGTTGTCCACCACTGCGTCATGGAGAGGATGAAGAGTGCCATGGATTTCTTGGTGTAGGCCATGTAACGGTAGTAAGAGTCGCGGTGGATGATGTAGAGGGGAAGGCCGACGTATTGGGTTATTCCGATGCTGGCGGGCGTTTTAGATGCCCTAGTGGAGATGCGAGAACGGAGGAAGTAGATGATGGCTTACACGAAACAGCAAGAGCAGATATATGTAGCGAGGAGGAGCATTCGGATGACGCGGGTACTGGCCGTGGGCTCGGGTACGAGAATGCTTCGTGAGAAGGCTTCCTTGAGCCGAGGAGTGGTAGATTTGGGTGTGATGCTGAAGTCGGTAAAGCTATTGGCACTACTCTTCACAGCCCCGTCCACGCTTCCATTGACGCTTGCGTTTGCTCTTTTCGTAGCCATAGTCGAGAGCTTAGGAAATAGCGCGAAGGCGGTCCAGTACCCGAGCAATGTAAATCTATAACATCTCCTTTGGTACCACAAGAGTATGGAAGAAGAGTCGGATATCCAGAAGTCGTGACCAGCCGACTTTGGGAGAAGATTAAGGCTATGCTGCCAACTATACCATCATGTACGAAGTGGGAGAGCGCGTGAGTCGTAACTCGGGTCTGGCTCTATTCATGAATTGAAAACGCCTACTTGTCGGGGAGGTACATTCACAGGCTGAGAAGGCTGAGAAGGATGAATTGGGATGAAGAACATGGACTTGAATGCTCATTCATGCGGTCAGAATTTGAAGGAAGCGTTCTCAAAGTCAAGGAGTTCCATTGGCACGACGTTAGCTCACCAGTACCTTTTCAGGTAAAGGTCCGTTCCGCCGCTAGACCCTATCAAGCTGACCGAGGCTGCCCTGACCAAAACAGCTCACCAAGGACGTAAAACATGGAAAGCGTTGAGCAGTGTAGTACTTCTATATGAAAGCAACTGAAGCAAAGAGCTCTCCGTTCAGCGCGGAACGAGGTCTGGAATTTGAGCTGGCTGGCTCGGCTAGTATATTTAAGGGTATCTCACGAAGGTACCAACAATCCGGGTCTGTATGAATTATCTTTGACCGGCATCAGAGAGCGTGTTGGAAACTGTGAACGGCAGGAATGAAAGTGGATGCTGGTCATTTGGCTTGAAGCTAAGTTGCGGCCGACACAATCTGTCACTGTGCAGCTTGGGAGCGCATTCGACGTATTGATTGTCGGCCATAATAAATTGCCATTACCTGATGTTGGTACGATATCCTCAAAGCAAGGTCAGCAAGGGCTTCTATTACCAAAGCTGTCTGCCAGTGTTTGTCTCATTGCAAGATCGTATCGCACGGCCTAAATCCACCTCTACTGGTCGATGATTGCGTGGCCAAGGATGGGCGAACCCAGACTTTGTGAGAAAGTAAACCGGTATGACAGAATAAGAGCCAAAAGCCTCAAATTTTAGTAATCACTATACCTTCCCACAAAAGCATGGTTCCAGGGCAATAGCCTGGTTTCACACGCAGTAAGACTTGATACTTCGGATGATGAGGTGGTCGCTTTGGACTGACACATTATTCTGTAGCCCCGGAGGAAGGATTGGTGGGATGTCACTCTTAATAACGACAAGATAGGCGGTTGGGTTCGTGACTGATACGATACTCGAGGGCCAATTGGAGGTATCTCCGCTGAGTTGCTGCAGCCGGCCAAAGGAAAAAGCATTTTCCGCCCTTGCATGATCTACGTTCCCAGCGCCATAGATCCTCTTCCGTAGCATGTCCTTCCTTACCCAATGAATGCAATGCTCGCTAAACCCCGGTTGCCTGATTCATAAATTATGACACTGCTGAAGGCATTTTGGGTCCGATTTCTTCGACTCGCATGTCATCGGTCGTCGGCCAGCGCTTCCCTTATCGTTTTAAGCGCCGACTTTTGTACCTCCGTCAGGCTCGCTCCGCAATCAACCTCTAGTACATCCCTTCTCTGCTCCTCTTTGTCCGGCTCTTCCAGCATTTCCATTTGAGATCGCACCATGGAGCTCTTCATATAATGACCCTTGCGGCCTTGTACCCTGGCCATCAGGACATCTTCGCTCGCGCGGAGATAAATAAAATGCACTTGTATGTTCTGGTCGTTGTAGGCTGCGATCCGAACGACATCGCGGTATTTGCGCTTCAGGGCGGAGCATGCCACTACGACGCCATCGTGCGGCTTGGTCGCCGAGCTACCGGTCCGGGAGAGTCTGCTCGCCGCAACCTCGCGTAGAGTGATGAGCCAGTCCCATCGATCGGCGTCCGTGAGTGGTTGGTTACTGGACATCTTCTGTTTGTTGGATTCGGAGTGGTACTGTGTTAAGAGAATGGGTCAATCAACCGTCATGGTGGAAGCCTTACACACGCATATACTCACATCATCGCCTTCAATGTATGGAATGGACAATTCCTTGGCCGTGTACTGTGCGATAGTGCTTTTCCCACATCCTGCTGGTCCTGTGATGATCCACATGTGTCGGTGATGCGGCGATTCCAAAGCGCTATTGATTTGTTTGAACGACGAAGTCGCAGCAAAATCCATCTGTGAGGGAGGTGACGGGAGATGATGTCTCCCGTTAATGGCGATCATTGTAATCTAGAGAAGAACAGAAATTTGGTCCAGGATGATATATGCAATGTCAGCAGCGAGGAACGTGAAAGAGATGGTTTGCCTCGTCAACGCAAGCAAGCAAGAATGACAGCGTGAATAGAAATTCCCGACCCATGTTTCCACAGGACATAATTAGAAACGTCAACGTTTGCGGGGTGGTGTCTTATTTATTAGGTATTCACAAACAATGGTGACAGCGTAATTAGATCTTGAGCTTAAAAAGACGACGAATCAATTGACACCCCCAAGCGTTCTTTCCAGTTAACCCCACACTAAAATCGAGACGAGAGCATGGATATGGAAAGTAAAAGAGGGAAAAGCACGGGCAAGCAAGGTCCGTAGGAGATTTGGCATCGAAAGAGGGTAAGTCATTGGGCCCGGTCGAAAGTGGCATCTGTGTGGGAGAGGTCTGAGCGTTGACGTATCTGCTATTTAGGCTTAGATTCGCTAAAGTACGGATACGCCTGAGGCAGATCACCAGAGATCCATCAAAGGCTTCACAGTCCTTGCCGAGATACTTCCCCTGGCTTCCGAGCAGATAGCTATGATTAGCTACTCCACTGACGAGGCGTCTGCGCGGACGAAGCCAAGGTCGAACAATGCATCTCGACCTGGTGAGCCGTGTGAGGAAAAGCTTGAAGATCTGCAAACCGTGCCGGGGAAAGACATGGCACCAGACGGCACTGGGCTTGTCCTTAGGCCAATGGAGGGGAGTCGACAATGACCCAAGATCGCGCAACTGGCATCACGGCCGGGTGGGCCGAGGGCTCGCCATCTCACTCACAACTATAGACCGTTTAAGGCAAAGTACGTACGATACTCCGTGCGTCGGATCCTCCTTCGCTAAGCGAGGACTGTACAGCATCCGCAATATCCCTGCATGCCTGGCAGTAGAAGTTCTAACGCCTGGTCCAAGCGGTTCGGGTGGTTTGCAGATTATCATGGGGGCCCAACGTGGAGAAATCGGACTGGGAGATGCTATCAACAAGAAGCGGCCTCGACCGCGCTGACTGCACCCAGAAAGGAAGGATCCGACGATGCTGCTCAGCATCTGCTTCCCAATTGAGTTTTCAACGCAAGATCCACCCTCCGCACCCATGACCCCAGGCTGTCGGGATTTCTGGGGATGAGAAAGAACCAGTTGTTGGGTTTGGGCTAGTGTGGGGGTCGACACTACTGTTCCCAGCTTCCATTCGGAGAATTTCTTGACACTCTAGCGCAGGCGCTCGTGCCTCAGCGTCCAGGCTGCAGGTCAACCAATGCTACTGCCCTGTCACTGCCCAGACTCCAGAGCATGCGACCATCTGCAGCCATACTCTTACAGTCAACCCCGCATTCGACGAGAACACCATGATGCGCGCCTGTTCGACTACGGCACGAAGAAATCTGGGGTACAGCGTGTCTATCATCTGGTGACCTACAACCTGCATACATCTGTACTTGCGCACCGATCGGAGCAACTATCCAGGCTAGGGCGCTACTTTTGCGTCTCGCTCTACCCACACGTAGCCCTGCTGCTCAAGAGATATGGGCATCAGTGCCGTCGAAGGATCAAACTAACATGACGGCCCCGAACCGCAATGGCTGTCCACCCGCTGTTCGACGCTTCTACATCTACTTGTCATGGACGAGCCGTGGCCGAGGAAGAAGTGCTATTGTGTTTTGTTTGGCTGGCCGGCTGTAGCGAGCATCTGCTGAAGGTGTCAAGATGTGGCCGATGGAGGCCACGACGCGCGTTCAGTCCAAGGCTAGGAGCATTGCATGGATCTCAGGGCAAGAGTATCGGAAGATCTCTAGCCTTTGTGTGACGAGCCGTGTCCAAGTAGTCTGTAGTTTGTATTCCTCGAAGTAAAAACGGATAGAGACGGCATATATTTAAGCGCTTGCATCCTTTAAGGCGGAAACGCTGAGAGACTGCGCAGCTGTGTAACTAGTCCAGGAACCTTGTGAACCGACCAATTGCCACAACAAAGGCGTACAATCGGCAAAATCAAGCTACTATATCAATGGAATCTCGAATTGGAGGCTTCGCGAATGCTCTTGCCGCAACTCTCGTTCGCCTAATCTTGACACCAAGCTAACCGCTTCGGTACGTTGGTACATCAGATCGGGTCTGCTTGTAGAACGACATCTTCAGAGCCCACAGACGCACAAATTCAATTATCGTCTGCTGCTTGAGGGTGATACTTATCTGTATACGGTGCAGACTGATCTTCAGCTCGAAGAGCTCATCCACGATCACTCATAACCATGTCTTACTTCTTTTCTACACCCGTCGACATCGACATCGTGCTGGAGGATACGGACGATAGGGCTATGGTGGACATGAAATTGGACAAGAATCGAAAGGAAAAGGCCCCCTTATACATGGATGGCGAGTCTGTCAAAGGAGCTGTAACAATTCGGCCCAAAGATGGCAAGCGATTGGAACATACTGGCATCAAGGTCCAATTTATTGGCACCATCGGTACTTGGAGCCTGACCCTATGTACACAGGGCAAGCGCTGACGACGAGTGCAGAAATGTTTTTCGACAGAGGCAACCACTACGAGTTTCTCTCCTTGGGCCAAGAGTTAGCTGCACCCGGCGACTTGCAGCACCCGCAGACCTTCGATTTCAATTTCAAGAATGTGGAAAAGCAATATGAATCCTACAATGGCATCAACGTGAAACTGCGCTACTTTGTACGAGTCACGGTCTCGCGGCGGATGGCGGACGTAATTCGGGAGAAGGACATTTGGGTATACTCATACCGCATACCCCCAGAGACAAACAGCTCGATCAAAATGGATGTGGGTATCGAGGACTGCCTGCACATCGAATTCGAATACTCAAAATCCAAATATCACCTCAAAGACGTGATAGTGGGCAGGATCTACTTCCTGTTGGTGCGGTTAAAAATCAAACACATGGAGTTGTCCATCATTCGACGAGAAACAACAGGGGTGGCTCCTAACCAGTATAACGAGAGCGAGACATTAGTCCGGTTCGAGGCAAGCCACCTGCGTGTCCGATTGGAAGCCATCATGCTAATGCCTGACACAGATCATGGACGGCTCACCATCCAGAGGTATACTAGCTTGCCTTACGTTAAACTTCGATCTTTTGCATTTCCGCGATCCCGGCGTTGTCCTTGCTGCATGGTGTGGGAGACCGGAGCTGACAGCCATCAACAGGAGAGACGATCCCCATCCGACTGTTCCTTGGTGGTTTTGACCTTACACCCACTTTTCGCGAAGTGAACAAGAAGTACTCAACTCGGTACTACCTCAGCTTAGTACTGATCGACGAAGGTAAGGGAAATCCCGTTCTTGTTCCGATAGAGAGTCCGGGTCCGGCTGAGGACTTCTGCAAGCCGCTTTGACCTCTGCATTCTTTGGCTGATGGTCCGAGGGTCTCCATCTCCCTTCCCCAACTTCTCAAGCACCTTCTTTCCAGAATCTAGGCTAGCTGTCGCTAATCCTTTCGATGCAGACGCTCGTCGATATTTCAAACAGTCTGAAATAGTCTTGTACCGACAAACACCTGAAGCGGCTTCAGCCCAGCAGCTCCAAGCGCAGTCGCAGCCACAGCAAATCACTGGGGCAGCAGGGTAGCTTTCTGTGAGTGTGGGACCTTTGTGAGAGCTATTGTATCTGAGCAGTGAGTACGCGGCACGGCGTCCGGTGATCGAAAAGGCTCGTTCGGCAGTCGAGGCGGCTGCAGAAGCCATTAACTGTACAGAAGATCGGCCAGAGAATTACAGCCACCAATCCGGTCCGCCGGCAGAGTGCTGTCGAGTATTCGCAGGAAGCCAATGAAACATGCATAAGCCTCGCTCCGTGAGTGCTTGTGAGCGCCCGAATGTATCACGATCGTTGACTCTAGATGCTCACATTGTGGCCCCTGAGTCTTCTTATCACAGACCCACTTCGACTTCCGTAGACTGCATATCCTTCGATTATGCCTGTCAATGGATGCACACCACTCCCCGGAGCTACTCGTCCTAACGTTATCATCAATCTCTGAATTAGTGCGGGATGCCATGCGGCCCGTTGTCTTCGACGGCACGCGGATACGTAGCGGTAGCTACCAGGAGGTTGCACACTTGGAGTACAGGGCAAATTTCTCGTCAATATCTCTGAACACCAATGCACTCAACTTCCGCAGCGGCGCTGACTTCACCTTCTCCTGACTTCGTTTCCGAGCTACCGAAACCAGCAAGAAGGGCAAAGGCGCCGAAAAAGCCTCCGAAGAAGTTTCACACGCCGGACAATGTTCGAACAGGGTTTGTGAATGCTTCTCAATTGGGAGTGGAACCCAGTGAGGAGGACACCTCACCGATGAGTATCTCTCCGCCTCGAGCATCCAAACCGTCGCATATGCCTGTATCTTCACTCGACGAGGTTCTACATACCTTGGCTAGCCGATGATCATCCTCGAACACCTCTGGGTGAGGGCGGTGGTGGTCGACCACCTCTAAAGGGGTACAATTGAAGGCTAGGAGAGCCAGGAACACCGCTGTGGTGAACAGATCTACTACCTTTGTCAGACAGAAGCACTGGGGATGCCAAAGCTACAAGCTCAATACAGTTGGCTATCGAGCCAGTTCATCGTTGCCTTAGGGACTGTCGATACATCCAGCCGGCAAGTTATCAAACCGTCGGGCTCTCAAATTGTTAAGCTGTCAGATTGCGGTCTCGTCAAGTCCACGAGTCTCAAATCATCAGCTGTGAGGTCACCAAGTCAGCAAGTAGTCGTCAACTCATAACCTAGTCATTCCGTGGATAGGCCCTACGGGACATCTCAGATTTCGGCATTTCGGCCACGGGTATACTCAACCACATCACTATCCAATCTCACAGTTCACCACACGAGCAGACGTTGGTTCGATCAAAATGTCCCAGGCTTCTATCCATCGAAAGCTCGCACAGATGGACCCTTCGCATATACCAGCATCCAGAACCACTAGATTCACGGATAATCCGCAATCTCTCATCCTTCACGTCCTTCGTGTCAACCCGACAACCTTGAAGACCCTAGCTTTCTATTCTTGAAGAATTATACACTCGCCAGCGGCGAAGCCGAATACCTTACATACCTCTAAGCCACGGCCTGAAGCAGTATGGCCCATTTGTAACCGACACCCCGAAAACCTCCACCACTCACGCCGACGAAAGCCTTCAAGTGGCACGATGCGAAAACCAATGAAAGACAGACTCTGCATCAACCTTTCATGCGAAGTTGTCGATGCCCTCGATATACACAACGCTACCTATTCGGTGACAAGGGCTAGACCCACATCTACGCCGCAAATACCAGATGTACAAAGAACTCGTTGTGCATCAGCTGGCCTGTCCTGAAGCCGACACAAGGATAAAGTCCTGCCAAGGCATCTTGGGCACGCCAGACCCAATCCCAATGCTCAATGGGTCCACAGGGTGAGATGCTGAACGGATACTGCGTCGAGTCTAGGCGATCCTGGCTGGAAGGAAACGGAGCTTTCTTATGTTGCTGTTGGATCTCAGATACCATGAGGTACAGACTACGATGATGTCCTTCCAACCGAGTCTTATGAGGGACTTCCATACCTCCTATGCTTTACCGTTGGGCACGATTTGTGTCACTCGTGATGTCGTCTCGCGAGCAGGATCATACTCACAACGTCTTCTACTTTGATGTTCACAGCTCCCGGCAAAGGAGGTCACTACCCTGGGTATCTCTCGCAAGAGCGTCCCGTAATACCCGCGCCATCCAAGCCTTAAAACAAACCCCAATCCTCCTCCCTAACCAAGAATTTCACCACCTCTTTACCTTTCAGGCAACAACAGCGCCCCCCAAAACCTCCCTTCCCCAGCATCCCCCTCAATGCTACTTATCTCCTCCTCCATAAGCCCCAACCCCTCAACCCACTCCCTCACCCCCCCCTCACCCACCCCCTCCCTCAGTCCCTCATCCCCCACCCCCTCCCTAACCCTCACCCTCCCTGTCCCCTCCTCCACAACCATCCCAACCCCCGCATCCTAAACAACTTAACCACGAACTCCGCAAACCTGTCCGCTTGCGCGGCATAATACTCCGGCGGCTGCGCGAGTGGCCACTCATCGCTTGAGGGAAAGGAGGTGAAGAGCGAACTCATACCCTCGACGCAGTGCAGGAGGAGCACGCCGATGAGTAAGGTTGCTAGGTTCTGGCAGCGGGAGCGGCGCTCGAGGCGGCGCTCGAGGGCGAGGAGGAGGGATTTTGCGAGGGAGGCGGCGAGGGATTCGAGAGTGGTGCGGAGGTGGAGGATTAGGAGGTGGATGGTGTGATGGTCGGTGATGGGGTGAGACGAGGGGCTGGATAAGGTGGCTGGGGAGGGGCGCCGGTCGATATCGATGGTCCAGGCTGGGGCGGTGGGGAGGAGGAGCTGGGTTAGTGTCCAGAGGTGGAGGGCTTGGTCGAGGAGAGGATCTGTGCGGGCTAGGGTGGAGGCGAGGGCGAGGGTGGAGTGGATTCGGGGGTTTGGGATGGTGGTTTGGAGGGTTGGGCTGATGGTTGTGGCGCAGGCTGATAACTTCTTGCGGAGGCTCTCGTCGTTTTCGGTGATGATGATGTGTTCTTCTGTAGCGTCTGCTGATTTGGGGGAGAGGATCATGGCTTCGAGGTCTATGGAGGCGTGGTTTGAGTCGTGGGAGAGTAGCACATGAGCATGCTGCTCCTTCGTGTTATCCCGCGTCACGATACTGGCTTTCGCGCGAGCCCAGACGGAGGCCAGTAGACCTTTTTGATATATCAGTATAGCACGGAACATGGAGTTGTTAAGGCAGCTACGGACGGACCGGCAGAATAGAGTTCAAGCTCTTTGTAGATACTAGTCCGAGTGCATTCGAGCTTCCAAACGCGCTGGGTTGTGACAGCCAAACAAGATTTGCAAGGGCTCTCACCGCTGCACTGCTGATGATCAGTTATAGTCCACTTTTGGACTCTAGCTGGAAGGAGGTGCCTACCGTCTTTCTCAACATGCGGCATCGGATGCAAGCCCCTTTCTTTCTGATACCCTGTACTTCCAGGCGCCTCGAGTCGCTGAACTTCTGCCTTATATTCTGCTTTCGTAATCTGGCTATACTGGAGGTGTTGTTGATTAAACCTTCGTTTGTGCTCGGGGCGATTGAGTGTGGCTGGGATGCTGAATGTACTGAGGTCTCAGCTAGGGGTATCCTCTCGAACCGGGCTGCCTGGGCTAGTCCACGGACGTTCAGTACGCTGTTTGGTTGAATATCGATGTTCGGGCTGATGTGTTGGTTGAGACCCGGAAGCAGAGCTTCAAGATCGCTTGCCGAGGCTGCGATCAGGGAGAGTGTAGATGGGTCCTGGGCGGTAGTAGTCAAGGAGGGTGCGTCCATAGCGTATGAGAAGGGCGGAGTCAAGTGGGCCATTGGAGCTTGGGCACTCAAGAACCGTGCGTCCACCGATGAAGATGATATTGCTGCTAGGAAATTGTCAGATTTGGTAATATACAGGCAAACGTTGAGACCTCTCTTCCTTAACTTACCAGGCTGGTTGGTAGCACTAGCAGTACCATTGAGCGGCAACGCATTTGAGCACGTTCCTCCTGACGTATGGTCGAGGAAGGCCTCCTGCGTGATGTCCACCTCTTCTCTTCCATGCGGATACTCAATTTGCCGGCTCGCCTCAGCCAGCGCCTCTAAACCACTGAGCTTCCTCTCCAGGCCTAGACCCGTGTTGGCAGCCATATCATAAAACCCTTGTCCAAACACTTGATGCCCCTGTGCGTCTCCCTTCCCAGGCTTCAGCAGAGTAGTCGCATCGCGTAGGAGGAACAGAGCTCGACGGCGATCCTGGCAGCTAATCGCTTGACATTCGTGCTCCAGATGGCTTGTGAGCCTCTCAATCCTCCCTTTTGGAAAATCTTCCCCACACGCTTTGCAGGTATGCTTATAACGGTTACTCTTGTCATCGAGTCGGTTCCCACGGTGGAAGAATTGCCGAATGACTTGGTTGGGTCTTCGGCCCATATTGAAGGTCGTTTTTGGTATAGTCTACCGGAAGCTGCTGGAGCTTGTCAATTCGCGGACTGTGCCGGCATCCAGAATACATTGATTTGATGTAGGTGTATTGAGAGCACGTGCTGAACTGGTGGGATTTGCTCATATAGACTTTATCGATAAAGGTGCATGAAAGACAAGGTTAAAGCTAGGACTATTGGTTCATTTACTTAGGTTCCAGCAAGATGAAATTTGTCGGCCCTAGGTGGGGGGATATCATCCACTTTTAGCTAAATAAAATCCTTCGATGGCCTCTCTGCTGATTGCTGCACAATGTGACTGTGACTGATCTGGTATATCTAGAAGAATAATCAAAGTCTATTACTCGTTGCTGTGACCCGTGTCCAATCTTGAATAATAGCTGCGTATCCAAGACGATGCCTATGGTCCGCATCGATACCCAGGGAATCAGCATATCCGATGTTGAGGCGGTCTCCAAGTTACACCCAGTATCTCGAAGATTCTCCGTTCACTCCTGCCTTCAACCAGTGTACCTTGATTTATTCTCTCTCGATTTCTACCTCTCATCACATCCCGCCATAGGCCGCGCTGGTTCAGACGCATGCCCTTTTTACTGGCCAGTAACCTGATGCTTCGATTGAAGATATCGTTTCCTGTGAAGTATATCAAAGCCGCTCCCATTTCGTCCCACGGTACTAGTAGAAGGTCGATCCGCCGCCAGATCTTGCTCCCTGGTAGGCATGCAGCGCCATGCCACTTTGATCCATCTTCCTTTGCGGTCACGGCGAGGCCGACTTGCAGGTAATTTGCAGCAAAAAGCCGAGGAATGACAGTATCGTTGACGATCGTACGGAGGTTCCCGTTTGAACAGTCAGGCTTGGTGATTATGAAGTCGATGTCCCCTGAATCAGCAGCTCCACGGCGATAGGAGCCACCAATGGTTGCCTCGATGGCACCGTCCACTTTCGCGATTGCTTCACGCACAAACTTGGCATGCTTGTCCATTTCACTTCGAGGTATCCGGGCCAAGAAATGTTCGTAGTGCGCGATGCCGACTTTTTGATTCTTGGTCAAGTGCGCCTCCGTAGTGAGGTCCTCAATTGTGCGAAAACCCTGCTCGATCCACTTTGAGGCCTGCGCCAGACCAACGCCATAGATTCCCAAGAATAATTGAAGCACTTCGTCATTAGGTTCAAGCTTTGCGTTGTCAAGACGACGAAGTCTGTTCGTCCAGACGATCTCTTCGATCTTAGCTGCTAACCGTTCACCTATAAAGGGAATTGCGAATGCCTCCTTGGCCGTCATGATATTTTGCTTTTGTTTTCGCAATGCAGCAATGGCTCTACGATAAGCCGTTACTCGCCAATGGTTATCAGTTCGGTCATAGTAGTCGGCCATTTCTTGTAGGACTTCGATGGTCCGTCGGTTGGGGTTCTCGTCATCATCAACGCCGTCATGTTTCTGCATACAGTTGAAATTCTGCTGCCAAGACACATCTGAAGACGCCTTCTGTAATTTAGGCTTCGATTTGGGTCGTTCGTCTTCGCTGTGCTCATCTGCAGAAGTATACTCGTTGGGCCCCTTCGACTGGCTCTCGTCTTCATCAAGGTCCATGGGCTGCAGTAGCGATTCAGAATGGAACCGTGGCCATGACCAATGAATGTTTGCTCACCAGATCTCTGACGGTCTTAGCTTCCTCAATGGCGTCATCTAGTGCATCGCGAACATGGCCTTTCAGCTCGGCCTGCTTTGCCGCCTGTCGCTGCTGTTCGGTCGCTCTAGCTTCAGCTTCACGAAGATGCTGACGTAGCGATTCTTGCTCGCTCCCTTCCGTTCGGGACGGTGTCTGTGGTTGCTGAGCGTGCGCGCTCCTATCGGGTTTGAGCTGTAATGATGCTTCTGAAGAAGAGATCGGCGCCAAGTTAATGTTCGTTGAAGCTAGCTGATGTCCCTCAATACGATACTGAGGTTGCTCCGGAGGAACTACGTCACGATAGCTCATACAATCCGCCGGATACTTTTCTTTCACAAGGGCAGTGCCAGGCTATGGTCCGTCAGTCTTTGACCGCAATCCCGCTTTGGGATCTGCCTCACGGGAAAAGAGGGTATCTTGAGAAACGACATGACCTGATTGTAGTTCAGCCCGTCATCCACAATAACATGAGTGATGCCATCTCTCCATTCCCGAACCCAAAGGGCGCCACGCTCCATGGCCTTTCTGATCCGCAAGCGGCGTGACGGAGCTACATCATTGTTCGGGATGAAGACTGTGGTACGTCTGTCAGTTATAGAATTAATAAATATTGACAAACATACAGAAACTCAGGCCTGTGAATATCTTTTGAGACTCGGGGAGATTTTCTAAAGACTCGCCCCTTTTACGTTTAGTGCCAGGCTTCGGAATTCTTGTGTTCTTAGCGTCCCCGGACGTTGTAAACGACTTGCTGATCGGTATCCGTTTCATGGCTGATGTGGCCCCCTCGACCCTACGTGTAGCAGCGATGGCAGTGGCTGGTGGCGTGTCCTCGATCACAGTGACATCTTCGGACTTGAGTAGCGGGACCAGCTGCAAAGGCGCAGATACTGTACGAATTAGTGAGCGGTGTGATGATGATACTTTTGGTGTCAACGGTTGTGATGTCGAGAACCGCGGTTCCGGCTTCGCAAACGCCTTTAACGGCGCCACATCTCCCTCCTCGTCCAATTCGTCGAGCTGATAGAGCTCTGCGAAGAGAGCCTCCTTCTCGCGGGTTTTCGCATCCATTTCGGGCACCACAACATTTGACTGCAGCTGTCCAACGAATCAACTACAGGCACCAAGACCATTCGTCGTGTAGGAAACTTTATCATGTTGTAAAGTTGATAACACTTTCAAGAGCTAGTATGTGATAGGAGTGTTCTTCACATCCTGGATCGTTTGGACTCTGGCAGACCCTTTGGGCGCTTGTAGATAGGCGCGATCGCGCGATCACGTGATGAATAAATTTGTCGAGAACGTCTCTTGCATTATTCTAATCCTTGTTGCTATCAAATATCCACTGTCGATCCACATACTACCGAAAGCACACTCATACAACGTGACTCGAATCTGTAGATCACCTGCATCGTCCAAGTGGGAAAGCTCAACAGCATTCATCTGAGGATGTGCTACGGTACCACTGATGAACAAGCCAAAGACACTAGATAACAGACACAGTAATTGCAATGTTGGCTGAAGAAGATGAACAAATCAAGGTACACTTCGAGTCATCCATCCGAGCATGTGGTGATATGCTAGACACCTAAGATCTAAATCCTTCCTTGCTTCCTCAACTTCCTTGGCCCCTCAACTTCCTTGCCACCACTCCTACTCATCCTTTCTTGGACCTCAGTCTCGCCCGGACCGGTAATTGATCAGTCACCTCCCCACTCTCCCTTGTTCTCCCACTTCAAAAGCCCACTATTTTATCACCACGCCCATCCTCCGTCAACCTCGCCTCATTACCTTTACATTCTAACGCTCGCCCCCACTGTCTCCCTTGTTCAAACCTACCGACCAGAAATTTGACAACAGTCCGCTCTCTATTCTAGGGTTATCAAAGCTCGAACTCCCCATCGCGCAAAGCTCATTGCAAGATGAGGTATACTGCGGTAAGTCGCTCATAGGGGCTGTTGGACACGCTCTCTAATAAAGTTTCATCCGTTGAGCAAGGAGGGAGATGTGCGTGTCTGGGGGAAAAAAGCGGGCTGAATGCGAGAGACAAAGAGGCGCGGTTGATAATATCAGTGGAGCGGTTGCAAAGGGTTTTGGGGTTGGTAGACGGCGAGTATGGGGGATCGGGGAAAGGGCGGAAGGAGGGTACAGGGGACGAGGGTACTTTGATCACAGATTACTTAATCAATTGGAGTATGGAAGGCGATATCAAGCGGGCTTTGGGTTTGGACAGGTAAATAGGGAAGAGGCTGTGGATGAGAGATGTTGCTTGTGTTTGGCATGACAGTAAGGAATCTGACCAAGTGACGGTTCTAATACGATATCGAAGGCTTTGTGGAAGAAGTGGATCGATGCGTTTGGTTCGTCTCTGCGCTTTGAGGAAAGAAGTGGAAGTAACTTCCGCTGTTGACCGGTGTACCGCAAGCTGTGGTGCGGTGAGACTCACATGGTCGATCGGGTCACATGGTCAGGGTCTCTTTATTCAGGGTCGGGTTTGCTGCTTTGGCAATTGGCTTTGAAAGCTATGGTCGTTCGCTGGTGATCCGATCCATTGCCCCCGCATCAAGCCATGTTACTTGACCTGATTCCAAGACCCTTACCATCACAAGGGATAAGTGCTGGTTGTCGCTCAAAGGCCGCTGTTGAATCGGAAGCTGAGATAATAGAGTCAGCTTGACGATGCACAGAGATTCCATCTACGAGAAATCATACCAGTAGCCGTTCGCCCATGCTCCTCATTCCACCACCCCGATATTCCTCTTACGCCATCTACCGGACCTCCAACCTCCTCAATAACCATATCTCTGCGCGTTCAAGTGACTGATCCCCCTCAATCGCAACAGTGCAAGACAGTCTTCGACCGGGAGCTCGACTATCTGCCCATTTTCGACGAGCGTCCAGAGCTTCGAAAGTGCGCACGAGATTTCGAATCTGCTGCGGGCGCCCTCCCCGCCATCGAAGGCTATGGATATAAAATCTGCCCGCTCCAACGCATGTTCATTGACGTCCAAGAGATGTTCGATGGTGAACCGAGTGAGGATTTCGACTCGGGCAAGGCGGTAGACTTGGTGGAAAGCTGGCGAGGCATAGACGATTGCGCTCATAGTAGGGAGGTTTGGGAGCTGGCGTAGGATCTTGAGTTTCAGCTCGTGGGGGAGAGCCTCGAGGTATGAGGCTACGGGCTTTGGAACATCAGCAGGTACACAAGATTTTCGTAGAGTTCATGTTACCTCTGAGGCTCCAACAGCCTGCTGATTCGAGTCCATCACGTCTGTCACTCTGTATTTGGATGTCTTGGAAAGTGATTGTTTATGTAGTTGGGCTTTGTGGGTAGAATATATGAAAGGTGTGAGAGGACACAACCCGACCTAAAACGATGCGATCAAACACAATGGACGACGGCAAAGGGACAACACTAAGACGTTAGAAATTTCAGGGGGAGAAACTGTAGTGTCTTTGCATGAATGAATCAAGCAGCTCAATGAAATGCAAAATTGCAATGTAGTGGGTCTCCGATTCATCGACAAGCCTGGGTCGTCAAACACTGTGCAAGAGCAACCTGTCCATCATCGCGAAGCGGCTGCTCTTCGAACACTCTCGAGAGACAAGCTATCCCCATGCGTGAGGGTAGGATGGTGATCTTTATCGTCTTTGCAGTGTTCTTGTATAGGGTCGGTTTCTGTCAGGAGCCAGCCGATCCACGGCTTGAAGCCCATAAAGAACGGTTTATCATCATGGTCCTGTCTGATGCTGAGCATTCATGGAAGAGCTCGGTCGCTATGTCTCCTGCCTCACCTTGGGCTCGATGGGAAGTTGATTTTCTTAAGTCGATATAGTATATATACTCTCGATCGATTTTCGTGGGATACTAACTAGTAGGCCGCTTGTTCAAGTCATCGAGTGTTCGAAAGACGTTTATGAGACCGTTCTCACTCTGCTTGCATTGACTTAGTGGCTTCGGGACACTTGAGAGTGCACAAGCGGCTCAATTCTGTGTAAGCATGGTTACGATCTTCTTCGCCGCTCAACTTGGTGTTAAGAACCGAGTGCGTTCTGAGGGAGGCCCTCTGTCGGCCAAGCTCATAAACAAGGACAGTCCCACAGTACGTACTAGCAAAGTCCGAGAAAGCTTGTGGAGCATTTCGAAGACAATCGCTCGAGGTACGGTTGTTGTGAAGGCGGCCTTCTGCGTCTGCCCAAGCTTAATGGAGAGGCTCGACAGAATCCTTATGGGGGACGCCTGATGGGGGATCCAAGAATCCAGTCAAACTCTGCTAGTCACTGGCTGCTAACGCTACTACTCAAGGACAGCAGTCTTGTATGAGTGTACCAAGCATGGCCTTATTCGGGACTCGTAGAGAACGGAGAAATGCGGGCTTCTTGGAGGATTGTTGAGGATTAGGCGGCGTGCAAGAAATCCGAGAAATATCAAGTGTCTAAATGCGTCTTCTCTGCCGTCATATTGGAAAAGATCGTTCTTCTTCTCGACTGTTTTTCACCCATATTGCAGATTGAGGACTTAGTGTTTCCAGCCGAATGACCAGGCAATGGGATCGTGATGGCGGCTAGTAGATTGTAGGCATTATGACTTAAGGTTACACCTTGTCGGTTTCTGGGTTGCCCCATGACCATAAGCCGTGGACTTTGGGGACGATATCACGTGACCTCACTAGTAGCCCTAACCCCCTTTTCAAGTCAACAACACTCCCCAAATAACAGTCCACCTACCATGGACCGCCGCCGAAGATTGACCGATGATTCAAAAACAACTTCAAAATAGCAAAAGACTCCCCAGACAACCCCGAAGGGGCATCTGGTTGCAGAAACCCCTATCGGAGGGGTTTTCTTTCGCTAAGCTTATAGGTGACGTTCGGCGGAATCGAACTCGGCCATGGTGAAACCCATCCTCATCAGAGGCCCCTGCTTAACACCTAGGCCACTTGTCAGTACTGAATATTCGCGCAAATTTTAATTATATGGTAGGATTTCGCGCTTGGCGTGAAAATGAGGAAAAGGGGCTTGGCTTACTATCATCAATCTTGCTGCTTATTTTGTATTCAATCAATCTTCTCCATGCTCTTCTACTCATCTCTTTGTGCACATCTTTGACCCCATAGTTGCTTCCTTCCATCTTCAAGTCTTGGTGCGATATCATAGCGATTTGGTACGACCTACCACACTCTTTCGTGTCACAGGCATTTGATATACTGATTATCCGCTGATATGCCTATGTGCTGAGATACTTCAAATGTTCTTGCGTGCTTCCGTCTTCTCGCAGCTTTCCGCCGGTGATATTCTCTTAGAAGATTGCCAATGGATCACGGCAGGTAGCCCCAGGGCATGTCAAGTCCAATCACGGCGACAGAGCAAAAAGCACACATTCAAATCTTCTCTGCGATAGTCGTGGCGACACAGAGATACTCATCGCAGATGTGAAGGATGGGTATGGTGGCATGATCAGGTCAAGCAATGAGAAGCTTACAATACTCGTCTTTACGGAATTTGCATTATCCATCTATTCTATCTCTCGATTTGATCATGATCATCGTATCTTCTTTGAACCATTAGCGTGTGCAGAGTGATTTGATATCCTTATTCGAATAATCTCTGGGAGCGAGAAGATCGAGGGCCAGATCAATGTGAATTCGTCTTGCCGACCATTCAAGCAGTGGCGGAGCCAAATGCCCCAAGTTATGTAAAAGTAGGCGCCAAGACCGGTCATCAAATGCCTATCTCAATGTCAGCATCGGTTATCTTCCAGATCTCATTGTAGCGTACCACCAGCCATGTCCCTCCAGCAACAACCCCCAGGGCAAACCGACCTGCCTCCTCCATCTTCGTATCGTCGAACAATACTGGTTATCAAGATGCCACAATAGAAAGCCGCCCAGAAATATAGACAAGCCTGTAGCAATCATGATCCACATAGTCGTGAGAATCTTCGCATCCCTCCGGTCACTAGAGCGAGAAACCTTCTTCTCATCCACATCCATCGAGCGTTTCCGCAGCAGTCTGAACTTTTCCTCTTTTCTAGTCAAGGACGGTCGAAGGCTAAATTCCATGATATACATGCTGCGAGCGAGCACAACGGCTGTAAGGATGGCATATGCGCTCTGATGGAAGGCTGGATCTTGTAGGTAATGATAGTAGAGTGTAATGAAGAGGGCGAGTGATATAAGGCCCAGAGCGAGGCCAAAAGAGTATAGACGTGACTTCGAGTACGAAAAGGTTGCATAGTTCATAAGGCACGTCGTGTAGATCATGCTCAGCTCATCTACCAGTTGCATTGGATCTGTATAACCAAACGCTCGCAGATCAGTGGCCGTTCGGTCCTAGTGCGTTTGAAGAGAGTTTAGACATACACTTTAAGGTAGCATGAAAGCAGAAGCTTCCGGTTCCGACGAGAAGGTAGCCCACAAATGCGACCAGGAATACTGTATCATGGCCATGTCTTCGACAGCTTCGAATACCCAGGTATGCGAGGTACATAAAGCATAGGTTCGTTACTGTGTTCACGATCTCGGCGATGTAGTATGATCCATAGTAATCCTAAGTCTGTCAGCTGTAAGCAATCAGACAGCATGGTCAAAGCAAACTTCTTCACACCAATTCAACGTAGATGTAACAGGATCCCAGTATCCTGGACCAGCTTCGGGATACCTGACTGCTGGGAGCCAGAGAGTCATGACTGAGATGAACAGCAATAGAGGTCTCCGCTGCTGCAAAGAGAGCCCCTCGGACGGATATTCTCGGCGAACATATAAAGCTCCTACCAAGACCCTGATCGCTGCCGCATGCAGCCCTACAGCTAGCGCCAATGACATAGCTGCCAAGAGGCGCCGCAACTTGGTTCTCGAGTCGGCGAAGCCTGCCAGGCCTGCGTGTATCTGGTTTGCGACAACGTGTTTTTCTTGCCCAAAAGTCATTGGAGGCACTGCAAATAGGGAGAATCGCATATGCGTTGTTTCCATCTAACACGCAATACGATATGAACATCCTGCAGTCTGCGCAGCCGTCGTTGGTCGATCGCGCATGGATGGTCCTACGATATCCCTACGATCTCGTCAAGAACCCATTCGAAGCATTTCTCTCAATACCAGCATTATCCTTCCTCATCATCCCGACCTTCAGCTCTTACTCGACATCCATCAATCTACTGTTCTTCTATCTCACCTGGTCAACCCTTATCCTTTCTAATCCCCCACTCAAAGTCGAGATATTCGGCACCCTTGCGATTCGTGTGCTGTTCTATATACTACCCTCGCTCGGCTTCCTCGCTTTCGACAGCGCTGCGCCGAAGGTAGCTGTGAAGATCAAAGAGCATGGTGAGGATGCGCTGCCATTGAGTGAGGGCGAGAATGGCAAGAAGAATCGCTGGTGGAAGATCGCGCTTGTTAGTGTGGGAAATGTGCTGCTAGGGGTCGCTTTGCAAGCGGGCGTTGAGTTGCTGTTCACACAAGTATTGCATATTCGCAGCGCATTGAAGATCAGTACCAGCATACCGTTACCATGGAGTATGGCAATCGATCTCGTGAAAGGGTTGCTCTTGCGCGAGGTGCGCGACCTCTTCCCAACTTAATTAGAATATGCTGATAATAGTGGGTCAGGTATTAACCTACCTGCTTCATCGTTATGCGTTACACACGCCTTCTTCGCCCCTCTCAGACCGCCATATGTCGTGGCAACACTCGGTCTCACCTCCCTACTCTCTTGTAGCCAACTACGACCATCCTCTAGCCTACCTTATCCGCGTATTTCTTCCAACATATATCCCAGCGGTTCTTTTCCGATTTCACCTTCTCACGTATCATCTATATCTCGCATTAGTTTCATTAGAAGAAACGTTCGCTTACAGCGGGTATAATGTATTACCGAGCGCATTCATATTAGGAGGGATTGCCCGACGGCAAGAGCGGCACTTAATGGGCAATGGCGATGGCAATTTCGGTTGCCTTGGGTTGATGGACTTGGCTTTGGGAACTAGCCTAGGTCAGGATCTGGGGGAAGATGTAAGGGGGGAAGTCGAGGAAGAGATAGGGAGAAACAAAGGAATGGGTCATGGAAAGGAGAAGAAGGAAAAGAAAAGTCGCGAGCGAAAAGCTGTCGAGCAGGAGAAGGAACAGGCGAAGGAGGATGCTGAGCAGGCAGTAGGTGGTGCGCAGGACGCAAATGAAGTTGAAGAAGACGAGATCGCGAGGCCAAGCTCGCCAAGGAAAAGGGGATCCAGAAGACGAGCGAAGAGCTAGGACGCAAGCTCTTTCGAGGGTTGATGGAATGACTCGGACATGTGCTGGATAACGACTCCCATATTTCGGGATTTAATTTGGAGACCTTGATACCCTTATCGCATATGATCTTGGTGCTGAGGATTGATTTGGGGGGATGATTTGTAATGTTCGACCACGACATATCCTACATGTTGGGTTGATTTTAACTGTTTGTCTCATGAAGCTTGATACAAGTACTGCTGGCCATCAGACCATCCCGTCGGAAATCTGTATCCCCCCACGAATGCAGCAGCTCCGGCCCCGATCTTTATGACTGCACACCATAGCCTACCACTTCATCTCATGAGGCCTATCTCCATTGCGGAGACTGAATGTGCTCTGGAGATACTCCTTCAAGTCTGGGACCTCTTTGATGTTGGACAATAACGCCTTGTCCACAGCCTTCTGGTCGTTGGCGCGCACGCTGGCAACCTTCTTCTTCTGCGAGTAGTCGCTGAGTCAGCCAACCACTCCTCAAACTCGTTTACTCATCCAGTTCTGGTGCGAAAACCAACCTCGGGCTTCTCTCCTTGCTTGAAGAACGCTTCCTCCCCCTTCTTATTCTGCTTCTTCTCCCTGGTGAAATAGCCCTCTTCCCCGACCTTTTCTACCGTCTTCTCGTCGATCCCTTTCAGCTCTACTTTGAGCGACGTGGCGATCACATATCGAGCGTTGACACGACGTAGAGGTACGCCGTTGATTTTGAAAGGACCGGTGACTAGGAGAACGCCTTGTGGGAGGTGCTTAAGGAGGATGACGCGCTTGCCACGGAAGCGGCCAGCGAGGAGGATGAGGACAGAACCGGGTTGGAGAGATGGACGCGGTTTCGCGGGATGAATGGATTTGCGAACCTGATTGCTGGCATTAGTACTTGTCCGAAGAGAGCCGTCCAAGCTCATGACACCGAGGGAATGCAGCCCACGTTCCAGATAACCTTGGACTGGATGGTGCGAAACATATTCCCAATTCCACGGAGCGTAACATACCTTCTTCGGCTTACTCTCGTCTTCCGCTGGGTAGTATTTCCTAGCTTTCTGGGTCGGTATCTGCCGCTCGCCCTTTCCGAATTTCTTCGTTGTTGTCGACTGCTCGCTTCTGTCTTCTTGTTGAGACATGTTGGAGCTGAGTCAGCGTGAGTGGTACTGATGGAAGGTGGGGTGACGACGTAAAGTACGGAGGTTGCGGTCTGTTGTGGGTTCCAAGATCTTGGTAGCCCTAAGTCTGTGTGTTCGCTTACGCTAGCGTTATCCAGAAGCGCGCTTCGGCACTCGGAACATCCTAGCTCCGTTTAAGCGCTCTGGATAGATCCCTGGGCCTGAGGTTCGATGATTGAGTCTCCGATTACTGCACACGATACTCTCACTATGGACTAAGATTGTGACTTACAACACTGCTACCGGAACTTTCAGTTAGCATGGACGATATCAAGGCAATAATCACCTTCAAGGCCGGTATCTGCGATATCAAGGTACGTCTGCCCAGTCGTCGTAACTGTCAAGCCTCACAATTTTGCTGCCTATCATGCCCCTGCGGTCAAAGTAGCAATTTCTGAGGCAGCCTTAGCTGATGCTTGGTCTTAGACCTCCACATCACCACACAAAGTCACTCCTATACGTACTCCCGGCTTTCTTTACCTTTACGATGAAGAAGGTCTCGTACATTTCTGCTGGCGGCCTCGGACCGAACCCATAACCAAACCCGAGCTCGATCTTACTATGGTGCCTACCGATGGTCGCTTCCTACCATATCCAGATTCTCCCTTAAACGAGCCGAATGGAAAATCGGAACGACGAACCAACGGCAGGATTTTTGTTCTGAGCTTTCAATCTAGTACCCAAAGGCATATGTTTTGGTTACAGTCAAAATCTCAGCATCCAAAGGGGGAACCTTCATACTTCAGCCCTCTCGATCTGAAACGGGGCGAGATCGTAAATCGGCTGCTGCAAGGCGATGAGTTCAACGTCCAGGAAGAGTTAGACAGTGTTCCAAAGGACGAAGGGGATAAAGATGGCTCACACGACGATGTCGTGATGGAAGACGCGGATCCAGAAGGTCATGGGGAAGCCCCAGCAAGTGGTGGCGGTGACAGTTCAGAGCAACGAGGACTTAGTGGAGGTCATGGGTAGGTGCTGCTACTCTTGGTCGTAGTGAACATGGGGTCGAGAACATGGCATGTTGATGATTGTATGATGCATCCGGTCCGCGGCAAGAGATACCATTGTTGCAAGCCAATTTGAAGTCGTCTTACTTCACGCGCGGCAGAACAATGAATTGATTTTCTTACTTCTCTATGTGCATTAAGATTTCGTCAATCTGGGTTGGATAACACATGCAGGATAGGAACTGACAGACTAACATCGTTGTGCCAGAAGCTCCAGTGCCGAGGCCTCCGAAGCTGTTCAAAACTTCCTGCAATCACTCCAAGGCAACCAAGCTCTGTCAAATCCTCAGACTCAGTCAGATATTCAAGGCAAACCATTTACGACCCTGCCCGATCTCCTTCCCTCATCCACAACCGTACCAGTTATCGACTCCGCTACCGAATCCTCAATTGACGACTTACTCTCGTATCTCCCACCTCAGCTCCTCCTTCTGAGCCAAGAAGCTGACGATATCTCCTCTGTCGACCCTAACAGCGAGACAGCAAATGCAGCAATGCAAGCGCTGAGCATGGGACAGAAACGGGAAATATTGAGAAAGGTCTTGAGGTCACCTCAATTTTCGCAAAGCTTGGGGAGCCTGACAGCTGCGATCCGAGATGGTGGTTTACCCAGTATTAGCGACGCGCTCAAGGTGCCTGTCGAGAACGGTGGCTTCCTACGACGTGGCGGAGTTCCGGTTGGTGGTGGTGACGCCGTGGAATCATTCTTGAATGGGGCCAAAGCTGTTGTCGAGAAAGAGGGCCAACAGAGTGGCGAGGGGAAGGACGAGAGTCATATGGATACGACTTGAGCATACTTCTAGATGCATGGTAGGCGAGCATTGGTTTGGCATAGAGGGAGAATATGCGATTGAACAGCCGACCTCAGTTCATGACAGCTACGGACAAGAACCTCTTGCTGACTCGATCATGATTTCAATTTAATCCTGACTTATCTCAGAAGACTCCAGTCTGGTGGTGAAAGGGGAGAAACGATACATGCACGTGACTTCGCAGGCTAGCTTACTAGCACGTCCCTGGCCAACTTCACCCGCCAAATCGACGCGACCAGGACGGGCAACCTTGAACTTTTGCGCCCAAGACGCTCAGCAGTGAATCATAGACTCGTTCCAGATAACTTCGCCGGAATCTTCTGCCTCGACTATCAGGCAATCTTCGAGAGCCTGCAATTACAGTAAAGCACTTTGGACAAGCCTTACGAAGGAAAAGAATCCATCAAGAATTGGCGATCCTCCCCAAACTATGCCTTAGGCCTTTCCATCGGCCGCCATGACTGAACGATCTACCCCGCAAGCGTTCATATCGAGCTATGCACCTCGACTACGAGCCTACGCCAACTCCCTCCTGACTCCCGTCCTCCCTCAAACAACAGCACAACCACCTTTGTCACGGACCACAAAGCGAGGGACGATCGCCATTAATTATGCCGAAGACGGATACGACGATGATGACTTTGATGACGGCGAGGGACCACGGCGACCGACTGGTTTGCGAAGTAGAAGAGAAGATCCCAATCAGTCAAGAGAGGCCATTGCGGACAAGCTAGGGAAGGAGTTGATTGCGCCCGTCGAAGTTCAAGGGATATGGAGAGATTGGATGGGAAAGCCGAAGCTGGTGAGGTAGGGACGCTGGCTTTCCGAATACTTTCATCGCATTGACATATGTATTCTCAGGACGGACAAGCAACTCTGCGCGCAAACGGCGCTCCCTTTGACCTTAATACCGATCCGCCTTGACCTTGACATCAACTCTTTCACGCCGGCGCCTGCTCTTCCCCTACCATCAGATCACCATGTCTACCAAATCAACCCTCAATTACCCGCCTACAAGCAGCCAGAGCCTACACTACCGTTCAGATTAAAAGATACCTTCCTCTGGAACCTACATGAGACCCTCATTACGCCCGATCAATTCGCTACCATCCTGATACATGACCTTGATCTTCCCCAATCCACAGGCCTAGCGCTTGAGATAAGTAAAGAAATCCGAACGCAGCTCGAACAATACGCGGGTGTCGCTTTACATCCCTTATTCCACACAACGAACCACACAGCCACCAACGGCACCACAACCCAGACTATTCAAGCATCCGATTCCCGCGAGCAATCCGCAACCCCACAACATGCCCGCTCCTCCACCCCCATGGCCAACGGCGCCACCCAGACCACCGGCGCCACCCAGACCCACGGCGCCACACAAACCAATGGCCATGCTTCCCCCTCCAAGGACCTCCCCAAAAACATCACCGCCAAAGCTCGCTTCACCCCCACCGTCCCCTCCGACTCCTTCGACAACCCCGACGACACCTACCGCTGCATCATAACCCTCAGCATCCACCTCCAAAACCGGCTCTTCACCGACCGCTTCGAATGGTCGCTACTTCACCCCCCCGGCTCCGCCGAACGGTTCGCGCGGCAAACATGCGCCGATCTCAGCCTCGCGGGCGAATGGGTCCCCGCCATGACGCACGCCATCTACGAAGCTGTGCTCAAGCTGAAAAAGGAAGCCTGCGAGAGCGGCGGCCTCATCGCCGGCAACGGCGAGATCGACAACCTGGCCGTCAACGGGGAAGCTGGGTGGCGGTTCGACGACGAGACGCTAGCCGACGAGTGGGCGCCGCGGCTCGAGAAGCTGTCGAAGGAAGAGCTCGAGAAGCGGGAAGGGGACCGCGAGAGGCAGATTCGGCGGCTGAGGCGGGAGACGGCGAGGTTTAGCAGTACGGCGAATATGTTGGGGGGGATGCCGACGCCGGGGCAGCATGGGGGAGGGTATTTCGAGCAGCCGGTGGATAGCGCGGAGACGCCGATGGGGAGGGGCGAGCGGAGTAAGAAAAAGCGGCGGTTCAGGAGTTTGAGCCCGCTTGGGCGGGAGGGCACGCCGGGCGGGAGGGGGACGCCGGGGCTGGCGGCGGCGGGGTATGGTGGTGGTGGGGGGTTGACGGACTTCGAGAGGCAGAATTGGAGGTGCGCGTGGTGTAAGATATACGGGAATGCGGTGTGGGCGGTTAGGGATGGGCCGGCGGGGCCGAGGGTAATTCTGATTCTTTCTCCTTCTGCCGATTGCGGGAGGAGGTGCGCTCAGATATCTGTACTAACTTTTGGATGCAGAGTCTCTGCAACAACTGCGGGCTGGAGTACGAGAGAGACAAGCGACTACCGCCGTGGGCCAAGAACCTGCATTACACCGACGTGCCGATAGCGGGTCGATGACCGCTGCCCCTGATCTTCGGACTCGCAATTTGGGCGTTTGGCATGGGTAGGTCTACTATGGCTAGGGCGGAGCGATATCCACGGCGTTTCGCGCATCGAAAGGGAGAGTGGGTGCGAGGGGGGTCCATGGCAACTATGTATTTGTACTATAGCCTGCTCCAATCTAGAGAAGCAGTACCTCGCCAAAGTGTTGGTCATACCGATACTAATCTACAATCCACGAGAGCATCAACCCTGCCATCCCGCATTCGTTCCAAGCAAGAGGCACAGCTAATCACATACACTAACAATCTCAGCTCCTTCACCATTTCCCCCTATACCTCGGTTGGTTTACATCTCCTTCTTGATCACTCTCTTCGCAAGCGGCACATCCTCAAGCTCCTGTTCCGTCTCTGTCAGCACTACCCCGATCACAAACAAGGAAGGAAGAAACTCACCACCTCAGCCTTCCGCTTCAGACCAGCTACCACCTTCCCACTGCCCGCAAGCATCACCAGATTCCGACTCCCGACCACACTTACCCCCGCCTGCACCTTAACATCGAACCTTGGGCTTGGGAGGCCGCCCCAGCCCTTGCCGAGAGGCGCGGTGGGTGAGGATGGGAGGTTGCGGAGGGCGCTAGTGAGGAGCGAGCTGAGGCCCGATTCTAGACCACTAGCGGGGGAGGAGGGCATGTGGATGGTGTTGCAGTGGCCCATGATACGGGTGGAGGCATCGATGGTGATTGTGGTGGTTGGGGAGGGGGGCGGGGTGAAGAGCGGGTTGGGGACGGAGGGGTGGATGCTGGTGGGGGTTGTGGAGGAGGCGAGGAAGGCGAGGAGGATGAGGAGGTTGGACATGTCCTGGGGAGGGGTGGGTGGGGTGGGGTGGTGGTGGTGGTTTGGGTGGATTTGTCGGTCGTGGAGGGGTTGGAGGCGGCCATTATGCGGTGTGGAGGTTTTTGTGGGTGGAGGGGACGGGGAGGAAGATTATGTACGGTTGTTAAGTATGAGTGCAGTTTGAATGGGAATAATTGTAGTTGCAGCTGACGTCGTTGGGAGACGTAGACGGAGAAATTGAAGTGGAATGATGGAAAGTGATGGAGAGAGAAGGGGAATGTTGGGGGAGATATACGTCGTGTGCGAGCTAAGATCCGCGCTATGGAAGGGGGGATGGAGAAGAATAGCAAGATTCATCAATAGGTAGGCCGCATCAATAGGAGAGAAACCTGCGTCTGTGATACGTGGTGAATTTGGTAGCATCATGTGCGCTAATTCGCTTGCTAGTGTCAATCGGAAAGCCGGGGTCCTTGGAATTATGGTTTTCTCTCACCGCTATTGCGATCATGCTGCTTGCCTGATTCTCTTAACGCCAGGGATTTACTTGATGTATGGGTGCGCACTGATTGCTGGATGTTTGGCAGCTCCATTGCTATTGTTGTCCCATTTGGGCAACAATAGGGTCGCACTAGCGCCGGCTCGCTTACCCGCAAGGTTAGTATTGTGACTCCATAGAGGAGCTTCCTATTGTCAATTGGCGGACAGCATAGCTATGATGATGTAACCATCGATTATATGAGACGGAAAACAAATCAAGCAAAACTGGAAGATCGGCGTTCCATCAAAATGGATACGGACTTCGTACTGGGGAAATGTAACCGTCTATCGACAAGAAAAAGAAGTATACATGCCTTCGATTAGTCAATCTGATTTGGTATCGGTTGGGTTATTAGGAGAGTTCAATCCTCAACTGACCATGAGAACTTGGAGACATTGTAGAGGACTTGACGTCTATAGGTCCTTTAGTGAAGGATTAGAGTTGTTGATTGCTGGAAGATTACTGTAGGCTCGGTTTCCCCGGTCGGGGACATGGCGCAATTGGCGGGACGAGCGATCACGGCACAAATCCCTGTCGTGCCCTGCTTTGACAACAATCGTTACTTCACTTTAAGATCGAGGGTGTTTCCCTCTGTATCACTTCGCGATGGCGCGATGCTGACTTCTATTGCTACGGAGCAGAAGTATATGTCGGATTCGAGTGCGACACTGCGAAACACAATAGACAGGTTGCGCAGCTTTATTCAATACGATTATTCAATTGGTTTGCGGGGGCTAGTGGGGTCTAGGACCGCTAGCCCGCCCGCGCTATACCAGATCGGGTAATATGGACCGCAACCTGGTGATTA
>JAABUQ010003123.1_pt1 | contig 31101 bp, 24 predicted proteins | sample 5560001 | NCBI WGS metagenome assembly JAABUQ01 (sample SAMN10711888, study PRJNA513371) | rock metagenome | isolation source: Antarctica rocks | place: Antarctica: Victoria Land, Finger Mt nord | collected 2015-12-18 | reverse complement strand
CCTGCGGCTTCGGCGCAGCCAAAGCAAGAAAAAATATGTATGTGCCGTATGTGCTACGGCTGAAGGCTGTAGCACATACGGCACATACAAAAACAAATCCTTATGGCTAATGTAGACCGTACGCAAAGAGCTTGCCACTTTCGTCGGTAACATAGACATGCCCATTGACGACAATGGGACTTTCCCAGTGCAGGCCACCGATGTTGCCACCAGCGGACGCCTGGGAACTGCTCCACAGCACGTTACCAGTGGTGGGGTCCATAGCACGTAGCACATTGTTACCCTGTACAAAGAGGATGTTGTTGGCGATGAAGGGTGAACTGCCACTGTTGCCATTCTGATAGGCCAGTTGCAGGGTGGTCTGACCTTGCGCATTGGTGATGACTTTATAGGCATCAAAGCCATTAAAGTTCGCCACAAAGACCCAGGTCATCCCGCTCGCATCGGTCCATGCAACGGGCTGCGTATCTACGTCGCCTCCCTGTGGAATCGATACCGTCTGTAATTCGCCACCAACATGATTCGGTCCACCCTGCCCGGAAAGGTTCTGCCGGTTGAGCAGGCGCAGGACGTTGTCTTTGCCAGCCTGTACCGCCATATACGGTGTTTTACTGTTGGGCTGCTTAGGGAGCATAAGGGGGTCGGTGCTGCCCAGGTCCTGGTCGGCGGATTGCAGGAACGCGTAGTTGCTCGGCGTATATGAATCGATTATAGTGCTGAGATCGGGACTCAGTTCGATGACGCTATCGCCATAGGCGAGACCGTCACCTCTAAAGGGACCGTTACCGGTTGTCACAAAGACATTGCCCGTCACCGGATCAATCACCGGCGCGCCACGTCCCCAGATGGCCGACTGTACATCGGGACAGTCGTTGGGTCCCAGCACATGTTTAATGTTGGCGCACAGTGCGTTGAATACCGTTACGGCACCCGAAGAGAGATTGACCGCGACGACATGGCCCTCATAATGGCCTCCATCACCAAAATAGCCCCCTATCGGCATATAGAGATAGCCATTGCCAATGTTGAGCGGTGACGAACCTTTCTCAACGTTCGGCATCTGCGTGACAGTTACGGGCCAGGGACTGTTCGTCGCCTCCGCACCAGTACCGATCGCGTATTTGTGTACCTTTCCATCCAGTCCATAGCTGTAGACAAATTGGCCTGATGGATCGATGGCGGGCGAACTGGTTGTATAATTCGGTCCGCTGGTATTCTTGCTCCAGATCGTTATGCCCGTGGCGGCATCTATTGCCAGGATACTGCCACTCTTCGTCGTGACAAAGAGCAGCGTCTTGATACCGGCTGACGTGGTGACGTTGGGTTGCTCAACCGGTACTCCATCCACTACGCCCGGCAGTGTTTGTTGCCAGAGTTTTGAGAGTTGACCGACGTTATTAGGCGTAATCGTCGTCTCAGCGCTGTTTATCCCGGTGCGCGCCGCATTGCCGTCAAAGACAGGCCAGGCGACGAGATTAGGGGTTGGCGTGGCTGTTGGCGTTGGCGTTGGCGTCGTTATCGAGCCTGATCCAAGGACCTCGATGCCGTTCACCTGGGCATTGTCTTTAACCGTGACAAACTGGATGGTGATCTTGCCACTGCTATCAGCCGTCGCACTCACTTGTTTGACAACCGCGATATTGGCTCCCCCGGCTGCGGCTATAATGTCAAAGTTGCTCAATACTTGCTGATTGTTGATGCTGACATTAAAGACGCGTTGTCCGGCCTGGGTCCAGTACGTTTCGGCAAAGTGTAGCCTGACTGTATAGCTTGCCCCCGCTGTCAGGTTAGGAATAGTATACGTGAAGTTGCCGTACCGATTGGACTGGTAGACCGCCTGAGGCGCAGGATTACCCACTCCGCCGGTCGAGATCGTGTTGCTGGTGCCTGCTGTCGCTCCGCCGTTGAAGTCGGTATCAGCTACAAACGGTGAGGCTGTTCCACCACCGGCGTTAATCTGTATGCCCCCGCTGCCGCTCCCTCCAGTTGTCGGGGTTGCCCCCAGCACTTCAATGCCATTGATCTGTGCCTGATCGACCACCGAGGTGAATTGGATGGTGATCGTGCCGCTGCTGCTGGCGGTGCTGCTAAACTCCTTGATCGTGGCAATGTTGGCTCCCCCGGCTGCTGCCACAATATCAAAGTTGGTCAATACTTGCTGATTGTTGATGCTGACGTTGAAGACGCGTTTGCCGGTCTGGGTCCAATAGGTCTCGGCAAAGTGCAAGCGTACGGTATAGGCGGTTCCTGCACTCAGGTTCGGGATGGTATAGCTAAAAGATGGGCCAACACGATCGGACTGGTAGACAGCCTGTGGTGCGGGATTCGTGACGCCGCTGCTCGAGATCGTATTGCCGCTGCTCGATGCTGCTCCGCCGGTAAAATCCGTATCAGCACTAAACGGGGAGACCGCAGGGCCGCCAGCGTTGATTTGCACTCCACCTGCCGCATGAGCAGTAGAAGGGTGATTGAATAGAGGAAGGGTTACGAAGAAGCCACACGTAATGCTGAAGAGCAGCAATAGACCTATCAGCCATCGAATCGGTCTTCGACGCATCGTAGCGCCGAAAGGATGTGCATCCATGACATCTCCTTTTGTCTTTGTCAAAGACACTTGCATTCATTGCTTGAAAAGATCCCTGCATGATCCCAATCCATCTATGGATCAGGCAGGCGGCGTACGAACGCCTGTCCGCCTGTTCATCGCCAGGGTAGCTTGCCATTTCTAGAGACTGGCAGAGCGCTTCTTTTGAGCGTAGCTTTTCTCCTTTCGATAATTTACGAAATCAATATCGGGGGTATATTACGACTATAATCAATTTCAAAAAGATTGTCAAGTGGATTTCATAATCCTTGTCTCTCTCCGCTCCGGGCTTCTTTTGCAAAGTCCTGCTCTTGTTACGGATCGCTCGACTCTTCACGTGCTACGTGGTACAATCGTCACGGTAACAAAGTTGTCGCACGGAAAGAAGGGCAAGCATGCCACCCAGGAAAGAGACGGAAAGCGTCCTCTCAGCAGAAGATAACGATCAGGTACAGGCCCTGCTCGCGCAGTATCACCACCTCGCGCAAGGGTTACATAACAGCATAGACCGGGAGGCAGCAGAGAACGCGCTGCGCGCCGTTACGGGGCTGGTAGAGCCAGTCCAGATCGCGTTTCTTAAAGCGCTGGCGAAAGAACAGCACTCCGATGCCGCAGATATCATGGCCGCCCTCAACGCGTTGAGCCCACACAAAGAGATTCGCAAGGAGGCCCGGCGCGCCCTTATTCGCCTTGAAGCCACAAAAACCTATCCACAATGGACGCCACCTGTCACGCAGCAGCCGGCGATCCAGGTCAATATCGCCAACCCGCCGCGCTTCTGGAAAGGCATTGTCACACAGACACGTGAACAGGGCGAGCTCCAGCTCTTGCTCTGCTGGGAACAGGGTTATGACTACGGGGAAGCACGTTCGATCTCCTTTTTGCTCGATTTCTGGCACGACGGTGTGCAGGAATGCTACAGCGAGACTGGCACGAAACGCCATATCGAAACGCATGTAAACGAGCTGCGAAATAGACAGGCCGATTTCACGGTGACGGACTGCACCCTGGCGGAGGGCAAACGCCTGCTGGAAGAAGCCCTCGGCGTCAACGCCTGGCACGGCACGACGCCGCACGAAACCTATCGCAACCAGCTCCCCCTCATCAATAAGCTGATCATGCAGGTTGGCGCGCCGGGTGAAGATCCCGGCCACACCTTTATCGCTCCTGACATGGAGGATGAGGAGACCGTCGTCAACTTCCAGGGGGCCTGGAGTATGGGCGACTACGGGCTGGCACATGATCTGCTTAGCAGCACCAGCGATGCACGCGCCGGGCTCGCGCGCGACGAATGGATCGACCTGCACCGCGCCTGGTACGACGAAGCCCACCCGGCACGTATGGAGCTCGGCTTTGTCCATCAGCGCGCAGCCCGTCAGAGCACGCTCTGGCTTCCCACCTCCGCCAGCGGTCGTGGTAGTAACAATGCGCGTAAAGAGATCGAGATTGGCTGGTCGCTTGAATTAAGCGACACGCCGCTCAATGGGACGCTCACAGAGATGCCGATGGGCAGCGCGGTCAATAAGGAGACGGGACGGCACTGGTTCTGGACAGCGTATACGCTTGTGCGCGAACAGGGCTCCTGGCGCATCCAGCAAGTAAAAGACGAGATCCTGAGCCTGCAAAACGTCTCCATCACGGAACTGCAAGCGCGTATTAAAGAATACGAGGAAGCTATTGAGAGCAGCGCGCAGCGGCGCGATGACGATGTCCAGGCATTTATGACCGAGATGAGCTGGCGCCTCACGCAACTGCTCTACTTTTATGACGCGCTGCTTGTCAAGCTGCCTCTGGATTACAGCATCCACCAGGAGGCATTTGGCCGTTCTATCCTTACCGGCAATCCAGAGCTTATTATGGTTTACCTGGAGCGCTTGCTGCAGCGTTTCCAGGATAATCGCGTCGATACCCTGCGCCGCCTTGGCTCTATCCTTACCGCGCTCGCCTACAAATATGAAGATCCTAAATTGCGTGCGCGCCAGGAACACCTGCTGGCACGTGCGGAAGAAAGCCTGCGCGAAGCGCTCAGCATCGATCACAGTGCCCTCGGCCATGTGCTGCTGGGCGAACTGTTCTTGAGTCAGAGGCGCAGCGACGAAGCGGAGGTGGAGCTGCTGAAGGCGCAGGAGCTGAATCCAGTAGCGGACGAACAGACGACGATCGAGGCCGGTCTCGGCAATATTGCCCTGCGGCGCGAAAGGATAGCGGAGGCTATTCCTCACTACGAGCGTGTCGCCAGCATAAATCCACAGTATCCGGGTGTCTGGTTCAACCTTGGCTTTGCTCATCGTCTGCTGGGACACTCGGCTGAAGCAGAGCAGTACTACCAGCAAGCCATCCGTGCAACGCCGGAGGATTTCCGGCCCTATTCCGAACTTACCGCGCTCTATGCGGGCAGTTCCGACATGCCGCGCGCGCGTGCTCTCCTGGAGCAGGGCATTACTGCCAACCCGGAGAGCGCTCAACTGCACGCCCTGCTCGCTTCTTTACTTTTCGAGATGGGCGATCGGCGCGGCGCGCAGCGACAACTTGACGAGGCGGAGAGCCTCGATCCTGAATTAGAGATCGTGCAGCGTGTACGACAACAACTTCACACCGTGAAGAAAAAATAATCATTTAGTGGCGGGGAAAGGACATAGTATGTCAGACCAGCAACATGATCATATCTCAGCACAGGTCCAGCAGCAGCTTGAGCAGTACCGCCAGGTCGCTCAGGCTTTGCGTGCCAGTAACAGCCCTGAAGGGGTAGAGGCCGCGCTTGCGCCTATTATCAGCCTGCCTGAAGAGGAGCAGATGGTCTATCTGAAAACGCTCTCCAGGGAGGAGCATACCGTTGAGGCGGCGGACGTCGCCCTCGCGCTAAACACCATCAGCTCAAACAAGGCTGTGCGCAAGGAGGCACGCCGCTCTCTCGTGCGCCTGGAGGAGGCGGAAACGTTCCCCGAATGGGAACCGCCCGCGTTACCGACCCTGGGTCAGGCGCTGGAACTTTTTTCCAATCCGCCACAGGGTGTGGAGGAAGAGATGGATGATGATATCTCGGCCGCAGGCGCGCTGGATCTCCCTCCTGAAGCCAGCTCCTTCCTTTCTGATCTCCAATCTTTCTTCACCAACGCGGCGGGACTTACGCCGGGACCGGAATACGCGGACACGGTTGCGGGTTTCCTGGAGGAATGGGGCGACGGGGATTACGAAAATGCCTACGAGTATCTTGCCAGCACAAGTCCGCTGCGCTCGGGGCTCGCGAGCGACGAATGGGCCGCGCGCCACCGTCAATGGGAGGCGCAAGCGCAGCCAAAGGGCCTGCGCATCGCCTTTATTACTCCTCTGGACAATGAGGATGATGAGCAGGGCCAACCCGGCATGGAAGTGGGCTGGTCTCTGCAATACAACGAAACGCCTCAAGGGGACGCGCTACAAGAACTTCCTATGGCGACCGTCGCCTTCAAAGAGACCGGACGTCACTGGTTCTGGGCTCGCTACACCGTCGTTGAAGAGGACGACGAATGGCTCATTCAGGATATCATCGACGAGGGAGCGCGTATCTTCCAACTGCCAACTGACGAGATTCAGCAGCGGATAAGTGAGATTCGCGAAATCGCCGAGCAGTATCTGGAAGAAGACGAACTAGGCGAGGAACTGGAGGACGAGGAAGAACTGAAGGATGAGGAGCTGGAGGACGAGGAGGACGAGGAGGACGAAGACCTGGACGATGAAGATGAGGAGGATGAGGACGAGGAGATGGCCGAGACGTTAGAGCGCGTGGAGCAGGCGATTCGTATCACCACCCAGGCCATGCACTACAACGATGCCTTGCTCGCCAGGGCAACAGGCGCGGACCCCGAGGTCTACCAGGTAGCCTTCGACCAGGCGATCGCCATGAACGACCCGGAACGTGCCGCCGTTTACGCCCAGCAGATCGCCGAGCACTTCCCAGAACATCGTGGCCAGGCCTTACGCAATCTCTCTATCATGTACATGGAGATTGGCAGAACCTACCTGGAGGATGAAGAATCCGAGGAAGAGCCAGATGAGGAGCAGGCCCAGCGCTTTGCCACGCTGGCGGAAAACACATTGCGCGACGCCATTACTATCGACAACGCGCCACAGGGATATATCATGCTGGCAAATCTGCTCGTGGCACAGGACAAAGATCTTGACGAGGCCGAGGAGCTTTTAAATAAGGCCCGTCCCCTGACGACCGAGCAGAAAGATATCATCTCCATCGAGATGGGCCTGGCGGAGGTTGCGCAGAGCCGCGACGAGAAAGAGAAGGCTCTGGGACACTATCAACGTGTTGCCGAACTGGCTCCAGATGACGCGGATGTCCACTTCCGCATCGGCTTTCTCCAGCGCGAGCTCCATCGCTACAAAGACGCGCTTGAGAATCTTCACCGCAGCATCAAGCTAGAGCCTGCTATGACGGAAGCCTATGTCGAGCTCGCGGTCATCTATATGGAGCAGGATAATCTCCAGAAGGCGCGCCAGGTGCTTAAAGATGGCCTGGAGATCACGCCTGACGCCACTGATCTGCTGGCATCGCTCGCCATCGCCTACCTGCGCAGCGGCGATCTGAACAGCGCCGAGCGCTATCTGAATCAGGCTGAAGAGATTGACGATGAGGACGAGCTGGTACAGGCGGCACGCCAGATCTTCAACACTCAGCGCGCACAGATGCGCACGTCCTCCAGATCAAAGCAGCAGCCACGCAATAACAAAAAAAGGAAGCGATGACACAGGTACAGGAAGAGCGTACTATCACGTACCATACCGTAACCCTTGGTGCCCTGACCCGCGAGGGCCATGCGTTGGCGGAGGTACCCGTGCAGGACGAGGCAGGCGAGCAGCAGATACGCGTGCTGCCCGTCCCTGCCGGTCTGCCAGGAGAACGTGTTACCATTGCGGTCGAGGCTCCACCAGCGCCGCGACCAGGGAAACACCGTCGCCGCTGGAAGCCGCGCCCTCCACGCGTCTGGATCACCGCAGTGCACGAGCCATCACCGCAGCGTGTTGTCGCCCCGTGTCCTGTCTTCGGTACCTGCGGCGGCTGCCAATTGCAGCATATGAGCTATAACGCGCAGTTGGAGTGGAAACGCGCTGTCGTCGGGCAGCTCCTGCATGATATTGGCGCCTTCACCGACCCACCGCTGTTAGCGACAGTTCCCTGTGACGTTCCCTGGCACTACCGCAATCATATGCGTTTCTCGGTCAATCGTGCTGGTCAGCCCGGCCTGACCGGCAGGGGGAGCCATCGCGTGCTCCCCCTGATCAACTGTCCTATCGCGCACGAACGGATCAACCAGGCTCTGAATGTGCTCAGCCAGCATCTTAATCCCCAGCCCCAGGCGCTGATCCGTTGTGCTACCGCCAGCCGCCAGGTCCTCATCCAACCCTTACCAGGGGAGGAAGTGGCGCAGCAGTTGACAGATGTAGGACTCGATCTGTGCAGGGATACGATGGAGGAGACGCTGGGGGGCGAGGTGTTCCGCATCCGTCCCAGTTCTTTTTTCCAGACCAACAGCGCGCAGGCTGAGAAGATGGCACAGATGGTGCTCAACGGCCTGTTATCATCCCCCGGCCAGGAGGATGAACACCGCCGGCACCTGACGGTCGTTGACGCTTACTGTGGCGTCGGTACGTTCGCTCTGCTACTGGCTCGGCACGTGGGCAAGGTCATCGCCATCGAGGAGTCGGCCAGCGCGATCAAAGACGCGCAGTGGAATATGCGTGACGTGAGCAACGTCGAGATCCTTAAAGGCAAAGTTGAGGATATGCTGCCGGCGCTCTCAGCGCGCATCGACGGTTTTGTCATCGATCCGCCGCGCGCCGGTTGTCAGCCTGTCGTGCTGGATGCCCTGATCGAGCACCCGGTCACGCGCATCGTCTACGTCTCCTGTGATCCCGCGACGCTGGCCCGTGACCTCAACATTCTCTGTCATCTCCATCCTATCTACCGCCTGCGCTCGGTGCAGCCGCTGGACATGTTCCCGCAAACCGCGCACATTGAGTGCGTGGCCGTACTTGAGCGGGCAGATGTATGATGCCATCAGGAAAGCTAGAAAGGAGCATGTATGACAACGACATCCGACAATAGCATGCCTGTAGCACTCCCGGCAAAACACGTCCCTGGCCCACGCCAGGGACAATGGACTTATGCAGCGTATGCGGCTCTTCCTGATGATGGACGACGGTACGAAGTTATGAATGGAGTGTTGATTATGGCCCCAGCGCCGAACCTGGATCATCAAGGTGCCAGCACGCGGCTCGTCCATTACCTCTTTCAACTGGTTGAAAGCGCGGGGCTGGGCCGCGTCTTCCATGCCCCGTGTGATGTTGAGCTTACGCCAGAGCGCGTTGTGCAGCCAGATGTGTTTGTGGTTTTGAATGCTAACCTGCGGAAATTGGCAGCGAAAAAAATCATTGGTGCACCGGACTTCGTCATCGAGATCATTTCTCCCGGTACAGCGATTTATGATCGACTGAGCAAATATGAAGCATATGAGCAGGTTGGTGTGCCCGAATACTGGCTCGTCGATCCAGAAGATAAAAGTATTGAGGTACTGGTGTTGGAGCATGGCGTCTATCAATCATTGGGTACGTTTCAGGGTCAGGATAACATCCCTTCACGTGTAGTCCCTGCAATTGCACAGGTACATGTTGAGCAATTTTTTGTGTAAAGTGTAAATGTATTATGACATCACATCTTCCCTTATTGCTCGCCTCCGCCTCTCCCCGGCGGCGGCAGATTATCTCGCGGCTCGGCCTCCCTTTTAGCGTCGGCGTCTCGCCCGCTGACGAAGAGGCGGCGCAGGCACAGTATCGTGGCCCTGCTGATGGCCTGGCGCAGTGGCTCGCCGCTCACAAAGCGCTTATGATGCTCTCCCAGCCGGAGGCCGCCAATCATCTGCTCGTCACTGCCGATACCACCGTCCTGCTCGATGAGCGCATTCTGGGCAAACCACGCGACGAGGCCCACGCGCGTGAACTGCTGCTCGCTCTGCGCGGACGCTGGCATCGCGTCGTGACGGGTGTGGTGGTGAGCGCGCTGGTTGACGGCAAACTGCACCTGCGTGGTGCGAGTCTCATGACCCCGGTCCTGATGCGGCCCTACAGTGAAGAGGAGATCGCGGCCTATATAGCCACGGGCGATCCTATGGACAAGGCCGGCGCCTACGGTATTCAAAGTGCGCAGTTCCAGCCCACTGAACGCATCGCAGGCTGTTACCTCAACGTCGTCGGCCTCCCGCTCTGCATCCTGGTCGAGCTCCTGGCAGCGTTCGATCTGCATCCCACGAGCATGGAACGAAGCGATAATGCATGTCCCTGGTCAGAACAATGCCATAACGTGACCAGGCGAGAATAAATAGACTGCCGCTGCATGTATTGCAGCGGCAATCTATTTATTCTCTACTCCTGGGGTGTTCCCCCGTCGGGTTGCGGTGTCGTCGCAACGGCGGTACCTTCCTGGCCGAGCACCGCACTTTGCAGTAGCAGCGCGTTGGGCAGCGAGACCGTTCCCTGCTCCCCCGTCTCCTGGACTATGTCAAGTACAGTATAGGCCCCTGTAGTAGAACGAACTGTGCCTGTATAGGTATCGATTGTCAGCCGTTGACCGGGCTGGAAGCGCTGCCGGACGTAGAACCCCGCGATCACGTTACGCGCGGCTTCGCGTGAGCCAAAGGCAAATGTCAGAGAGATCGCCAGTCCCGCCGCCGCCACGATCAGCGTCAGGCTCGTCGTCAGAATAGTGGTGTCCACGCCCAATGTCGAGATAGCAAGCACGATAACAAACGCCACAATCGTGTACTCGATGACTTTCCCTAATGCTCGCCCATACGAAATGTTCACGCTCTCGGCTACCGTGGTGATAGTATTGCCAAGAAAGTGAGCGAGCATCGAGCCAAAGATCACGATGATGGCAGCGCTAATCGCGCGCGGTATAAGGTGCAGCACGCTCTGTAAGAGATCGGCGACAGTTGTGAGCTCCATCAGGCTTACCGCCGAGGTGACGAAACTCAGGAGCAAGAAGAAAAAGACGATCTGCGCGATGATTTCAGAGAGCGGTATGCGTATGCCCAATCCTTGCAATACCCCTGTCACGCCAGCACGATCAGCGAGCTGCTCAAGGCCGCCTTTGCGTATGATGAAGCGCACAATCCAGCGTATCACTACGCTAATAAGGTATCCTATGATCAGGATAATCAAGCCATTGACTAATTTTGGGAAAAAATTCAGAATATCAGTAACAATTTTGACAAATGCACTCACTACGGGTTGAAACGTCATTCCTCTGACTCCTCACTATTGAAACGCACTGCGTGGTTATGTCCTGTCAGTCTGGGGTGGACTGGCTTCTACCGGACCGATCAGCCCTCCGACGAGATTGAGCAGTTCTATCAGCCATTGCGCGAAGGCTTTTGATGAGAGATCGAGCAGTTCCAGCCCGGCGTGTTGTCGCTGAATGCGTGCAAGTAATCGCGCTTCAAAGCCAACGGGTATTCTCAACTGCGCGTTTTCTACCTGTATGGCCTGCAGCATGGCACGTACCTGGCGTGTCAGCTCTATCTCACGCTGGCAATCAGGGCAGCGGGGAAGCGCTGCTGCTACCTCTGCCTGTAACTTGTCTGGCAGGGTGCCATCTACAATATCCGGTATGAGCCCGCTTAATTCTTCACAATCCATAAGGCTACCCCTTTTTTTCTTTAGACGGCGAATCGTAGTGAGTTGTCACTGAAAAGGCCAGGTACGCCTTGTCGCACATCTGGAGAAATATGTCCTGGAAGGCCAGCCGCGCGCGATGGATACGCATCTTCACAGCGCTGAGACCTGCTCCCACGCTTTTCGCGATTTCGTCATAGCTCAGGTCATCAAAGTCGCGCATAATGAGGAGATGGGCATGGTCACGATTGAGCTTTGTGAGTACACCATTGATACATTCTCTCAGCTCTGTTTGCAGCGCTTTCTCCTCTGGCCCCTTCTCTGGAGATGTTTGGAGTCGTGCCTGCTCAGCATTTTCTTCTTCCTTTGCTCGCGTTTGCCCTTTCGCGAAAAAATGATGGCCCAGGCGGCGTTTCTGTCTGTCAAGTTCGTCTAAAGCAGTGTTGGTAGCTATGCGATACAGCCAGGTTGAAAAAGATGCCTGCTGCTCAAAATTTTTCAGGTGATGGTACACCTTTAAAAAGACTTCCTGGGTAATATCCTCCGCGTCTTCTTGATTGGGGATGACGCGATACACGGTAGCATAGATGCGGTTCATATGGCGCTGCACCAGAAGTTCATAACTGCGTGTATAATGTGGTAGTTCGCTTTTACAGCGCCTGACAAGTTCCTCGTCCGAGAGGTCTGTGCCTGGAGGAGTCATGAGCAAAGACACTACCTCCTTTCCATGAATCCTATATATTTCTTCCCTTATCATTGGGCTAATTGTATGTAGTATACGTTTACTTTATGAACCTGTCTAGTTTCAATTTTGCTGTGACTTTTTTGCATGGATGCCGTCTAATCTATCGTATTCCTTGCGCGAGGACATAAAAAAGTTTTAGTGAGCTTCTCCGTATGCGTGTTTTTTGTCGCCCACACCCATAATACGAGAAACTCACGTAGAGAGTGTCTGAAATGGGTTCACGATACAGAGAAATTGGGCTCCTCTAAGACACTCTCTCACCAGAATGACCATACCATAAGATATGTTAGGAGTAACTCATGCCTGTTATTAGAGATTGGGGCACCGCTATTGTTAGCTCACTGGCTAACGCCCTCAACCTTGTGTTGTCGTTTGTCCCGCGTTTAATCGGTTTTCTTGTCATCCTGCTTATTGGCTGGCTTATCGCTTCGGCGGTTAGCAGGGGATTGACCTTTCTTTTACGCAAAATTGGTTTTGACCGTCTGGGACAGCGTATCGGTCTGGCACGCCTGGAACAGAATATGGGTGTCAGCACGGATGCTGCGGGCATCTTAGGCAAAGTCGTCTACTGGTTCGTGTTCCTGATTTTCCTGGTCCCGGCCGCGGATGCGCTTGGCCTGTCAGCGGTTAGCAACGTCTTAAATACCATTGTAACCTTCCTGCCGAATGTGTTTGTCGCGATCCTGGTCCTGTTCCTGGGCGCATTACTCTCCACCTTTGTTGCCGATATTGTACGCGGAGCAACTGCTTCATCGCGCGTCGGCAATGCAAACCTGTTTGCCAATATCGCGCGCTATGCCATCATAGGCTTTGCCGCACTCATTGCCCTTGAACAGCTTAATATCGCGCCAGCACTGCTGAACGAATTGTTCGGTGCCATTGTTGCGGGAGCCGCGTTAGCGTTCGGCCTGGCCTTTGGCCTGGGTGGGCGTGATGCCGCGCAGCGCCTGGTCAATCGTACCGAAAGCACAGCGAACTATGCCGCCACTCAAAGTAGTGTACAACAAGACATGAATCAGGCGGCAAGCACTGTTCGGACACAGGCCGATCAGCTACGTACGCAGCCACAGTCATACAATCGCCCTCAGTAATTGATTGCTAAATGTGTGCAATCCTGCTGCCCGAAGGTTGCCTATCATCGGTTGAAGTAGTAGTTGCATAGTTGGGGATGGGTTTGACGTAGTGGAAATGGAGTGGGCTGTATAGGGTAGCGGCAGGGTTTGTAGTGAATTGAGTGATACACATGTTCTCTTCTCCAACAAAGAGCAATGTGAACATGTGTATCTTCCCTGCTACATAGGAAAAATATTTCGTTGTTATCGAGGCGGCAATAATCCTGGAGCTCTCGTGCTATTATTCCTCTCTTTTAAACAGAGAATGAGGTGGGAAAGCGCAAGAGACGGGAAAAGAAGATTTATATACATTCGCTTATGTCTTCGCACATCTTTTCTGAAGGGGAGAGAAATAGATGTATTTGCTGAATGAAGCCTTACAGCAGCAGCTCATTGAGAATAGTACCGATTGCATCAAGATCTTAGATCCGCAAGGACGGCTCCTGTACATAAACCCTGGCGGTCTACGCGCTATGGAGATCGCGGATTTCTCGTCCCGCGTTAACATGGTATGGACTGAACTCTGGCAAGAGGAGGATAGGCCACAAGCTCTACAGGCGGTTTCCACCGCGAAAGCAGGAGGTGCTGGCACTTTTCAAGCCTCTCGTCTGGGAGATGATGATATGCTCAGATGGTGGGATGTTGTCGTGACGCCATTGCTTGTGAACCAGGGAGAGGCTGAACATCTGCTTGTCGTCGCGCGTGATATCACCGCGCAAAAACAAGCGGAAGAGGCGCTGCTCCTACTGGAAGTAGAAAGAAAACGGGTCGAGCAAGAACGCGAACTCCTGCTGCGAGAGAAAATGGACCTGCTGGAGTCAGCAGGTGAGCGAAAAGATCTTTTTATCAGTATCGCAAGCCATGAACTTCGTACTCCCGTGACGACGATCAAGGCGAGCCTGCAAATTGCTGAACGCCGTATAAAAAGGCTCCTCGATCCTTCCGTGGTCCTGCCGCCAGAAATGAGCGGTGCCATACATGATATCTCGCACCTGCTCTCGCGTGCGCTGCGACAGATCGAGATTCAAAATCGTTTGATCAATGACCTGCTGGATGCCTCGCGTATTCAGGTAGATAAATTACATATCATGCCCAGAGCATGCGATCTGGTAAAGATTGTGTGTGATGTGGTAGAAGATCAGCGTCACGCCTCTCCCATGCGCCGGATCTCACTTGAGATAGCGGCCGATGAGCCCGTTCTGGTCTATGCAGATGCGGATCGTATTGGCCAGGTGGTAAGTAACTACCTGATCAATGCGCTCAAATACTCACCCGTGACCCAGCCAGTGGAGGTGGGGCTCACGCTTGAAGAGCGCGATGTCCGCGTGTGGGTGCGTGATTACGGTGCCGGGCTCTCGCTAGAAGCACAAAAACGTATCTGGCATCGTTTTTACCAGGAAGAGGGAAGCACGGGACAATGGGGGGCGGGAGGTGTTGGCCTGGGATTAGGACTGCATATCTGCCAGACACTTATCACACGTCATCACGGAACGGTCGGCGTGGATAGCGCGCCTGGACAGGGAGCTTGCTTCTGGTTCACCCTCCCCCTTGTAGAGGAGTGATGATGTCGTGCAATTTCTGCTAAGGGCAGAAATTGCACAAAATCATCATGCATCACGTAAAAAGAAGCAGGGCACCTAAGACGTCGAACGAATCCCCTGTTATCCTCTTCCGATTACATCTTTCTTTAGAGCGGAATGTAAATCTCCTATCGGCATAATTGCAAGCAAGCTTACTCCCCTCGTGGCAGCGGTCTGTCCATGCCACGTAATGCAGGATTGACCAGCAGTGAGAGCGTCGTCAGGAGATACAAAGCTCCCATTATCAGCAGTGTCATCTGCAAGCCCAGCCATGTCACCATGTATCCACTCATCAATGTGCCGAGCGGGATGCCCGCGAGGGTGCCGGCGCTCATCGTTCCAAAGACGCGTGCTCGCATCTCGGCTGGCAGCCGTTCCTGCATCACCGTACTTAAAATTGGATTAACGGGGGCGATCGCAAGCCCGGCAATGATCTGCCAGGCGATGAGAAAAGGTAACACGGGCAGCAGCAGGAAGACCCAGAAGCGCAGCGCGCCGCCGATAGTGTAGCCTATCCCGTAGGTGAGGCGACGTGGCAAGCGGTGCCCGATAGCGCCGAATAGCAATGTTCCTACAAATGCCGAGCCGCCCAGGGCAGCAACGAGGAGACCTAAAGGCACGGCGCTATGAAAGATGTGTTTGATGTACGCCGGCTCCACAACCGAAAAGAAGGCGCTATCGATCATGTTTGTAATCAGTATCACCATAACAATAGAGAGGACGAGTGTGTCGCGCTGAATAAAGCGCACCCCCTCCCACAACTGCGCCAGATAGCCACCCTGGATCTCCTGCGTCCTCGTTTTTGGTATGATGACTGGCACAGCCAGTCCGATGAGCAGGGCGGAGAGAGCGAATGAAGCGGCATCGAACCAGAGTAGATTACTTGTTCCTATAATAACGATCAGAACGCCAGCGAGCGGAGCCCCGATGAGACCTGCGACGCGGTTGAGGCCATCAGCGAGGGCATTGGCCCGTTCTAAACGCATGACAGCCATCTCTGCCAGGTCGGGTATGATAGACCTGCGAGCGGTCACACCCGGCGACTTGAGCAGCCCACCCAGAAACACCAGCCCGCATAATTGCCAGAAAGCCAGCCCTACAGTATGGTAGAGCAAGGGAATAAGGCCCACTGTGATGCAGCTCGCGATATCGCCGCTTACGCTCGTGCGCTTGTAGCCAAGACGATCCACAAGGGCACTGCCGAAGAATGCAGAGAACACCGCTGGCAACGTCGCGAAGAAAGCGGTGATCCCCGTTTGTGTCACACTGCCCGTCGTTTGTAACACAAACCATGGCACGGCCAGCAGCGAGAATATATCTCCGCTGTAGGAGATAACGCTCCCGGCAAAGAACGCAGCGATCGGGAGTACTCTGATATTTTCTGGACGCTGCGTCGTTACCTGTATCTCATCTAGATCATTCATAATGCCTCTCCATAGATATGGAGCATCTCATAGGTCTCGTCGTCTGAGATAACATCCAGCGTGGCAGTGGCAGTGACACTTTCAAAACGTGTGAGGATAGCTGCGCGTCCTGCGGTCTCCAGATGCTGCCTGGGAAGGGTACGTACTCTAGGATGTGCCTGGAGAAACTGCCGTGCCTGTGCCGATTCTAAAACCAGACTCTCCAGCGAGGTGATGCAGGAAGAGAGACAGTCCTCACATGCAATAGCCACAACACGATCAGCGGGGCGTTGCATCCACGCGTGCATCTCTCTGTTGTCGCGCAGCCAGCGCGGAAAATTTCCAGGCGTCGTGATAGAGACCGCTACAGTAGATCCACATCTCACACATGCGCTAGAGCCAGCGCGGAGACCAGCGCGATAATAGTGATCACACCAGACCGCCAGCCGCGAGTACAACGGCTTGTATCCTCTGATCCCTTTAAGAACAGGCAGCTGATTCCTGTTGAAGCTTTTGTCCATCCCTGGATTGCATAGCGGACACTTGAGCAGGAGTATGCCCTCGCCCGAATCTCGCCGTCCCAACAAATGTCGTTGTCCACAGACGTGGCACCAGAGAGGGGTCTCTTCCCATGCCGCAATCGCGGCATGGGCAATAGAGAGCGGAAGTTCCTGTGCCAGTACGCGACGTAAAACAAGCTTGCCTCGTTGGAGGCGCATCGCAACCGCACTGGCATTCGTACCGAGGCGAGAGGCAATCTCAGCCAGAGGAGACTCCTCGACATAGTGTTGGATGAGCGCCGTTCGCGTCTCTGCCGGCAGCAGAGAGAGGCTGCGGTCCAGCAGTTGGATCAATTCTTTACGCTCAAGCGCAATCTCGATGTCAAGATCGCCAGAGGGTACATCTGCCATCTCGGTCGGCAGGAGGTCATCGCCAGACCGAGCCTGAATAAGATGGGCCGTGTCGCGTCTATGGGTACGCAGCCAGCGGAGACACATATTGCGAGCGATGCCAAAGAGCCACGACTCACGCCGTTGGACGTCGCGTAGGGTGTGTGCATTGCGCCAGGCTTCTAGCAGGGTTTCTTGTGCCAGATCCTCGGCCAGGTCGTTATTTTTCGTGAAGCTGGCACAGAAATGTACCAGCCGTACGCGCTCTTCCGCTGAGGCGAAGGCGCTCTTTGCCTCTATGCTTTGCTTCTCCATGTTCTTTGCTCTTTTCTTGTAGCCAATGAAGATGGTAATCACTACCAATATGTCACATAGAGGACCTGAAATATAACGCAAATTTGAGGGGGGATTAAGGTTGATCTCAAAGCGCTCCCCCTCCTACTGCGCCTATGGCGCAGTAGGAGGGGGAGCGCTTTGAGATCAATCTTCAACGCAGGTGCTCTGGTGGCTGGTTGCCCCAGGCTGGCCGGTTCATGCCTTCGTAGCGCTCGAAGACGATGGGGCGCTGCACCTGCTGGCGGGCCAGTGTCTGTAGGGCGGGAATGTTGAGTGCGTCGTCCTGCTCATCACCTACGCATAGGGTCAGCGCGAAGGTATGCTCGCCCTGGTCGGTGAAATAATCGCGCCCACTGTAGAGAAATGCGCCGCGCGTCAGGTCATCGCCGCCCCATGCCATCTTCGGACTGCGCAGCAGCGTCCACTGCCAGCAGGACGCTTCGTCCAGGCTCAAACTGTACGCGTCCTGTGTTATCAGTGCTGCCTGTAGCCCATTCTCCAGCGTGACCTGCGACCAGCCCTGTACCGGCCACTCTATCTCTCCCACCTGTCGTTCAACGGACCCTGCGACCTGGCCATCACGCCAGCGCTGTATCGCACCGCTCAATCCTAGCGGGAGTTGTAGCAATGTATAACGCTCGTTAAAGCCGATCTCCAGTAGAAAGGAGAGGCGTTTTTGCGCGCTTTCCAGGGAAATCGTCCAGCGCACGCGTGAATGATTGAGCCAGCCTTCAGCGCGTACCCGTGCCCGCAGCGGTCCTGACTCCTCGACGACCCAACCGTCAGCGGCGAAGACCGTGCTGACCGGTTCGCGGTACCTGTCGGCATGAAAGGTCCACGTATCCGTGCTATCCTGGCGCAGGTGCAGCCTGATCCCGTCTGGACCGAGCAAGGTACGGCCTGCCAGTGTAATCTGGCTGATGCCTGACGAGTCCAGGTCCACGCGCAGATATCTATTCGCGATATGTCCCGTTGACACCTCAAGGTCTGTCCTGGCTGGAACCGCGTCCAGTGGAGGATTTTCACTCTGCAAGAGCAACTGCGCGCTGTCACCTGCCGCGACATGCAGGGGAAAGATAATGCGATTGCGCATGATCTGTCCATCCGCCTGCACATGTTGAAAAGGCAGCGCCTGTCCTGTGCTATCGCTCAACCAGCGCTGCCGCCACGCGTCAAAATCAAGGTTTGGCTCGAACTCGACCAGCCCCGTCCAGGGCGCGCTGTCGGGATTGAGGACAACAATCTGGTGTTCGTTGACGGCGGGCAGATGTGCGCGCGTCCAGCGACGTGAGAGCTCGTAGATAATTTCCTGGCCGGTAATACGTGCGCGCCCTTGCAGCGCACGGATATCCTGCCAGGCGGAGTTAACGCTCGTTCCCGCCAGGATATCGTGAAACTGGGTGAACAGCAGATCGTTCCAGGCCGTATCAAGTTGGGCCATATACGTCTCTCGCTCCCTGTTATCAGCCGTATACGCCTCGATAACGCGTTCGCTTTGCGCCAGCAGGTGTTCACCATGGCGCTGCCCCTGCTTAATATCGTGCATGACGCTGTAACAGCCAGGGAACGTACGTTGTAGTTCAGTTGTCACAACCGGCAGCGCTTCCCACTGCGGCATCACAGCCTCCGCGAACGCCTGCGGAGTGCTGAAGCGCAGCTCAATACCCGCGAAGGCGTGCTGGTGCTCCAGAATATACTCAATATTCGCTTTTGTGGGACCCCCGCCGTGATTGCCCACACCATAGAAACACATTACGTGTTCCAGCCCTGGATTGGCCGCGTTTACTGCCGCCATGATATCGTTGTAGAGATCATCCACGCGTGTGACATAGGCAGGTATGATACGCATGCCCAGCACTTCGCCACCCTGTGGCCCGCGCCAGCGGAAGGTCTGCGCCGGCAGTGGTACCTGTTGGGGAGAGGGCCGGTGAAAGGCATAAGCGGTGTAACCCAGCTCCGCTAACAGGTCGGGGAGTGTGGCGGGATGGCCGAAGGTATCAACATTATAGGCAATCGTGGGCCGTATCCCAAAACGTTCGGCGAAGTAGCGCTGGCCGTGCAGGAACTGCCGCCGCCAGCCCATCTCAGTCGGCAGGTTGGCATCGGGCTGAATCCACTGTCCGCCCGTAATATGCCATTGTCCGCGTTCAACCAGCCTACGTACACGCATGAAGAGGGCAGGGTCCAGCCGCTCAACCTGTCGGTAGACCCAGGCTTCGCCGCGTGTAAAAATAAAATCTCGATACTCGTCGCAGCGGTCGGCGGCCGAACGAACCGTCGCCAACGCTTCGTCCGCACCTGTCTGCCAGTTCCACAGCCACACGGGATCGATATGCGCATTGCCAATCATGTGTACCGTTATCATGCATGACATCCTGTGAGAGATACTAAAACTTCCCCCGCTTCGGGTATATATTACTATGGGACAGCACGTTAATAAAACATGCCGCCCCAGGAACGCACTACACAAGTATATCATTGCTGGGGCAACCTCAGCAGGTAGAGGAACTCCCTTGCCTTGAATGATTGCCCTACGATGTACCTCGAACAAAGCTATTTACTGGCCCAATCCTCCGACTTCCAGTCGGGGTTATTCTTCAGATCCTCTCCAAGCGATCTCTGCCAGGCCGCCTCTAACGCGTCCTGCGTCGCTGAAAGGCTATTTGTGCCGAGCAGGTAGCCCTGCACAATTTGCAAGAAATCCTGCTGGAGGCTGGCGGAAAGTCCAATCATGTTAGAGGTAGACTGCTGCTCCGCCTTGCCCCGTTCCAGAGATGTCTCCATACAGACTCCTTCGTCACTGTTACGAGATTGATAGCGTTCACTCATCCCTCTCAATATACGTTTAGTTACTGTAAGTACTAATACATTTGCATACTTACTGGCTTAGAGGTAAGTATAAAGTGAAAATAGTGGGCTGTCAAGCGCCTTACTCTTGCTTTCTCTGTTTACATCCTGTATTATGTCTACTGAGAATGTATTATATAAGAGAGATAGAGCAGGTATGGCAGACGTAGAGCATCCAGAGCGTTCAGGACAGGATTTCGTTCGCGAGGAAGATAAGCCGCTGTATGAGCAAGTGGCCGCGTGGCTGCTGGCACAGGTGACATCTGGCCGCTGGCCGATTCACCATATGCTGCCGCCCGAGATTACGCTGGCCGAGGAGCTGGGAATAAGCCGCGTCACGCTGCGCAAGGCGATGCGCGATCTGGTGCAGCGTGGTATTTTTACGCGTATCAGCGGACGGGGAACCTTTGTCGCCATGCAGCAGGGTGACAAAGAATTGCAGGAGGCCACGCGCAAGGTTAGCCTGCTGCAATCAAGCGTGACAGGTGAAGCGCGGCTGGTCGGTGTGGTCGTACCCAGCACCGCCAGCGCCTTTGTCTCGGCGATCCTTGCCCACCTGGAGCATGCCTGCTATGAACGTGGCTACCGTATGCTGCTGACCAACTCTCAGGATAGCCTTACATTACAGGGAGAACATCTACGTCAGCTCGTCGATTTCGGCGTTGCCGGTATCGTCCTGTATTCAGGAGCCTTTCTGCATGATGAAACCGTCAATGCGCTGGTACGCCGGAAATTTCCCCTGGTGCTGATTGATCGCTACTATCCGGCATTGGAAAAAGACACACATATCGTTACTTCTGATCATGCACGCGGTGCTTACATTGTCACGGAACATCTGCTGCGCCTGGGTCACCGACGCATCGGCTTTATCCTCGCTACGACGGAGGTCGTAACCAGCACCCTGGCACGCTTCGAGGGCTATAAAGCCGCCTTAAAGGATTACGGCGTCACGTTTGAAGAAGACCTGGTGATGAAGGCACAGATAGCGCAGGAGACGGTCCATACCTACCTGCAACGCGCAGCGCATCCCAGCGCGGTTTTCGCCTGTAATGACGTGCGCGCGCTGGAGTTCTCGCATGTGCTCGGCAAACTTGGCATACGGGTCCCCGCCGACCTGGCGCTGGTCGGCTTCGATGATATCCCGCTTGTGTCACGCCTTACTCCTCCTCTTACGACTGTAGCGCAGAACGCGTACCAGCTCGGCGAAACAACAGCGCATCTGCTGATCGATACCATCGAGGGCCAGGTTACCGAGCCCAAATCGATCATCATTCCTACCGAACTCGTGATACGCGAGTCGAGCGCTGCGCCAGAGCAAGCGGCTGATGAAGAGCATATGGCAGCAGCGGATGCACAGGTTTATGGCGAGAAAAAACGACGCTATGGAACGCGCCGGCAAGGTTCGTAATAATTTGTATCCCTTTCACCAGGACTATCTTTTCCCTTGACACCCACTTTTTTCCATGCTACACTCCTTCAATACAGAATGTATACATATGTATTATCATATCTTCTTTTGTAGGCTAGCTGGAGACCATAAGCGTATGTCCTTACCAGGTGCGGCATATGCTTGTGATTACCTGTATGGTCGCACTCCAGGGAAGGAGGTGTCTGAAGTCGTACTGAAGAAACTGACAAAATCGTCCACTTAGCTGTGTTCTCTACGTAGTCACTCTTACCTCAGCACTGTCGCTTTTATAGCAACGAAACGCACAGATATGCACGAGGGCATCATGGCGATGTTCTACGGCAGAAAGAGAGAATGACGTGATAGCAAGGAAGCTTCTACGGATATCGTTCGCGCTGCTTGTCTCCCTGGCGACCGTCGCCACTCTTACCCTTTTCTCCTCCCACACTGCTCATGCTGATAATACAACCTATTACATTAACAATCAGAGTGGGTCAAACTGTAATGATAGCAATGCTGGAACAGATCAGGGTGCTCCGTGGTGCGACTTTACCCCTGTCAATAGTCACACCTTTGGCCCTGGAGATCATATACTGCTGGCCCGTGGAGCAACCTGGGACCAACAAATGACGCTCAATGGCTCTGGCTCAGCCTCCGGTTATGCGCGAGTCGATGCATATGGATCTGGCAGTAATCCTAAAATCATTCGTGATGGCAATGCGACTGATCGTGGCCTGCGTATGAATGATCCATCCTACTGGAGCATCAACAACCTTGAAGTTGCTCACGCTGGCACCGGTATCCTCGTATACTACACAACGACCGACCATGCTGGACTCCGGTTCAGCAACCTGTACCTGCACCATATCTATGGTATTCATGAACAGACCAACAACCCTGACAACATCTTCGACTCGTCGGGGCTGGAGTTCACCGGCAATGTCACCATCAGTGCGAGCAATCCGATCGTTGTACAGGATATAGCCATCAATGGGGTTGAAGGAACGCACAACCAGGATAGTGTCGCTTTTGACTGGAATAATGGTGGTGCGGTCCACGTTTCGGGCAGCGGTGTTACAGGCAGTCAGGCCGTACAAAACGTAACCCTGCAAGGACTGAACCTGCATGACGACGATGCCGCTGGCGATACTAATCCGACCTGTCCCGAAAACCTGCGCCTGACCGAGATGAGCAATGTCCTCGTCTTTGACTCGATCCTCAACCGGGAACCCAGTTGTTACGCGCCTGCGGGGACTGCATCCGTCTTCCTGGGCGGTGTATCCAATATCTCCTTTACCAACAATATGCTCGTCAACGTGCCCGACACGCATTCCTATGATGAGACGACGATTGACCACGAGGGGGGGACCGACCAGGTTCACCTGCGCGATAACTATATCGCGGGCAATGCCGGCGCGGGAGTCGAGTACCTGGCGATCCACGGCTCCAGTGATCATAGTACAAACAGTGAAGCGGCAAGCAATGTCTTTATTAATAATGGTGTTAACAACCCGATTAATAGCAAGGGTGGTATCCAGCGCGTCGGAACCGATATCCAGCCTACAGGCACCATTCACGACAACCTGTATTACGAACCGGCGGGCTTCATTCACGTCAATGGGAGTGGCGATTTCAGCGGCTTCACGTTCGCTAACAACCTGGGAGCCTCCGCGGCCGGCAACCTGTATAATGCTGCCAGTGGCTTTAGCGGTACGCAAGGCACGAATCAGTGGTCGTATCAGTACACCACGAACGGAGGAGCTAACTGGAGCAATCTGCCTACTTTTGATGGCGATGGCTGGGCGCTCGCGGCCGGTTCTCCTTATCCACGCGTGCGCCAGTTCGATATCATTCCTGATGCCTGCGCCAGTTGTTCGACCGCGCGTGCCTGGACCGCGCCAACGGGAGGGATTGTGAGCATCCGTGGGCGTATTCTGAAGGCTGACAATACGTGTGGTGATGGGACTGTGGCGCGTATTACCAGAAATGGTACCACGATCTGGGGGCCGCAGACAGTTGCCTACAATGATCGCAATGGGCTTGATAGCACCCTGGATAACGTGCTGATGAGCGGCGGAGACGTGCTGCGCTTCGAGGTCAATCCCGGCCCCGCCGGTCAGAATGCTTGCGATTGGGCGAGCTGGGACCCTTCGATTGGCTATGCTCCCGTCTTCAATCGCTACTACAACGGTGGCAATAACGTTCACTGGGTATCGACCGATTTCACGCCCGGCACTACTCCTGGCTATCGGCTGGAGGGTACGATGGGGTATCTCTTTACGGCGTCCCAGCCCAACACGCGTGTGCTCTATGGCTGCCATGTGAACAGCCGCGACGACTACTTCATCTCGCCGCGCAGCGATTGTGAGGGGCAGACGGTTTTACGCACGGAGGGCTGGATCTATACCGCTATTCCCAGCGGGATCACGACGACCGCGCTCTACCGCTGTTTCACCGGGCACGATCATTTTGTCTCTTTTGATGTCAACTGTGAAGGTCAGACGCAGGAGGGGCTGCTGGGATACGCGCCGTCACAGCCGTAGCGCCTGTAGAATGACGCGCCGCTTGAGGTAACTCAATCTTTTTAAAAGATGGTAATGCACATTTTTCGGTATTTGGCCGAAAAATGTGCATTACCATCTTTTAAAATGTTCTCCGCGCCGCAGGTGCCGTAAGGAGGCTGAGGAATTAACACAATGTGGCACTGCATCTTTACAACCATCAGTGCCTCCCCTACAATAAAGCTTACAAAGAACACAACGTTTTAAGCATGGGTCGATGTCATGTCAGAAATACAGCAACAACCAGTACGTGGACGCTACGCTCCCAGCCCGACGGGCGAGCTGCACATGGGCAATCTACGTACCGCTCTGCTCGCCTGGCTCTTCGCACGTATAGCTGATGGGCAGTTTGTCCTGCGCATCGAAGATCTTGATCAGCCGCGTGTAAAGCCGGGTGCGACGCAAAAGATGAACGATGACCTGCGCTGGCTCGGCCTGGATTGGGATGAGGGGCCTGATCGTGGTGGTCTCTACGCGCCCTACATCCAGAGCGAACGGTTAGATATCTACCAGCACTACCTGGAGCGGCTACAAACTGCCGGACTTGTCTACCCCTGTTACTGTAGTCGGGCAGGGATCTCGCAGGCGGCGAGCGCACCACAGCAGGGAGTTGACGAAGGTCCACGCTACCCCGGTACCTGCCGCACGCTCACCATAGCTCAGCGTAAACGGCACGAGACCAATGGCCGGCGGCCCTCTCTGCGTTTCCGTGTTGATGATGAACGGATTGTGGCCTCTACCGATCTGCTCGCCGGCCCGCTGCAACAATATGTGCAACAGATAGTGGGTGATTTTATCATTCGCCGCTCGGATGGTATCTTTGCTTATCAATTCGCGGTTGTGGTCGATGACGCTCTGATGGGTATCACTCAGGTTGTACGTGGAGCCGATCTGCTCTCCTCGACCGCGCGTCAGATCCTGCTCTTTGAGGCGCTGGGCTTTGCGGTCCCTACATTCGCCCACGTACCCCTTGTCCTTGACGAGCAGGGGAAACGCCTGGCAAAACGCGACCAGAGCACAGGGCTTGCGCCACTGCGCGCGGCGGGGCTTACTCCGTCACAGGTGATTGGCAGCCTGGCGGCGAGCTGTGGGCTGGTGGAGGCAGGTACGACGATTAGCTCGGATGAACTGGCGCGCATGTATTATGCCCAGACATATGATATAATGCGCGCAAGGTTACAAGCTTAACCACTGGATCTGCTGTATTTTGCGCTAGAGTTGGAATCTGTAACGCGTATGTTTTTTCTATCGAGTAGTATTTCCGCCGTATCGGCATATATATTTGGGACGATGAATATGATTGTAAACATTGTTCTTGATATCGTTATCGTACTCGCCGCGTTGGTTCTTGGCCTCCTCTGTCGGCGCCTTCTGGTACGTCGTCTAGCGAAGACGGTGCTTGATAAATGGCTTATCTACACCCTCGGAGCCGTCGCCATCGCCCTCCCCCTTATCCTGGGCACGATAGCCGCGCTGGCTATCTGGAGCACAAACGTGCTCAGTACGGTTTTAGACTTCTTTGGTCTGAACAAACACAATATTCCCACACTTACCGGCAATGTTTTTCAAACACTGCTCCTTATCGGTCTTGGCATCGGTGTCGCTCGCACACTCAGAAGTATCACCATTCGTGGGCTGGGTATGAACCGCGTTGATATCAACCTGCGTACACTGATTGCGCGCATCTTTTATTTTCTGACGCTTGTTGTGGCGGGCTTCTGGATTCTCTCCATCTGGCAGGTTCCCATTGGTATTCCCGCTGCCATTGTTGGCGCGCTGACCGTTGCGCTGACAGTTTCTCTGCAAGATATCATCAAAGACCTGGTGGCGGGCTTCTATATTTTGATGGAACGGCCTTTTTTTATTGGCGATCAGATCAATATTACGGTAGGTATGATCACGTATATCGGGAAGGTGCAGGACATCAATCTACGTGCCACAAAGCTGCGCTTAGTGAGCGGCGAGGAGGCGAATATTCCCAATGCGACTGTCTTTGGCAGCTCGGTTATAAACAACACGTATTATGGGGAGAGGCGCGCCGTCCTCACGGCTACCCTTGCACAAACAGATTTTTCGCAGGAGGAGACCCGAGCCAGAATTCTGAGTACGCTGCAAGAAGTCGAAAATGTCCTGGCCAAGCCGGAACCCGAGGTGATGATCAGCAGTTTTACGGAAGAGAAAATTACGCTCCTGATACGCTTCTGGATCGCCAGCGGGCAGGTCGTGGATATCTCAAAGGAGCTCTATGCGATCCACGCCCTGTTGCCGAGCGCTGAAATTACTGTGCGTGAGCCCCTTGGCTAACGCGTATAGTACTACACTGTTCCCAGGAGAAGAGGAGAATCGTTGGAGAAGTATAGACTGGCACCCGACCAGCGCCATGTTGGCTTGATAGGTGGCACCTTCGACCCTATCCACTACGCTCATTTGATGGTCGCGGAGGAGGTACGCGCGACCCTTGATCTGGCTCAGATGATCTTTATTCCTGCCGGTCATCCACCTCATAAGCCTGGACGAGTGCAAACGGAGACGCATCATCGCCTGGCTATGGTCGAGCTAGCCATCGCTTCGAATCCGCGCTTCACTATTTCACGGGTTGAGATAGATCGGCCAGGGCCTTCCTACTTAGTCGATACCTTGCGCATCCTGCATGAGCAATGGGGGTCGGAGACGGCGCTCGATTTTGTCATTGGCTGGGACAGCCTGAAAGACCTGCATACCTGGTACGATCCGGCCGGCATCCTGGCGCAACTGACTCACCTTATCGCCGTCAGGCGTCCAGGATACGTTGAGGAAATAGGGTATAATGAACAACTGGAGGCCCACTTACCTGGTATCAGTGAGCGGCTGCTCGTTATACCGGTGCCGCAACTGGACATCTCTTCAACCGACCTGCGCGGTCGTATCGCCGAAGGACGCCCGATCAAATATCAAACCCCGGAGGTGGTTGAGCAGTATATTAGAGTGCATGGTCTTTATCAAGAGAGCCACCGTGTTTTTCCATAAAACGCAATTGCGAACGCCGCTTAGATGACTGAGAGGAAGCGGCAGCTACTAGAAAGTTAGATCGTTATGCAGCAGCCAATGCATTTCCAGATGGGCGACCGCTTACGCCTGCGCAAACAGCATCCCTGCGGCAACTTCGACTGGGAGGTGGTCAGGCTTGGCGCGGATATCGGCCTGCGCTGCGAAAAATGTGGGCGGCGCGTGCTCTTGCCGCGCTCTGAGGTTGAACGCCGCATTAAACAGGTGCTCCCACCTGCGGTCAAGGCAGAAAGTGATCCCTTTGACGAGGAGTAACATGATATATGATAAATAAGGAAGTGATACTATGGCCCTAGCCCAGCAGAGCGCGGGCTTCCTCACGCTGCTCAAAAAGAAAAACTTTCTGCGTCTCTGGCTGGCTCAGCTCATCTCCATGACCATTCTCAACGCGTCCAATTACGCGCTGCTAATTCTTATCGAGAATACGACCCATTCCACTACGCTTGTTGGCCTGGCAATTATTTGTTTTAGCATCCCCGCTGTACTCTTCGGTGCTCCCGCGGGCGTCTTCGTTGATCATATGAACAAGCGGCGCGTGCTCTGGACCAGCAATTGTCTGCGCGCGCTGGCGACCTTTCTGTTCGTGATTTTACTGCTTACCGCGCGCAGTGTCCTGTTCCCCCTCTACCTGCTCACCTTTCTGATTTCATCGATCGGGCAATTTTTTACGCCGGCGGAAGGCTCAGCCATTCCAATGCTGGTCAGCGAGGAGGAGCTGCTGCCCGCCCTATCGCTCTTCAACATCACGTTTATGCTCTCGCAGGCTCTGGGCTTCGTGCTCTTCGCTCCGATCGCCCTGAGCGTCCTGCCGACGTTCACGATCCTTCACGTGACCATCGATGCCGTCGCGCAATTGTACCTGATCGTTGCCCTGTTCTACCTGGTCTGTGCCGTACTGATTATAGCAATTCCTAAAACGAGCTTTAAACAGAGCGACACACAGGCGGCCAATCAGCCGCTAGCGACACAAACGCTAGGTATTTTAGGCAATGTATGGAGCGAGATGAGGCAGGGCTGGCAGTTTGTGCGGCGCAATAAGTCACTCTTCCAGGGGGTCGTGCAGCTCTCTTTTGCCGGTATCTTGATTCTGGTGATCGGTCAGCTCGCGACGCCTATTGTGACCCAGCTTCTCAATCTGCCATCGAATATGATGGCGTTTGTCTTCGCGCCTGCTGGCATTGGTCTGGTGGCCGGGTCAGTCTTTATGCCGCGTATCGTGCCGCGTCTGGGTCAATCACGTGCAGTCTTGACGGGTTCTATCGCACTTGCCTGCGCGACGCTGCTCCTTCCTCTTATTACCTTGCTCGCGAAGTTGCTGCAACCACGGGGCTGGAACAGCAGTCCACTGCTCCTGATCGCTATCGCCTGCTGTATGTTTGTCGCCGGGGTCGCGCTCGATTTCATCAATATCCCGGCACAGAACACTATACAGGGGGAGACGCCCGATTGGATTAAAGGGCGCGTGCTGGCCTTGCAGATCGTGCTCTACAACGCGTGTGCCATTCCTGTTATCCTCTTTATCGGCGTATTCTCCGATCTCTTTGGTATCGATCGCGTTCTCTACATGATGTCGGCCTGCGCGCTGGCCTTCGGGGTCTGGGGTATCTACTACGAACGCAAGCACCTGCGACAGGCTGTTTACGAGGCGAGTAGCGTACCGGAGGCGGTGCCCGAACTCGACAAATTAACGCCGGGTTAAGCATGACGCTCGTAAAAATGGTATGTTTATTTGTACCTCCTCAGTCTCCTTCTCGCGCCTGCGGCGCGGAGAACAGTGTAAAAATGCGCACAACCATCTTTAAAAAAAGAGGAGGTCGCCTCTGGCGACAGGGAAGGTGAATAGTTGCCTGGCGGTACTCTCTCAGGAATGGTGTTATTCATTGACTGATGAGCGCAATTCTCTTACAATAGTAGAAAGAGAAGAACTCGTTGGAGTAAGAGCACAAGAAATATGTATCCAGATGCGCGGATCATGGAACAAATAGCGCCCTACCAGCCCTGGCTGATCAGCACAGGGGTAATCGTCATTTTCATGCTGCTGCGCGTTACGCGCAAGGCGCTGCGGCAGCGGGTTGATGAGATTGGCTATCGGCTGCTGCGTGAAAGAGGACTGCTCATCTGGTTCTGGATCAACGCGCCGGGTGTAATTATCCACGAACTGAGCCACGCGCTCACGGTGCTCCTGTTCTCCCCCTTCGGCTTTCGTATTACCAGTATTTCGCTTTTCCGCATCAAACCGATGGTGCGGCGTGGACCGAACGGTCGCATTATACGCAGTGGGAGCCAGCAATCCTTGCAGCTTGGCGAGGTGCAGTATGTGCGCCCGCAGGGTCGTCTGATGAGCTACATCGGCGATGGCTTCAGCGGTATCGCGCCCCTTTTTGGTGGGATTGCTGCATTCGTCTTGCTCTATTGGACCGCTACTGGCTACAGCCTGTGGGATTTTCCACTCGACGCGACGCACCAGCACCTGCAAGTCCTGCGACCGGGCTGGCCGTGGTGGACACTGATCTTCGCGCCCTACCTGATCCTGACCATTACCTCTGAGCTCTGGCCCAGTCGCCAGGACTGGCGCGGAGCGCGCTGGTTTGTGCTTGGGCTGTCGCTGCTGCTCGCCCTGGTCGCGGCCCTGCTCTGGTACACGCATCGCCTGCTGGCAATCGTGCCCATCGCGCTCTTCATCGCCTCGCGCGTCGATTTCGCTCTCTTTGTTTTGCTGGTGCTTGACCTGCTCTTCCTCCTGTGCGCCGAGGTCCTGGTGCAGATGGTTCGTCGTTAGCCGCGCTTTTTAGCGTTACCAATCAAATTTGTCGATCAAAAATGTGCGGCTGTAATGTAGTAGTATGGGGCTGCCATGAGGGCAGACGGCGGGGGCGGCGACGTTCGCCAGTGCTTTGAGCAGGGTCTTTTGCTCGCCTTCACCCAGTTCGCGACCACGGCGCAGCGCGGAGCGGCAGGATAGACCAATCAGTAAATGATCCTCCCAATCGCTGCTGCCCTCCGCCGCGATCTCCGCCAGTTCCTGTACGTGTGCCGCCAGTTGCTCCTGTCCTATGCCGGCAGGGACCGAGCGGATCAAGAAACTGCGGCCACCGAAGCGCTCGCACTCCAGGCCCAGGCAGCGTAACATGGGGAGGCGCTGCTCCAGCAGCTCGGCCTGGTAGCGCTTCATCTCGACAAGCGCAGGCTCTAACAGCAGGTGTGTAGCGCTGGCCTCGTTGTTGCGCACACCGGTATAGGTGCTGCGCAGATGTTCGTAGATCACGCGTTCGTGCGCGCGGTGCTGGTCCACCAGGTAGAGGCTGCCATCGGGCGCCTCGGCAAGAATGACTGCCTGCTGCAACTGGGCCAGGGGACGCAGGCTGGCAATGACCTCCGCCGTTCCGGGCACGGCAACCTCTGCCCGGTAGCCCTCGGCGCTCTCGGCCACGTGCAGGCCGCGCCGGCGCGGTCCGGGCAGGCGCCGCTGGTTCGCGAGCGCGGGACCGGGGAAGTGTACATCCTCTGGCAGGGCTGGACTCTGCTCCAACACCGTCTGTACCGCCTGTGTCAGAGCCGGCATCACAACATCTTCGTGCAGCAGATGAACTTCGGTCTTGGCGGGATGCACGTTGACGTCAATTGCTTTCGACGGTACCGTGAGATGGAGGACCAGCAGGGGGTGTTTCCCTCTGGGCAATAGGCCACGATAGCCCTGCTCAAGCGCATCGTGTAGTGCGCGTACGTTGACCCAGCGACCGTTTACAAAGAGCGTCACGTACTGCCGGTTGCTCTGGGCCAGCACCCGGTTGCCGATAAAGCCGCGCAGGGTGTAATGCTCACCATCGCTGCTATCGATCGCGTGCAGCATCTCGTTCAGCGCGAGATGGTAGAGTTCGGTCAACGTCGTCGCTAGATTACCGGTCCCGCTCGTTGCCAGGACTGTATGCTCA
>JAABUQ010003121.1_pt1 | contig 31102 bp, 29 predicted proteins | sample 5560001 | NCBI WGS metagenome assembly JAABUQ01 (sample SAMN10711888, study PRJNA513371) | rock metagenome | isolation source: Antarctica rocks | place: Antarctica: Victoria Land, Finger Mt nord | collected 2015-12-18 | reverse complement strand
GGATCGCCCGTCGGCGAGGGAGCGACGCGCGTGCGGACGTGCGGCGCCGGCGACGCCGTCGGTCGGTCGTTGATCGAACTACCCTACCAGCTCGCGTCGGCGGCCGCATTCGCGCTGCACGAATGCGATGATCTGGGAGAGCGGCGCGCCGGGCGTGAAGATCTCGCGCACGCCGAGCCGCCGCAGTTCGCGGGCATCATCGGGCGGGATCGTGCCGCCGCCGAAGAAAATAACGTCGCTTGCATCCTGCGCGGCGAGTTGTTCGAGCACGGCCGGAAACAACGTCATGTGTGCGCCGGAGAGGATCGACAGGCCGATCCCGTCGGCATCCTCCTGGATCGCCGTCTGCACGATCTGCTCGGGCGTTTGGAAGAGTCCCGTATAGATGACTTCCATGCCCGCATCGCGCAGCGCTCGCGCGATCACTTTCGCACCGCGATCGTGTCCGTCCAGCCCCGCCTTGGCGACGATGATCCGCAGGGGCCGTTCGCTAGTCATATCGGCCCCTCGTTCGAAGACGGCGCTGGGGGAGCCTCGCACTCAACGTGACGGAGAGGTCGCCGGCGCGGGTTGCGCGGTCGGCGGCGGCGGTGCGATCACCGTGAACGCCGTACCCTTTTCGCAGACGACGTTGTTGTCGCGCACGACGCCGCCGAACACGACGGTCCCAACGACCGTCGGCAACGCGAAGCGCCCCGGGCGCGGCGCGTCGTAGGCGTTCTTGGCGCCGGCTTCGCTCGGCGCGAGGCCCACGGCCACGGTGCTGCCGTCGCGCAGGTGTAGCACGGTCGCGGCGAGTTCGAGTTTGCCGGGATTGCGACCTCGGCCCGACTGCGCCAGCACGACGACGCCGTCCCCCGGCGTTCCCGACGGGACGTGAACGGCGCCCACCGTCACGTCTTGCGTGGTCTCGAAACCGAAGTGCTGGCCGGCACGCGCCTCCTGCGACGACAGCCGTTCGGTCAGCCGGACGGGAATGTGTACGCCGGGGACGCGCGTCAACACGCTCTCGTCGACGGCGGCTGCGCGTGACGCCGGAACGGCGAACAGCAGCGCCGCGACGACGGCTGCCGCCGCCCGACCGGAGATCATGGCGAAGCGGACGGTCCCGGCGGCGCGGACGTCGATGCCGCCGGGGAAGGCACGAGCGACGGTACCGGCGACGTCGTGGGATACGGCGATACCGCCCGCCTTGCGGGCCCCGCCGTGGACGGCGAAGCGGGTCCTGAGGGCGCCGCGCCGCCCACCAGCGGCGCCAGCGCATGGCGCGGGGCGATCGTGACGACGGCGAACTTCGCGCCGGCGTCGAGTATGAGGTCGCCCGTACGCGTGAAGACCACGCCGGGGAAAATCAGCGGCGGAATCGGCAGGATGTACGGGATCACGTGTTTGTTGGCGTAGTGCCCGCGCAGCGCACCGGACGCGATGTTCACCCACACGGTGCGGCCGCCCGAAAGCTGCAACATATCGGCTTGCAGACTGACGCTGCCGTTATGACCTTTGTGCGCCTTGGAAACGTCGGCGATGCGTCCGACGCCGCGCGTTCCCTTCGGTACGGAAACGCCTCCCAGATTCTCGTCCTGCGTCGTCACGAACGTGAACGGGTCGCCGCGATGCGCGGTCGCCGACGACACGGTCGCGCTCAGCGCGGTCGGAATCGTGACGCCCAGCGGCACGTTGGGGACGTCGGCCGCATGCGCCGCCGGCATGAGCGCGGCGAAGGCGAGCGCGACGGCGCCCAACCATGCCGGCACACGACGTATGCAACGCATGCTAAAACGCCGCCCGTTCGGTATAGCGCCCGTAGACCTCGACCATGGCGTTTACGATTTCTCCTTCGGTAGCGAGCGCATTGACCGCGTCGATCAGCGGCGGCATCACGTTGCGCGTCTCGTCGGCGCAGGCGCGTTTGAGTTCGGCGAGCGCGCATTGCGCGGTAGCCGCGTCGCGGTTCGCGCGAACGTCTTGGACCGCGCGCGCTTGACCCAACTCGATGTCGCGCCCGATCTTGAGCAGGTCGATGTCGCCCGCGGCTTCCTCGCGCTCGAACGCATTGACACCGACGATGATGCGCTCTTTGGTTTCGAGGGAACGCTGGTAGCGATACGACGCATCGGCAATCTCGTGCTGGAAAAAACCGGCCTCGATCGCTTCGACGACGCCGCCGTAGTCGTCGATGTGCCGGAAGTAGTCTTCGGCTTGCTTTTCCATCTCGTCGGTCAGCGCTTCGACGAAATACGAACCGCCCAGCGGATCGATCACGTTGGTGACGTTGGTCTCGTAGGCGAGAACCTGCTGCGTGCGCAGGGCGATCTCGACCGACTTCTCGGTCGGCAGCGCCAGCACTTCGTCCATCGAGTTCGTGTGCAGCGACTGCGTGCCGCCTAAAACCGCCGCCATCGCTTCGTAAGCGACCCGCACGATGTTGTTCTCGGGCTGCTGCGCGGTCGCGCTGCAGCCGGCGGTCTGCGTGTGAAAACGTAACGTCCAGGAGCGCGGATCCTTGGCGCCGTAACGCTCGCGCATGCGGCGTGCATAGATGCGCCGCGCCGCCCGGAACTTGCAAATCTCTTCGAAGAAGTCGATGTGCGAGTTGAAGAAAAACGAGAGGCGCGGCGCAAAGGCATCGATGTCGAGTCCCGCCTTCACCGCCGCTTCGACGTACGCAAAGCCGTTGGCCAACGTGAAGGCGAGTTCTTGAACGGCCGTCGAGCCCGCTTCGCGGATGTGGTAGCCGCTGATCGAGATCGTGTTCCACTTGGGCATCTCGGTCGTACAGAACTTCATCATGTCGACGATCAGGCGGACGTGCGGCCGGGGCGGAAAGATCCATTCTTTCTGCGCGATGTATTCTTTGAGAATGTCCGCTTGCAACGTGCCGCCGAGCGCCGCGCGCGGGATGCCCTTGGCTTCGGCGCTCGCGATGTACTGCGCGAGCGCAATCGGGGCCGGTCCGTTGATCGTCATCGATGTCGTGATGGCGCCGAGGTCGATGCCGTCGAAGAGCGCCTGCATGTCGCGCAGCGAGTCGATGGCGACGCCGCATTTGCCCACTTCGCCCAGCGCCTGCGGCGCATCGGAATCGAAACCCATCAACGTCGGCATGTCGAAGGCGACCGACAGTCCCGTCTGACCCTGCGACAACAGGAAGTGATACCGCTCATTCGTCTGCCGGGCGTTGCCGAAACCGGCGAACTGACGCATCGTCCACAAGCGGTCGCGGTAACCGCCGGGGTGAATGCCGCGCGTGTACGGATACGCGCCCGGATAAGCGATGTCGCGCGCCATATCCCGCCCGGCCTCGTGCTGCGGCCCGTAGAGCGGCTCGAGCGGGATATCGGAGATGGTGCGATCGGTCGCGCCCGAACCCGGCTCCCGGCGGCGCTTGCCGTGCGCGTACGCCGCTTCCCAAGCAGCGTGCTGCGCTTCGAACCCGGCCGAACTGCTTCCGTTCTGCTGCGCGGGGCGCTCGATCATCTTAGCCACGTCGTCATCCGTCCTTTCAAGCGCCCCGTGGCGCCACGCGCCAGCTTTCGACGCCGGCAGCAAGTTTTCCGTACCCTCCTCGACCCCCAATTCGGAGGTGAGACCTTCGTCTCAACGGTACAACCTACCTAACAAGTCCTTTTCAGGAGGCTTTCATCATGTTCGTGGGCCGTACACTTGCGGCATCCGCGGCAATTGCGGCGCTTGGCGCAGCGTCCGTTCTTTATGCCGCGGGTCCCGCGCGAACTTCGGATCATCAGGACACCTTGCAACTCGTTTCGCGCCCTGGCGCCGACATCACCGACGCCTACATCTTCCCGGCGAAGAACCCCGACGACGTCGTCTTCGCGATGGACGTTCATCCGTTGATACCCGCCGGCATGGCGACGACGACGTACTTCGATCCCGGCGTCATGTACCAGTTCAAGATCGACACGGTCGGCGATTACCGTGAGCACCAAGTGCTGCAGTTCAAAGCCGACGGCGGCGACGGCGATCAAAAGATCACGCTCTACGGGCCGAATGCCCCGGCCATGGTCGGGACGACGTCGACGTTCGTGCGGCCACTCGGCTCGACGGCGTACAACCAGACCGCCATGCTGCCGGGCGGAATCCGCTTCTTTGCGGGACCGCGGCGCGATCCGTTCTATTTCGACCTGACGCAATTTTTCAAGATCAACCCGGACCGCAACTACAAGAATCAACCCCATCCGCCGCCGCCGTCGGCAAGTTGCTTTCTGCCCAAAGATCAGGCCAGCAATACGCTGGCGAACTTCGACGTGCTCTCGCTGATCGTCGAGATGCCGCGTCGCATGCTCGAAACGCCGCGTAACAAGGGACGCATCAACGTCTGGACGACGGCTTCGATCACCGACCCGCAATCGAACGGTGCGTACACCCAGATCGAACGCTGGGGACGTCCCGCCGTCAAAGAAGCACTCGAACGGTTCGCCCTGCACGAGCGCAGCAATCGCAGCGAACCGTACAACGATCCGACCTTACGCAAATCGATTTACACCTTCATGAAGTCCGCCAAGCCGAGCGGCGCCGGACGCTCGCACGCGATCGCCAACGCCCTGGTGCACGTTTTAGGCATCGATGAAATGCAGGTCGATCTCTCGGCCGGCGGACACGCAACGTATTTCGGCGTGGAAACCAAAGGAAAGAGCGGTTTGCCCGTCGGCGTGGTGCGAGCCGTTCCGGACGTCGGACTCAAGGGGCTCAAGAACTCGTTGCGCAATGCCTCGCGCGAATTCGGCGGCCGCGATCCCGATAGCCCCGTCATCGATCTGTCGCTGGGCGCAATCTACGGCAGCATCGTGCCCAAGGTCGGTCTTGCCAAGGACGACGGCAAAGAGACGCCGTGTTTGACGAGCGACAACGTCACGCCGTCGGCCAAAACACTCGACGGTTTCCCTTACCTCAACGCACCCGTTTAGTTCTTTACCGTTTGCCGGCGGCGCTCGTGTCATGACGCGCGCCGCCGGCAAACGGAAACGCCATGCTGGCATCATAGGAACCGCAATCGGCGATCACCAGGCGGTCGCCCGGTGCGATTCCGTCCGGTAAAGCCACGTCGCTTGCGACGACATCGTACTCCAGGCACAGCGGACCGAGGATGCGCGCCTCCCCGCGCTCTACCGGCACGAGCGCACCGTCGGCAAACCAATACATGCGGTGCGGATAGCTGCCCAGGTGCGGCAGTTCGGAGAAGCCGGCATCCACGACGATCTCCCCGCGCCCGGCGCGAACCTCGAGCACGCTGCACAGCAGCGCTTCGCACGGCGTCGACACCGACTGTCCAGGTTCGAAAATGACGGTCGTGAGTGCGGGCAGCACGCCAGCGAGCAGCGAGCACAACCGCGGAAAGTCATGCACGAGCGCGCGCTCGAGGGAGGCCGGAGTCCAACCGCCGCCGATGTCAAGCACGGCGAGCGTTCGGCCGCTTTCGCGCGCGAATGCCGCTGCGCATTCCACGAAGGAGCGCGCCAGCTCGAGCCAGGTGCGCGGACGATAATCTTCGGTGCGCACGTGCATCGATGCACCGAGCGTAAGCGGGGAATCGCTCGCACGTACGAGGGCCGCGGCGTCGGCGATTTCGTCGAACGTGATGCCGAACCGTGAGGCGATCCCCGGCGGACGCAGCCGGACGCCGACGACCGCCGCCGGGCATTCCGCCAGATAAGCGGCAAGCGCTTCGAGCGAATCGGCGAACGCCGCGCCGAGCGGCGCCTCGAGGTCTGCACGGCGGCAAGGCCGCGGACCGTTATAGACGATCTCGTCGAGCGGGTAGCCGACCCCGCGCGCAGCCTGCACCTCGGCCAGCGAGATCGTCTCGGCGAGGAAGCCCGCTGTGCGGGCGGCGCGCAAAAAGTCGGCCCGCGGATTCGTCTTGACGCTGTATGCCGCCCGAAACGGCACCCTCGTGGCGTCCGGGTGCGCTCGCGCTGCGATCTCGCCCAGACGGCGTTCGAGCAGCCCGGTGAGCACCACGCGCGCGGGCGTCGCCTCGCCCGACCCTGCGGCCGCCGCGACCGCCGGGCCCAACTCGCGCACGAACCTTGCCGACACAGTGCAGGCTTACCCCGAGCGCCGCTAAAGCAGGGCGAGCAAGTTTGGGAACGCGGCCATCGGAAACAGAAGAACTGAAATGACGTCGCGCCCCGCGCGGATCGGCTATGTGGTTCCCTTCCGGCGTTGGAACCGCGAGCCGCTCGGAGAGTTCGCTGACTATCTGGCCACCTTACCCGACGACGTCGATGCCATCGTCGTCGATGGGTCGAGCGACGCCTTGTTTGCGTACCATGCTGTACAGCTGCCGTCTCACGTGCGGCACGTGCGTCTGGAACCGCGCGATGCGACGCTCAATGGTAAGGTCGGCGGCGTCTGCGTCGGCATCAGTGCGGCAACGTGCGAGCGCGTCATCGTCGCCGACGACGATGTCCGTTACGATGCCGCGGCGTTGCGGGCGCTCGCTGGCGCGCTCGATGCCGCCGACGTCGTGCGCCCGCAAAATTACTTCGATCCGCTGCCGTGGCATGCCGTCTGGGATACGTCACGCACATTGCTGGCGCGCATCAGCGGCGGCGATTGGCCGGGAACACTCGGCGTGCGGAAGTCGACGTTCTTACGTACGAATGGTTACGCGGGCGACGTTCTGTTCGAGAACCTCGAACTGGTTCGTGCCATCCGACGGGTCGGTGGCCGCGAGCGAGTCGCTCGCGACCTGTACGTGCGCCGACGCCCACCGACGGTGCGCCGTTTCTGGGAACAACGCGTGCGGCAAGCGTACGATGAGTTTGCGCGGCCCCTCCGCTTCGCGGCATTCTTGACGATTGTACCGCTGCTGTGCGTCGCGCTCGCGACGCAGCGCCGGCGTACGGTCGCAGCGCTTGTTGCCGCCGTCATCGTGGCCGCCGAATGGGGACGCCGGCGCGCTGGCGGACGTGCCTATTTTCCGGCGGCAGCATCGTTGGCGGCTCCGCTCTGGTTGCTCGAACGCGGTGTCTGCAGTTGGCTCGCGCTCGACCGCCGTTATCGTTGCGGCGGCATCCGCTATGCGGGCGCCGTTCTGCGGCGAGCCGCGGCATGAACACCGCCGAGGCGCTGCAACACGTATGGGAACGCAATCCGTTTTCTTCCGACCTCGCGAAAACCCACAGCTCGTACGCGGCCTACGATGGAACCGATCTGGTGCGGCTGCTGGAAACCGCCGCGCCGAGCGCCTTTGCGCGTGTAACGCATGCTGCGTTCCGGGATTTCGTCAGCGACGATGCGTTTTCGTGTTTGGGTGCGCGCGCCGCGATCGCGCGCCGCAGCTATCGCTTCGGTGCCTACCGCCGTCTCGACGACGAAGCCGTCACGGCAGGGCTCGCACGAGACTTATTCGCCTTTGTCACCGAGCGCCGCGCGTTCGGAACGACGTTCACGACCTACATCGCGACCTTTGCGGGCGGCGCCATCGATATGGAATCCGAGCGCTCGTTCGAACGGGCGCTGTGGGGTCAGTTGCAGCGCCTGCACGAACTCGATCGGCACTTCCACGCTTGGGACGCACGCGTCGCGCGCGATCCCGATGACGCGCGCTTCTCCTACAGTTTCGCCGGGACCGGATTTTTCGTCGTCGGCTTGCACCCGCACAGTACGCGCAGCGCACGGCGCTTCGCGTGGCCCACCCTCGTCTTCAACGCCCACGAGCAATTCGAGCAACTTCGCGCCGACGGCTCCTTCGGGCGTCTGCAGATGCGCATCCGCGAACGAGAGCTGGCGCTCGACGGATCATTGAATTTCAACTTGACCGAGTATGGCGAACGCTCTGAAGCGCGTCAGTATGCCGGGCACCCGGTAAGCGAAGACTGGCGATGTCCTTTCCGGCCGCACTGAATCGGCTGGCGCCGCAGTCCGGTACGGCATTGCGTTTGCGCGCGGGCGACACGTTGGTGGTCGTCGATCCGTGCGGCGAGCAGGTTGCGGATCTGATTGCCTTCGCCGCCGCCGACCCGCGGGAAAGCCTATCGTCAGGCCGCAGTCTCGATTACGCCGCGACGATCTATCTCACAAGCGGCCATGTGCTGTATTCGAATCGCAGCCGCGCGATGTTCACGATCGTAGAAGACACCGTCGGACGGCACGATTTCTTGCTGACGCCGTGCAGTCAGGCAACGTTCGAGATTCTCTACGGCCGGCGCGAACCGCATCCCAGCTGCCTCGAGAACCTGACGCGGGCGCTTGCACCGCTGGGCATCGAAGCAGACGCCATTGGGACGACCTTCAACATCTTCATGAACGTTGACGTCGATCCAAGCGGAACGTTGGCAGTGCGGCCGCCGCGTTCGCGCGCGGGGGACCGCGTCGAGCTGCGGGCCGAGATCGATCTGGTCGCCGGGCTTACGGCGTGTTCCGCCGAGTTGTCAAACAATGGCTCGTTCAAACCGATCGAGTGGAGCGTCCGCTAGGCAGTTATGTCCGCTATCGTACAAGGGTAAAGTAGAGGGTCTTATCGAGCGAGGACCATACGTGGCGGCTGGCTGGGCGATCTGGACTCTCAAATGCGGTGCGTACAGCGAGGCTGCCGTCGCGCGCAAAGAGTTCATCGCGCACTTGAGGCAAGGCGCCGCGGCCAATGCCGACTATAGCGCGGCGGAATTGATCTTCGGCGAACTGGTGGCCAATGCGCTCACGCACGCCCGCGTTCGGGCCGTCATTCGTCTATGGTTCAACGACTGGGCGCACCTGTCGGTGCACGACGACGGCGGCGGCTTCACCGAACGAGCGATTACTCCGGCGCCGGCCAACGTTGAAAGTGGTCGCGGTTTGTACATCGTCAAGGCGCTGGCGCGCGCGATGCGCGTTCGCGATACGCACGTGACCGCGCGAATAGGTGATGAAGCCGGCGTTTTGCAACGTGGAAGCTGCCACGCTCACGCCGGGCCGGCGCACCCCGAGCATCAGTGCGAGGAACTCTTGCGTGAGCGGAAAGTCGTCGCGGCCGACCCGGTCGTGGGTGAGCAGCAACCAGCGCGCGCACCGCTCAACGAGCACGTGCAACCGGTTACACGCGGTCGACTGGGCCAAGAACGACATGTACGCATGCAGCCAGCGCTGCACGACCACCCGCAGGGTCGGATTGCTCGCAAATTGCGCGCGAAAGTCGGCGACGCGAATTCGCACTCCGGTGCCCGGGACCTGACTGATCCAGCGTTCGAGGATACGCGCGGACCCGAAGGCACTTTGCGCGCCGCACATACCCTCTCGCCCGACGGTTCCCGCTTCGACCGCGTTACCGTCGACCATCAACGTCAGCATCGAGGTGACCGAGTCGATGGGAAAGTAGACGTACTCCAGATCTTCCTCCGCGCCGCCGGGATACAGCACGTTTTCGGTCGGCATATCGACGACGTCGAGAACCGGCTGCATTGCGGCCAGCTCCGAAGCCGGCAGCGGTCCAGAAGAAAATTGCCCCCGGCAAGTTAGGCGCTCGGCGGAGCGTGGGTCCGAGGACCCTAGCCCGAGACTGCCTTTAGTCCTTACCCCTCTGTGGTGAAATGTCCGCTAAGAGACTGAAGCAAGGCTCCGCTTTTACGTATAAAGCCCCTACGGCTCTGCTGCTTGGAGCCGAAAAACGGAGCAACGATGTTACAAGTGGAGAACGTGGGCGGCGCGATAATCGTAAAGGTGCGCGGCGAGATCGACGTAAGCGGCCGCGATGTTTTCCGGCGTACTCTGTCTTGCGCCGGCGACGGGACGAACGGAGCGCTCATCGTGTCGTTCGAAGATTGCTCGTACTGCGATTGTAGTGCAGTGGGCGTGCTTGCGGGCATCCGTCGCACGATCGGTTCCCGTCTGCAAGTGGTCATACCGACGGACAGCCCGGTGCGTCGGCTGTTCGATCTCTCCGGACTGCTTGAAGCGCTCGAGCCTGCGTCCTCGCTCACCCAGGCGCTATCAGGATTGCGCTATGGCCAGGAGGCACGCGCGCTGTCTGCGTAGCGCCGACCTTCAACGTGGTCGAGTAATCGACTCGTTCTTCGCGCGACGCGACGGAAAGGTCAGTTCCGCAACGCCGGACTTGTCGAGATCGCCCAGCCCCAGCATCACCATGCTTTCGTACTGAGCGGCGGCTGCTTCGGCAAGCGGTAACACAAGATCGGCGTCGTCGGCAAGCGCCGTTGCAATACCCGAATCCTTGGCGGCATGCGCGGCCGAAAAGTAGGTCGCGTGGTCGCGGTTCTGCATGTCGGCGCCGTCGGTTTCCAGCACGCGCGAGGCGGCGCCGGTCTGCGCGAATACATCGCGCAGCATCGTGAGATCCAGTCCAAGCGCCTCACCAAGCCCCAGGCCCTCCGCCAAGCCGGCAGTGTTTACGTTCATCACCATGTTGACGAGCGCTTTGACCTGTGCCGCTCTTCCCGCATTCCCAATATACCGTAGGGATGCGCTCAGGGCTTCGAGTAGCGGGCGCGCGCGTTCGAACGCTTCACGCTTGCCGCCGACCATCAAGTACAGCGTGCCGTGGCGAGCCTGATCGATCGAACTTGCCATGCACGCTTCGATGGCATCGGCACCCGCCGCATTGGCGAATCTTTCAACGTCCACGTGGACGCTCGGCGTAATCGTCGCGCAGTTCACGAACAGCTTGTCTGCCGCGCCCGAGAGCAACGAGTCGCCGCTCGAAGCAAAAATTTGACGCATCGCGTCGTCGTCGCTCACGACCGTGATAATGACGTCCGCGCTTTGCGTCACGTCGGCGAGTCGTTCGACGTACCGCGCGCCGGTCGCTCGCGCGACGTCGGCTGCAGCCGCACCGGCACGGTCGTACACGGTGGCAATGCGAAAACCGCGCTCGTGGAGATGCACGGCCATGTTCGCCCCCATGCGACCGACCCCCACGAATGCGACCGATGGTAGCATCTGCTCCGGCATAACGAAGGCTTCGGCGTTCGTCGAACGCAACTCTGCGCCCGTGCTGCTTGCGGCCGTCTTCGTACTAGCGGCCGTCGTGGGCACGGTGCAGCAGCCGCTCGCAATCAGCGATGCGAGCGGCGCGCCGGTGCCGGGCGCGCGGGCCGACTTCGTCGATCCGGCACACCGCCACGACATTGAGGTCAGCGACTCCGCGGGACGCGTGCATGCGCGCGCCGATTTCATTCCCATCGCGGTCGACGTGTCCCGAACCGGTTACCGGCCGGTGCACGTTGCGCTCGATACCCGCGCCCCGGATCGCGTTACGCTCGAGCGTGCGCTGCCGGTCATCGGCATCGTCAACGTCGCGACGGGCTCCGCGAAAAGCCAACACGAGTCACCGCTCGCGACGTCGGTGCTTGACCGTCCGGCACTCGCGCTCGCGCCCGCCTTGGCGACCGATCGCCTCCTGCGCCAACTGCCCGGCTTCGATCGCACGCGCAGCAACAGCGCCTTTACGAATTACGGTCAGTTGCGCGCGTCCTTCGGCGGCGCCGGAACGGACCGCGGCGTGGTGCTCCTTGACGGCTTCCCGGCACAAGATGGGTTCGGTGGCCAGATCGACTGGCAAGCCTATCCCACGGACGAAATCCAGCGTGTCGAACTCCTGCGCGGCGCCGGTTCGGCGCTGTACGGCTCCGGCGCGATCGGCGGCGTGCTGGCGCTCGATACGTTCGCACCGCAGACCGGTCGCGATGCCGTTCCGGGCGGCCGAGCCGTCGTCGAGGTCGGTTCAAACTCGAGTGCCGATGACGGCGTGTACGTCCGAACGCCGGTCGGGCGTAACGTGGGCGCTTCGCTCGCGGCAACGTCGACCTATTTCGCGTACCGCGATTTGCCGCCGAACTATGCGTCGCCGCTCGATCATCCGGCGGTCGCGTCGAGCGGCACGACGCATGCCCGGCTGCGCTACGATGACGGCGCGACGAGCCTGGACGGTTCGGTTCTCTTCGCTTCCGATCACCAAGACGAAGGCCGCACCAACTACACCTTCGATCGGACGCTCCGGCAAGAAGACGTCACCGCCACGCAACGCGTCGGCTCCGCCTTCGCGCAGCTGCGTTACTACGTCCGCGACACCACCGTCTATAATCTCGCGGACCAATTTCCCACCAAGCCGACGGTGCTGCGGTATCGGCAGCACGTTCCGGCCGACGAAAACGGCTTCGCGGCATCACTGCGCGCGCAGCCCGGCAGCACCGAACTCGCGATCCTCGTGGATCAGCGCCGTGTCAACGGTGTCAGCCAACAGTACGGCCCCGACGGTCACACGTTGCAGGCCTTCGGAAGCGGCGTCACGTTGTTGCAAGGCATTGGATTCCAGGCCACGTTCCACGCGCCGCGTCTCGAAGCGCTCGTCGGTGCGCGCGCGGATCGGGTACGCTACGATGATCTCGCACTCGAAAGCATCGCGAAAGGAAAGACGACATCGCAGAGCGTGTCCGGTCACGCCGAAGGCGCAGTCTCGCCGCGCGTCGCGCTGCGTTACGACGTCGCTCCGCGCGTCGCGCTGCGCCTTTCGAGCGGCGGCGGCTTTCGCGCGCCATATCTCAACGAACTCGTGCGCGGCTTCAACGTCGGCGCCGTCGTCATGGCGCCCAATCCCAACCTCGTTCCCGAGCGTAGCCGGACCGATGACGCGGGGATCGACCTGCTGTTGGGTAGCGGGCGGCTTGCGTTCGACGTCACGCAGACGCGCGTGACCGACGCAATCGCGTTCCGCACCATTTCGCCGACGCTCATGCGTCGCGAGAACATCGACCGGACCCAGACCAACGGTGAAACGCTCACCTTCGCGCAGCCGCTCTCGGCCTGCACGCGCTTGCGTCTTTCCGGGACCTCTCAATACGCGCGAGTGACGAGCGGGCCGGCGGCAGTGGTCGGAAAGCGGCTCGCGCTCGTCCCCGAGCGTTCCGCGACGCTTGGCATCGACGGCGCGGGCGGCGGCCCGCTCGGATTCTCAGTCGACAGCTCGTACGTCGGGCAGACGTATTATGATGATCTGCAAACCCAACCGCTCGGTGCCGCACTGCTCGTCGGAGCCACCGTGCGCGCGACGACGAAATCGGGGGCAACGTTCTCGCTGATCGGCGACAACCTCACGCACCAACGATACCTCTCGAGCATCGACCGCTACGGCGAACCGCTCACCGTCGCGCTGCGGGTCGGCATTCCGATTGGCAGCCAACGTCTGACGTCATCGCGCTGCGGTGCTTAACACATCATATACGCCACCTTTCGATATCGAGCCCGATATCGAGCGCAACGGCGCTGTGGGTCAGCGCCCCGACGGAAATCACATCGACACCCGTGTCCGCGATGTCGGCGACGTTTGCGAGCGTGATGCCGCCCGATGCTTCAACGATGGCGCGGCCACCGACACGGCGCACCGCGTCACGCGTATCGGCGAGTGAGAAGTTATCGAGCAACACGGCGTCGATGATATCGGCGTGTTCTAGGACGACGTCGAGTTGGCCGAGCGTATCGACTTCGACTTCGATCTTTACGAGATGCCCGGGGCGCGCGCGGACGGCGGCCAGCGCGACCTCGATGCCGCCCGCGAGGGCGATGTGGTTATCTTTGATGAGGATGGCATCGTCGAGGCGCAAGCGGTGATTGGCGCCGCCACCCGCGCGAACGGCGTACTTCTGCAGCGCCCGTAAACCCGGCAGCGTCTTGCGCGTCTCCGCGATGGCGCAATGCGTGTCGCGGACGGCTGCGACGTAGCGCGCGGTCATGGTGGCGATGCCCGAAAGGTGCGAAAGGAGATTGAGTGCGGTTCGTTCGGCGCCCAAGAGCCCACGAGCATCGCCGGTGAGCATCGCGATCGGCATCTGCGCTTCCAACGCTTCACCGTCGCGTACGCGGATGTCGGCGGCGACCTGCGCGTCCAGCAGCCGGAACGCATGCAATGCAATATCGAGTCCGGCAAGGACGCCCGGCGCACGTGCGACGAGTGCAGCGCGTGCTCGCGTTCCGGGCGCGATCGTCGCCTCCGACGTGAGGTCGCCAGCGATACCGAGATCCTCAGTCAGCGCGGCCCGTACCAGGGGCTCATAGAGAAGCGGGCGTAACGGAGCTATCGCCTGCGCGGCGATCGCCGGAGGTGCTGGCGTCGGGTGCGCCTTCACGCCGTGCCGGCGAGCGTCGCGTCCGTGAGGGATAGAAACGAGCGGTGCCGCTCGGCGTCGACCCCTGCCGGGTAATCGACGCGAAAATGACTGCCGCGCGATTCACGGCGGCGCAAGGCCGCATGCGCGATCAGCGCCGCTATCGTTGCTGCATCGCGCAATTCCTCATTTGCGTTTTCCGCGACAAGCATCGCAAAGCGGGCGGCGTGCGTGAGGCCGACTTCGTCGCGCTCCACGCCGACGTTGCGGTACATCTCCGTGCGCAGTTCGAGCCATGCCTGCGGCATCGCGGTCGTACAAGCAACATCGCTCCGCCCGCGAGCGACGCGACCAACGCGGCGGCCGGAGGCGGCTCGAATTTCGCGCGCGATACGTTCGGGATAGACGACGGATTCCAACAGTGAGTTGCTCGCCAACCGGTTTGCACCGTGAACGCCCGTCGCCGCAACTTCGCCGCAGGCGTACAAGCCACCAACGTTGGTGCGTCCTTGCAGGTCGACCGCGACGCCGCCCATGTGATAATGGGCAGCAGCAACGACGGGAATTGCTTCGCTGCGAGGATCGATGCCAAAACGCATACACGCCGTGAAAACGGTCGGGAAGCGCAGCGGAAAAGAAGCGCCGATCGCATCGCGTGCATCGAGAAAGACGCGGCGGCCCTGTTCGCGCACGGTAAACACGCGCCGCGCCACGACATCGCGCGGCGCAAGTTCGAGCGCCGCGTCAACTCCCGCCATGATGCGGTCGCCCGCATCATCGATGAGGAACGCGCCCTCGCCGCGCACGGCCTCACTTACCAGCGGCAGCGGATCGCTCGGGACGTCGAGCGCAGTCGGATGAAATTGGACGAACTCAAGGTCGGCGAGCCGCGCGCCGGCGCGCGCAGCGATGGCGATGCCCGTGCCGCGCGACAGGGTCGGATTGGTCGTAAACCGGTACAGACCGCCGATGCCGCCGGTCGCGAGCACCACGGCCGGCGCGACCAGCGTCCGGGTGGAACCGTCCACATGCCGTAACGTCAGTCCGGCGACGCGCGCCGCATCATCCAGAACGACATCGAGCGCCCGCGCACCTTCGAAGCGTTCGATCGTCGCGCCGTCGCGAACGGCGGCAACCATGGCCCGCACGAGTTCGGCCCCGATCGCGTCGCCGCCGGCGCGCACGATGCGGCGCCGCGAATGCGCAGCTTCACGACCGAGCGCGTAGTGGGCCGCATCGGCGCGATCGAACCGCACGCCGAGCGACGCAATGCGTTCGATCGCGCTAGGTGCGTCGGCCGCCAGCCGCGCCGCGACGCGCAGTTCGACCAGACCCGCGCCGGCGGCGACCGTATCGGCCGCATGTAAGTCGGGCGAGTCGTCGTCGCCGACGGCGGCCGCGATCCCGCCCTGCGCCCAGGCCGACGACGTCGACTCACCGAGTCGCCCGTAGGAGACGAGCGCGACGCGCAGCGGCTGCAACTCCAGCGCCGTCAGCATGCCTGCCAGACCCCCGCCGACGACGACCGCGTCGAAGGCCGGCCCGGAGTTCATCGCGGATCGCGTCCGATCGCGGTCATTCGCTCCACCGCTCGGCGGGCGGCTTGCGCAATGCGCGGGTCGATCTCGATCTGCGGTGACATCGTCTCGAGCGCGCGCAGAATCTTCGGCAACGTGATGCGCCGCATGTGCGGACAGAGGTTGCAGGGTTGCGAAAATTCGATCTCGGGGAACGCGTCGACGAGGTTTGCCGCCATCGAGCACTCGGTGATCATGGCCACGCGGCGCGGACTCGTTTCGCGCAAATAGCCGAGCATCGACGTCGTCGATCCGACGAAGTCGGCGTTCGCGAGCACGTCGGGCGGGCACTCCGGATGGGCGAGCACGACGATGCCTTCATGCTGGGCACGCAGGGCGCGAATTTCTTCGGCAGTGAAGCGTTCGTGCACTTCGCAGTGGCCCTGCCACGTCACGATCTCGACGCTCGTCTTAGCAGCGACGTACGCTGCGAGATATTGATCGGGCAGAAAGATCACTTTCGGCACGCCGAGCGACTCGACGACCCGGACGGCATTGGCCGACGTGCAGCACACGTCGCTCTCCGCTTTGACGGCGGCCGACGTATTGACGTAGGTGACGACCGGCGCACCGGGATGCGCGCCGCGCAGACCACGCACGTCCTCGGCGGTAATCGAATCGGCCAGCGAACAGCCCGCTGCGAGGTCCGGCAGCAGCACGATCTTGCGGGGACTCAGCAGCTTGGCCGTCTCGGCCATGAAGTGGACGCCACACATGACGATGACGTCGGCGTCCGTCGCGGCCGCCGCTTGCGCGAGCGCCAGCGAGTCGCCGACGACGTCGGCAACGCAGCGATAGATTTCCGCCGTCTGGTAATGGTGCGCGAGGACAATTGCATGACGCTGCGCTTTGAGAACGTCGATGCGCGCAACATAGGGCGCGTAGAGTTCCCATTCCGCCGGCGTGACAGTCCCAGCCACGCGCGCGTACAGGCCCTCTGTCGCCGTGGCAATACCGGCCGTGTACGGCAGATCCAAGCGTTCCGGCGCGATCATTGCACTTTCAAGACGCCCCGGCGGTTACCGACGGTTTCGCGCTTATCACAAGCCCTTGACGCTGGCCGTAACAAACGACGCCTCGGGCGCAGTCCACGTCGCTTCCGGCAGGACGTTCTCGAGGGGCGCGGCGATCTTCTCAGCCGCCGCGTAGGGATCGCCGCCCTGCTGAGCAACCGCCGCGACGCGCGCCCCAACGCGAGCTCCCAACCGGCCCATCACGAGCGCCCGCACACGGTGGGCGAACGCGCTGCGCCGCTTGCGCGCAAGCTCCCCGCTTTCGCGCAGATACGTTTCGTGTCGCCCGATTGCGTCCCACAAGCGATCGAGCCCCACGTTCTCGCGCGCTTGCGTCGCCACAAGCTCCGGGACCCAGCCCGAAAAATCGAGCATCTCCATCATCCCACGAATCTCGCGCTGCAGCTGCAGCGCCATTGGGTGGTCGGACTTGTTGACGACGAACACGTCGGCGACTTCCAGTATCCCCGCTTTGAGCAACTGCACGGAGTCGCCGCTGCCGGGCTGCAGAGCAACCAGCGTCGTATCGGCCAATTCGGCGATCTCGATTTCGGATTGTCCGACGCCAACGGTTTCAACGATGACGACGTCGAGTCCGAAGGCGTCCATCAGAGCGACCGCGTCGCCGGTTGCGCCTGCCAAGCCGCCTAAATGCCCGCGACTGGCCATCGAGCGGATGAACACGTCTTGATCCGTGAAGTGGTCCGAGAGGCGAATTCGGTCGCCTAGAATCGCGCCGTGCGAAAAGGGCGAGCTGGGATCGACCGACACGACGCCGACGGTCTTACCGCGCGCCCGCGCGATGCCGATGAGGCCGCTGCACAGCGTCGATTTTCCGACCCCCGGCGGTCCCGTCAGGCCGATCGTCGCCGCTCGGCCCGTGCGCGCGAAAAAGCGGTGCATCAAGTCGGCGCCCTGGCCAGCCTCCGCGCGCGAAATGGCACGGGCCAAACCGCGCGGCGACTTCGCCTCGAAGAGCGCCGCAATGCGTGCGTCACCGTCGGTCATCACAGCGTCCTTCGACGAAGCCGCCGCTTCCCCAGCGCTCGTCGGAAATCGTACGTCTCACCGCGTCGTCGCCGAGCGTACGCGGCGGCGGTCGCCGAGGGCTGCGCAGAGGCCCGCCGCCGACAGCACGATGAACAGCGTCGGCGCCAGCGCACAGAGCCCGAAAACGACCGGCCAGAGCCCAAAGCCGCCGGTCCGCGCGACGGCTCCCGCGGCCAGTGCCCACAAGATAATAGCGCAGAGCAGATTACCCGCGATCATGAAGGCCAGGCGCGCGATCTCCGAGAGAACCGCGAGCGAGCCGCGCTGCGGCGCGACGCGCTCGATGTGAGCGACGTACCGCCGCCGATAGGCAAAATATTTGTCCAAGAAATGGTCGCGAAAAGCGGACACCGGCCAAGGCTTCGCGCCGGGAACGGTGCCTCCGGCCGACTAACCATGAAACGATGGATCAGCTCGGGTATTATCGATACGCGACGGTGGCGCGTGACCTCATCGTCTTCGTGTGCGAGGACGATCTGTGGTCGGTTCCCCGCGATGGCGGCGTCGCGCGGCGCTTGACTGCCAGCGAGGGCGAGGTTTCGACCCCGCGGCTGTCGCCCGACGGCGCGACGATTGCCTTCGTCGGCCGGGACGAAGGTCAGCCCGAAGTCTACACGATGAGCGCCGCAGGCGGTGACCCGCGCCGGCTCACGTTTTTGGGTTCCGACGCCTGCATCGTCTCCGGCTGGACCCCCGACGGCTCCGGCATCGTGTTTTGCGCCGACGCCAACGCCCCGTTCGTCCGCGAAACGCACGGGTACCGAGTGGCGGCCGCCGGCGGCGTCCCCGAAGCCCTGCGGCTCGGCCACGCCCGCAGCCTCTCGCTAAGCCGCGGTGGACGCTTCGCGATCGGCCGCAACAACGACGACCCGGCGCGCTGGAAACGCTATAAAGGAGGCACGGCGGGCGACCTGTGGGTCGAAGGCGAGGCCGGCCGCTTCGCGCGGCTGATTTCGCTCCCCGGGAACCTGGTCTGGCCGATGTGGCTTGGCGAGCGCGTCTTCTTCCTGTCCGATCACGAGGGCGTCGGCAACATCTATTCGGTGCGCGCCGACGGAAGCGAGCTGCGCCGCCACACGCACGAGACCGAATACTTCATCCGCTTCCCCTCGACCGACGGGGCGACGATCGCCTATACGACGGGGGCTCGCCTCGCGCTGCTCGACCCACGCACGGACGCCGTCACCTACGTCTCCGTCGAAGCGCCATCGTCGGCCGTGCAGACCAAACGTCGCTTCGTTGAAATCGACGAGGGACTCGAAAGCGTCGCCCCCAGTCCCGACGGCACGGCGCTGGCGCTCGTCTCGCGAGGCCATGTGTTTACGATGCCGCTTTGGGAAGAGGCCGTGGTCGGGCACGGTGCGGGCAGCCGCGTGCGCTATCGGTTGGCGCAGTGGTTGCGCGACGGCGAGCGGTTCGTTTGCGTCAGCGACGAGACGGGCGCCGAGCGGCTCGAGATTCGGCGCGGCGATGGTGAAACGCCGCCGGGCATCCTGGAAACGGGTGACGTCGGACGCATCGTCGAGCTGGCCGTTTCGCCCAGCGCCGACATCGCAGCGCTAGCGAATCACCGGCACGAACTGCTGCTGGTCGACCTCGACGACGGCGCCGTTCGCACGCTCGACCGCAGCCCCGCCTCGAACCTCTCCGATCTGGCCTTTTCGCCCGACGGCCGATGGCTGGCCTACGCCTGCGCGGTCAAACCTGATGATGCCGCGGGCGCCAACCGCGATACCTCGATCGTGCGCATTGCAAAAGTCAAGTCGGGTGCCGTGCACGATGTCACGCCGCTGCTGCGCGTCGACCGTGCCCCGGCTTGGGACCCCGACGGCAACTTTCTGTATTTCATCTCGACGCGTGACTTCAATCCGGTCTACGATGCGCTGCAATTCGATCTGAGTTTTCCGCAAGCGTCGCGCCCGTTTTTGGTCACGTTGCGCGCGGACGTTGCCGATCCGTTCGTGCCGAAACCCGCACCGCTGCACCGTCACAAGCACGACGACGAACGCGACGATGACCGCAAAGCCGACAAGCCGGTGCGCGTGGAGATCGACTTCGATGGAATCGGCGGCCGCATCATCGGCTTTCCGGTCGACGAGGGCAACTACGAAGCGATCGTCGCCACGCGTGGTCGCGCGCTCTTCACGCAATTCGCGCTACACGGCATCAAGCCGCAGGGCAATACGTGGGAAGACGACGACGAAACGGGGACGTTGCTTGCCTACGATTTCGAGCAGCAGCGCGTCGGGCCGTTCGCGCAGGACGTCGGCGACATCTACCTCGGCCGTGACGGTCGGACGCTCGTCTATACCTCGCATGAACGGCTGCGAGCCATCGACGCCCTGGCCGACCTCCCCGAGGACGGCCAAGACGAACCGAAACCACTGAACGATCCCGGCCGGCGCACGGGCTGGCTCGACCTCTCACGCGCCAGCGTTGAAGTGGAACCACGCGACGAATGGGCGCAGATGTATCACGAAGCCTGGCGCATGCAGCGCGAACAGTTCTGGGATGAGTCGATGTCCGGCGTCGATTGGAATCTCGTGCGCGAGCGTTATGCGAAATTGCTTCCTCTCGTGCGGACGCGCGCCGAGCTGTCGGACGTGATGTGGGAGATGTTCGGTGAACTCGGCACGTCGCACGCCTACGAGATCGGCGGCGATCACCGTAAGCCGCCGCAGTACCGGCGCGGCTTCCTCGGGGCCGATTTCACGTGGAACGGCAACGGTTACGAGATCGTCAAAATCTATCGCGGCGATTCGTGGAACCGCGAGACGGATTCGCCACTCGCTGCGCCGGGCGCGTGCGTGCGTGAAGGGGACGTGCTGATCGCGATCGGCGGCCGGGCGCTCTCCCGCGACGTGACACCCGACGAACTACTCGTCAATGCGGCCGGGCGTGACGTTTCGCTCGCGATCGGCACCGGCAAGCAACGCCGTCGCGTCGTCGTGCGCGCGCTGCGTGACGAACGGATGCTGCGTTATCGGGCTTGGGTCGACGACAATCGAGCCTACGTGCACGCGCAGACGGGCGGCCGCGTCGGTTACCTGCACATTCCCGACATGGGGCCCTGGGGGTTCTCCGAATTCCATCGCGGCTATCTGTCGGAATTCGGACGTGAAGCACTGATCGTCGACGTACGCTATAACCGCGGCGGCCACGTGTCTCCGCTGCTGCTCGAAAAGCTGACGCGCAAACGAATCGGCTACGACATCTCGCGTTACAATCCGCCCGAACCGTATCCCAAAGAATCGGTCGGCGGCCCGATGGTGGCGCTTACCAATCAGTTTGCCGGCTCCGACGGCGATATTTTCAGTCACGCCTTCAAGCTCTACAAGCTGGGGCCGCTGATCGGGAAGCGCACGTGGGGCGGCGTAATCGGCATCGAGCCGTACCACCGCTTGGTGGACGGCACGATCACGACGCAGCCTGAGTTTTCGTTCTGGTTCGTGGACGTCGGATGGAAAGTCGAGAATTACGGTACCGATCCAGACTACGACGTCGACGTCGCACCGCACGACAGCCGCAGCGGCGTCGATCCGCAGATGCAGAAGGCGCTCGAACTGATCGCCGATTTGCGGCGCTCGAGCAACGGGAAACCGACCTTCGATGCGCGCCCCACGCTGCCGATCCCGATGGAACTCGCGCCGCTGTCGTGAGGGAAGAGCCGGCGTCGCCGGGTACGCGCGGGGGCTGCCGGGCAACGCTCGGCAGCCTTCTGTTTGCAGTCATCGTCGCGCTGTGCGTGGTCTGCTACGGGCCAACTCCCGTGCGCGCCGACGTCCTTCCGAGCATCGACGAACTCTTTGCGCGCGAGCGTCTGGCAAGCGGAGCGGAACGGCGGCCGCCAACCGAACGCGAAACGTGGGACATTCGCAAGGAAGGCCTGGCGGGCACGCTCGTGACCGTACGCCGCGGCTCCGACAACGTTTCGTCGATGGCGCTCGGACCATTCCGTAGCGAGCGCGGCAGCGACCGCGGGCAACGCTGGCATCAAAACGACAACGGCGAAACGGTCCTCGATCGCCCCGACCCCTCGGGCAATGAACGCATCCTCGCGCGCAGCATCACACGCGTCCGCGAACCCGTCGACGCGTGGCTTGCGACCCAAGCGTATGCCGGCGGGCACGTTCTGCGAACGTATTTCAACCCGCGCACGTACTTGATCGTGCGCGTCGAAAAATCGTTCGCGGGCCAAACGTCGCACACGTCGTACGACGATTTTCGCACCGACGCCCGTGGCCGAACGCGCGCGTGGCACGAACTCGGCGGCGACGACCGCGTGCCGACCACCTTCGATTACCGGCTCGTTCACGATGAACTCGCGACGGCGCTTGCGCCGGGCACCTTTACGATTCCCCGCGACCGGGGCACGCTCGTCGAATTCCCGGCGGCCATCCAGACGGTCCGTTTGCCCGCGCGCATTGAAAACGGACGCATCTACGTACGGCTGACCATTGCCGGCCGCGGACTCGACTTTCTTTTAGATTCCGGAGCGGCGGCGATTTCGATTGACGCTGCGCTCGCGCGGCGCCTGGGACTGCAAGCGTATGGTCGCACGATGGAGACCGTCGCGGGCAGTTTCGCGACGAGCCGCGTCATCGTTCCGCAAGCCGGCATCGGGCCGCTGCTGATGCACGACGTGGTGATGCGCACGATTCCGATCTCGATGCGCGAGGGCACCGCAACACGCGTCGTCGGACTGTTGGGCTTTGATTTCCTCGACGCCGTCGCACTGCGCATCGACTATGCCGGCGGAACCGTCGATGCATCGCGTCCGGCAAGCAGCGCGGCACCGCCCGGCGCCGTGCCGCTCGAGCTGCGACTCGGTTCGCAGATACCGCTGACGCGCGCGACCGTGGGGAGTGCGAGCGGCAACGATTTCATCCTCGACACCGGTGCGGAATTTTCACTCGTCCTCTTCCAGCATTTCACGCGCGCGCACCCCGACGTCGCAACGCCGCTCGGACACAGTGTGCGCTCGGGCGCAGGCATCGGTGGTGTGATGGCCTACCGGACTCTCGTCGCGCAGCGGTTGACGCTCGGTCCCGTGATGTTCGAAGCCTTGCCGAGCGTCGAAGCACTCTCGCAAAACGCACTCGGCTTCGATGATGAGGACGGGTTGGTCGGTAGCGACGTGTTACGCCGCTTCACCATGTATCTCGACTATGCGTCGAACCGCGTTTGGCTCGCGTACCCCGAGCGCCGTTGACCTCGGTAGGGATTCCTGCTAGGATGGTCCAGCCGAAGCAGGGCGCGTCAGCACCCTCACCGGACGCCTGCGGGCACTCCGGTCGCACGACAAGGACCGTCGGTAGGTCTTGCGCGTGGGGATGCTTGGCATCGCCACTTTTTTTGTCCCCTCGCTCACTTTCAAAGGAACTCTGCCATAGCACGACCGCTGCGTATCAACGACCAAATCCGCATCCGTCAAGTCCGCGTCATCGACGACGAAGGCACCCAACTCGGCGTGATGCCGACGGAAAACGCCATGGGGCTGGCGCGCCAGAAGGGCTTGGACCTCATCGAGGTCTCGCCCACCGCAATGCCGCCGGTTTGCAAGATCAGTGATTACGGTCGCCTCAAATACGAGCAGTCCAAAAAAGACAAAGACACTCGCAAAAAGCAAAAGAATTGGGAGCTGAAGGAAGTCAAGCTTCGGCCCAAGATCGAGACGCACGATTACGAGACCAAGGCCCGCATGGCTGAACGGCTCTTGCTCGACGGCGGTAAGGTGAAGGTCACGATCATGTTCCGCGGCCGCGAGATCACCTACACGAGTTTCGGAAAACGCCTGCTCGATCGCATGGCCGCCGACATGACGCCGATTGCGACCGTCGAACGCGATGCGAAGCTCGAAGGCAAGAACATGTTCATGATTCTGGCGCCGCGCGCCGTTCCGACCGGACCACCGAAGTTCACGCACCCGCACGAGCACGCGCCCGCCGCCCCGAGCAGCGACGGAGCCAGAGCGAGCGCCCCACCCCAAGGAGTCTCATCCAGTGCCTAAGATCCGAACGCACCGCGGAACCGCAAAACGGGTGAAGGTGAGTGCCAACGGAAAAGTTTCGCACCGCCACCAATTCAGCGGCTGCGGTCACATCCTGAGCAAGAAGACGCGTAAGCGCAAGCGGAACTTCCGTAAGGATCAGCCCGTCTTCGCGGGCGACCTCAAGCGTTTCGCGCCGCAGATTCCCTACTTGCTTTAGGAGCTACCATGGCACGTATCAAACGCGGCGCTGCGACGGCTGGGCATCGTCGCAAAGTGATGAAGCTGGTAAAGGGCTTCCGCGCAGCGCGCCGGCGCAACTACCGCGTCGCCAACGAAGCGCTGCTGCACTCACTGCACTATGCCTTTCGGGATCGGCGCGTACGCAAGCGTGACTTTCGGTCGCTGTGGATCAGCCGCATCAACGCGGCGGCCCGCCGCGAAGGGCTCTCATATTCGCGTCTGATCGACGGTCTCAAGAAAAGCGGGGTAACGCTCAACCGCAAGGCGCTAGCCGAACTCGCCGTCTCCGATCAAGCGGCCTTCGACTCACTGCTGGCCGTCGCCAAGGCGCAGTTGGAAACCCGCACCCCCGTCGCATAAGGACGTCCTCAACCGCAACTTCTCTCGTACCGATACGTTCCAAAGGACTACATGGCGACTGTAGCGAGCAATCCGAAGCCTCAACGACCGGCGCGCGATTATCCGATCGCGATCGGCCTCGCGGTGATTCATCTTGGGGCGCTCGGCATATTCGTGCCCGCGCTCTTTTCGTGGTCGGCGGTGGTCGTCGCCGTCGCGCTCTACATCGTGACCGGAATGGGTATCACGCTAGCCTATCATCGGCTGTTGACGCATCGCAGCCTCGTGGTCGCAAAACCCGTCGAGTACGCGCTCACCTTGATCGGCATCCTCGCGCTTCAGGGAGGGCCGATCGAGTGGGTGGCGCAGCACCGCGCGCACCATGCGAACACCGACCGCGACGGCGACCCGCACGATTCACATCGCGGCATGCCGTGGGCACACTTCGAATGGCTCTTCCGCACCAATAAGGATCGCGTCACGCCGCAAGAGCGTGCGCGCTGGGCGCCCGATCTCATCAAGGATCCGTTTTACCGGCTCGCCGACAAATACAATCTGCTGATCACGATTGCGCTCGGGCTCGTCTTACTCGCGTTGGGGGGATGGTCGTGGGTGGTTTGGGGCGTGTTCGCGCGCTTGGTCTTCACGTATCACTGCACGTGGCTCGTCAACAGCGCGTCGCATGCCGTCGGCTATCAATCGTTCCGCACGGGCGACCGTTCGACGAACAACTGGTGGGTGGCGATTTTAACCTTCGGTGAAGGCTGGCACAACAACCATCACGCCTTCCCGTTTTCTGCCCGACACGGCATGCGCTGGTTCGAGTTCGATCCCACGTACTGGACGATCAAACTGATGTCTTGGCTACAGGTGGCGCGCAACGTGAAGTTGCCGACGCGCGAGATGATGGAACGGCTCGCCGTCCCCAAACCCCTTACGTCGTAAACGTCTTGACGAACTAGGACAGCCTCGCACGGGCCCACGCGAGAGCTATTTGGGTCTTCGCGTCGCGCATTTCGTCGCGCTGGACTAGAGCCCACGCCTCGTCGACCGGCCATACGCGCAATTCGAATTGTTCGTCCGCTTCGGGCTGCGCTTGCCCTTCGGTCAAGCCTTCGGCAACGAAGTACCTGATGCGCTCCTCACCGTAACCCGGAACGGTGTAGATGCTCCATAACGGGCGCAGCGACTCGGCGCGATAACCGGTTTCTTCGAGGAGTTCGCGCTTGGCCGTTTCGAGAGCCGGCTCCCCATGCTCGATCATCCCCGCGGGTACTTCCCAGAGGTCTTGCTCGATTGCATGACGGTGCTGTTTGACGAGGATGATCTCGCGCGGCGTCGGCTGTGCGATGACGCACACTCCGCCCGCATGTTCGACCACCTCGACCTTGCGCGTTCCGTTGCCGTTGACCTGATCGATTTCGTCCACGCGCAGGTTGAGCACGCGTCCGGTGTAGATTCGTTCCGAGCCATGCACTCGCACTGACCGCCTCCGCTTCGCTACGGCCGGAAGGTACGGTTGAAAGCTCGTTTCGCCTTCGCTTACGCGACGCGGCCCAGCAACTCGATCACGAGTCCGATTTCCAGGGCGGCAACCGCGGCGCCGAGGGACCAGCGGGCGGGACCGGCGATGAAGGCGATCGCCGCGACGATGGCGGCAAGGAAGGCGGCATCACGCGCCGCGTGCAGCCGTGCCAACGGAAGCTCAGCGCGGTAGGTGCGCCGGAAGGCATACAGGATCACGCTGGCGACCACCGCGAGCGCAGAAATGGCAACGTCCCGAAACTGGGCGATCTGCTGCAGGAGCGCGCTTCCACCGACGAGGACGGCCACCGCCATGACGGCGACCCAAACGGTCTCGGCACGCGCACCCACCGCAACGCCTCCGCCGCCGGCTCGAGGTTCCCCTGGCAGGCGCCGGTAGTCGCGTGCCGACGCGCCTTGGGTCTCACTCTCCGCGGCTGGCCGCGGCCGGCGCGCTGCGCACTAAAGGCGGCCGGCTCGAGCAGGGATGCTTCACGGCCGAAGGGCTCACGCTGCTCCGTGAGGCGCTGGAAGCAGGCTGCCGGCCGGAAGGCGTCTACGTCACGGAAGCCGGCCTGGCCGTACTCGGACCGCTGGCCGCGAGCCTCGCCGGCCGGCTCTTCGTGGTCGCGCCGCGCGACATGCAGCGATTGTCGGACGTGGAAAGTCCGCCGGGAGTCCTCGCGGTCTATCGGGCCGCGCTTGCGAGCCCGGAAGACGTGCTCGGCGCGGGCGCACCGGCCCTGGTACTCGGTGGTGTGGCGGATCCCGGCAACGCCGGCACCCTCCTGCGCTCGGCCGATATCTTCGGCTTTTCCGCCGCGATCTTCGATGACGGCGCGGTGGAACCGTACAATCCAAAGGTCGTGCGAGCGACCATGGGGGCGATTTTTCGTCTCCGCTTGGCCGTGGGTGACGCGGGCGCTCTGGGGGGGCAGGGGCGCCGCCGTGGCTATGCGCTTGTCGTCGCCGACCCGTCCGGCTCGCCGTTACCGGAGTTCATTTTTCCCAGCAAGTCGCTGATCGTGGTCGGGCACGAACGCCACGGCGCCGGAGCGTGGCTCGAACACGCCGACCACGTCGTCGCAATTCCGCAGCACGGTGTCGGTCAAAGTCTGAATGCAGCGGTCGCCGGCAGCATCATCATGTATGCATTTTCACAACAATTCGGCAGCCGAAATGTCACTCCGTGAACGAGGGAAAACGGCGCTTTGTCAAGACTTGGCGACCCCTTCGCCCTATGTTATACTCGCTTCATTCTCATGCGGCTGGGCGCCGTGACAATCAATGACGAGGGAAGGGTACACGCCGACTGATGCGCACTAGCGACCGCTTCTGGAAACTGTTCACGAGCACGGGATCCGTCTACGCGTATTTGATGTATCGACAAAACAATCAAGCCCCCGCGAGCAGCTGAGTAGCCTCGGTCGTCCCAGAAAAGAAGTCAAGAGCGCCCGGCCGAATCGGTCGGGCGCTCTATGTTGAAAGACCAACTCAAGGCGCTCGAGCGCGAACTGCGAACGGCGCTCGACGCCGCTACCGACGATGTCGCGCTCGAAAACATTCGCGTGCGGTTCCTCGGCCGTTCGGGCGAGATCACGAACGTGCGCAAATTGATCGGCACCTTACCGCCCGGGGAACGACCGGAAGCCGGCAAGGTCATCAATACGGCCGCCACTCAACTCGAAGCGCAGATCGAAGCGGCGCAGCATGATTTAGCACTCAAACAATTGGAAAATCAGCTGGCGCAGCGGATCGACGTGACTTTCCCGGCAATACCGGCGCCCACCGGTTCGCTGCATCCCATCCGACGCGCGCTTGAAGATGCGTGCGGCTATTTGCAACGTCTGGGCTTTGCCGTGGTCGTCGGCAACGAGGTCGAGACCGAACGCTACAACTTCGACGCGCTCAACATCCCGGCCGACCATCCCGCGCGCGAAGGCCTCGACTCGTTCTACCTGCGCCCCGGCGTGCTGCTGCGCACGCACACGTCGCCGATGCAAGTCCGCACGATGGAAGCGGTGCCGCCGCCGCTGGCCGTCGTCGTGCCCGGTAAGGCGTACCGGCGCGATGCGACCGACGCGCGCCATTCGCCGATGTTCCACCAGATCGAAGGTCTGCTCGTTGCACCCGGCATCCATCTGGGACATCTCAAGGGCACCTTGACGGGCCTCTTGCGCGAGCTGTTCGGTGCTTCGCAGGCCGTCCGTTTCCGGCCGTCCTTCTTTCCGTTCACCGAACCGAGTGCCGAAGTCGACACGACCTGCCCCGGCTGCGCCGGCAGCGGATGTAAGACGTGTGGCGGCTCGGGTTGGATCGAAGTTGGGGGCGCCGGCATGGTCCATCCCGACGTCCTGCGCAATGCCGGTTACGATCCCGCGGCCGTGCAAGGCTGGGCGTTCGGCATCGGCATCGAGCGCATTGCCATGGTCCGCCACGACATCGACGACATTCGCGTCCTCTTCGAAAACGACGCGCGCGTGCTCGCGCAGTTGCGATAGGTCACGTAGGCACATGAGGCTACCGCTCGCGTGGCTGCGCGATTACGTGACGTGCGATCTCGACGCCGATTCGATCGCCGAACGTTTTGCGTCGCTTGGTTTTCCGGTCGCCGCGATCGAGCAGCGGCCGCTGCTGTCCGGCATCGTCGTCGGGCGGCTGACGGACGTCTCCAAACATCCGGCGGCGGACCGCTTGCAGGTCTGCACGGTCGACGTCGGTAGGGAGGACGCGCTCACGATCGCGACCGCCGCGACCAACGTGAAGACGGGCGATGTGGTTCCGGTCGCAACGATCGGCGCGCAGCTCGTCGGCCTGCAGATTGCACCGCGCACGATGCGCGGCATCGCATCGCAAGGCATGCTTGTTTCGGCCGGTGAGATCGGCCTTGAACCAACGTGGTTCGAAGACGGCATCCTGCAGCTCGAGCGTGATCTGGTCGTCGGAGCGGATTTCGTCGCGACCTTCGGCTTGTGCGACCCGGTCCTCGACCTCGAGGTGACGGCCAATCGCGTCGACGCGATGTCGGTACTCGGCCTCGGGCGCGAACTCGCGGCAGCACTCGGGACGAAAGTGCATGAGCCGTCCCTCACGATCGAACGCAGCGTGCCGCCGCCCACGTCGACGGCCTGCGTCCGCATTGAAAGCCCCGACTGCAAGCGCTTCGTCGCCCAACGCATTTCAAACGTGCACGTCGGAACGGCGCCCTTCTGGATGCGCGTACGCCTGGCGCTCGCAGGACAGCGCCCGATCGATAGCGTCGTCGATGTCTCGAACTTCGTGATGCTCGAGGGTGCCCAACCGTTGCACTTCTACGATGCCGACCGCATCGCCGACGGAACGCTGGTCGTGCGCGATGCGCGCCCGGGCGAACGGCTGCGCACGATCGACGGCGAGGAACGCGCGCTCGATGAACGTTTTCTCGTGATCGCCGACAGCCGCGAGCCGCAATGCATTGCCGGATTGCGCGGCGCGGCCTCAAGTGAAGTGTCGGCTGCTACGCGTGCGCTTCTCATCGAAGCCGCAACGTTCTCGGGACCGCGGGTGCGGCGAATGAGCGTAGCGCTCGGTCTGCGCACCGAAGCGTCGAGCCGCCACGAAAAGGGCTTGCCGCTCGCGCTCAGCACCTGGGGCGCAGCCCGCGCAGCACATCTGCTCGAACGCGGCGGCGCAAGCGTGCATGCACCAGCCGTCTTCGGCAGCGAGGCTCGCTGCGCAGCGCCGATCGCGTTTCCGGCGCATCGCGTACCAGCACTCTTGGGTAGCGACGTCGGCGCATCTGAAGCGACCCGTGCACTCGAAGCGCTCGGTTTCTCCGTCCGCACGGCCGACGACCGGATCGAAGCGACGCCGCCGCCATGGCGCGGCGACGTGCACATCGTCGAGGACGTCGTGGAAGAGGTCGCGCGCGTCGTCGGCTACGATCGCATTCCGGCCGTACTCCCGCCGCTCTTCCCGGCCCAGGTCCCGAGCGACGCGTATCGCACCGAGGAGCGGATCGCGCACGCCGTCGCGGCGCTCGGTTACGCCGAAATCGTTACGACGGCGTTGCAATCCGCCACCGTGGCCGAACGTTATCGCGGCGCAGGCCTAACGCTTCCGGATGTGGTCGTGGAGATTCGCAACCCGCTATCGGACGAGCAACGGTACTTGCGCTTTTCGCTCGTGCCCGGCTTGCTCGCGCATGCGGCCGCGTACGGGAACGACGATCCGTTGCGGACGTTCGAAATCGGTCACGTCTTCGCGGGCGACGTCCCGGTGGAAACGGTCATGGTTACGTGGCTTGCGGCTCTGCCGCGCAGCACTGAGCCCGCATGGCGCGACGATGGCTTCTCACTCTTCAAAGGTGAGGCGTGCGCGCTGCTGCGCACGTTGACGGGTCTCGATCCAGGCGCCGTCGCCGGTTTGCTGCCGGGGTGGCATCCGGGAAAAACGGCGGCGTTACGGATCGACGGCACGGAGATTGCAACGATCGGCGCCGTCGATCCGCGGCTACTCGCTGCCTACGAGATCGACCGGCGCGTCTATGTCGGCGCACTGAAACTGGCCGATCTGCCCGCATATCGCCTGCCGCGCTACGTCGCTCCGTCGAAGTATCCAGCGGTCGAACGCGATCTCGCCGTCGTCGTCGCGCTCGACGTGCCCGCCATGGATATCGAACAGGCGGTGCGGCTGGGCGCGAACGGCGCGATTGCGAGCGTACGGGTTTTCGATGAATACCGCGGTCCGCAGGTCGGCGAGGGCAAGAAAAGTCTCACGGTCCGCTTCGTGCTGCAACGCTACGACGGCACGCTCACCGATGCCGAGGCCGACGCGTACGTGGCCGCGATCCTGGACTCACTGCGTGAGCGCTGCGACGCGAAACTTCGTGAGTAAAGCTCTTTCCGTCTCGTGACGTGGCCCGACGTCATCATCGCGTTCGTCGTCGTATTCGGAGCGTTGCGCGGCCTCAAGCGCGGCCTCGTTCGCGAATTGACGGGTGCGCTCGCACTCGTGTTCGCAATCATGGCGGCCTTTCGGTATCCCAGCCTCTGGGACGGTTTCATGCGCGACCGCTTCCACCTCGGTGCAGCGCCGGCACACGTCGTCGGCATGCTTGCATACGCACTGGCCGCCTATGCCGTCGTTCTCGCGCTTGGGACGGCGCTGAGCTTGGTTGCGAAGCTGCCGCTGATCGGCGCCGGCAACGCTTTCTTCGGCGCGCTCGTCGGTGCTGCGAAGGCAGCGGTCGTGGTATGGGCCGTTCTGTACGTCGTGCTCTTTCTTCCGCTCGCGCCTTCGGTTCACGAGGATCTGCGCCGCTCGCACCTC
>JAABUQ010003119.1_pt1 | contig 31112 bp, 28 predicted proteins | sample 5560001 | NCBI WGS metagenome assembly JAABUQ01 (sample SAMN10711888, study PRJNA513371) | rock metagenome | isolation source: Antarctica rocks | place: Antarctica: Victoria Land, Finger Mt nord | collected 2015-12-18 | reverse complement strand
ATCAGCGACAATCAGACCCAACGGCTTTCAGCGGTGGTCACCGGCTGAAACCCAACCCGCGTCGAGAGTCGCTCGTACACCACTCCGCGGGACACGATCCGCGAGCCAATAGGCTGCGCGTCGATTTTTGGTTGGTTTGAGCTTGTCCCGGTATCCCGGCACTTTGATGTGTCCGGAAAAGCGGGACAAACCGCACCTTGTGAAATCGATATCATTTTTGATAAAGCAAACAATGTTCTGATTCTTAATGAAGACCAACGATAGGGTAAAAATGTAAACGCAATAAAGGAGTGTATGGTTAGAATGCGTACCTTTGCTCAACTAACTGAAACGCTACGAAGACACTTTATAAATGCGTTCGCGTTCCGAGTTTTTAGCAATGCTAGGTGGCACGGCGGTGCTTGCAGGATGTGGTTCGGTAACTTCCGTTCTTTCTTCTCAACCGAAGCTGAATCGTTTTGCTGCAGGCGAACGAATTTCTTTGGCGATACCATCTAGCGGCAGCGGCCAGGGTATTGCCTTATTCGGTTCGGATGGAACTGGCTTGTTTAAGTCAATTTTGCGCGATTCGAAGCATTTTTACTACAACGCAGCAGACCATAAGAAAACTCTCTGCTGCTCAGAGAATGATGTTGCCCGCTAATAAGCAAACAACGATCTCTGAACGTCGCACACTTATAGACCCTGTGACGCCTGAGTGTAGTGGCGACTTTAATAGTTGCGACCCTAATTCGGGGTTACAAACTATCGGCGAAATAGTAGTGTGTTGTGCGGTAAATCCCAACTCTTTTCAAAGTCAATTTGGTTTCAGTGGGGGCGGCGGCGGCTACGATTACGCAGTTGAAGGTGACCCTGATAACTTTCCTTATGGCAATGTGATAACTCGCCCGTATGGTTGTCGTAAAGACTTGAATGTAGCTGCGGGTGCGCTCGGTGCAGCGCTTATCCAGCCACTCATTCAAGCCGGATTTGGCAACTTAGCGGCTGACGTCGAAGCGGCGGTCGCAGCAGGGACGGTTTTCGAAGGCCTTACACTTGGCGCAATTGCTGCGGCGATTGGACCCGTGGGTTGGCTGTTCATCGGAATTGCAGCATTTACTACTCTCTTCGTGTTATTAGACGCCCGCAGGGAATGTGGACTTGGATGATTTATCACTCACATAATTGGCTTCTCGCAGGCCCCGGTGCCGTTTTCTTTCTCCTTGTAGTATTGCTTGGTGTTGTAAATGGCGTCGTGAAGCGTATCGATATTTGGCGCAATGCGTTGCGAATCATTGCGCTAGGAATGATCGTTCAGCATCTTTACTTCGTCTGGTTCAAAGGCGAATTTCATGAGATGTTCTTCATTGCAATCTGGTGGATTCTAGTGGCCAGTATCAAACCTAGGGAACGATTTTTTTTTCAAGGCTCTCCGAGAGCTAATAATCATCATATCTAAACACCGTAAACGGCCGAACCATGAGTTGTTGTATGCATCTCATGGTCGGTGCCGTTGGGTGGGTTCCGTATGGAGTTTAGTTTACACCAACGGACTCCATCATGCCAAGCATCTTACTCGGGCCTGCCCGCCGAATTCCGGCCTCAAGCCCTTGACTTCGTACGATCAGGTCGCAACGTAGCCGAATGTCGCGACAGACAGTAATGAGCTGGATGGAGCAAGACGAAGCGGATTTTTGCGTCGGCACGACCACATCCTCAACTTGAATGTACGGAAAGAAATCTTGCTAATGCGCAGCTCACCTCACGTTGTACCGTTCTTTTCTATCGCCGGCGATGCGCCGTTGCACCGTCGGCTTTCGCATTCTATCTTTTAGGTTTCCGCTTCGGGCTCCGGTGCTCGCAGGACGCGGAACTTCTCCGCGCCCGTGCGTTCGAGAAACCCCGATGCGGCGAGCGCATCGAGAACTTCGGCGGTCAGACCGCGCTCGTTCTTATTGGGCATGCCCGCCCAGCGCATCGCGACGTATCCAAGATCGAGATCGTTGCCTGGCACGAGCAGGTCGCGCACGAAGGTCGTTTTGAGGTTAAGCTTCTTCATGCGCGCGGCGTGCGTTTCGATGGTGCTTGCGAACGTCGCGGAAGTCGCCGGGATCGCGGGTGTGGTCGCAAACGGATCGGGCGACTTGGCGCCGGCGAGAACGGAATCGACCGCTGCATTCGCGGCATCGCGTGCCGTCGGCGCCTCGACCGGCAAGCTCGCGACGGGTGCGGGTGCGGGTGCGTGATCGGTAGCGGATTGCGGGTCAGCGTGCTCCGATTCCGCCGCATCATCGCGCGCTGCTTCGTAGAAATTTTGGGGCGCGGACGTTTCGAGCCGACGCGTATCGATGAGCGCCGAATCCGGTTCCGACTGCTCCGAATCGGGTTGTTGTAATTCGGACTGGTCTGACTTCGGTTGATCCGCCTGGGGCTGTCTGGTTTCCGGCTGTTCGGCTTCCGACTCAGGTTCAGGCTCAGGCTCAGGCTTTGGCTCGAGCTTTGCCGCGGGCTCGGGCTCGGGCTGTAATTCCGACTCGGCGGTTTCCGGCGTAGCAACGGGCTCCGCTGCCGAGAACACCTGCGTCGTAACGGCGCTCGTTTCCGGAAGTGGCGGCAGCATCGGATCGCCGCCGACGAGGCCGGGATTGCGTGCGAGGATCGCATCGGTAATGCGCGGCAGCGCTTCGCCGAGCGCGACGAAGAACGTCTGCCACGGCACCGCGTTGACGACGGTTGCGCGCGACGTGAACGCGGCGAAAACGCTGCGTGCCACGTCGTGCGGCGATGCGGCGATCGACGCAGGCGGTCCCACGAAGCCGACGCGCGTCATGAATTCGGTTGCGACGGCGCCCGGGTCCACGTATGTGACCGCCACGCCGTCGCCCGCGAGCTCGTTGCGTGCGACGCGCGCCATGCTGCGCACCGCGGCCTTCGCGGGTGGATAGGCGCCGAGCGTTCCGACCGGAATGCGCGCGACGCCACTTCCAAAGAACACGACTAAACCTTTGGACGCACGCAGGCTCGGCATCGCCTCGCGCGCGAGCGCGAGCGGTACGATGACGTGGGTTTCCATTTGATCGTAGAGCGCCTCGTCGTGCTGCTCGGTGATGCGCCCGACGGCCGTGCCGCCCGCGCAATTGACGAGGACGTCGAGACGGCCGAAACGTTCGAGCGTCGCGCGCACGATCTGCCGCGCGGCACCGGGCTCGCGCAAATCGAGCGCGAGCGTCTCGACCCGTCCCATTGCAGTCTGCAGCGAGGCCGTGAGTGCGTCGAGTCGATCGGTGCGCCGTCCGACGGCGAACACGTCCCAACCCGCGCGAACGGCGCGCTCGGCGAGGGCGCGGCCGATCCCCGAGGACGCTCCGGTAATTATGGCGACGCGTCGGTTGTTCACGGATGAGCGAGTTGCCGCGGGCGCGCGCGGGGTCCTGGCGTCCGAGCGCACGAAGCCGTTCGCGCATGGAGCAACCGCGCGTGGGCATCATCATGGGGAGCGTCTCGGATTTGGAGACGATGCGTGCCGCATCGACGACGCTCGCGGAACTCGGCATCGCGCACGAAATGCGCGTCGTCTCGGCCCACCGGACACCGGACCTGCTTTTCGACTATAGTTCCACCGCAGCGGCGCGTGGACTGCAGGTCATCATCGCCGGCGCCGGCGGCGCGGCGCACTTGCCGGGCATGGCGGCCGCGAAAACGCAGCTTCCCGTCATTGGTGTTCCCATCCGCAGTTCCACGCTCGACGGACTCGACTCGTTGCTCTCGATCGCACAGATGCCGGCGGGCGTGCCCGTTGCGACGATGGCGATCGGCAATGCGACCAACGCCGCGCTCTTCGCCGCGCGCATCCTCGCGATCGCCGATCCAGAGGTTCTCGCGCGCTTGACGAAGCGCACCGCTTCCGCCGCCGCCGCCGCCGAAGCGACGCGAATCTAAAGCGATGCGCGCGATCGATACCATCGGTATCCTCGGTGGAGGACAACTCGGACGCATGCTCACGCTCGAAGCGAAGCGCATGGGCTACCGCATCGTCACGCTCGAACCGTTACCTAATTCGCCGTGCGGCCAGGTCGCGGACGAGCAGATCGTCGCGGCCTACGACGATCTGCGTGCGATCGGCGAACTCGGCGCGCGCAGCGACGTCGTCACGTACGAATTCGAGAACATCCCACTCGCGTCGGTTCGCGCGCTCGAAGACGATGGCCGCATGGTGCGCCCGAGCGGCGACGCGCTGCGAATCACGCAGGATCGTCTGCTCGAAAAAACGTTTGTTCGCGATGCGGGCTGCACCGTCGCGCCGTTTGCGGGCGTCGATGACGCGCGCGATCTCGTACGCGCGATCGAGTCGATCGGCTTCCCAGCCGTCATCAAGACGGCGCGCGGTGGCTACGACGGCAAGGGACAGTGGGTCGTACGCGACGCAACGGCGGCCGCGGAAGCACTCGCCCAAGCTGCGGGCGCACCGCTCATCTACGAAGCGTTCGTGCCGTTCGATCTCGAGGTGTCGGTCATTTGCGCGCGCGGATCCGATGGCACGATCGTCAGCTTTCCGGTCACGGAAAATCAACACGATCACGGCGTACTCGCGACGACGATCGTGCCCGCGCGCGTGTCGAGCGACGTCGCCGAGCGCGTCGTCGCGCAAGCGAAGACGGTCGGCGAGAAACTCGGTATCATCGGCGCCTATTGCATCGAGTTCTTCGTGTTGCGCGACGAGGTGTACGTCAACGAGATCGCGCCGCGCGTCCACAACAGCGGCCACTACTCGCTCGACGCGACGCAGATCTCGCAATACGAAGCGCACGTGCGCGCGATCTGCGGTCTTCCGCTCGTCGAACCCAAGCTCTTCGCGCCGGCCGTGATGGTCAACATCCTGGGGGATGGCAGGGGCGATCGCCTCTCGGGCGTCGCGACGCTGCTGTGCGATCCCGACGTCAAACTGCACGTCTATGGCAAACGCCACGCGGCGCTGCGTCGCAAGATGGCACACTTCACGGTGCTAGGCACCAGCGTCGATGACGCGCTTGCGCGCGGCAAAGTTGGTCGCCATGTCCTGACGTGGAAGCCGTCGGAGTCACAGGAAAAATCTTTGCGCTGATAGATCAGCGTTGCTTTCGCGTCACCCGTTCTTGGATCACAGGCATCGTTCTTCGCATAAAAGCGTCGAAGAGCGGGACGATAAAAGCCGTTTCGCCATCGAGACCCGCTTTTATTGTAAAGCTCTTAAAGATGCGAAGAGCCCGCTTCGCTTTTTCGTTCACGCTTGCGGGTCGATCGAGCGCGAAGAGAAGCGATCGAAGCCCGACCGCCAGATCCTCGATGAATATTCCGCGTTCATCGGCCTCGATATAGGCCGTTTTAAAACCTTGCTGATCGGCTTCTGCCACGATTCGATTCAGCAGAATCGGTTTTACCGACGCCTCGAAGGCCAGTCGGCATCATGCTCTTCGCCGACCTACCGGAAAGGACGCGCGAAAGGGTGATCGCAACTTGGTCGAGCAGGTCACCTCTGCCAACGAGTGCAGGGGGCGGGGCTCCAGCGTTCGGTACGTACGGATTAGTCCTAGGGTCTATTACTACTTAATTAACTGCATTTTATGCAAGTATACAAGAGATTTCCTAAAAAGCTTATAGTTGTAAGCCGAAGTCGACTTACTTCATTCGTATTCCGGGCCCCGCGATGAGCGTGCGCGGCTTTTTGGAAAAATCGGTGAACGCCATCGGACGATCCCAGTAGTCGTGATTGCGGGCGGCGATGCGTTCCGCACTTGGCGGCGGCGGCGTTCGCTGCGCGAGCGCGCGCACGTAGGCATCCGCGTAGGCATCGACCATGTGGGCGGTCGTGAATGTCGAGTCTACGCGCGCGCGGCACGCGCGACGATCGAGCGTTGCGAGATCGCGGACGCGCGCGACCGCGGCCTCGACGTCGTCGCAGAGAAAGCCCGTCTCGCCGTCGATGACGATTTCGGGAATCGAACCCATCCGAGCGCCGAGAACGGGCGTCCCGCACGCCATCGCTTCGATCATCGTGAGCCCGAAACGCTCGGGTCGCGTCGTCATGTGGACGAGCGCGAGCGCACCGCCGAGGAGCGCGTCGCGCGCTTCGCGCTCGACGGAACCGACGAAGCGAACGCGTACTCCGTCGATGTGCGGTAAGATCTCCGAACGGAAGTACGCCTCGTCTTGCGGAATCGCCGCGATGACGAGCGGCACGCCCGCGCGCTTGGCGATGTCGATCGCGAGATGCGTCCCCTTTTCGCGATGGAAGCGCCCGAGAAAGAGCAGATAGTCACCGGGTTTCTCGACGAAGGTAAATTCATTCGGATCGATGCCGTTGTAGGTCGTCGCGAGATAGTCGAGGCCGGGGTCGCGATCGCTGTCGCTGATCGAACAGTAGAAACTGCGGTGCGCCGCGGCGTAATACGCGGCGAGAATTGGTGGCGAAGAAAAGCCGTGAATCGTCGTGACCATTGGCGGCGCGTCGGTCGCGAGGGCGTACGTGAGCGGCTTCCAATCGAAATTGTTATGGATGAGATCGAACTCGCGCGCGCGCGCGAAGCAATGCGCCGTATGGAGCGCGCCGTATACGTCGCCGTTGAGGGCGGGATCCTCGTTGATTCCGACGGGAACGACCGACGCGATCCGCACGGGCGTGGTCGAATTTCCCGTCGCAAAGAGCGTGACGTCCGCGCCGCGCGCGGCCATACCGGCTGCGATGTTGTGCGCGATCTGCTCCCACGGGCCGTAGCCACGCGGCGGGGTCGGCCATGAGATCGGCGCGAGCAACGCGAGTCGGAGCCCGCGCATAGAAACGCTCGAGTCGTTCATGCCGACTCTATGCCCAGGCCCATCGCGAAGCTTACGTGACGAGTGCGCCCGCTTTGACGACGGCGCGCGGCGCGCGATATGGCCGTCCGTCGCTTTCGATCTGGCCATCGAGCGCGACGAGATCCGCGACCGCGCCGATGCCGAGCGTTCCGCGATCGACGCCGAGCAATTCCGCGCTCGCGAGCGACGCGGTCCGCAGGGCCTCGCGCGCGGACATTCCGAGCATCGATTGCATGAGTTCGACTTCGTACGCGTAGGCGTCGTGACCGTTGAACGGCGTCCCCGCATCGGAGCCGCCCGCGAACTTCACGCCCGCGGCGAGCGCGCGACGCAAATTCGTCTCGGCGTGTCGTGCGATCTCACGCGCCTTGCGTAGCACGAAATCCGGCATGCCCGCATCTTCACCGCCCTCGACGATGCAGCGAATCGCGGCGAGCGTCGGCACGAGCGTCGCGCCGCGTTCTTTGAAGAGGGCGATGCCGGCGTCATCGACGAGATGTCCGTGTTCGATCGAGTCGATACCGGCGCGTAGCGCGTTGACGATCCCGCCCGCGCCGATCGCGTGCGCGGCGCAACGCATGCCGTGTTTGTGTGCTTCCGCAATTCCGCTGCGCAATTCGTCTTCGTCGAGTTGTTCGATACCGGGAACCGCGCCTTTGGTCAGCACGCCGCCCGTCGCGATGAATTTGATGCAATCCGCGCCCTCGCGCCGCTGTTCGCGCACCGCGATCCGCACGTCCAGCTCGCCGTCGGCCTGACGACCGATGAACCATCCGTGTCCGCCCGTCATGCAGATCGCGCGGCCGGCGGCGATTACCGTGGGGCCCGGAATTTTGCCCGCGGCCACGGCGTCGCGCACGTCGATCGCGAGGTTCTCGGTACTGCCGAGATCGCGCACGGTCGTCACGCCGCTGCGCAGGGTCTTGCGCGCGTTTTCCGCACACGCGAGCGCGCGTTGCGTCGGCGTGGTGAGCACGAAGACGCTCGTCGTCTGCGGCTCGCCGCTCATCTCCAGATGCACGTGCGCGTTGATGAGTCCCGGCACGACGCATGCGGCCTCGATCGTCGGGACCTCTGGCGAAATCGGCGTATCGGACGGTCCGACGTGCGCGATGCGATCGCCCGCGACCAGCAGCACGCCGTTCTGCTTGGGCTCGCCGAGGTGATCGTGCAGCGTGCCGAAGCGGATCGCGAGCGTCGCGACCGCGGAATCTTCCATGGGCATCAGCGTTCTCCGATGATGACGTCGGTGCGATAGACGAGCGTAACGTGGCCACTGCGATCGGCGTAGCGATCGTAGAGCTCGTCGAGTGCTGCGACGATATCGTGTAAGCGCGACCCCGTGCGCGACATGTACGTCGTGCTGAAGATCCGTCCGCGCAATCCGTCCCGGTCCAAGCGCTGGTCGTTGCCAAATTGCAAGCGTCGCACGCGCGGAAAGCCGCCTTCGCCGAGGAGCGTCGCGAGCGCATCGTCGTAAAAATCGCCGCCGGCGAGTTTGCCGTCTTCGGCGTAACGTCGCTCGATCTCGCGTACCTTCGCGGTGAAGGGGTCGCCCCGCGTATCCCGTTCGTTCCACACGAGCGCCAGGCGACCGCCGGGCCGCATGAGCCGCGCGAATTCCGCGATCGCCGCGGCATTGGTAAACCAGTGAAACGCTTGAAACACGGCGACGACGTCGGCGCTCGCATCGGGCAGCCGCGTGCGATCGGCACTCCCCTCGCGCGCATCGAGGCCGTGGGCAAGCGCGACCGCACGCATTTCCGCGTTCGGTTCGATCGCGATCGTTCGAGCCCCGGCGTCAACGAGCGCGCGTGTCGAGATACCGGTCCCCGCGCCGACATCGACGACGTCGGCGGGGACGGGCAGATCCGCGAGGACCGCGGCGATCGCGGCGCTAGGATAGCGGGGCCGATAGCGATCGTACGCTTCGGCGAGTCCCGTGAAGCGTTCGGCCGTCTCGATCGCGTCGCTCATCGGATGCCCACCGCGTCGGCCGAGACGTGTTCCGACGTTCGTCCGAGCACGACGTCGATCACGTCGAAACAGCGGTCGATCTCGCTCGTCGTATTGTACTGCGCGAAACTCAAGCGAACGGCGCGGCCGCGCGCGTCCGCCGCGATCGATTGCATGAGTCGTGGCGCGTAATAATCGCCGCTGCGTCCCTCGATGTTGGCGATATCGAAGCGTTCGGCGAGTTCGTCCGTATCGACGCCCGGCACGTTGAACGCGAAGACCGGAAGTCGTGCCGCCGTCGGCGGCTTGCCGTAGAGCCGGATATACGGCATACGTTCGGCAAAGCGATCGCGCGCGTAGCGCGAGAGTTCGAGTTCGTGTTTGGCCACGATCTCCAGCGCCTCGCGCGGCGAGTCCGCGATGTCGCGAAAATAGGCCATCGTGCCGAGCCAGCCCGCGAGGGCTTCATGGCTCTGCGTGCCGCATTCGAGCGTCCAGTACCGCGCGTCGCCGCCGGGCACGTACTCGTCGTCGGCGCGTACGTAGCGTTCGAGTGCGCTCTCGCTCGCGACCCAGAAGCCCAGATGCGGTGCGTACATTTTGTATGCGGAGAAGAAGATGAAGTCGATTGCGGGATCGATGTCGAGGGCGAAGTGCGGAAACGCTTGGACGCCATCGACGACGACGAGCGCGCGTGCGGCTTTGGCTTCGCGCGCGAGCCGCGCCACGTCGAACACGGTGCCGGTGGCATTGGACGCCCACGGTAGCGCGACGAGTCGCGGTCCGCGGGCGAGAAAGGCTGCGAATTTCGCTTCGTCGAGATCGCCGTGCGCGTTGACGGGAACCACGTCGATTTGCGCCCCGAAGCGGCGCAGCCACATCCACGGCGCGACGTTCGCTTCGTGATCCGCGGCGGTGACGACGACGCGATCGCCGCGTTCGATCGTGCTCGCGAGCAGGCGCGCGAAGTTCAATGCAATCGTCGTAGCGTTGGGCCCAATGCCGACGCGTTCGACCGGAACGTCAACGAACGTCGCAAATTCGGCCTTCGCTTCGGCGACGAGATCGCTCGTCGCGAGCGTGCGCGCGAAGATGCCGCCCTTCTGCGCGTTGTCGTAGGTGAGGTAGCGTTGCATCCGCTCGAGCGCGGAATCGGGAAGCTGCGCGCCTGCGGCGTTGTCGGCGAGGATGCGGCCGTGCGTCTGCGCGGCCATGACGGCGGGAAAGCGGTCGACGTTCACGCCCGCGCCATCGCGGCTTCGAGCGCGCGATAGGCGCGTGATTGCGGTTCGCGTCCGATCACGCCCGCGAGGAAACGCGAGGCCGCGCGCACGGCATCGAGCGAGACGCCGGTCGCAATGCCCATGCCGTCGAGCATGTAGAGCAGATCTTCCGTTGCGAGATTCCCCGTCGCGCCCGGAGCGTACGGGCAGCCGCCGAGCCCGCCTGCAGATGAATCGAAGGTTGCAATCTGCATCTGCAGTGCCGCCACGACATTCGCGAGCGCGGTGCCGCGCGTGTCGTGAAAGTGCATCGCGAGCCGCTCGACCGGCATGTGCGCTTGCAATGCACCGGCCACCTCGACGACGTCGCGCGGCGTCGCGACACCGATCGTATCGCCGATCGATATTTCATCGACGCCCATCTCCGCAAGCGCGCTCGCCACGGCGACGACGCGCTCGACGGGGACCGCACCTTCGTAGGGACAGCCGAAGGCCGTCGACACGTAGCCACGCACCCACATGCCGTCGCGGCGCGCGTCGCGCACGACGGTCGCGAAGGTCGCGAGCGATTCGTCGATCGTCATGTTGATGTTGTGCTTCGTGAACGATTCCGAGGCCGCGGTGAAGACCGCGATCGCGCGGACGCCCGACGCGCGCGCGCGCGCGAGCCCGCGCTCGTTGGGCGCGAGGCAAAGGTAGGTCACGCCGGGGCGGCGCTCGATCGCGCTCATCACGGCTTCCGCATCGTCGAGCTGCGGAATCGCGCTCGGCCGAACGAACGATGTCGTCTCGATCGCGGCGAGGCCGCTCGCGCCCAGGAGATCGATGAAGCGCACCTTATCGGCCGTCGGCACGACGGTGCTTTCGTTTTGAAGGCCGTCGCGCGGGCCCATCTCGACGATTTTAACGCGTTCGGGAAGTTCGGTGAGGGAGAGGGCGCTCATAGCGGCTGCGTACCTTCCGCGGACGGGGCTGCGAGTTCGACGAGCGTCGCGCCGCCCGAGACGATATCACCCGGGGTGACGGCGACGCGGCCGACGGTTCCGCCGTGTGCGGACTCGATGCGGTGTTCCATCTTCATGGCTTCCAAGACGACGAGAACGTCCCGTGCCGCAACGACATCGCCTTCGGCAACCAGCACCGTCAGAACTTTTCCGGGCATCGGTGAGACGATGCGTCCGGCGCCGTGCGACCGCTCGGCTCGCGCGCCGTCGAGCGCGGGCGGCGGCGCGATCGTAACGACGTGTCGCTCGCCAGCGAGCACGACGTCCAATGCCGTGCCGTTGCGGACGACCTCGCCCGCGAGCCGTCGCTCGCCCGTGACGACGACGCGTCCGGCCTGCGTCGCGATACGTCCATTGAAGGTGAGATCGCCGCGCACCGACCACGCGTTCGAATCCGCATCGCGCGATGCGACGAGCGCCACGGTGCGGCCAGCCGCCGCGAGACGGATCGGAATGCCGATGCCGCCGATGCGCCACGCGCTCGAATGCGCGAGTAAGGCCGCGCAGGCGAGGAGGAACGCGTCGCCGGGCGGTACGGCGCTGCGCGGTGCGAGCAGCTCCGGCCGATCGGCGAGAAACGCGGTGGTCGTATCGCCGCTGCGAAACGCGTCGTCTGCGAGGATGTCGCGGACGAGCGGAATGTTGGTGGCAAGCCCGTCGATGCGGGCGCTCGCGAGCGACGCTTCGAGTCGCGCGATCGCGTCGATGCGCGTCGGACCATAGGCGATGATCTTCGCGAGCATCGAATCGTAGAAGACGCCGACGTCGCTTCCCGCAGCAACCCCCGTGTCGACGCGAATGCCCGCGCCTTGGGCGATGTCGAATCGGTCGATGCGACCGGTCACGGGGAGAAATCCGGTCGCGGGATCTTCGGCGTTGAGCCGCGCCTCGATCGCCCATCCGTTTACACGAACGTCGGCTTGCGCGAACGGCAGCGCTGCGCCCGACGCGAGCGCGAACTGCAAGCGAACCAGATCGACGTCGTGGACGAGTTCGGTGACGGGATGCTCGACTTGTAACCGCGCGTTCATCTCGAGAAAGTAAAACGCGCCCGCTGCATCGAGCAGAAATTCGACCGTTCCGGCGTTGGTGTAGCCGACCGATGCCGCAGCGCGGACCGCTGCCTCGCCCATGCGCGCGCGAAGGTCTGCATCGAGCGCGATCGACGGTGCCTCTTCGATGATTTTCTGGTGCCGGCGTTGGATCGAGCATTCGCGTTCGCCGAGGTGAACGATCGCGCCGAAGACGTCGGCGACGATTTGAAATTCGATGTGGCGCGGGCGCGCGACATAGCGTTCGAGCAGCACGCGATCGTCGCCGAAGGCGGCGAGCGCCTCGCGTCGCGCGGACTCGAGCGCCTCGTCGAAGTGCGCGAGATCGTCGACGACGCGCATGCCGCGCCCGCCGCCACCCGCGCTCGCTTTGATGAGCACGGGCGTCCCGATCGCTTGCGCTTCGCGACGCAACGTCGCATGCGAGAGATCGTCACCGTCGTATCCCGGCACGACCGGCACGCCATGCTCGCGCGCGCGACGTTTCGCCTCCGTCTTATCGCCCATTGCAGCGATTGCTTCCGGTGTCGGGCCGACGAAGGTCATGCCGGCAGCGACGACCGCTCGCGCGAAATCGGCGCGTTCGGAGAGGAAGCCGTATCCCGGATGCACGGCGTCGGCGCCCAGCGTTCGCGCGGCTGCGATAACGCGCTCGATGTCGAGATACGACTGCGATGCGGGCCCCGGCCCGATGCACAGTGCGTCGTCCATCGCGCGAACGTGCAGCGCCGACGCATCGGCTTCGGAAAAGATGCCAAGCGGAACGATACCGCTCGCGCGCGCGCCTCGCGCGATCCGCACGGCGATCTCGCCGCGATTGGCGACGAGGACGCGGCGAATGGCGATCATCGCGCCCACGCGGGCGAACGTTTCTCCAGGAACGCGCGCAGGCCGTCTTGGCCTTCCGCACTCGTGCGCTGTGCGGCGATCGCGTATGCGGTAATATCCAGCGTCGCGTCGTAGTCGCTTTCGCGCACGCGTGCGAAAAGCGCCTTGGTGTTCGCGACGGCCGTGGGACTTGCGCTCGCGAGTTCGCCAAGAATTCGGGAGATTGCCGCATCGAGTGCATCACTCGATGCGACGACTTCGTGAACGAGCCCGATCGCGAGTGCGCGCGTCGCATCGAAACGCTCGCCCGTCAGCGCGAGCGCGCGCGCGTGCGACGCCCCGATTTTTGCAAGGACAAAGGGCGAGATGACCGCGGGGAGGATGCCGAGTTTGGTTTCCGTGAAGCCGAACACCGTATCTATCGAGGCGAGCGCGATGTCGCATACCGCGACGAGCCCCGCGCCACCGCCGAGCGCGGCGCCATGGACGCGCGCGATGACGAGCTTGGGCGAGCGGTCGATGACGCGGAACATGCGCGACATCGCACGCGCGTCGTCGCGATTCGCATCCGCCGAAAGATCGAGCGACGCGCGCATCCACGTGACGTCGGCGCCGCCGCAAAAGACCCGGCCCGCACCCGCGAGGACGATCGCACGGATGTCCGCGTCCGCACCGAGCGCCTCGAAGGCGGCGGAAACATCGGCGATGGTCTCCGCATCGAAGGCGTTGCGCACGCCCGGCCGATCGAGCGTCACGTATGCGATGTGCCGGTCGCGTCGGACGGTGAGACGAGCGAAATCCATCCGTGCGGCGTTCGCGTTTCAATGTCGGCTCCCTTACCCGCGTTCACGCGCGAAGCATGGTAAGGTAGAAATGATGGACGCAACTGCCGGGTCCGCTCGCTCTCCCGGGACGACCGCGACGACCAGGTCGCCCGCGACGGGCACCGTCGTCAAGCGGCACTCCGTCGTTACGCGACTCACGCATTGGATCGGCGCGCTCGCGATGCTCGTGCTCGTCATGAGCGGCTTCGCGATTTTCGATGCAGCGCCGTATCTCGACGCGTCCGACCTTTCGTCGCCCGCGCACCGCATTCTCAACATCGGCGCCGAGACGACGGTCGCTGGCACGCCGCGCGGTGTCACCGAAATCTTCGGGCACAAATTCGATACGACACATTTGCTCGGCATCACGAGCGACGGGCAGGGTGGCGAGGCGGAGCGCGCGTTCCCCGGGTGGATCACGTTCCCCGGCTATCAAGATCTCGCCGACGGACGGCGCTGGCATCTGTTCTTCGGATGGGTGTTGGTCATCGTCGGCACGCTGTATCTGTTCTTCGGTGCGCTGCGAAAAGAGATTCCGCTTCTGGTCGTGCGTCCGTCCGATTTTCCGAAGATGTTGCCAATGCAGTTGTATTATTTTAAGTTACGCGCCGAGCCACCACCGCACGGGAAGTATAATCCGTTGCAAAAGGCGGGCTACACGGTGCTGCTCTTCGGCATCGTCCCGTTCGTGATCCTGACGGGGCTCGCGTTATCGCCGGGGATCGATGCGATCGCGACGCCGCTGACCGCGTTGCTTGGCGGCCGACAATTCGCGCGCACGTGGCACTTCATCGCGATGCTCGCGCTCATCGGATTCACGTTCGGCCATGTCTTCCTCGTCGCGGCCACCGGCGTGCTGAACAACATGCGGTCGATGACGCTCGGCACGTACCGTCTCGGAAAAAAACGAAGGCACCGGACCATGAAGCGCCAACTTTTTATCGCATCGTCGATGGCCGCGGCGCTGTCCGGTTGCGCGAGTGTCACCAACGGACTCAACGATAATCCGACCGTCCACGGGGCGCTCAAGGTCGCCGAAGATCTCAATCACGCGGTGATCGGCACGCACGGCCGCGCCAAGCTCTACAGCGAAGCCGACATCACGCGCAACTTTCCGACCAACGGCGACGACACGCCGAGCGACGCGACGTATCGCGGGATCACGGGCCACGGTTTCGCTTCGTACGCGCTACCGATCGGTGGTCTCGTCGAGCATCCGCAAACGCTCGGTCTGCGCGCGTTGCGTGCGATGGCCACCTTGAGCGAAATCACGCGTCACGATTGCGTCGAGGGTTGGAGCGTCGTCGGCAAGTGGCGCGGCGTTCCGCTCGGCAATCTGCTCAAGGTCGTTCGGCCGAAGCCCGAGGCCCGGTACGTGGTCTTCTATTCGTTCGATCACGATTCGAACGGGCAGCAGTTTTACGGGAGCGTCGATCTCGCGCAGGCCGCTCATCCGCAGACGCAGCTCGCCCTCGACCTCAACGGCGCCCCGATCGACGCCGCGCACGGCGGCCCCGCCCGCCTTCGCATCCCCACCCAACTCGCGTACAAGAGTACCAAGTGGGTGCAGCGGATGGAGCTGGTTTCGACGTTCAAGCCGATCTTCGGCGGCAACGGCGGCTACTGGGAAGACCAGGGCTACGAGTGGTACGCAGGCATCTAGCCTTCCAGACCCAGCCAAAACGTTCCAACTGACAGATTGGTCGTGACGGCGCGCTGAACGTCCAAGCGTGCGCGGCAGATTGGGAGGCAACCCTCTCACACGTGAGGTGTGACGGTGGCAGTCCCTACGCGCCCTGGGTAGTAGGACTTATGGCATCAAGCCAATCACATTTTCGCCGAAAGTCCGATAGTGTGATGTAGCTCACTTGCTATATGCTGACTTCAGCGTTCGGCGTAGCTTTGCCAGCGCTTTTCTTTGAGGACGTTTCTATATGACGCACCTGGCTATGGCTGTTGACTCGGCGACGATCGCGCACATGTTCACGCAGATGCTCTCCGTTGTGGGCCATATTGTGATGCAGCCGTTCGATTGCCACGAACTGGGAAAGCCGTAAACTTTGCCCGCTGACCTGTTCGATCCGACCACTAGGATTCTAGGTCAGTACCGTCGATATAGGTGTGAGGGTACATTGTGCCCTCACCTAGTTTTTAATTCTGAGGAGCCCGTTGGCCGTAAGTCCGGTTCGACATCTCAAACCGCGCGTCGAGTCTCTCGAGAGCGCTGTTTCTGCTTTCCGGAAAGCGGATTATGACCGTGTCCTAAGTGCGCTTCACGGGCACTTATCCGTGTCGGCAGCCTTGATCCGGAGCCGCGCCTTTTTGCGACTCGGACAGTCGAAGGACGCGCTTACCCAGTTGGGTCAGTTCGATATCGACACGCTCAACGCGAGCGATCAAGCCGAGGTTCTTGGGCTCTTAGCTTTCGCAAAGATGGACACCGGTGACCAACTCGATCTCGAGGAGTTGATGACACGGGCTCGCGTTAAGGCGTTTGAAGCTGGCTATCCCGAGATACGGGCGGAAATCGAGTACTTTTTCGCCGTACAACATCTGAACAACGGAAGCCTTGAAGCGGCTCGCGCTTGTGCGATGCGTATGATTAACGCTGAGCCGCAAGAGCATCAAGCGCCTGCCGCGCGGTCGCGTACGTTGAATTTGGCGGAGCTTAAACTTCGCGGCTACGACGTTCTCAGTGTTCTTGCGGCTCGCGAGCAGCGCAACATTGAGCGTGCGGAATTCTTGCGGTTGGGTCTCGAACAACTCGGATGCTCAACTGAGCACGACCACTACGTCGAGTGCGTCACATTAACGAATTTGGCAGTGGCTTGCTCACAATCTAGTAATAAAGACCTTCACGATTTCGTGAAAATGCGCGTAGAACGAATGCAGTTCGCGAGTTTCACGAAGAAATACGCGTTCGAGATTTATCGCGCTATCGGCTTGGGCAGTGCGATGCACGGGGACCATCTCGGGGCGTTGCGTCTGCTACGTCACTCTGCCGATGTGGCTCCTTCAACTTCCTCAAAGATCAAGGCACTCGTGGACCGGTCCCTGCTCGCTCGTGAGTTCGGCGAAAATCTATCGGCTGACGAAGAGGCCGAGTACGCGTTGCGTCTCTCGAAGCAGGTTGATTGGAAGGCCGAGAAGGGTCGCGAATTATATGCGCTACTCGGCTTAGCGCAGGCCTTGGTTTCACGCAACGTCACCGAAGCTCGTCGGAGCTTCGCCCTTTACGGCGTTTGCAAGCGTGACATCGGCTTTCTAAATCAAGGAAAAGTCGACGGTGGCATCATCGGTCGAGAATTTCAAGTTGATGCCGAACTATCGCAAGCCGAAGGCAACCTTGAACGAGCTGTTCGCCTAAACTGCGATGCTCTTCAACGGTTTAAGGAAGTCGGTCATGGGTATTCCGCCGCAGACGTCGCGGTGAGCCTCTACAGGCTCACGGGCGAAATGTCGTATCTCGACTTCGCCGCGTTGCAAGCCCAAAATATTCCGCACTCGCACCTCGCCCGGCGCGTTCGTGCTCTTCGTGAGTCCGCGCTCGTCACGAGCGCATAGCGGGCGCGTTTGCCGCTATCGTCGGCGCGAGCGCCGGACCGCACCAGAGCCTCCGCGCGCCCCGTCGATCGAGTAGCTGCCCGGCCCCAGCAAGATGAGCGCGACCGAGGCTACCAGGTAGAGTAGCGGCGACTCGAACGACGGCGATCTCGGAGTCGCGCTAACGAACTTCGCGCCGTGCGGAACGAGTACGATGAAGATCGCGACGAGCATATCGCACGCGATCAGGCCGGCGAAGAGTGGCGTGATGAAGCCGGCGGCGAGCGCAATTCCTCCGCCAAACTCCGCGAAGGCGGCGAGTGCGAAAAGCCAGGCAGGCGCGCCCGGCACGAACTTCGCACCCCACGTCGTCGGGTGCTGAATCTTCGGAAACCCATGCACGACGAATGCCGCGCCGATGACGAGGCGCAGCGCCAGCAGCGCGATATTAGCGCGCTGGCCGAGACGAGGCGGAGTCAGCATGATCGCCTCTTACCGCGTCCGGACGATCATGCCCGCGTGGGCGCCATGACCGGCTCGGGCACGGTGACGCTCGCCGCTTCGGGAGCGACGATCGGTGTTACCACGCCGGCCTGCGACGCGGTGCGCCCTCGTTGCAGGGAGACCCACACGCCGACGATCACCAAGAGCGCTCCGATCAAATCGCGTACGCCGAACACCTCGTGTCCGAAGATCGCGCCGACGATGACCGCGAGCACTGGAATCATGAGCGCCGAAAGGCCCATGCGTCCGCTGTCGATGCGCTGCAGGAGCCAATGGTTGAGATAGAAGGCGATCGCGCTACCGAACACGGCCAAATACGCGAGGCTGAGCAGCGGCGCCGGGGCGAGTGCCCGGTGAAGATCGAGGCCTTCGAACACCACGCCGTACGTGGCCATCACGACACCTGCGAGCAACATGGCCGGCGGTAGCGTCGCGAGCGGTTCGGCCTCTGCATAGCGCTTGAGATAGACGTTCGCATACGCGGACGATGCGGATGCGCCGAGCGTGGCCAGCACGTAGAGGACGTCTGCGCGAACGTCGCCGACGAGCGAGATCGTCGCCACGCCTCCCAGTGCGAGCAGTGCGCCGACGATCGTGCGTCGATCGGCGCGCTCGTGCACCATGTAGTGCGCGAAGGCAAACACGAAGAACGGTAGCGTCCCGAAAATGACCGCGACCAGGCCTGAGGCGAGGTGCGTTTCGGCGAGGTACGTGAGTGCGTAGTTCAGTCCGAACATCGTCAGCGCGAGGACGAGCACCAAGTGGAGCGGCGGCTTGATGCGCCGCACATCGACACCCATCGCGGGCGCGAGCGCGTACAAAAAGAGACCCGCGAGAATGAAGCGGAATCCGGCGCCCGTGACCGGCGCGAAGCCGCCGAGTGAGATTTTAATGCCAAGCCACGTCGTGCCCCATATGAGCACGCACGCGGCATACGCGGCGACGATCGCGAGCCGAGAGTTCATCACGTCCGGTACAATTGGAAAGAAGGTCGTTCGTTAAGACCGGTTTCGTCTGGCAGAAGATGCGTTTCATCGGCAAGTGTCGAGCGATCCTAGCACGCGATCCGCTGCCCAAGTCGCGCCGCCGAGGCGACGTTACGGACGGAAGCGCCGCACCGCGCTGCGAAATCGGCGGCCGATGAGCGACGAGGCGTGGGACGTGGCGATCGTCGGCGGCGGTCCCGCGGGGGGCGGCGGCCGCGTTCGCACTCGCCAGCATGGGACTGCACGTCATCGTCTTCGAGCGCGCCGCGATGCCGCGCGACAAGATCTGCGGCGATCTCCTGGGCACCGACGCGGTCGCGCAACTCCGCGCGATCGGCTTTGCGCAACACGTGACCGCTGCGGCCCACGGCCTCGACGGCGCGGTGTTGCACGGTCCCGCCGGCGAGCGCTTCGGCGAAGCTCGCCAAGAGTGTGCCCGCGATGTCGCGGTGTTGCCTCGCGCCTTGGTCGTGCGACGTCGGACCTTCGATACGGCGCTCCTCGAAGAGGCGCGCGCGGCCAGCGCCTCGCTACGATTCGAAGCCGTGTTGGACATCGTGCGCGACGCCACCGGACGGATCGTCGGCGTTCGAACGACGGTTGGAGTTCGCTTTCGGCCGTTGCGGCGCCGGGTTTGTTCGTTGTGGGCGACGCGGCGACACTCGCAAGCCCGATCAGCGGCTCGGGGATCGCGAGCGCTCTCGCGAGTGGCGCTGCCGCCGCCGGTTTTCGCACGGCGTGCCCTCGACGGCGACGAAGGGGCGTGGCGCATACCGGGCGTGGGTGAGGCACCTCGTGCGGCGTTTGAAAATCGAAGCGTTCGCGCATGCAGCCTTCGGTACGCCCGCGGCCTTTGCGCGAATCTCGCCGCTGATGCGACTTCCCGGCGTCGACGCGCAATTGTCGCGCGCGCTGCTCGCGCTCGGCTAAGTCGTGCCGCCCGCACGCGCACGACCCGAGAGCGGGCGATCCTGTTTCGGTACGAGCCGTTCGCAGCATGTCTGATGGCATGGCACAAGAAGTAAAAGGTCTCCGCATCGCCGCGCTTGCGGCCGAAGGCTTCGAGCAAGTCGAATACACGGGTCCCCGGGACGCGTTTGTCGCCGCTGGCGCGACCGTCACCCTCGTCTCGCCCGAATCGGGCGAAGTTCAGGGCTTCAATCACCACGATCGCGCCGAGAAATTTCCGGTCGATTGCCCGCTCGACGCCGCCGACGCATCGCAATTCGACGCACTGCTGCTTCCCGGCGGGGCGCTCAATCCCGACGCGCTTCGCATGCTGCCCAAAGCCGTCACGTTCGTCAAAGCGTTCTTCGACGCGCGTAAGCCGGTCGCGGCGATCTGTCATGCATCGTGGACGCTCATCGAAGCGGACGTCGTCCGCGGCCGAACCGTGACGTCGTGGCCTTCGATTGCGACCGATTTGCGCAATGCCGGCGCGACGTGGGTCGATCGCGAGGTCGTCGTCGACGACAACCTCGTGACCAGCCGCAAGCCTGACGACATTCCGTCGTTCAATGCAAAAGCGATCGAACTCTTCGCGAAACTCGCGAAGACGTCGGCGAACTAGTCGTCGCGGCGCTCAGGCTCCGGCGAAGTAACTCAGCGGCGTCGTGCGGCCACCGAAGAACGCGGTGACCGAGACGCCGTAGACGTCAGCAAGCCCCGCGAGTTCGCGTTCTTCGAGCGCGATCTCGCCCGCTTCGGCTTCCGCGAGGCGCTCCGGTTCGAGGTGCGCGAGCGTCGCCGCGAGTTCGAGATCGTAGCCGAGCGTCGAGCGCAACGACACCAGCATTTCGCCGACGTCGGCGAGGATCTTGAGGTCGCTCACATCCGAAAGATGCCGAACACCGTCGGCAACACGGGGGCGTTTTCGGCGGCTTCGAGTCCGAGTGCGAGCACGCGGCGCGTGTCGCACGGATCGATCACGCCATCGTCCCACAGGCGCGCGGTCGAGTAGTAGGGGCTGCCTTCGCGTTCGTATTTTTCTAAGATCGGCGCTTTGAGCGCGTCTTGCTCCGCGGCGTCGAGCGTTTTGCTTTTGGCTCGTTCCGCTTCCATTCGTACGGTCAGCAGCGTCGATGCGGCTTGTGCGCCGCCCATCACGGAAATGCGGGCGTTCGGCCACATCCAGAGTTGCCGCGGCGCGTAGGCGCGGCCGCACATGCCGTAGTTACCGGCACCGAAACTGCCGCCGATGACGACGGTGAATTTCGGCACGTTCGCGCAAGCGACGGCCATCACGAGCTTCGCGCCGTCTTTCGCGATGCCGCGATGTTCGTATTCTTTGCCGATCATAAATCCGGTAATGTTCTGCAAGAAGATCAGCGGTGTGCCGCGTTGCGCGCAGAGTTCGATGAAGTGTACGCCTTTGAGCGCGCTCTCGCTGAAGAGAATGCCGTTGTTGGCGAGGATGCCGACGCGGTGGCCTTCGATGTGCGCGAAGCCGCACACGAGCGTCGTGCCGTAGAGCGGTTTGAACTCGTGCATGCGCGAGCCATCGACGATGCGTGCGATTACCTCGCGCACGTCGTACCCGATGCGCGCGTCGCGCGGGACGATGCCGTAGAGATCGTTCGCTGCATGGAGCGGCGCGATCGGCCGGGCGTCGTCGCGGCGCGGGTCGTGTGGCGGCTCGAGGTTCGCGACGATCGAACGCACGAGCGCGAGCGCGTGTTCGTCGTTCTCGGCGTAGTGATCGGCGACGCCGCTGATGCGCGTGTGGACGTCCGCGCCGCCGAGTTCTTCTGCGCTGACGATTTCGCCCGTTGCGGCCTGCACGAGCGGCGGGCCACCCAAGAAGATCGTGCCGGTGTTCGCGACGATCACCGTTTCGTCGGACATCGCTGGAACGTACGCACCGCCCGCGGTGCACGAGCCCATGACCGCCGCGATCTGCGGAATGCCCGCCGCCGACATACGCGCCTGATTGTAGAAGATGCGGCCGAAGTGATCGCGGTCGGGGAAGACTTCGTCTTGGCGCGGCAAGAATGCGCCGCCGGAATCGACGAGGTAGATGCACGGCAAACGGTTCTGCTCGGCAATCTCTTGCGCGCGCAGATGTTTCTTCACCGTCATCGGATAGTACGCGCCGCCCTTGACGGTCGCGTCGTTGGCGACGACGACGCAATCGCGTCCCTCGACGCACACGATGCCGGTGACGATGCCCGCGCTCGGCGCATCATCATCGTAGAGCCCGTTCGCGGCGAGTGCGGAGAACTCGAGAAAAGGCGCGAGCGGATCGGCGAGGCGATCGATGCGCTCGCGCGCCGTCAGTTTGCCACGTTTGCGATGCCGTGCGACCGACGCTTCGCCGCCGCCCGCGCGCACGGTCTCGAGGCGCGTGCGCAGGTCGGCCACGAGCGCGCGGTGGTGTTCCTGGTTCGCGCGAAAATCGTCGCTCGCGCGATCGATGAGGGTTTCGAGTACCTGCATCTATTGCGCGGCGATCGACGACTTCGAACCGCGCAGCACGAACTTTTGAATCTTGCCCGATGCCGTCTTCGGAAGTTCGGACACGAAGTGAAATGCTTTCGGGACTTTGAAATGCGCGAGATTCGCACGACCGAACGCGCGCAGCTCGGCTTCGTCCGTGTGCGCGCCCGCTTTGAGGATCACGAACGCGTGCGGCGACTCGCCCCACTTCTCGTCGGGCATTCCGACGACGGCGACTTCTTGCACCGCCGGGTGGCGCAGTAGCGTACCCTCGACCTCCACTGACGAGACGTTCTCGCCACCGCTGATGATGACGTCCTTGATGCGGTCGCGAATTTCCACGTAACCGTCGGCATGCACGACGGCCGCATCGCCCGTGTGGAAAAATCCGCCGCGAAATGCGGCCTCGGTCGCTGCGTCGTCGCGGTAATACCCCCGCATCACGACGTTGCCGCGCACGACGATTTCGCCCGTGGTCGTACCGTCGTGCGGCACCTCGCGCATGTCGTCGTCGACGACGAGCAGTTCGCCCGACGTCGCGAGCTCGACGCCCTGGCGCGCTTTGAGCGCGAAGCGTTCGGCCTTCGGAAGCGACGCGTGTGCGGCGAGCGGCTCGCAGAACGCGATGAACGGCGCCGTTTCGGTGAGGCCGTACACTTGTGTGATCGGCCAAGCGAGGTCGTCTTCGATGCGTTCGATCGTCGCCGCGGCCGGCGGCGCGCCCGCCGTCAGCACGCGCACGCCCGGTGGTACGTTGCCGCGCATGTCGCGCGGTGCGTTCGCGAGCCCGATCAGCACGGTCGGCGCCGCGCACAATAGCGAGATTCGTTCGGTGCGCGCGCGCTCGAAGATCCGTGCGGCTTCGACCTTGCGCAAGCAGACGTGCGTACCGCCCGCGGCCGTGATCGTCCACGTGAAGGTCCAGCCGTTCGCATGGAACATCGGGAGCGTCCAAAGATAGCGGTCGTCGGGGGAGATGTGAATCGCGGTCATCGTGCCGACGGAGTTCATGTAGGCGTTGCGATGCGTGATCATCACGCCCTTGGGATTGGCGGTCGTGCCGCTCGTGTAGTTGATCGTAATGAGATCGTCTTCGTCGATCTGCGGGCGCGACACATCGTTCGTCGCGCGCGCGAGTTCGTCTTCATACGACAGCCAGCCGGGCCGCGAACCTTCGAGCGCGACGAACTGCTCGACGCCGGTCAGCTCGGCGCGCACGCTTTCGATCGCATCGAGCTGGTCTTCGTGTGCGCAAACGATGCGCGCGCCGCTATGATTGATGATGTACGCGAAATCTGGCGCGGTGAGCCGGAAATTGATCGGTACCAGAACGGCACCGATCTGCGGCACGGCGTAGAACGCCTCGAGTTGTGCGTGCGTGTTCGGTGCGACGTAGGCGACGCGGTCGCCCGCACCAACGCCCATTCGCTGCAACGCGGACGACCAGCGGTCGCAGCGCGCGAAGAACGCGTCGTACGTCAGTCGGAAGTCGCCATCGACGACGGCTTCTCGCGCGCCGTACAGCTTGCGTGCGCGGCGCATGAACTCCAGTGGCGTCAGAGCGATCTTCATCCCAACAACTCGTAGGCACAAGCCCGTCGCCCCTGCCGAAGTACGCGAACGAGCGTCGTTAACCCGCGGTTAGATTCGGTCGCGAAGGATGTGCGTATTGCCCCAGACCCGCTACGATTGCGTCATGAACGCTACCGTTTCGTCGTCGTTCCGACCGCCGGGCTCGCTGCCAACCTCGCCGCTCGGTGCGTATGCGGGTCCGCTCGACCCACGTCTCGCCGCGCACCTCTTACGTCGCGCCGGATTCGGCGGCACGCGGGGCGACGTGCAGCGCTACGCTGGCATGTCGGTCCGCGACGCCGTCGGATCGCTCGTGAATTTTCCCGCGACGCCGAACCTGCCCGCGGCACCGGAGCTTCCGGACGAATCGGGGATCGACGCGCAGATCGCCGGAAACCTGATGGCCGATCGGCCGTTCGCGCGCGGCCAGATGCGAGCGGCGAAAGACGTTAGCCCAGAACGCCGCAGCCTCTTCAAAGAGCGTCGCAAGCTCGAACGCGAGGGCATCATCGCGACGCAGCTCTGGTGGCTCGATCGCATGATCGCGACGCCCGCGCCGTTGCAAGAGAAGATGACGCTCTTCTGGCACGGTTACTTCACGACGGCCGCCATCCAGAAGGGCGTCACGCCGCAAGAGATCATCGCGCAGAATCAGCTCTTCCGCGGCTTCGCACTCGGCAACGTGCGCGAGCTCACGCAGCGCGTCTCCGTCGATGCCGCGATGCTGAGGTACCTCGACAATCGCTTGAGCGATCGCGCGCATCCGAACGAAAATTACGCGCGCGAACTGATGGAACTCTTCACGCTCGGCATCGGCAACTACACCGAGAACGACGTCCGTGAATCCGCGCGCGCGTGGACGGGCTTCCGCGTGCGGCCGCTAACGGGCGAGGTCTACTTCAATCCGAGCCTACACGACGACGGACAGAAGACGTTCCTCGGTAAGACGGGTAATTTCGGCGGCCGCGAGATCGTCGACATCATCTTCCAACAGCCCGCGACGGCGACGTTCTTCGCTTCGGAGCTGCTACGTTTCTTCGTCTACGACGATCCCGAGCCGGAACTCGTCGCGCAGGTCGCCGCGCTCTTGTGCAAGAGCGATTTCAACTTGCAGCCCGTCATCGCGACGCTTTTGAGCTCCAACGTGTTCTATTCCGATCGTGCGTATCGCGCGCTCGTGAAGAGTCCGGTGGAATTCGTGGTGGGCAGTTATCAGCTCTTCGGCGTCCCGCACGCCGACAAGGGCGCGCTCGCGGCGATGCGCCGCATGACGCAGATCCTCTTCTATCCGCCCAACGTCAAAGGCTGGTCCGGCGGCAACGCTTGGATCAATACGTCGACCGTTCTCGCGCGCGAGAATTTCGCGAACTCGCTGATGACCGCGAACACCGTCATGGGCGCGTCGAGTTGGCTCTTACAAGGCGGCCCCGGCGATCCGAGCGCCGCCGCCAAGCGCCTGACGCGCGCGATTTTACAAGATGACGTCTCGCCCGCGGCGCTCGCGAAGCTCGCCGCATATCTCGGCGGCAGCGAGACTTCCGCCGACGGCGCGCTCTCGGGTGAGAATTTCGACCAGCGTATGCGCGGTGGCGCGTACCTCACGATGGCGATGCCCGCCTACCAACTCGCGTAACGCACGCAACCGATCCCGTAAGGAACGCACGCACATGAAACGCTCGAACTTTCTCCTCGGCTCGCTCTCGGGGCTCACGGTCGCAGCCAGCCTCGACGGGTTCTTTTCAACCGCGCTCGCCGCACCCTCGTTGCCGGATCTTCCGGGCGGCGGCGCGGATCGCGTGCTCGTCGTCATCAACTTGCAGGGCGGTAACGACGGTCTCAACACGGTCGTGCCGCACGGCATGTCGTCGTATTACCGGTATCGTCCGTCGATCGGTATCGCGCCGAACGACGTGTTACGTATCGACAACACGGTCGGGCTCAATCCCGCGCTCGCACCGCTGAAAAAGATGTTCGATGCGGGCGACGTCGCGATCGTGCAGGGTGCGGGCTACCCGTCACCCGACCACTCGCACTTCCGTTCGACGGAAATTTGGCAGACCGCCGTGGCGAATTCGTACGCGTCGACCGGGTGGCTCGGCCGGTATCTCGATCGGGCCGGCCTACCGCCGGAGAATCTCTTCAATGCGATCGCCGTCGCACCCGTGCTTCCCGAAGCGCTCATCGCCGAAAAGATCGACGTCCCGACGATCGACGGCCTGCAGGGCTACGGTCTTGCGAGCGAACGCAACAAGAGCCAGCGCGGACAGTTCGGCGCGTTCGCAGGGGCGGATACGCGCGTGCCGTTTTCGTCGCCGTACTTACCCGTCGTCGCGACGATCGAAGATCACGCGCAGCGCGGCTCGGCCGAACTTCCGAAATTGATTGCCGGCTACAAAACCGACGCGACGTATCCGGCAACGCAGCTCGGCCGCAGTCTCGCGCTCGCGGCGCAGATCATCGGCAGTCGTTTGGGTACCCGCGTGCTGTACGTGCAGCACGGGTCGTTCGATACGCACGTCTCGCAGGTCGTCACGCAGAATCGCCTGCTCAAAGAACTCGCCGATGGTCTCGCAGCGTTCTATGCCGATCTCGCGGCGCACGGCAACGACAAACGCACGCTGACGATGACGTTCTCCGAGTTCGGACGGCGCGTCGCCGAGAATGCGAATCGCGGCACCGATCACGGCGAAGCCGCACCGATGTTCTTGATCGGCGGCGGTATCAAGGGCGGCCTCTATGGCGAGCATCCCTCGCTCGACGCACTGGTCGACGGCAACGCGCGCTTCACGACCGATTTCCGCAGTGTCTATACGACGATCGTCGAGAAGTGGTTCGCTCGTTCGACCGACGGGGTCATCGCCGGGAGTTTCCCGACCCTGCCGCTGCTTGGCTAGGTGCGTCGACGACGATACGGGTTGCTTTCCTACGACCAGCTAAAAACGACGGGTAACCGGCTTCCTATAAAGAAGGTTGCCATGTATGGGAAGTTCGGTAGAATTTTCGATCGGGGAATCGAGCCGCCTGACGCGCACGGTGACGGCCGCCGTCGTCGATGCGTTTGCGGCCGTCTCGACCGACGATAACCCGCTCCACCTCGACGAGACGTACGCGGCGGGTACCCGGTTCGGGCAACGCGTCGCGCACGGGATGATCGCCGCCTCGTACATTTCGGCGATGATGGGCACGCAATTTCCGGGCCGCGGCGCGATCTACGTGAGCCAGAGCCTCAATTTTGTGCGCCCCGTCTTCCTGAATGACGTGCTCGATGTCGTCGCGACCGTGACCGACGTTAAAGCTGACAAGGCGCTCGTGACGATGTCGACCGTGGTGACCAATCAGCATGGAAAGACGGTCGTGCGCGGCGAGGCCGTCTGCTTGGTCGAGGACGTCGTCGTGCTTCCGCCCGTTTCGGCTTGACCAAGGTACCACCTATGTGTAAAATGCATCTATCGGCATGAAGAACGTTGTGAGCACTCCGGGGATGGCCCCCGGAGACGGTGATCGCGAACACGATCTCGGCGAACCGACTCACGGCAAGGCCGAAGCGGGTTTACCCCCGCGCGGCACACCGAAGAACTACTTGATGGCGTGGCTCCTCGTGATGCTCAAGGATCTCAATCTTCATGGATATGAGATCATGAAGGCACTCAAAGAGAACTTCGCGGTCGTTTCGGATCCCGGCACGGTGTATCGTGCGCTCCGCCAACTGGAGCGCGACGGCTACATCACCTCATGGTGGGATCCCAAAGAGCAAGGTCCGGCACGTCGCATCTATACGCTCACCGATGGTGGGCGCGATGCCCTCGGGTTGTGGAGCGCCGCACTCGAACAGTACCGTACCAATCTCGATGCGTTCTTCAGCCTCTACACCGGGACGTGGGTCAAGAGCCCGCCACCCAAACGCGACGAGGAGTAAGAAATGCAGTTCGAAGACCAGACCGCCAGCTACGTGGAACTTTCGAGCCAGACCTATACCCTGTTCGTCGATGCGATGGCGTCGTACAACAACCGCAGCCTCGAGTATTCGAAGTCGCTCTGGGAGATCGCTTCGCGTCCCTACGCGTCGACCGCGATCGAGACGACCGTGCGCGAGAATTTCGACCGCGCGAATCAGATGATCTCGCTGACGCTATCCGAGCTGCAGACGAACGGCCAGAAGTCGGCCGAGTTCGGCGAGAAGCTCGTCGCGCACGGCGCGAAGGTCCAAGATTCGCTCGTCACCGCGATGAAGGGTCTCGTCGAGACCAGCATCTCGAACATGAACTTCGCCAAAGACTCGGCGACGCAGCAGTTCGACAACGCCACCAAGCGTCTCGACGAGACGACGGCGCGCGCGGCGGCCAGCACGAACTGACGATCCCGCTCCAATTACGCGGGGTCTAGCGGACGAAACGAATCGTCCGCCGTCGCGCGTCGGCGCCATTGACCGTCGGTGGAGCGCTCGGTGCGGAGCAGGTGCTCGAAGCAAAAGCGCCGCGCGCGTCGTTGCCACGATCGCCGCCTCCGGCACCCGTCGCGGGGGTGACCAGGAGCGGCGCCGTCCATGCGCGCGAACCATCTGCCGCAGTGACGATCGCGTAGAAGAAGTGCTTGCCGTCGGGTCGCGTGCTCGCGACGGTCGGCATCGTAATCGGCACGCATACCGTTGCGCGCGCGCCGCGTAAACCGAGACGAGCGACGGTCGTGCCGGTCGGCGGTGCGTCGATGATGTTTTTGCGCGTCGCGTGACCGTGCGTGCTCACGTACTTCTCGTGCTGCAACGCGTACGAGGGCGCGAGGCTCGAATCACCGATTTCTTCCGGCAGACAATTCGGGTTGAGATTGCCGCCGTAGGCGATCGGCGTCGCGTTGCACGCGAGATTATCGCCGTAGTAATACGGGAACGGCGAGACGCCGTTATCGGAGACGATGTCGACCGATTGCAACGGGTTAACGTCCGAGCCCGCGTCGATGGTCAGGAAGAACCGCTTGCCAGGGTGCACCGCGATCGTTGATCCCATCCACGTGTTGCTCGAACGAACGGCGGCCCATAAACCGGGGTATTGCGTTGCGCCCGTACGCCGCGCGCGGAGTGCGTCCATGATCGCCGGCCGCGTGTTCTGCGCGGCGAACACGAGCGATCGTTCGCACGGGAGATGGGCCCCCGAGCCGCAGCGCGAACCGGGATTCGGTGCCGCGATTTTGTCGTTCCAGTAGTGATTGTCCCAATCCATCACGGGTCCGACCGTCCAGCCTTGCGAGAGCGCGAACCAATACCAGCCGCCGTCGCTGCGATTCAAGCCGCCCGGGTAGCTTTGATCGCCAAACATCTCGATGGTCGACATGTACGGCGCGACGCTCGCGTCATACGCGTAATCGTCGAAATTCAGCGCACCTTTCGAATCGGGATGGTTGAATTGACCGATGCCATCGTTTCCGCCGTAGCCTGCGCCGAGCCCGGCGGGATCTGGCGTTGGGGCGCTCTTGAGCCAATTATAGAAAAACGTCATCGTAAGATCGCCCGTATGCGAAGCAACCGGCTGCGCCCAATTCTGCGAGCCGATGACGTTGAGATGGTTTTCTTGATCCGACGTGTACTCGAAACCGCGCAGCATCGTGAAGCCGTTTTGTCCCGCATATTGGCCGAGCAGCGTCGCTTGATGCGGCCAGACGAACGTGGGCGTCGTCGCGAGCGATTGATCGGTCAGGAGCGAATTGCCGCCGAGCGGAAAGAAATCGGAGTGATCGGTGAGGCTCGCAAAATCGATGCCGAGCTCGTACCGGTGCGCGGCTTCCCAGCCGAGGATGTCTTCGCCACGCGCATGCCCGTCGGAGTCGTAGCTATGATCGTGCATGCTGCCGGCGAGCACGAGGAACGGACCATCGACGGGCGTTCCAGCCGGCCGTAACGACGGCGGTGCGGCGCTAGCAACGCTCGCGACCAGAGAGAGTGCGAGCGCGCAGGGGGCGAGCGCTCGCCGTAGCGTGAGGCCGTTCATGAACATCCCTTCGGTCGATAAACCTGTCCGTTTGAATTTTACGCTACGAAATTTAACGACGGGTTAAGGGTGCGATGCGCGTGATCACAAAGCGCTAACGCAAATTGTCCACATAGGCTCCTTCCACGACAAAGTTCGGGTACGCTCGGAAGATCCGTGAATGGCGACGTACCAACAGGGCCGCGGCAGTAAGCCTGCGCCGGCCACGGGAACGTTACCGTGTGATTTCGGTACGATTCCTTGGGACGGGCGGCGCGCGCTTCGTCGTCGCCAAACAGATTCGCGCGTCGGGCGGCATGTGGCTACGCTTCGCGCCGGATACCGGCGAAAGCGGTCCCACCACGCAGATCCATATCGACCCCGGTCCGGGTGCGCTCGTGCGCGCGACATCCGCCGTGCCGCCGTGCGAACCGGCCGAACTCGATGCGCTCGTGCTCTCGCACAAACATCTCGATCATTCGGGCGACGTCAACGTGATGATCGAGGCGATGACGCAGGGCGGTTGGCGCAAACGCGGTCAAGTGCTCGCGCCACGCGACGCCTTCGAGGGTGAGGCGGTCATCTTTCCGTACGCCGCGCGTTTCGTCGCCTCAACGACGATGACGCACGCTTCGGCCGGACCGTACGCAATCAACGACGTGGAACTGCGCACGTCCACACGCCACCAGCACGGCGTGGAAACCTATGGGATGCATTTTCGCTACCGCGATACGACGATCTCGTATCTTCCGTGCACGCGCTATTTCGAGGGTCTTGCGGAAGATTACGCGGCGCATCGGCCTGACGTGCTCGTGGTTAACGTGCTACGCTATCGCGATCGCATGGCGGTCGATCATCTCTGCTTCGACGAGGCCAAACACGTCTTTTCCGTCGTGCGCCCACGCGTCGGCGTGATGACGCACTTCAGTACCAAAATGCTCGAAGCCGGCCCCGAACGACTCGCGCAGGAGATCGAAGACGAACTCGGGATTCGGGTCTTCGCCGCACGCGACGGATGGACGCTCGACGCGACGACCGAAATTGCGGCGGTCGCGGGCGTGCGATGATCGACGCCGTCGAAATCGAAGACGTCCGCCCCGAACGGACGGCGGCGTTTCGCGCCGCGCACGAACGCGAAGCGCTCTCCACGCAATGGAATTTTCGCGTGGTCTGGCACGAACAGCAGCACGAGATCGCGGCGACACGCGACGGTGATATCGTCGGCGTGCTGCATTTGCGCATCGCCGCGTCGCTCGCGCACGTCGATTCGTTCTTCGTCGCCGCAACGGAGCGGCGTCGCGGCATCGGACGCGCGCTGCTCGCGCGCGCCGAGACGGTCGCAAATTACTATAACTGCCACAAGGTCACGCTCGAAGTGCCCGCCGATCTCCCCGCGCGGACGTTCTTCGAATCGTGCG
>JAABUQ010003118.1_pt1 | contig 31118 bp, 29 predicted proteins | sample 5560001 | NCBI WGS metagenome assembly JAABUQ01 (sample SAMN10711888, study PRJNA513371) | rock metagenome | isolation source: Antarctica rocks | place: Antarctica: Victoria Land, Finger Mt nord | collected 2015-12-18 | reverse complement strand
CCAAGAGGTGGCTGAACAAGGTAAACAATAGCGATAGCTAGACTTGGAGTTCTCCCAACCAATGCAGCCGATTCGCACATTCAACGTCTCTCCTTCTTTGCTTCCAAGACTCGAACCCCTGCGGCAGCTGGCTTACAACCTGCACTGGGATTGGAACGTCGAAACCAAGGACTTGTTTCGCCGCCTGGACCCCGACCTTTGGGAATCCAGCCACCATAACCCCGTATTGATGCTGGGCACTATCAGTCAAGCGCGGCTACAGGAAGCTGCGGAAGATGAAGGCTTCTTAGCTCAAATGGACCGGGCAGCCCGTCAGTTAGATGACTACCTGCAAGAGCGCACCTGGTATCACAAAAACAGGACTCAAGAGTCAGAAGCTGAGTCTTCACGGGAATGCTATGCCTATTTCTCCGCCGAATTTGGTCTCGTAGATTGCTTGCCGATCTACTCGGGGGGCTTAGGTGTTTTGGCAGGCGATCACCTCAAATCCGCCAGCGATTTGGGGCTACCGCTGGTGGGAGTGGGCTTACTCTACCAACAAGGCTACTTTGCCCAGTATCTCAACGCCGCTGGGTGGCAGCAGGAACGCTACCCGATTAACGACTTCTACAACATGCCGCTGCACCTGGAGCGCAATCCCGACGGTTCAGAACTGCGGATTGCGGTGGATTATCCAAGTCGCACCGTCTACGCCAGAATTTGGCGGGTACAGGTGGGAACAGTTCCGCTGTACATGATGGACACTAACATCGAACCCAACACCCCTTACGACCAAAACATCACGGATCAGCTGTACGGTGGCGACGTCGATATGCGTATCCACCAGGAAATCATGCTGGGTGTTGGTGGCGTGCGGATGCTGAAGGCGCTGGGGCTTCAGGTAACGGCATACCACATGAATGAGGGGCACGCGGCATTTTTAGCGTTGGAGCGCATGCGCATTTTGATTCAGGAACATGGCCTGAATTTTGCCACAGCTAGACAGCTAGTCGCTTCGAGTAATATCTTCACCACTCACACGCCAGTGCCAGCTGGGATTGATTTGTTTTCTGCGGATAAAGTCCTTTACTACCTGGGGCAGTACGCAGATATCTTTGGCTTACCGAAAGACCAACTTCTGGGCTTAGGGCGTGAGAAAACAGGTGATTTAGCCTCACCTTTTAGTATGGCGGTTCTAGCGCTGAAAATGGCGACATTTGCCAATGGTGTTGCCCAGCTCCATGGTGTCGTGTCGCGCGAGATGTTTCACGATCTGTGGCGGAACCTGCCCGTAGAGGAAGTACCGATTACGGCAATTACCAATGGCGTCCATGCCCGTAGTTGTGTTGCCAAATCGACTCAGGAGCTGTATAGCCGCTACTTGGGACCGAACTGGTCATCGGCACCAACGGAAAGCCCACTGTGGGACCGGGTGGAGACGATTCCGGATGAGGAGTTGTGGCGCAATCACGAGCGCTGCCGATTGGACATGGTTGTGTATGTGCGAGAGCATCTAGTCAGAACTCTGCACGAGCGCGGTGCTTCCCCGGCTGAAATTGCTCAAGCCCAGGAAGTCCTCGACCCCTACGTTTTAACGATTGGCTTTGCCCGTCGCTTTGCCACCTACAAACGGGCGACGCTTTGGACACGCGATTTGGAGCGGATTAAGCGCATTCTGGTTGGGAATAAAGACCGGAAGGTGCAGTTTGTCTTCGCCGGTAAAGCCCATCCCAAGGATATTCCAGGGAAGGAACTGATCCGCGACATCATTCACTTCATCCGAGAGCAAGGATGTGAAAAGCAGGTAGTATTTGTTCCCAATTACGACATTCATATAGCCCGTTTGCTGGTAGCGGGTTGCGATGTCTGGTTAAATACGCCCCGCCGTCCACGGGAAGCGTCTGGCACCAGCGGTATGAAGGCGGCGATGAACGGGTTGCCGAATTTGAGTGTGCTGGATGGGTGGTGGGATGAAGCTGATTATGCCCGCACTGGCTGGGCAATTGGGCACGGTGAAAATTATGACGACCCCACTTACCAGGACGAGGTGGAAGCGAACGCTCTGTACGACTTGATCGAGCAGGATGTGATGCCGTTGTTCTATGAGCGGGATGCTGATGGGTTGCCCCGGCAGTGGATTGCCAAAATGAAGGCGGCGATTCGGTTGAATTGTCCGTTTTTTAATACGGCGCGGATGGTGAGGCAGTACGCGCTCAAAGCTTATTTCCCGGCTAGCGATCGCTACCACACCCTAAGTGCCAAGCAGTACGCCCCAGCCAAGGAGTTAGCCGATTGGAAAGCGAATTTGGTTAATCACTGGTTCAACATCAAAATCGAAGAAGTTGACATTGCTGAGCCAGCTGAAATCCAAGTTAATCACACCATCGCAGTGAAAGCAAAGGTTAATTTGGCAACTCTGACCCCAGCTGATGTACAGGTGGAACTGTACCAGGGTGCTCTCAATGCGAGTGGGGAGATTGTTAATGGGCTTCCTGTGATTATGGACTACCACCAAGGACAGGATCAAGATGGCTGTAGCATTTACACAGCTAACATCACCTACACCACCTCTGGGTTGCAGGGCGTGTCGCTGCGCGTGTTGCCACTCCACAAATCCCTGTCTAGTCCCTACGAGCCAAGATTAATTATCTGGGCTGACGCTAAGGCTGTACGAGCCCACACTCTAGACTCCGAGCTGAATGGGAACGACAATATAGCCCGTGGAGCGATCGCCCAGCAGCCAGTTACGCTCTAAGCCCAGTACTACCAGTGCGCCCCCACATAAGCACAGATTAGCCCGGCTAGCTGCTCTTCAACTGCCTTGACGGCAGCACCACTAGAAGGCAAAACAGGTATTTCCTGCTTTTGCCTTTTTTGCTTTAAGCCAAATAAAGCACGCACTCAGCAGGTGTAAAATGTAAAACTAAATCAAGAAAATTAGTCACCGGAACCATCAAGCAGGTTTGAGATATTTAACTTAAAATTTATGGCGAGACGCGTTCTCTCTGGGGTTCAACCGACCGGCATTCTGCATCTGGGCAACTATTTGGGAGCAATTCGCAACTGGGTAGAAGGACAGAGCCAGTACGATAATTTCCTCTTCATAGCTGATTTACACGCGATTACGGTACCCCACAAACCAGAGAACCTAGCAGCTGATACCTACAACCTCGCTGCTCTATATTTGGCCTGTGGGCTTGACTTAAAGTACTCGACGATATTTGTGCAATCCCATGTCTGTGCCCACAGTGAATTGACCTGGCTGCTCAACTGCATCACCCCTCTTAACTGGCTGGAAGACATGATTCAGTTCAAGGAAAAGGCGCTAAAGCAGGGGGAAAATGTCAATACTGGCTTGCTGGACTACCCAGTGCTGATGGCAGCAGATATTTTGCTTTACCAGGCTGATAAAGTGCCGGTGGGTGAAGACCAAAAGCAACACCTGGAACTCACCCGCGATATTGCCGCCCGCTTCAATCACCAATTTTGCCCTCATCAACCAGTTCTGAAGTTGCCAGAGCCGCTGATTCGCTCAGAGGGTGCGCGAGTGATGAGTTTGACGGATGGCACCCGCAAAATGTCGAAGTCTGACCCCTCAGACTTGAGTCGGATCAATTTGTTAGACACACCCGACCAAATACAGTACAAAATTAAGCGCTGTAAAACAGATGCAGTCCGGGGTTTAACGTTTGACGACCCAGACAGACCAGAGAGCAACAATTTGTTGACTTTATTAATGGTGCTTTCTGGCCAGACCAAGGCAGAAGTCGCAGCAGAGTGCCAAGATATGGGCTGGGGACAATTTAAGCCCTTGCTGACGGAAACTGTGATCTCAGCCCTGCAACCGATTCAAGAAAAGTATCAAGCGGTAATGGATAATAAAGGCTATCTAGAGTCGGTGCTACGCGATGGACGGCAAAAAGCAGAAGCGATCGCCAACGACACTGTCAGTAAAGTAAAATCTGCACTAGGTTATTCTGTGCCCCTGTGACGGAGTTAAGTGTTATACCTATAGCCAAAATCTAAAATTAGAAACCCAATGCTTAAGACTATATACCCAACTCACTTGAACTCCTTGCGGACTGCGGTTCAGAGAAATGAGTTTTTAATTACCGCAGAGGTATGTCCCCCCAAAGGGGGCGATCCAGCCCAAATGGTGAAAATGGCGGAAACACTCAGGGGATGGGTGCATGCGGTTAATATTACCGATGGCAGTCGGGCGGTGCTACGGATGTGTCCGTTGGCAGCTTCTGTAATTCTTTTACAACAAGGGATAGAGCCAATTTGTCAGATAGCCTGTCGCGATCGCAACCGTATTGGTCTCCAAGCTGACCTCATGGGTGCTCATGCGCTTGGCATCCGCAATATCCTAGCCCTGACCGGCGATCCAGTCAAAGCTGGTGATCATGCCGATGCTAAGGGTGTATTTGACCTGGAATCGGTGCGGTTGCTACGAATTCTCCAAAAACTGAACAACGGCTTTGACTGCAATGACAAACCCCTGACTGATGGAGCCACGGACTTATTTGCTGGTGCTGCGATCGATCCGCAACTAGCCAGTTGGTCAGGGTTGCAGAGCCGGTTTGAACGTAAGCTAGAAGCCGGGGCACAGTTTTTTCAAAGCCAGCTCGTCACTGATTTTGAAAGGCTGGAAAAGTTTATGGACAAAATTGCAGCTGGCACGGGCAAGCCAATTTTGGCTGGAATTTTCCTGCTCAAATCAGCTAAAAACGCCCAGTTTATCAATCGGTGCGTTCCGGGTGTAAATATCCCTCAGCACATTATCGACCGGCTGGAACAAGCTTCAGACCCCCTCCAGGAAGGTATGAAAATTGCAGCTGAGCAAGTCCAGGTGGCTCGTCAACTCTGTCAAGGCGTCCACATGATGGCGGTGAAGCGAGAAGACTTGATTGCTCAAATTTTGGAGCTGGCAGGAATTCCACCGCTGAGCCAGATGGTGTCAGAGGTAAAATTTAGTAGTGTTATTGCAGAATATTCTGGATATCCTGTTAGTTCTTGAGTTTTAACTGCTCGTCAACGGGGCGCGATATCGAGACTTCAGCAGTCTTCCCCAGATCAAATCATAGGGGTGTACCAGCTGTGTGGGGTGACCATCTTTGAAGACTGGGTGTCCTGAGTTCACCCATTGGAAGATGCTGCCTTGAAGATTGTAGACGCGGGAGAATCCTGAGTGTCCAAGCCGGGAGGCAACTCTGGCACTCCGATAGCCGACCGAGCAGTAGACAACGAGGGGTGTATCCTTTGAAACCCCTGCTACCGCCGCCAGGTTAGGATAGCTAGGATCGATGCGCTGGGCATCCTTGAGATGGCTGAGTGCATACTCCGCCTCGCTCCGGGCGTCAAGCACCATCGGCTGGGGCTTTACGGGATCTTTGAGCCACTGTGCCAACTCCTCAAGAGTGATCCACTCGACAGTGGGAAACATCCTGCTGGTGAGGCGCTTGATGATGCTGAAAGTGGGCGATCGCCAGTTAAAATCTTTTGTATTTATAATTACTAACTGATTTGAAACTAATCCCCTTCTTTAGGTAGAAGTGGGGTGAAGTTGTAGAACTTAACTTTGTTTAGGGGCCAGACCAAATTTTAGAGCCGTGAATCCTGAGAAAGATATACCATGCCAGAAGAAAAATCGCAACAACCAGCACAACATCAGGAGTTTTTTTATTAACCACTACTTTGCTACGGTTGCCCCTGGTCTAGAGCCGATTGCCGCTCAGGAACTAGAACGTCTAGGAGCACAGGAAGTCCGTCCTGAGTGTACTGGGGTGAATTTTGTTGGAGATAAAGCAATGCTATACCTGGTGAACCTCTGGGCTAGGACAATTTTCAGGGTGCTAGTACCCATCCGTGAATTTTCCTGTCTTAATTCCGACATGCTATACCGGGAGGTTCAAAAAATCTCCTGGGATGACTACCTACAGCCCCACAACACTCTGGCGGTGAACAGCACAGGAGGCAATCAAAAACTTAACCACACCCACTTCACGGCTCTGCAGGTTAAAAACGCAATCGTAGACCAACAGCGCCTCAAATCAGGCCAGAGGTCTAGCGTTGATGTCAAAAATCCAGATATGCTGATCAATGTCCACATCCATCAAGACCGTTGCATTTTAAGTCTAGACAGCTCAGGAACGAGCCTCCACCGCCGAGGGTATCGGCCAGCTGTGGGGAGAGCCCCGCTTAAGGAGACTCTAGCCGCAGCCCTGCTAGAGATGGCAGACTGGGATTCAAATCTTCCCTTTTTAGACCCTCTATGTGGCTCTGGAACCTTGCCCCTAGAGGCCGGGTTAAAATCCTTGAAGATTGCGCCCGGTTTATTTCGCCAAAGGTTTGGCTTTTTTAGCTGGCCCGATTTTGACGAACAGCTATGGCAGGAGTTGGTCAAGAAAGCCCAAAATAGCAAAATCCCCAACCTCGAGGCACCGATTTCTGGCAGCGATCGCGACCCTCATGTACTGACCCAGGCCCGCACCAATGCCAAAATATGTGGCATTGAAGATCAGATAAAGTTTACCCAAACCGAGTTATCCCAGCTTGAAGCTCCAGCAGACTGCGGGGTTCTAATCTGTAATCCCCCCTACGGAGAGCGTCTTGGAGATCCGAAAGAACTGGGTACACTCTACAAAACTCTTGGCGATATTTTTAAACAACGATTCAAAGGTTGGACTGCCTTTATTTTGACCGGGAACAAAGAGTTGGCTAAAAGGGTGGGACTCAGACCATCTCGTCGCCTTCGGGTCTATAACGGCTCCTTAGCGTGTACGTTACTCAAGTACGAACTGTATTGACGTGTGAAACCTAAATTTTAACAAAAAATTGACTATACAGAATTTGAGCGAATCATTTTTAATCAGAGCTGTTTTCGGAATCCACTCAGATTAAAGCAGCAATCAAGTCCACGTTAACTCTTTAAAGAGGGGCTATTTAGGATGTTCAGGCAAGTAGAAGATGACAGTGTGGAAAAGGTTCCTCTACCTATTGAGGAAATCCAAGAGGAGCAAGCATTATCAGAAACAGTATTTCTTCCCAACCAGCCTCAAAAAATTTCTAAGGGGGAGATTCGGTCAAGTCTCAAGGCATTAACTGTCGATGGCGTCTTCGCTGCGCCCTTTTACAATACCATCGGCGGCGCCTTATTGAGTAATTTCTTGCTGGATCTGGGTGCCGGTCCAGTGGAGATTGGTACGATCGCCTCTATTCCTTTGCTGACGGATCTACTCCAGCCGGTGGGAGCCTATCTGGCAGACCGAACTACCAGCCGCAACTGGTATTCCATTTTCATTTTCGTCCCGGCGCGGTTGCTGTGGCTAATTCTCGTGCCAGCTATTGGGTTGGTCAGCTCATCACAAATCGCTCCGCACGGACTGGTGCAGTTGACATTGGCAATGAGCTGGGTGACTAATACCATGGAAGCTTTGGGCCGTGCTTCCTGGGTGAGCTGGATGGCTGCACTAGTGCCTCAGCGGTTGCGGGGGCGCTATTTTGGTCTTCGCAATAGTATTATCAGCTTGACGAATCTCATTGCTGTGCCGCTGCTGGGTCTAGCAGTATCGGCTTGGCCGGGTGGAACGCTCCAAGGCTACCGTGTGCTCTTGGTTCTAGGAGTTGCGTGTGGGCTAATCAGTCAGAGCTGTCAGTTCTGGATGGCTGATGTGAACCCGCGACTTGTACAAGCTACGGGTTCCGATCCAGCTCAACCGGAGAGTAGAGGGAGAAATCTTAGCTTCCTCAAGGACACCAATTTTTTGAAGTTCGTGCTTTACTTTGGTCTCTGGAGCTTTGCCGTTAACGTCAGCGCTCCTTTCTTTAACCTCTACATGCTGGATAACCTGGATATAAATGTCAGCATCGTAACTATCTATGGCAGCTTAGCAGCTGGTGCTAACTTGCTGATGCAGGTGATCTGGGGCAAACTGGCTGACCGCCTCGGAAATCGCCCACTGCTGGTAATAGTGGGAGCCTTGGCGGCGGTGTTAAATCTATTCTGGCTAGGAACTGGAAATAATCAAATTTCCCTTTGGCTCTGGTTACCCCTGTTGCATATACTGGGCGGCGGGATCGGGGCGGCCATTGACCTGTGCAACAATAATCTTCTGATGGGAGTGGCACCGCTGCGTAATCAGTCCAGTTACTTCGCGATCGCGGCTGCGATTTTTGGGATCAGTGGGGCAACGGGAATCATCTCTGGTGGCTTTCTCGCGACTCTGAGTAGTACTGGTGGCTTGACGGGGCTGTTTGCTCTCTCAGCCTTTCTAAGGCTTGCTACCATCCTGCCCTTGGTTTTTGTCCAGGAGCAACGCTCTGTGCCTCTGAATAAAGTGATTGGAGCTCTGTTCGCATTTAGGCGGCAAAGAGCTCTGATTCAAGCAGAAGGAATCAGTGTTCCAGCATTAATACCAGTAGAGCAGGAGGATTCGCTTGTAAGTGAACCCCCTGAGGTTTCAGCTGGTGATTGACCGAGAACGGGGTGTGGGGTGTAGGGTTCATAGAATATGCACACATTGAGAGAGGGTGCAATTCGATTGAATTTAAACACTAAAGACAAAAGAAATATTTGTTTTGAGAGGTAAAAGGGGCGAAAAAACTATTGATTGTCCTAATTTCTACCACGACGATTCATCTATGGGTTTCTCCCCCTACACCCCACACGAGAGTTGGGGGGAAAGAATCTTCTTTCCCCCGACACTCGTCCCCAAACGCCGTTTTCGGTCATGCAGGGGCTAGAAGAATTAGCGATTTTGGAAAGCTTTCTGCTGGAACCTCTTGATGCTGAACAGAGAATTCATAGCTAGAACAAAGGACATTCTTTTATCAATTTACTATCAAATTAATTGCTACAAAGCTGCTTTCTTGATAATCAAATGCTTGATTGATATAAGCACCAAAATATTTGGCTTTTTCCGGCAATGAAGTGTTGTGAATCCTGGGTTAAACCTTGACACAAGTGGTTCTAATAGGCAATAGTGTGAACAAGTCCCGAGGTAATTTATGACCCGATTTCGATTATGGGCGCTGGCTCCAACCCGCTTTATAACTGTTGCTAAAAAAGTATTAGGACTACCAACACTGTTACTGTTGTGTCTAGTACTGTTCGGCTGGTCATTACCCGCACAAGCAGCTAGCCGCATCAGTCCACGAATGCAAGAGCAAGTTTTGCAGATTATTCGTGAACACCCGGAAGTAATTATGGAGTCTGTCCTCACATATCAGCAGCAACAACGACAGCAGCTACAGCAGGCACAGCAGTCATTTTTGCAGGAATTTAAAGCCAATCCCCAGGGAGTGATTGGTGCGTCTCCCACTACCGGGGCACCTGAGTCGAAGATTGTGCTTTTAGAGTTCTCGGACTTTGAATGTCCTTACTGTGCCGAGGCTCATAAGACACTCAAGCAGTTGGTAGCGAATCATCAGGGTGAAGTCAAGTTAGTGTTTAAGAATGTCCCCTTGACTCAGATTCATAATCAAGCTTTGGCAGCTGCCAAAGCTGCTTGGGCTGCAGGTCAGCAAGGCAAATTTTGGGAGTACCATGATGCCCTGTTTACCCAGCAAAACAAATTGGGTGAGGAGTTGTATGTTGCTACTGCTCAAACCCTGAATCTGAATTTAGAGCAGTTTAACCAAGATCGCAACGGGAATGCTGCCATTGCTGCGATTGAACAGGATATTCAAATGGCACAGATGTTAGGGATTACTGGTACTCCCTTCTTTGTGATGAAAGGGGAGACATTTGTTGGTGCTTTGCAGCTAGCCGACATTGAGAGCAGACTGGCGAGTGTCAGCAAATTATGAATAAAAATATTCCCGCCTCCTTCAGGGGGCGGGAATATGTCATTCTGGGATTAAGTTCCGCTTCGAAAACGTCTCTTGCGCCTTCTGGCGATCGCTTTACGCTTGCGTTTTTCAATCGGAGTCTCAAAGTGACGCTGGCGCTTTATATCTGGAAAAATCCCAGCTTTGGAGACTTGACGCTTAAAACGACGCAGCGCTGACTCAATCCCTTCATTTTCACCTACAACCACTTGGGTCATCCTGTCTCCTCCTAAATTTGGCTCTATGGGTGGGCGATTGTTATTACTCACGTAAATCGACAAGTGAAACTGGAGAGGACAAAAAGTCAGGGGCCTTCCGTTCTCAAGCTAGGCAAATAGTACAACTAAACTACGCCTCAACCAAGCAAATCGAGGCCGGAAACAGCATGTCCTACAGTAAAATCTAGTTTAAGTAGCATCTAAGTGAATGCACCTGACAAGAACTTCACCTGCTTGACTAAAGTGAATACCTTAGCCGAAATTAGTAGCGTCGAGAGTATCCCCGCTCATTGTTTCCCCCCCAGTTACCACCAGACCGACTTCTTTCCTCACGCGGCTTAGCTTTATTAACTTTCAGTGCCCTCCCCATCCACTCAGCGCCATCAAGAGCCTCAATTGCAGCCGTTTCTGCCGCTTCGGTTTCCATTTCCACGAAACCAAAGCCACGCATACGACCTGTTTCACTGTCAGTAGGTAGCTGCACCCGCTTCACGGTTCCATATTCAGCAAAGACGCTGCTGAGGTCTTCTTGTGTGACTTCGTAGGATAGGTTGCCTACATAAATGGACATCAACTCTCTCCAGAATCAAATGATGTAGAGTTTTCTATCCGGAGAGGCGCCTGTAGGGAAAAAATACAAACACTACCACCGAATTTACTTCTCACTGGATACTTTAACACACCTGATTAAAAACCTAGCAGAACCCGGAAAAAGATGGTTGTTGCTAGTCACCTCACCCATCGGTGACTGATGAGGATTTTTGGCTCACCCGGAGGTTGGCTACTGGCAAAGAAGGGAAATGTTCCGCTCGCGTCTAGTGACCGAGTGAGGATGCCCTCTGGGGTTTTCGTCCAACCTCAAGTCGAATACGATTAACATACTCAAGTTACACTTAGCATCATCCACTGGTGTTGCCAGGCATTATTTAGCATACCGTCTTTTGGCTACGGTTATGGAGCGCTACGCGCGTTAATTTTTTAGCAATGAATACGCAAACAGCTAAGCAACTGCCTATTCCGCCTCACTTTGAACCCCAAAAGGTGGGCGAAGTTTGGCGCGTACCTTACCAGCAACGGGCAAATGAAGCAAGCGCCTGGGCAAAAAAGCATAATATCCGCCCAGCGGCTGAGGACAAAACTCGTATCTGCTTGCTATTAATTGATGTCCAGAACACGTTCTGCATTCCGGCATTTGAACTATTTGTGGGCGGAAGATCCGGCATAGGCGCAGTGGATGATAATGTGCGGCTATGTGAGTTTATTTACCGTAATCTAGGGGTAATTAGCGCGATCATACCCACTCTAGATACTCACACGGCGATGCAAATTTTCCATCCCGTGTTCTGGCTTAATCCAGCTGGGGAACATCCTATCCCAGGTGCCACCACTATTACCCCGGCAGACGTTGAGCAAGGTGTTTGGAAAGTTAACCCAGCGGTTGCTCACAGTATTGCTGGGGGCGACTACGCATCACTACAAAATCACGCCCTACACTATGTTAATCAGTTGAGTCACTACGGCAAGTACCCTCTGACTGTGTGGCCTTACCATGGCATGCTAGGCGGTATCGGTCATGCCCTGGTTTCAGCTGTGGAGGAAGCAGTATTTTTCCACTGCCTTGCCCGTAATAGCCAGACTCAGTTTGAAATCAAAGGCAACAACCCCTTGACTGAAAACTATTCCGTCCTGCGGCCTGAAGTATTAGAAGGTGCCTTAGGACGCCCCATTGCCCAGAAAAACACGCGATTGATTCAACATCTGCTACAATTCGACACCGTACTAATTGCCGGTGAAGCCAAGAGTCACTGTGTTGCCTGGACAGTTGACGACCTCTTAACCGAGATTGAGCTGGTAAATCCCAGCCTTGCCCATAAGGTATATCTCCTAGAGGATTGCACCTCATCGGTGGTCGTTCGCGGTGTAGTAGACTACACAGATCAAGCTGATGATGCATTCCAGCGATTTGCAGCCGCAGGAATGCATCTAGTCAAATCAACCCAGCCCCTGGAAAGTTACCCATAAAAAAGGGGTTAACCCCCAATTGATGGTTAACCCACTTTGAGAACGCGGTCCACAATCTACTTCTGCAACACCAACTTGACGTTGGCATTTTGCAAACCGCGCTGCTTTACTTCAGCCAAGGTCTTGTTGACTGCATACTTTTGGTTGATGGAGTTGATCAGTTCGGTCTGGTTGTGCTTCTTAGCAACGCCCCAGAGGTCAGCGATCAGGTCGAAAGAGCCGTCGCTGTTGCGTGACCAGCCCAAATCATATTCGCCTTCCAACACTGCAACCAAGTCAGCACGAAGACGCTGACCGTTGTAACCACGGACATCGGCTTCCGTCTTCACGGAGATACCCAGGTCACGCAGAGAGGACTTCAGAATTTCGGCATCGGAGATCTTGGTGCGCAGTGTGCTAAAATGAGACATTTGGGTTTCCTCCTAATGGGAAATTGAGATAAACGACAACGGTTTGGTTTAGGTGAACCCGCGCTAGTTTTCGGCTAGGATAGCTGACGCGGCGTTTAGTCAACTGCTAGCGAATCCTCGCTAGCCTTTCCCCCTGTGGTAGCAGGAGAAAGCTTTTAAAACTCCATTCGCTGATATTCAGCAACGGAGGCTGCAGCTGGTCGCGCGCGCTGCCTGGCCCATTCTCTCAAGGCCGTTACTTGCTCTGTCATTGTCCGAGACAGAGGCAGCGTCGCTTTAATTGCCGCAATAATATCTAATTGGGTGAACTCTCGATCCTGAGCAAATGCCTCGTACATGGCTGCAATCAGTGCCTGCTCAATTTCTGCCCCAGAAAAGCCGTCTGCGACCTTAGCTAGTTGATCAAGATCAAAGCGAGCAACATCCCGTTTGCGCTTGAGGAGGTGGATGTTGAATATATCTTTGCGCTCTTCTGCAGTGGGCAGATCAACAAAGAAAAGTTCATCAAAACGACCTTTCCTCAGAAATTCCCCTGGTAAGCGTTCAACCCGGTTGGCAGTTGCCATCACAAATACCGGAGAAGTTTTCTCTTGCATCCAGGTGAGGAAAGAACCGAATATCCGGCTGGATGTGCCTCCATCCGAATCAGCCGAACCAGTAGTACCGGCAAAGGCTTTATCGAGCTCATCAATGAATAAAATAGCTGGGGAAATCGATTCAGCCGTTTTCAGGGCGTTACGCAGGTTTGCTTCAGAGCGTCCCACCATGGAACCGTCGTAAACCCGCCCCATATCAAGCCTCAGAAGCGGCAAACCCCAGAGCCTTGAAGTAGTTTTGGCAATCAATGACTTTCCACAACCGGGCACTCCTAAGATCAACATGCCCTTGGGTTGAGGCAAACCATACTCTCTCGCCCTTTCTGTAAAAGCGTTGGAGCGTTGCTTTAGCCAGCGTTTTAGCTCTTCTAAGCCACCCACAGCATCTAGTGTTTCATCTTCCTCGATGTATTCCAAAATGCCGTTGCGCCGGATCAGTTGCTTTTTCTCCGAAAGAACTATGTCTACTTCGGTTTCTGTCAGCCGACCAGTAGTGACTTGAGACTTGCGATAAACTTTCTCCGCTTCATCCCGAGTTAAACCCAATGCCGCTTTCAGGAGCTTCTCTCGCGCTTCTGTTGTCAGCTTCCGACCACGGTTTTGATCTAGCTGCTTAGACAAAACCTGATTTAGTTCCGTCATGTCTGGTAGTGCGAAGTCTAAAACGACGACTTCCTTCTCCAGTTCGATTGGAACCTGCTGCATTGGCGACATGAGGATGATTGCTTTTTGCGTGCCTTTGAAACCAGCGATCGCATCTCGTAACCACCTTGTCGTTGCTGGGGAATCAATAAATGGATGCAGGTCTTTGAAAATAAAAATACTTGGTTCTTTCTGCCTTATCACCCACTCTATCGCCGCCTCTGGAGACACTGTATTGTGCTGGGTAACATTCCGGGGTTGACCATACTCAACAATGCCGTGGGTTACTGTCCATAGAAATATGCGGCGTTGAGGCTTCAACTGGGCGATTGTCGCAATTGTCTGCTCAGCCCGTTCTTCCTCGGAAGTTACAAGGTAGATTAGAGGGTATTGAGCTTGAATCAGAATACTTAGCTCTTCTTTCATGGCCATCAACCTACTTTGAACCGAATAGAAAAACTGGAGACATTGCTTGCCAATACTCTTATGAATGATGAATTAATTTATCGTTCACCGCTCATCCCTAGCAGGGAACCAACTGTTCCTTTCCCTCTGGCCCTGATTTCGCCTCCTGCTCAACGGCAATATCCTCTTTAGCCATCACACCCAGTTGCCTGCTCAGTGTAACCATTTCTCCATCTCGCAGTACTACCGAAGTCGCACACTCTGGACAATCATAAATTCGATGAGTTTGACCATGGGCTGCTTCGACATCCTCAACCACTTCTGGGTTTTCCAGGTAGAAAACGATGGCTCGTTCGGCTAGTTCTGACATGGGCTCTGAGTCTATTGCTGCTCGAATCTTGAGTTGACGATGCAGTTCTGGCGACAGATACAACGTAACTTTTTGCTTAGCTTGCATATCACTGTTTCAGTCGTTCTACCCGGGTATGTCTATTACCATATCGACTCTGTTCCAAGCTGTCAAGCCATTAAAACGCTTTGACAGCAATATCGTTACATTACTTTACGTTATTCCCTAGCTCACCCTCTTATGGTGGTTGAGAAGGGTCACAAACCTGATAAATTGAGCGAATATTAGCAAGTAAGAACTGGTTAAGATGAAAGTCCTGGTTATTGGTGGCGATGGCTATTGCGGTTGGGCAACCGCACTTTACCTTTCAAATCGAGGTTATGAAGTTGGCATCCTAGATAGCTTGGTACGGCGGCACTGGGATCTAGAGCTGGGTGTGGAAACGCTTACCCCGATTGCATCGATCCAGCAACGCCTTCAGCGCTGGCAGGATCTGAGCGGTAAAGCCATCGACCTGTTCATTGGCGATATTACTAACTACGAGTTCTTAAGTAAGACACTGCAAAAGTTTGAACCAGAGGCGATCGTTCATTTTGGGGAGCAGCGTTCGGCTCCTTTTTCAATGATTGACCGGGAACACGCAGTTCTGACCCAGGTGAATAACGTAGTTGGCACCCTGAATCTGCTATATGCCATGCGGGAAGATTTCCCAGACTGCCACTTGGTAAAGCTGGGAACAATGGGTGAATACGGTACACCCAACATAGATATTGAAGAAGGCTACATCACTATAGAACACAACGGGCGCAAGGATACCCTGCCGTACCCCAAGCAACCAGGCTCGATGTACCATTTAAGTAAAGTCCACGATAGCCATAATGTCCACTTTGCCTGCAGAATTTGGGGCTTACGTGCCACAGACTTAAATCAGGGCGTCGTTTACGGGGTGCTGACGGAAGAAACAGGAATGGACGAGCTGTTAATTAACAGGCTTGACTACGATGGGGTGTTTGGCACGGCGCTGAACCGATTCTGTATTCAAGCAGCGATCGCACATCCTCTAACCTTGTACGGCAAGGGGGGTCAGACACGGGGATTTTTAGATATTCGGGATACAGTGCGGTGCGTGGAACTAGCGATCGCTAATCCAGCTGAGGCTGGTAAGTTCCGTGTCTTCAACCAGTTCACAGAACAATTCAGCGTCGGCGATTTGGCTTTGATAGTCAAAAAAGCCGCTAACGCGATCGGACTGAATGTAGAGATCGATCATCTCGATAACCCCAGGGTGGAGCAGGAACAACACTATTACAACGCCAAGAACACCAATCTGCTTGAGTTAGGTTTGCAGCCCCACTACCTTTCTGATTCGCTGCTCGATTCCCTGCTCAACTTTGCCATCAAGTACCAGTACCGCGTTGATAAAAACCAAATTTTGCCTAAAGTGTCTTGGCGGCGATAGGTTTTATAGCAAAGTTTAAGCTCAAGTTATGCGAATTGCCCTTTTCACCGAAACCTTTTTGCCCAAGGTTGACGGCATTGTGACGCGGCTGCGGCACACGATTGAACATTTGCAACGCACCGGCGACCAAGTGCTGATTTTTGCCCCGGATGGGGGCATAACAGAGTACAAAGGGGCGAGAGTTTACGGGGTATGTGGCTTTCCATTGCCACTATACCCAGAGTTGAAACTTGCACTGCCCAGACCCGAAATTGGTCAAGCTCTGGAAGAGTTTCAGCCAGACATCATTCATGTGGTCAATCCGGCGGTTTTGGGATTGGCTGGGCTATTTTATGGCAAAGTGAAGCAGATTCCGATTGTGGCGTCCTACCACACCCATTTGCCCCAGTATTTACACCACTACGGGTTAGGAATGTTGGAAGGGCTGCTATGGGAATTGCTCAAGGTGGGTCACAATCAGGCTCAGCTGAATCTGTGTACCTCGACAGCAATGGTGCAGGAATTGAGCGCCCACGGCATTGAACGGGTGGATTTGTGGCAGCGGGGGGTGGATACAGAACTGTTTCATCCGAACTTAGCTAATCGGGAGATGCGATCGCATCTGTCCCAAAATCATCCTGAAAGCCCCTTACTACTCTACGTGGGTCGTCTTTCAGCAGAAAAAGAAATTGAGCGGATCAAACCACTGCTAGATGCCATCCCATCTGCCCGCCTTGCTTTGGTGGGAGATGGCCCTCACCGTCGGGCACTGGAAAAACACTTTGCTGGAACACAAACGTATTTCGTCGGGTATCTCACTGGTGGAGAATTAGCCTCTGCCTTTGCCTCAGCTGATGCGTTTATCTTTCCGTCACGAACCGAGACATTGGGATTAGTGCTACTGGAAGCGATGGCAGCTGGGTGTCCTGTTGTGGCATCTCGTTCTGGAGGGATTACCGATATTGTGACCGATGGGGTGAACGGTTATCTGTTTGACCCATCAGATGATCGGGGTGCTCTAGCAGCGACTCAACGCCTATTAGAGCAGCGAGAAGAAAGAGAAATTATCCGCCAAAACGCCCGCCGAGAAGCAGAACGCTGGGGATGGGCAGCTGGCACACGCCAACTGCAAAACTACTATATAGGGCTCAGCCGTCAGCGAGGGCTCAGTTTGATTAGCTAATAGCTACAGTCTAGAAAGTGAAGTACTAGTTGAATCATGTCAAAAAAGACCCTCGGCCTCGATAATCAGCTCTACGACTACCTCTTATCTGCTTCCTTACGAGAGCCAGAAATTCTGCGGCATCTTCGGCAAGAAACTGCAGATCATCCGAGGGCACTAATGCAGATTGCACCGGAACAGGGCCAGTTCATGGCGCTGCTGATCCAGCTTATAGGAGCAACGAAAACGCTGGAAATTGGTGTATTTACCGGCTACAGCTCCCTTTGTGTAGCCCTTGCCCTTCCCCCCACCGGCAAGATTGTCGCTTGTGATGTGAGTGAGGAATACACCGCGATCGCTCGCCGGTATTGGCAAAAAGCTGGGGTGACAGACAAGATTGATCTGCGATTGGCACCGGCGCTGGAGACATTAGATCAGCTGTTAGCATCTGGGCAGGCAGAGACATTTGATTTTGCCTTCATCGATGCCGATAAGGAAAACTACGATCACTACTATGAGCGATCGCTCCAACTGGTACGTCCCGGTGGCTTGATTGCGATTGACAATGTATTGTGGTTTGGACAAGTTGCCGACCCCCAGGTGCAGGACAACAACACCCTCGCTCTCCGGGCTTTGAACGACAAGTTGCACCACGACGAACGAGTGACATTGAGCCTTGTCCCGATTGGTGATGGACTAACTCTGGCGCTCAAGCGGTGAGCGTGATGCGATTAACCAGATCTAAGAGCGATCAATCTTCGCCTCTAGTACCGCTAGGGGAGACTCGCAGTAGAGGGAGGCTACCTGTTCTTCTAGCTTGTCGCAGGACTGTCGCACGAGCCGTAAGCCTTCATCTCTAGAGATCTCAGCAGTGGCAGGTGCAAACTCCTGCTGGATCTCTGCTTCTGTAGTCTGGTAGTCACCCAGGGAGGATCTCAGTTTGGCGAGGTAATTTGAGCCTTCGCCACCGTCTTCTACAACAAATTCCAGAATTGAATCCAGGTAAGCTCTTACTTCAGGACTCTTGACTCCCTCGGTGACGGCAGCATAAAGTAAGTCTCCATCGAGATACTTGAAGTCCGGCACAAAGAGATTATTTCCACTGACTTCAAAGGTACGGGCTCCATCAGCTGGGCGCACTGTCAAATTCTCGCGTCTGACACGATCCGCCGCATTATAGACTAGAGAAGCGATCGCTAGGATAACTTCAGGGTAGTTACTGTCTGTCCCTCGCATCTCCACCGTTCCAATCTGATTGAGCCGAACCCGATTCCAGGCAGCTTTTAACAGATTGCCTCCTGCCTCTTGGAAGAGGTGGCGCTCTACTCCTGCTTTGTCCATCGCTTCAAGCCAGGCATAGTAGCGGGCGAATTGTAGCTCGACTAATTCCTCCACGCTGGCGGCGTAGGGCTGGAGACCACCGACCGACTGTAGATGGGTGTAGACCCCCTCCCAGCCGAAGGTATCACTGCCTCGATAATAAAATGTGTGAGCGGCCACGTTCATCCCCCGTCCTTCATAAAACGGGCAGGCGCGAGAGAGTGCTATCAGCGCTTGGTCTAGGGCTGTAGCCAGATTGTAGATGTTCAGCACTTCGTCTCGCGCTTCAACTGAAGCGTCGTATGATACACCCACATGTGGGTCAATCGTCCCCTCCGGCAGATCCAGATGCAGGTGCGTGCCAGTACATCTCCCAGCATGCAGGAACCTGTCGTACCCGACCGTGCGAACCTGCAGATTATACCACAGTTTGTTACGGATAACCGGCATGACATGCAAAGGATAGGTAGAAAGTGGATAGAGCCTCAGACTTAGCTCTCGCCCCACCTGCAGAGCCAGTTTCAGATTAGTCAAATACTCTCTTGCCAGCTCTGTAACAGAGTAAGACGGAGGGGTATTGATTTCGACCATGTTTTTCACCCATTCCGGCGCAAAGTACTTCGGAGTGCGACCTTCAACTTCTGCCACCTGCTGGCAACGCTGCAGGAATTCATCTGCCCGATTTGAAAGCACACCCTCCTCATCCACCAAGAAGAACTCTTGCTCAAGACCTATGCGACGGTCCGCTACAGTCATGCCCCAATCCTCTATAACGCTGGGTTTCAGCCAGTTTAGACTATCGTACTAACTAATTGACAGCGGTAAAAGAAGCATTGAGAACTTTCTTAGGAGCGATCGCGATGACCGCAAAAACTTTTCTCACTTTAGAAGAATTCTGGGCACTACCAGAAGGAGAGACTGCGTATGAATTAGTAGACGGACAAGCCATACCAAAAATGTCACCCAAAGAGTTTCACTCAGCTTTGCAAGGGGCTTTGTATCGACTAATTTTTGATTGGAGGCGAGGCAAAGGCAGAGTTTATCCAGAATGGGCAGTAGCTTTGCAGCGCAACGGCGTACCTTGGGTGCCAACACCTGATGTTACCTACGTTTCTTATGAACGATTGCCCAAAAGCCGGAAGCGTAATGAAGCTTGCCCCCTACCCTGCGACTTAGCAATTGAGATTATCTCCCCAGGTCAGACTGTAAGAGAGTTTGAGGATAAGGCTGAAGACTATCTTGCTGCTGGAGTATCGCGAGTTTGGGTTGTTGACCCTGAAGCTATGAGTATCAGAAGTTTTTTCCCAGATGGTAAGGTCATTCTCTATCTCCAAGATATGCCAATTGTGGATGCCTTGCTGCCTGGTTTGGAACTGACTACAAAGCAGATTTTTGAGGAAGCGGAACTGATTTAGCTTTCAACGGCAATTCATCTCACACTGAAACATTGGTTACAAATTGACTGACCATATAGCAGAAGAGTGGTTAATACGACTGATATACTTGATACATTGACGTAGCCGAAAACGCTAGTCATTACCCGAAGGGAAGTATAGGAGCGTGACGATATCTAAATCAGTTCCGCTTCCTCAAAAATCTGCCTCGTCGTCAGTTCCAAACCAGGGAGCAGCGTATCTACAATCGGCATATCGTCCTTGTAGAGACTGACTTTTCCATCTGGGGAGAAGACTCTAATGCTCATAACCTTTGGATCAATAACCCAAACCCGCGACACCCCAGCTCCAAAGTAGTCCTCAGTCTTATCTTCAAACTCTCCTAAGGTCTGACCTGGGGAGATAATTTCAATTACCAAGTCACAGGGTACGGGGCAAGCTTCATTGTGCCGCCAGGTCTTGGGTAGGCGCTCATAGGAAACGTAGGTCAAATCAGGTGCAGGTACCCACGGGACACCGTGGCGTTGGAGAGTTACTGACCACCAAAGACGGATTCGCCCCTTGCCTTTGCACCATGCACCAATCAGTTGCAGTAAAGCTGTTTGCAGGCTTGATTGAAAATACTTTGGTGACACCTTGGGTATCGCTTGTCCGTCTACTAATTCGTAGTTGGTTTCGCCCTCTGGTAGTGCCCAGAATTCTTCTACGGTGAGAAAAGTTTTTGCGGTCATAGCGATCGCACCTCACTGTGATTGTTCGTCGTTGCTAAGGTAAAGTCCCCTCCGCTTACCAGACTACCACCAGGAGTTGCCACACAATCCTTTTCAATACTCAAGTCATTATAATTACTATTTATTGCTTTTTATTACTTTATCTGACAGACAAAGCTGAATATATAGCTTAACGTCTCTCAATTAGGAAACTTCAAACTCACTTTGAGGCACTTGTATGGCTACTCAACACAATGCAGCTAGTCACAGTAACAGTCACCGCCCTTCTCCCTTCTTACCCGAGTCACTCAGTGATGCTGCTAGAGTGCCTCAGCAGAGTCGTCAATCACTACAGCCAGAGGCAAGAACTAGTCGTGTTACTTTTTGGCAGCGGTGGCGTCAAGGGTGGCACAATTTGAGCTTTCGAACCAAGCTTGCTATTCTGCTGATTGGTAGTGCTACCCTACCTGTGATTGTTGTAACCCAAGGCATTGTTGTAATTGCTGAGCACGGCTTGATCCAAGGCTTGCAAGAATCTCTGCAAAAAGAATTGATCTGTTTAGAGCAGGAGGTAGATAAACTTATTCAGAGCAATAAAGTCATTGCAACTAGCCTGGGGGAGTTGGTGGAAACCACTGGGATCGATCTGAGCAATCAAAAGGATGTTTTGGCCCGTCGTGCCCTGCTGAAAAATTTCGTTGGATATCCTATAAATGGTCAGGGTGGAGAGATTCGTATTCTCACTGATAATCAGGGTAGAACAGTTGCTCAGAATATTCAAGTTTTAGCAGAGGATTTTTCTAGCTATCCCCTTTTGCCGGTAGAGAATAGACCACTTACTGTGCCACACTACGCCAGAGTGTCGCTGCCTCCAGGGATTGATCTGGGAGATATTCCGATTGTAAAAGATGCCTTAAGTACACGACACCTTTTAGCTGGCACAGAGTTGCTCCAAGGAGAGTCACTGCAACAGCTAGGGCTAGAGAAACAGGCTAATATTGGTTTGCGCTCACAGCAGCTCAAAGACTTAAGCGAACCAAAACAGCCCTTCCCCGAAGGAACCTATGATATTGACGGGGGTAGAGCAGGCTTGGCGATCATGGCGGTTCAACCAATCAGGGTTAAGGGCAAGCAAGTCGGCACAGCGATTGTTGCTACACTGCTCAATCGCAACTATCAAATTGTTGATGCTCTGAAGCGAAAAACCGGGGTAGCTACTGCAACCCTATTTGCTCAAGACTGGGGAGTCAGTACCAACGTCCCCTACACCGATGATGAAAGCCGAGCAATTGGGACACGGGTTTCTCGGGAAGTGGCGGCGGCTGTTTTGTATCGGGGGGAAAATTTTATCGGTGCTGCCGACATGATTGGGCTTACCTACCTCAGTGCCTATAGTCCTCTGTATGACCATCGGCATGAGCTGAATCTTCATCAGGCAAAGCCGGTAGGTATAGCTTATGTAGGTACACCTCAGACCAAAGTGCTTGATACTCTAAGTACCTTATCAATGGCAGGGTATGGTTTTGGGGGAGGCATTTTGCTATTAGCTGGTCTAATTGCCGTTCCTGTAGCTCGCACCTTCTCTCGACCACTAGGGCGTTTAAATGATTTTACCCGTTTTGCCCAGCAGGTAGGGGCGGGAAAACGGGAGGTACTACTGGAGACAACTTCACGTCGAGATGAAATTGGTGTCCTCTCTCAAGAATTGAATCAGATGGCTGCCAGTATTGAGGCAAACCTGGAAGCGGTTCGGTATCAAGAGCAGCTACACCGTCAAGAGGCAGAGAGAATCAAGCTATTTTCGGCCCTTACCCTGCGCATTCGTCACTCTCTAGACTGGAAAGATGTCCTCAAAACGGCAGTTCAAGAGGTTCAGCAAGCATTTAAAACAGAGCGAGTGCTAATCTATCGCTTGAACTCTAACTGGAATGGAACGATTGTAGTAGAATCTGTTTCGCCTGGAGAGCGTAATGCCTTGGGGGTAGAAATACCAGACACCCGTTTTAAAGACAACCATGGAGGATTTTACAACGATGGTCGTACACATGCGCTCAATCATATCTATCAAGCAGATTTGACCAATTGTCGCATTAAGTTATCAGAACGGTTGGTAGTCAAAGCAAGTTTTGTCGCGCCAATTCTGGTAAAAAACCAACTGTTCGGCTTAATGATTGCTCATGACTGCTCAGGGGCGCGTCCAATTCAGCAGTCGGAAATTGATTTATTCACTACTCTTGCAACTCAAACTGGCATAGCCCTAGAACAAGCGAATCTCGTCAGGCAGATAAGATTTGTTGGTGTTGAGCAACGTCAACAAAAAGAAGCGCTTCAGCTATTTACGAATATTGCCTTGGGCATTCGTGAGTATCTAAACTTAGAAGATATCTTCAATGCGACAGTTGAAGATATCCGACAAGGACTTAAAGCGGATCGAGTAGTTATCTGCCGCTTCAACTCCAACTCGGATACGTCTGTTATAGCAGAATCTGTTGCTCCTGGTTGGACTCAAGCTCTGGGAAGCGAAAGAGTAGACACCTGTTTTAATCAAAGTCGAAGAGAACGTTACAAGAGTGTTACTACCCGTGCCATCCAGGATATTTATCACGCAGGTTTGCCAGATTGTTACATCCAACAAGTGTTGGCACGATTTGAAGTCAAGGCAAGTTTGGTTGTGCCAATTCTAGCGAACAAACAGTTATTTGGCTTAATGATTGCTCATCAGTGCTCAGAAGCGCGTGCTTGGCAGCAGTCTGAAATTGATTTATTCACGCAGGTGGCAACCCAAGTAGGAATTGCTATACACCAAGCCAGTCTCGTAGAGCACCAGGAAAAAGCCCGGATTGCAGCAGAGGTGGTTTCAGACGAGCAACGTCAACAAAAAGAACATTTCCAGACTCAGTTGGTAGAATTGCTCAGTGATGTTGAGGAGGTTTTTGAAAAGGTAGAGCAAACGACGCAATTGATTCAAGCCGTGGCTGAGAGTGCCCGCGCGGCAGCAGTTGTGGCTCGCACTGCTTCTACCACTGCCGAGGCGGGAAGGGCAGTAATGGATCGCACGCTACAAAGTAGGTTAAATTTGCGCCAAACTGTGGTGGAAACGGCTAATAAGGTGAGACGTCTGGGGGAATCATCTCAACAGATTTCGCAAGTGGTGTTCAAAATTCACCAAATCGCCTTGAAAACCAACGTCTTAGCAATCAACGCTAGTATTGAGGCAGCACGCGCTGGTGAAGCAGGTCAAGGCTTTGCCGTGGTGGCTACTGGAGTTAGTGAACTGGCAGCGTCATCAGCCGCAGCTACTAAAGAAATTGAACTTGTCGCTGCTTCCATCCAACGAGAAACCTTAGAAGTGGTCACGGCGATGGAACTGGGAACTACCCAGGTCATTGCCGGAACCGAGCTAGTGGAAGATACTAAGAAGAGTGTAGGGCAGATATTAGATGTATCCCGCCAAATCGACCAGTTAGTTCAATCAATTTCGATGGCTACATTGTCTCAGGCTCAGACTGCTGAAGTCGTAACTGAGTTAATGAAGCAGATTGAGGTTATAAATGACGGTTGTGTGAGAACCGCTTCTCTGTAAAGGGGAAATATCTGCCCAACGCTTTAGCCGTTTACCACTGTACCACCATTGGGGTGTAAAATCTGACCCGACATATAAGAGGAGTCGTCCGACGCTAAAAATACGTAGCTAGGTGCAACTTCTTCGGGTTGACCGGGTCGTTTCATTGGCACTTGTTGGCCGAAGCTCTCAACTTTTTCTTGTGGCATGGTTGAGGGAATTAGTGGTGTCCATATCGGACCTGGTGCTACGCCATTTACGCGAATTCCCTTTTCAATCAGATTTTCGGACAAGGAGCGGGTAAAAGAAACGATCGCTCCTTTAGTGGAGGAGTAATCAAGCAGTTGCTTGCTCCCCTGATAAGCTGTTACCGAAGTTGTGTTGATGATGGCGCTGCCCTCTTTCAGGTGCTTGAGCGCCGCTTTCGTCATGAAAAACATCGAGAAAATATTAGTGCGGAAGGTACGCTCCAACTGTTCGGCGCTGATGTCCTCAATGCTATCTTGAGGATGTTGTTCCGCAGCGTTGTTGACAAGAATATCGAGTTTACCAAATTCATCCACTGTTTGTTGTACCGCCTGCTGACAAAAGGTTTCATCGCCAATGTCTCCAGCGATCAGTGTGGCGCGACCGCCTTTTTCTTCGACCAGATGTTTCGTTTTCTTGGCATCGTCATGATCTTTGAGGTAAACGATCGCCACATCAGCTCCTTCTTTGGCAAACGCGATCGCAACCGCACGACCAATACCACTATCTCCGCCCGTGATTATTGCCACCTTGCCCTGCAGCTTGTCACTCCCCCGATAGTCAGGATCATCTGCCTTGGGTTTTAACTTCATTTCCGATTCACGGTCTGTTTTGTTCTCCTGACCTTGTGCCTGTTGTTGCGATTGTTCTTCTGGCATGGTATATTCCCTTGACTATTAGCTGTTATAAAGCTGGGACTAACTCATAAACAAAGTTAAATGCTACTACTTCCCCACGCTTCTAACTAAAGAAGGGGATTAGTGTTAAATCAGTTTGTAATTATAAACACAATACCTTTTAACTAATCGTTGGATGAACCGATGCAGAAAGTTACACGATTTCGAACCGAGGCAGGAGATTAAAGACATGCAGACGTTTGCTCAGTACATTGATCGCTGGCATGACTTTTATATGCTGGCGGGCACGGCTGCCGCCACTCTGTTCGGCTTGCTCTTTGTCTCTCTAACTCTGAATATAGAAGTGATGAGTGATCAGTCCCAAATTGGGTTGAAGGAACTGGCAACCCAATCCTTCGCAAGCTTCCTCTACGTCCTATTAATTTCGCTCTTGTTATTGATTCCCGATCACAATCCCAAGCTGGTCGGCGTTGAAATTCTGCTTTTGGGAGTAATTGGACTGGTTAACGCTACCCGACAGATACGACCAGTCATAGGTCACCTTCAAGCTACTTGGGCAAAAACCTACCTGTTCTGGCGCTTCGTAATGCCAACAGCGTCTTATGTTGGTCTGATTGCGATCGCTTTCACAGTCTGGGCAGGCAGACATGATAGTCTCTTCTCGCTTGTATATGTGGTTTTTATTCTCTTAATTACAGCAATCCACAATGCCTGGGACTTGCTTGTTGGTATTAGCAAACGAAAACTGGGAGTACTCCCATTCTCCAAGTCTCCCTGAAGTCGAGTCGCACGCTCGAGCCGGCTAATTCCCACAATTATGGTTCGCGCTGGGGCAAGTGAGGTGAGAATGAGGTCAAGCATTTAAAGCGATCGCTTCGCGTTCCCCGTCATCTAGCTCTAGGAGAATGATACTCTAACTGCAACCAAATTTCACTTGTCTTTCTGCACAAATTCGTTTTTTTTAGACGTAAGCAGAAGTCTACCTGCTGCTCTGACAGCCAGGAGCCCAGTTTCACGCTCGCAGAATTCTCTATCCCCGAGGACAACGGTTTTATTTCCCAATATATCGGGTAGGCTCTTCTATCCCAAATCAGGCTAATCATCAGTAGATTAATACATCCCCAGCAAGGTTAACAACAGGTAATCAGCCCGACTCAATTGACGCAAGCAGATGGGTTTGATAGAATGGAGGCAACATATTATCATTAAATAGGTCTTGTTGACAAATAGAGGCCTATTTTTTTTATCTTTACTAGCCCAAACCCTTGTCCTGCAACCACTTCAGGTTAGATGGTCGCCCCCGCAGGGAAATTGCAGGTTCAAATCCTGTCGCTCAGATTGTGGTAGTTAGGGGTCTTCTCGCGATTGCGAGATGAGTTTTTCCTTACAAGTCTTTTGGTTTTAGTCCTGTGCTTTTTGCAATTCGCGCTAGCATCCGAGGTCCAATTTCTTCACCATCGTGAAATGCAAAATTGAAGTCAGGAAACCCTGCTCGTTCAAGCGTCTTATGAGAACCTGTTTGACGTTTTATCCTCCAGCCAACTCGCAGTAGAGCCGCCAGTACCTGTTTTGCTTTTGCCGATGACCATTGACTCATAGTCGCTTCCTCCTGACTTTAGTATTCCCAGAAGGAAGAAACATCCTGGTTCAGGCAGCATCAAACGAAACGCTTATGAAAGGTGATGTAGTCTCCCCATGCTCCAATTTATCTGCTAACACTCGCAGGGCTAGGGCTTGAGCTTTTAAGATCGCCTCGTCAGAAGTTTGTCCATATACCAGAACGCCTGGAAGATCAAGCACTTCAGCCAGCCAGCGCCCGTCCTCTTCTTGCTCAAGTTCTAATTTGAGGTACACCATAGAATGCTTAGTCCTTCAAGTTTTTAGAGTGGCGATTAGCGAACAAACTTACTTCTTTCACAACAGCTCCCCCGCCGCGTCAACCTGGTGCCGATCAACATCAATATATAAGGACAGGTTAGCGATGCTAGCGTGACCGGAGCGCTTCTGGATTATCGGCAGCGGCACCCCAGCCCGATAGAGCTTTGTCAGCCCGCCACGGCGAAAGCTATGGGTGGATACTCCTTTGAAACCAATGTAATCGCAAGCTTTGCGCAACGCTAAGTCTGCCGCTTGGCGCGTGAGATGACTGCCTGGTTCTTTCCCAGGGAAGAGATATCCTTTTTCAGGCAGTTCTGCCTCTTGGAGCAGCTTTCCGAGTCTCGCTGAGACCTTGACCTCTCGCGTCCGCTTGGTTTTGGTAGTCCTGGCACGGAAAATGATTCGTTCCCCAGCGATGTCCTGCCGTCTTAATTGCAAGGCTTCGGTGACGCGACAGGAGGTAAAGTAACAGATGCCAAACAACAACTGATAGGTCGGTGCCAATTCAGCCATTAGCTCTGCCATCTGGTCGTCAGTTAAGACTATGGATTGTCCATTGCGATTGACTTTCACCGGATTTAAGCGTTGCTCTTTTGATAAATTAGCAAGCGCTAATCCCTTATCATTCAACGTTTTTAGCACCATTGTCAAGTTAAACCTATCCCTGTTGTAACACCCATTGCAGAATGTCTTGATAGATAAAAGGCACACTCCCAACTTCTACCTGCTGCTCTAACCAAGCTACTGCATCCTCTGCTCCCAGAAACGTCAAAAAATCCTCAGGCAACGCCTCCAACTGCTCCAGGAATTTTAGCAGGATGAATTCTCCCTGGCTCTACCTTGGTTTGGAGAAGTAACCATTATTACCGACATGAGCGATTACCTGTACGTGGACTACATTGCCACAGCGCCCTGGAATATCACAAAAGACTTACTTAAGTCAGTCAGCCGCGCTGGAACAAGTTTGATGGTTAACTTGGTTCAAGAGAGTATCAGTAAGGGATACTCGGGTCGAATTATGCTTGAGGCTGTATCTGGCACGACCGAGTTTTATCAGAGAATAGGATTTGATCGGACAGGATTTGGCTCAGACGCTGCACCAGAAATGGAATTAACCCCGATTGCGGCTAGAGATCTTTTAAGGCGATACAGTTAGAGAGCTTGGAGTAGTCATGGCAACTGAACAGAACAAGCATTATACGCTTGAAGAAAAGGCACAATTGGAGGAAAGAGGTAGAAGAGGCAGAGGCGCAATTTGGGGTAGATACCTTCTCCCCAAGCCTTGGACGCCATCAACAGCGGTGGCAGCGCCGCAAGTCGCAGGTGCTGACTCAAATAGCCTTAGCTTCAACCTTGGAAGAGAAAGAAAGTTGGCGACAAAAATTGGTTGAACTGGAACAATCGGAGCAGAAAACGGCTGAGATCTTAGCTGAGTTAATTGCAAACCTTTAAGGGATAAGAGTCGCGATCGCCCAGGCAATTGAACGGCATCGCCAGCTAGGAGAATCTATTGCGCTCTGGCGTGATGGTCAAGTTATTATCCTGAAGGCTTTTGCAGATCCCTACCATTCAGAACGAACAACATTTAGAGCTGGATGACGAGGAGATTTTCATGACCAACAGCAGCAGTGACCGGATAGACCGGATGGAGCAAATCTTAGAGCGCGCAATGCAGTTGCTAGGAGAACTAGCGCTAAACCAAAGGCAGATTGTCCAAAACCAAGAGCAGCTGATCCAGAACCAAGAGCAGCAGCAAACCCAAATCCAAGTTTTGGTCAACGCCGCTGCCAATCACGAATCCCGACTAGCTCGCCAGGATGCCCTGATTGAAAGACTCGATGCCATTATTGAGCGGATGGTCTACAGAGAGGGGCGTAATGGTGACGGCGATCAAACACAACCGTGAGGGGCGATCGCCGCAATGACAGATGCTAAGTCAACTGCTCATGCTGCGTTACCCCTCCTTCCTGGTGCCACGTATTTGCTTATCAGCACTTGTATTAGAGGCTTTGGATCTTGTTCAGAGCGCACTTGAGCAAACTATTTATAATGGTAGTTAAAATAATTACGTTGGCTTTTCGTTGGTTTTTTAGGTAAGATTTGAAGTGGAGGTGAAACAGATGCCACTTACAACACAAGATTCAACTGATATACAGAGTGGTCCTAGCTGGCCATCATTTGAGAAATTCCGTACAGAAGGAGCAAAAGCGCTTGAGTCCCTTAAGAAGGGTAAAGTTGCCACCCTGCATACCAAGACTGGACAGTACCGTATTCTTGAGGAGCATGATTTCCAAAAACTGCTGAGTCTAGCTCGCGATGTGGAGCGCCTGCGCGGAGGAATGCGTATACTGATGCAGACCGTTCGCGTAGTTCAGAAACATCCCGATGTTGAAAGTCTCAACCTGCTGGCGGAGACAGTAACCATGTTGGGGAGTCTACCAGAGCTGCCCACTAGCGAGGGTTTTGAGCCTTTGCTCCCTGAAGGAATCGATTTGGACCCAGACGATGAGGTAGAACTTGACCTGGCTCAGATTGAGCGTCCGCTTGACACTTCCCATACTGCTCCATAGAACATGCTATGCCGGTTGATACGGAAATATCAGAACCTGGGATACCAAGAGATTTGATGGGGCAACTGACAGGCTTATCCAATTGCGGCTTGAAGATTTGTTGGTGGCTACACGGCACGCCAGTCTGAGTTTAGTCGGATGGCGCATTTTTAGCTCGCTAATTCGCACAATTATGGTTCGCGCTGGGGCAAGTGAGGTGAGAATGAGGTCAAGCATCTGAAGGGGTTACAAGGAGGTCTGAAGTGCTTGCAGGCTAAAGGTTTTAGGTATTTATGGTATAAAGAAAAGAGGTCTATGTTTGTCAACAAGACCTCCTTAATGATATTATGCCTGAATTTTACCAAATCTACCTCAAAAGTCAACTTGAACCCTGCCAATATCTGCTGCTAAGTATCTTGATTGATCTGTTGCAATCTATCAAAATGGTGAAACTGGAAGCTTTAGCGACCGCTCTGCCCTTACCGATAAAGTTTGAAAGTCGGCGGCATAGACTACAGAGATTTTTGTCGCTACCGATACTGAAGGTCGAAAAACTCATGTGTCCCTTTATTCAAAAGTGGTTAGAAACTGATTTTCCCTGCTCGCAAGTACTTTATCTTGCAATTGATCGCACGAATTGGGTCTGGATAAATTTACTGATGATTAGTTTGATTTGGGATAAGCGCGCCATTCCCATCTATTTTGAGTTATTGCCCAAAAAAGGGAGTACTTCTTATGAAGAACCTCTAGCATTTTGCCACAAATTTTTGCATCTGTTCAAGAATTATAAAACAGTGGTATTGGGGGACAGAGAATTTTGCTCTGTAAAGTTGGCTAACTGGTTAGCTCAAAAGGGAGTTTACTTCTGTTTACGTTTAAAACAAAACGAATATGTTCAGTTAGACGATGAACTTTGGGTGCAATTAAAAGATTTGGGATTAAGACCTGGTATTTCTCTTTACCTAGAAGGAGTAAATGTAACGAAACAAAAAGGATTCGAACGAGTAAATTTGGCGCGGAGTGTCGGCGGGGGAAGCTTCCCCCGCCGAACCTCCTTGGCTAAATGGAAAAGAACATATCAAGGCTGGGCTCCAGATGAAGGCTGGTTTATTATGACAAACCTGGATGATTTAGACTCAGCAATTAAATCATATCAAAAAAGATTTGACATTGAAGAAATGTTTAGAGATTTCAAGAGCGGAGGGTATAACTTAGAAGGAACTCTCGTTATAGACTTCAGGTTAAGGGCAATAATTTTATTAGTAATGATTGCCTATACAACTGCCACATTTCAGGGCAAAAAGATTAAACAGATGGGTTTACAGAAATATGTGGGTCGGGTAAAAGAATTTGGTCGGATAGTGAGACGGCACAGTAGCTTTTATGTTGGCTTGTATGGACAGACTTGGGTTAATTTCATCGAAAAATGCGCAGACGCAGTGACGGAGTTAATGAGATTAACTCGCAATAAGTGGAAGTATTATCAACGAGGTCTGAGGGCCAAGGAGCTTATCCTGTCTGCATTACAGACCTCCTTGTAACCCCTTCAGATTTTACCTAAATTACAAATATACTGTCGCTTCACATAATCTGTCTTATTTCCCTTCTTTTTATCCCCAGTTTCATCAATAATTAAGTTAATTTCTCGGCCTTGTAATTTTTTTAAAATAATGTTTAATCTCTGTGATTTCAAGTCGAGGACTTGCCAGGGAGATTCTGTAATGAAATGATGTAGAGATTGCTCTGACCCTATTCCGGCTATTTTAGCT
>JAABUQ010003117.1_pt1 | contig 31121 bp, 22 predicted proteins | sample 5560001 | NCBI WGS metagenome assembly JAABUQ01 (sample SAMN10711888, study PRJNA513371) | rock metagenome | isolation source: Antarctica rocks | place: Antarctica: Victoria Land, Finger Mt nord | collected 2015-12-18 | reverse complement strand
CCCGAGCACGGCGATAGGCGTCTTCGTCATCGGTTTTCTCCTTCATCTCCCAGCGCCATGATAGCGCCGGGAACCAAAGGGCGGGCCATCCCATAAAAGCCTGCACGCCGCCGAACAGGATCGCCCCCCCCCTTCGGCGAAGCTCAGGACAGGAATGTGGCGCGCAAGCGGCTGCGGTGGAAGACGCACCAGCATCGGCTTGACCCCAAGCGACTGGTTTCATCGACGAGACCTGCCTAGCGGGTAAGCTTCGGGACTACTCCGGCCGTTATGAGGTCGCGCGGTAGCGGCGTCCATAATCCTTCAAACGTTGCATTATTTCGCTTGCAGCCGCCCTTCAGTTTGATCGCAATGGGCACGCGAAGCGAGAGTTCCGCGCGGTCTCGATGCGAACGTGCGAAGGCGTGTCGGAGAGCCGCGCGAGAGGATTGCAGGCAAGGACCATCGCGGTCGGGATCGCCACTTCGACGAACAGATTCATGAAAAGACGAGCAATCCCCGCGCAGCTGTGGATCGAGGCGCGCGACGAATGCGCCAGCCAGAATTCGACTTCTTAACTCAGCGTGGAATGCAACTTTTAAGGTTTGTAATGCACTTGTGTGCTATCGTACGGTGAAGTCGTCCCAAACTGGAATTCAGCATCGCCCGGGCCGCCGTTCCAACGCCACCGCCGGTCCACTGCGCCTGTGCCGCGTCGTGACACGTGCTTTATTTACAATGAAAACTCTCGAGCCGTCTTCGGCCCATCGTCGGCGCGCGGTCACGCCTGCGGACGAACTCGGGCTGCTGATCGACGGTGCGACCAATTATGCGATTTACATGCTCGATCCCGAGGGGCGGATCACGATCTGGAATCTTGGCGCGGAGCGGATCAAGGGCTGGACGCAGGCCGAGGTTGTCGGGCGGCACGTGTCGATTTTCTATCCGCCCGACGAGGTCGCGGCGGGCAAGCCGCAGAGCGATCTGGACCGGGCGCGCGCGTGCGGCCGGACCGAAGAGGACAGCTGGCGACTGCGCCGCGACGGGTCCGAGTTCCTCGCCAACGTGACGATCACCGCGCTCCACGACGCGGGCGGCACGCTGCGCGGTTTCGGCAAGGTGGTCCGCGACATTACCGATCAGAAAGCGGCCGAAGCCGCGCTGGCGCGGCGCGAGGAGCATCTGCGCTCGATCTTGGCGACGGTGCCCGATGCCATGATCGTCATCGCCGAGACGGGCGCGATCATTTCGTTCAGCGCGGCAGCCGAACGTTTGTTCGGTTATGCGGACGCCGACATGATCGGCACGGATGTCGGCAGGCTGATGCCGTGGGGCGAGCGCGCCGGCTATGAAGGACCGCTGCGGGCGTATCTTGCCAGCGGCGACGCGCGGGCGATCGGCGGGTTGCACCTGGTGACCGCGCTCCGGCGCGACGGCACCACCTTCCCCGTCGAACTGGCGATCGGCGCGGCGGTGAGCGGCGGCCAGCGCATCTTCACAGGCTTCGTGCGCGATCTCAGCCAACGCCGATGGACGGAACTGCGCATGCAGGAGCTGCAATCGGAGTTGATCCATGTCTCGCGGCTGAGCGCGATGGGGACGATGGCCTCAACTCTCGCGCACGAACTCAACCAGCCGCTGACTGCGATCACCGCATGGCTCGAGACGGCCCGCGACCTGCTGGACGCGTCCGAGCTGGCGATGTTGCCCGTACTGCGGACGGCGCTGGACGAGGCGGCGGGGCAATCGCTACGCGCTGGGCAGATCGTGCGGCGGTTACGCGATTTCACCGCGCGCGGCGATGTCGAACAAAGGCCCGAGCGGCTGGCCCCGCTGGTGCGCGAAGCGGCCGCGCTAGGGTTGATCGGCGCGCGCGAGGCAGGCGTCGCGGTGACGATGGCGTTCCACGACGAAGCCGACTTCGTGATCGCCGACCGCGTGCAAATCCAGCAGGTGCTGGTCAACCTAATCCGAAACGCAGTGCAGGCTATGGCGGGCTCCCGCACGCGCGAACTGACGATCGCCACCGCGCTCGAGGCCGAAGGGTGCATGCAGGTCACCGTCGCGGACACCGGCGCGGGTATTGCCCCCCAAGATGCAGGACCGACTGTTCGAGGCGTTCGCCACCGACAAGGCGGGCGGCATGGGACTGGGTCTCTCGATCTGCCGGACGATCATCGAGGCGCACGGCGGGCGCATCTGGGCGACGCCGGGACGCGAGAGCGGCACCGCGTTCCACTTCACGCTGCGTCGTGCCGCGCCCGGAACCGTCGATGGCCGATAGCCGGACGATCTACTTGGTGGACGATGACGACGCGGTCCGCCGGTCGGTGGGTTTTCTGCTGCGCACCGCAGGCTTCGCAGTCAAGGATTACGCGTCCGGCACCGACTTTCTGGCCGCGACCAGCGCCGGAATGGCGGGCTGCGTGCTGCTCGATGTGCGAATGCCCGAGATCGATGGGCTGGAGGTCCAGCGTCTTCTGACCAGCCGGGGCATCGCGCTTCCCGTGATCATGCTCACGGGCCATGGTGACGTGACGCTCGCGGTGCGTGCGATCAAGGCGGGGGCGGTCGATTTCCTGGAAAAGCCGTTCGAGAAAGCCGCGCTGCTGGGCGCGATCGAGGAGGCCTTCGCTCGGATAAACGACGCGGGCAGGACAGGTATCGACGCGGCGGAGGCGACGCTGAAGCTCGCCGCGCTCACCATGCGCGAGCACGATGTGCTAGGTGGCATGGTGCGCGGCCAGCCCAATAAGATCACCGCACACGAACTCGGCATTTCGACCCGCACCGTCGAAGTGCACCGCGCGAACCTGATGCAAAAGCTGAAGGTCCGCAGCTTGTCCGATGTGCTGCGGTTGTCCTTCGCCACCGGGGTTGGCGTGGGCGGATCCGAGTAAGCCGACTCGCCTTACGGACTATTACGTAAAGACAACGGCGTTGGGTGGGTCTACCGGCGAGCGATGGCGATGACGAACGACCGGCAGCCCGTTGCGCAACCGACTATTGCGGTTGCAACCCGGTGCATCGCGCTGGTCGATGGCAATCCGGCGATGCGTCACGCGCGCCAGCTGATGCTGCGCTCGGAAGGCTACGACGTGCGCGCCTATCCGTCCTGCGCGGCGCTGCTCGCCGACCCGTCCGCGTTGCGCAGCGCATGTGTGGTCGCGGATGTCGAGATGGACGGGGTCGGCGGCCTCGCGTTGCTGCACGGACTGCGCCGCGCCGGATGGCACGGAGCGGCTATCCTGCTCGCCGATACGATCCCGCCCGAACTCGCCGCGTCCGCCGCCGCCGAGCAGTTCGTGGCGCTGCTGCCCAAGGCGCTCGCCGACAAGCCGCTACTCGACGCGATCCGCGCCGCGATCGCGCGCGCGGCGGCGAACGACTGGACCGTCCCCGATCCGCCCGCCGCCGATCCGCCGCCTTCGGGCGCGCCACCATCGCTACCCGCGACGCTTGCGGTCGCGATGGTGGCGTCCGCGAGCACGCCGCTCCTCCTGCTCGATGGCGCGCTTGGCATCGTCGCGGCCAGCCTCACCTTTTGCCGCGCGTTCGGGATCGATCCGGCCAAGGTCGATGGCCGATCGCTTTTCGCGCTTGGCGCGGGCGAATGGGACTCGCCCAAGCTCCGCTCGCTGCTGAGCGCGACGATGTCGAGCGGGGCCAAGATCGACGCCTACGAGATGGACCTTGTCCGCGTCGGCCAAGTTCCGCGCCGCCTCGTGCTGAACGCGCACAAGCTCGCCTATGACGATCAGGACGGTGCGCGCCTGCTGCTCGCGGTCGCGGACATGACGCAGGCGCGCGAGCACGAGAAGCACATGGACGATCTGGTGCGCGAGAAAGCGGTGCTGCTGAAGGAACTTCAGCACCGCGTCGCCAACAGCCTGCAGATGATCGCCAGCGTGCTGATGCAAAGCGCGCGCAACACGCAGTCGCACGAGACGCGCGGGCATCTGCACGATGCGCATCACCGCCTGATGTCGGTCGCCTCGGTCCAGCGCCAGCTCGCGGCCTCGACGCTCGGCGACGTGGCGCTGCGACCGTATCTCACGCAGCTCTGCTCGAGCATCGCCGCCTCGATGATCCAGGATCACGCGCAGCTCCAGCTTGAAGTCACCGCCGACCGCAGCAGCGTCGGCGCGGACACGTCGATCAGTCTGGGACTGATCGTCACCGAGCTGGTGATCAACGCGCTCAAGCACGCCTTTCCGCAGCATCGCCATGGAAGGATCATGGTCGATTACCGCAGCACAGCGGACGATTGGACGCTGTCGGTCAGCGACAATGGTGTCGGCATGTCGCCGGGCATTGGTGCCGCGACGCCCGGCCTGGGGACGACGATCGTCCAGGCGCTTGCCAAGCAGTTGCATGGATCCGTGCTGATCGCCGACGCGGCGCCGGGAACCAGGGTGACGATCACTCGAACGGCATTGAAGCTCGCCAAGCCTACCGTCGAACCCGAACTGGAAGCGGCTTGAGCCGGCAAAGTCGTCACCACTCCTGTCACGCTCACGGCAGCATCGGCCGATGCTGATCGGCGGCACACGCTTGGATTGCCGACTATGTATTTGCCGAGGCTGCCATCGTCCTGGCACGTCGTCTAACATCTTGGCTCAGGAGTTTTCGCCAAGGATTGCGATGACACGCCAACGCACGCTGAATGCCGTCGCAATTCCCCTGTTGCTGCTGGTCGGCGCGACGTCCTGCGGCAAGAGCGCGTCCAGATCGGACACGACATCCGCACCCGCCGGAACCGCTTCGCCTGCGGTCGCTTCAACCATGACGAGTGCCGCGCCCGACTTGCGCGCCGCCGCCGAGCCGTTCGAGCTGTTGACCGAGACGGCGTTCAGCGCAACCGCCGCCGCGCTCGACACTGCGGTGCAAAATGCCAAAGCAGCCGCGCAAAGCGCGCGCGCCTCGCTCCCCGACAGCGCGAAAGCCCCGTTCGACGCGCATCTGGCCGCACTCGATAGCGCGCACGCGAAGATGGCGCGCGCGGACGTGGCGCTGAGTTCGATCGGTCTACCGCGACCTTCTCAGCGCGGTGCCTGCGGGCGGGAAGGTCCCGTCCGAGGTCAGCCTGCTCGATTATGCAGGCTTTCGCTACGACGCCGATCTCAAGGCCGGCCCCGCGCGCTGGTCCGATATGGGCAAGGCGACCGCGTTCGCCGACGCGAACTGGACGGCGATCGCAGGAAGGGTGACCGATACCGCGCTGACCGGCAAGATCGCGACCGAGCTTGCGGCGATGAAGCAGGCGGTCGCCGCGCACGACACCGCGGCGGCGGCCGGCTCGGTCAAGGCGGAGCTCGACCTCGTCGATCAGCTCGAAACCTATTTCAACACGCATAGCCCGAGCTGAGCGTGAACCGGCGTCAGCTCATCATGGGCAGCGGCGCGCTCGCGCTGACCGGCGCGGCGGCGGGCGCGGCTTACGCCACCATGCGCGACATGGGATCGATGGCGGACTACGCCACCGCGATCGCGCCGACGCGTGCGGTGCTCGCGGCCGATCCCGAACTGCGCGGCCTGATCCGCTACGCGACGCTCGCGCCCAACAGCCACAATACGCAGCCGTGGCGGTTCCTGGCGCAGGGCGGCGGCATCGCCATCCTGCCCGATCTCACGCGCCGCACGCCCGTGGTCGATCCCGACGATCATCACCTGTTCGTCAGCCTTGGCGGAGCGGCCGAAACGCTCGCCATCGCCGCTGCCGCTCGCGGCCGCGCGGGGGAGATAGGTTTCAGTCCGGAGAACGACGGTGCAGTCGCGGTGACATTCGGCGGCGGTCGCGCGGCGGAGCCTGCACTGTTCGACGCGATTCCCCGGCGCCAATCGACCCGTGCGGACTATGATGGGCGGCCCGTGGCGGCCGCCGATCTGCACGCTCTCGCGGCAGCGGCAGCGATGCCGGGCGTCGATCTCGTCCTGCTCACCGATCGCACGGCGATCCAGCGCGTCAGCGATCTCGTCGCCACCGGCAACAGCGCACAAATGGCCAATCCGGCGTTCGTGCGCGAACTCAAGCACTGGTTGCGCTTCAGCCCCCGCCAGGCAGCACGCACGGGCGATGGACTGTTCAGCGCGGCAAGCGGCAGCCCGATCGCGCCCGCGTGGGCCGGATCGACGCTGTTCGATTTGACCGTCCACGCCAAGGCCGGGAACGACGCCTACGCCCGCCAATTGCGCTCGTCGTCGGGCGTCGCGGTCTTCGTCGGCGATCGCGCCGATCCCGATCACTGGGTCCGCGTCGGCCGCGCCGCCCAGCGTTTCGCGCTCGCCGCGACCGCGCTCGGGCTCAAGCTCGCCTACATCAACCAGCCGATCGAGGTGCCGAGCGTGCGGCCCCAGCTCGCGGCGCTGATCGGCCTGCCCGGGCGAAGGCCCGATCTCGTAATGCGCTTCGGCCACGGCCCGGCGATGCCCTATTCGGCTCGCCGGCCCGTGGCGGACGTGCTCGCCTGAGCGCGGCCGTTCAGAGCCGCACCGTCCGCAGCCCCGGCGCGTTCAGGATCACCGTCGGCGCGGTCAGTCGATCTTTCGTCGGCCCGGATCGATCATCCGCGCCGCGAGCGCGGAACCGGCCGCAGCAAGCGCCGCCAGTCCAAGCGAAGTCATGCCCAGCGCGGAATACACCGCCGCGCCGATCGTCGCGCCCACGACCAATCCCAGCCACATCGACAGATAGGGCAGCCACCCAAAGCAATCGCCGCCGAGCAAAGCATTGGCGATTTTCTGACCGAACTTAACCAGTGTGCCAGTCATATACGTCAGCCCGATATGGATTTCACCGTCGCGTTCGAACACCGCGTTCTCCGCGCCCATCGCGAGCCCCGTAGCGACGATCGCTCCGGTCCGGACGCCGACGACGCTCAGTCCGGCCGCGACGCCCAGCAGCACTGCCACGAGCAAGAGCACCGTTGGCCGACGCCGATGCCGCGCCGCGTGGCCGATCAGCGATCCCGCCACGACGCCGACCACAAAGCTCCCGACCAGCCCCGCCGCGACCAGCGCCTGGGGCGACCACCGCGCGAGACCGACGCCCAGCCGGGTCGAGTTGCCGCTCATGAACGAGACGAAGAAGCCGCGTAGCTCGAGAAAGCCGATCGCGTCGACATAGCCCGCGAGCCCGGACAGGCAAACCGCGAGCGCCTGCACGCGGCGATCGTAGCGGGTCACGGCGAGGGTGCGCGAAGCAGACCATGCTGCATGGTCAAGCGCATCGGTAAGTAGTTTCCCGGGGATCGAGACGATGCGCCTTCGATGGTATGACGCGATAGAAGCGGTGTGCGCGAAACGCGCCCAAAAGGATGTCCGCCATGAAAACGATCCTGCTTCACATTCATGACGACGAGGCGACCGAAGCGCGCTTCCAGGTCGCGCTCGACCTCGCGCGCGCGCACGGCGGGCACCTCGAATGCCTGCAGGTCGTGCCGCTCGCCGCGATCGAGGCAATCGACATGTATGGCAATCTGTTCGTCATGCCCGAGATGATCGACGAGCTGGAACAAGGACGCGCCAAGCTGCGCAGCGACACCGAGAGCCGCTTGGCTAACGAGGACGTCAGCTGGAGCTACACGCGGACGGACGGCGATCCCGCGGCGACGATCGTCAAGCAGTCGCGCCTCGCGGACATCATCGTGCTCAGCCGGGCGTTGCGCGCTTACGACTTCGATCAGCCTTTGCCGTTGGCGGGCGATGTCGCGTTGCACGGCGCCGTGCCCGTGCTCGCCGTGCCGCCCGGCAGCACCGCCTTTGCCGCCGACGGACCAGCGTTCGTCACCTGGAACGGCAGCGCGGAGGCCGCAAGCGCGCTGCGCGCGGCATTGCCGATGCTCCGGCTCGCCAGCGTCATCCACCTCGTCTCGATCGGGGAGGCAGCCGCGCCCGCATTTGCCGCGAACGACGCCTGCCGCTTCCTGTCGCGCCACGGCCTGGAGGCCGAAGTCCGCGCCTTCCCGCGCGGCCAGCACGAGATCGGCGCGGCGATCCTCGATGCGTTGCGAGCAACCGGCGGTGCCTACGTGGTCATGGGTGCCTATGGCCATAGCCGCGTGCGAGAGTATCTGCTGGGCGGTGCCACGCGCCACCTGCTCGCCCACTGCCCGGTGCCGTTGCTGCTGGCGCACTGAGAGGGGCTGCGCCGGGCTGTTTCAGCGTGTCCAGATAGGCGATCGGCTCCCCCAGCTGCGCCGAAATCCTCGTTTGCTTGGCGGCGGTCGCGCGCGCATGTGTCTCGGGCACAGGCACCAGGCCGGGATGACGGCCTACTGGATGCCTCCACCGATATTGAACCGCGGACCCGGTGGTGATCCATCAGATTACCCGTGACACAGTATAGATCGCCAGCCCCGCCAGCCCACCGACCACAGTGCCGTTCACACGAATGTACTGGAGATCGCGCCCGACGATCCCTTCCAGCTTGTCGACCACGGTCTGCGCCTCCCAGCCCCGGATGGTCTCGGTCACCACCCCCACCAGCTCTCCGCCATAGCCGGTCACCGCCGCCACGATCGCGCGCCTGGCATAGCCGTTGATCGTGGTCCTGAGCGCGGGCTCCGCTTCCACGCGCGCGCCGATCCGCACGAGCGCGGCGCCCACCGTCCCGGTCGCGAGCGCCTCGGGGTCGGTGGTGGCGTTGAGCAGGCCCGCCTTCAGCGATGCCCAGAGACCGTCCAGATAGGCGGTGACGGTGGTGTGGCCGAGCACGTCCGCCTTGAACCCCTCTACTTTGGCGCGTGTCGCCTCGTCGTGGCGAAGGTCGAACGCGAGGCCGACCAGCGTCTCGGTCGCCTTGAGGCGGAGCGGGTGGGCGGGATCGGTCGACAGTTCGTCGAGCGTCTTGGTCAGCGCGCTGATGATCTGGTCGCTGATCTGTTCGTCCAGCCCCGCGACGCGGATGAACCAGCCCGCGCGGTCCTTGACCGAGGTGCGGATGAAATCCTCATTGTCCTTGAGTGCGCTCGCCGCCCATTTCAGCCCCGCGTCCACCAGAGCGCCGTGCTTGCGATTCTCGATTGCCGCGTCGATCAGGTCGGCCACCAGCACGCCCCAGTCGAGCGCGGCCAGCCGCTCGGTTACTCCGCGCCGGATGGTAGCCGAGATGGCACGGTCGTCGAGCGCCATCAGCAGTTGGCGCGCGATCGAACCGAACGCGCGCCTCAGTTTGCCAGAAGGTTCGGGCCGCGCGAGGCGACGCGCGATCGCGCCCGGGAGGTCCATATGCTCCAAGCGACGCGCGACGACGCCGGTGACGAGAAAATTATCGCGCAGGAAGCGGCCGATCGTTTCCGCGATCCGGTCCTTGTTGTGCGGCACGATCGCGGTGTGCGGGATCGGCAGGCCCAGCGGATGACGGAAGAGCGCGGTGACCGCGAACCAGTCGGCCAGCCCGCCCACCAGCGAAGCCTCGGCGAACGCACGGACGTAGGCGAGCCAGGGGTGCGCGGGGGTAAAGTGATTGGCCGCGAGAAAGATCAACGCCATGACGCCGAGCAGGCCGGTGGCGAAGCGGCGCATCGGGCGGGCGCGGTCGGCGGTGAACGTCAGGGCCATCGCGGCTGAACGGTCGGGCGGCGCGGGCGTGCCCTCATTCGGCCGGAGCGGGGGCCGGGGCGGCCCCGGGCGCAATCGGCGCGCCGTGGTGCGTGGTCAGCGCGCGCCCGAGGCGTGGTGCCAGCCAGTTCTCGAAATCGTCCGACAGCGAATAGCCGGCGGGCACGAGCACCAGCGTCAGGATCGTCGAGAGGATCAGCCCGCCGATGATCGTCACCGCCATCGGCGCGCGCCACGAGCTGTCCCCCGTCAGCCCGATCAGGATGGGGATCATGCCCGCGACCATCGCCACCGTGGTCATCACGATCGGCTGCGCGCGCTTCAGGCCCGCGTTGCGAATCGACGTATCGCGGTCGTGGCCGTGGCGCTGCTCCTCGATCGCCATGTCGACCAGCAGGATCGAGTTCTTCGCGACGATGCCGAACAGCATCAATATACCGATGCCCACCGGCATCGAGATCGGCCAGCCGAGGATAAGCAAAGCGACCACCGCGCCCGCAGGCGCGAGCAGTAGCGAGGCCATATTGACGAACGGCGGCAGGATGCGCCGGTACAGCAGGACCAGCACCGAGAAGACGAGGAATATGCCCGAGACGATCGCGGTCAGCAGGCCGCTCACGAACTCTTCCTGCACCTGCGCGTCGCCCGTCTTCGCCTCGGTCACGCCCTGGGGCAAATTCTTGTACGACGGCAATGCATGGATCGCGGTCTGCGCGGTTCCCGTCTGCATACCGGGCGCAAGATCGGCGCCCACCACGACGCGGCGGCCCTGGTTGTAGCGACGGATGACGCTCGGGCCCTCCCCGAACTTGATCTCGGCCACCACCTTCAAGGGCACGCTGCGGCCATTAGCGGTCGGCACGGGCAGGTTCTCGAGCGTGTTCAGGTCCTGGCGAGCGTTGCTCTTGAGGCTAACGCGGATCGGAATCTGACGATCGGACAGCGAGAATTTTGCCAGGTTCTGGTCGATCTCGCCCAGCGTCGCGATACGAACCGTCTGGCTCAGCGCCGCGACCGACACGCCCAGATCGGCGGCGAGATCGAAGCGCGGCTTGATCGAGATTTCGGGTCGGGGAAAATCATCCGCCATCAGCGGGTTACGAAGTTGCGGCAGCCTTCGCATATCGGCGAGCAGCTTGCGGGCGGTCGCGTTGAGCAGATCGGGATCGTCACCGACCAATTGCAGCGTGATGTCACGCCCGCCGCCGCCGCGCTGCGACAGGAAGGTCACGCGCGCGTCGGGAATCGCCTGCAGCAGCGGCGCGACGCGCTTCTCGAACTCGTCGCTTGTCGCCTTGCGCTGATCGGCGGGACGCAGGCTGACATAAAGCTGCGCCTCGTTGATCTCGCTACCGCCATCGCCCGATTGATAGACCGATTTGACCTCGGGCTGCGCGCGCAGGATCGCGTCCGCCTGGCCGGCGACCCGCCGGACATCGTCGATCCGCACCCCCGGCGGCAGCTTGACCTCTACCGTCGAATTATCCTGGTTCGTCACGGGCTGGAAGGTCGTGGGCAGCTTGGTAAAACCGAACACCATCAGCACGAACGCGACGGCACCACCGAAGATGGTCAGCCAGCGGTGGCGCAGCGACCAGCTCAAGACCTTGACATAGCCGCGCACCCAGCCGGGCGTGCGATGCTCGTGCAGCGCCATGCGCGCATCGAGGAAATAGGCGGCGACCATCGGCGTGATTAGCCGCGCAACCAACAGCGAGATTAGAACCGCGACTGCGACGGTCAGCCCGAACTCGCGAAAGAACTGCCCGGCGATGCCGCCCATGAAGCTGACGGGCAGGAACACCGCAACGATCGAGAAGGTCGTGGCGACCACCGCGAGCCCGATCTCGTCGGCCGCCTCGAGCGAGGCCTGATAGGCGGATTTGCCCATGCGCATATGGCGCACGATATTCTCGATCTCGACGATCGCGTCGTCGACCAATATGCCCGCGACCAGCGATAGAGCGAGTAGGCTGATCGTATTGAGCGTGAAGCCCATCGCCTGCATGAAGAAAAAGGTGGGGATCGCGGACAGGGGGATCGCGAGTGCCGAGATCGCGGTCGCGCGCCAGTCCCGCAGGAACAGCCACACGACGAGGACGGCCAGCACCGCGCCTTCGATCATCGCGTCGATCGCGCTATTATACTGCAATTTCGTGAACGGGACGGTCGTGAATATCAACTCGAAATTGACGTTGGGATGCAGCTTCTTGATCTCGGTCAGTCGCTTCTCGACCTCGGCATACACTCGGACCTCGGACGCGCCCTTGGCCTTGTAGACGTCGAAACTCACAACATCGCGGCCGTTCATCCGGCCGATGTTGCGGACCTCGGCGTAGCTGTCGCGCACGTCCGCCACGTCGCGCAGCGCGATCGTGCGCCCACCCGCGAGGCTGATACGCGTATCGGCGAGCCCCTCGGCGGTCTTGGCGCCGCCGAGCACGCGCAGCGACTGTTCGGACCCCGCGAGCTGCGTGCGGCCGCCGGGCGCGTCGAGGTTGAGCGAGCGCAATTCGTCGTTCAGCTGGACGGCGGTGATACCATAGCTTTGCAGCCGCGCGGGATCGAGTTCGATGCGGATCTCGCGGTCGACACCGCCGCCACGACCGATCTTGGCAATGCCCGGGATCGAGACCAGCTGCTTGGAGATCGTATTGTCGACGAACCAGCTCAGCCCCTCGCGCGTCATGTCGGTGGTGGACACCGCGAAATAGGCGATCGGTGCGCCCTCGATATTCTCGCGGTTGACGTAGGGCTCCTGGATGCCGCCCGGCAGGGTCGAACGGATGTTGGCGACCGCATTGCGCACATCGTTCTCGGCACGGTCCACCGGCGTGCCCAGCTGGAACTCGACGATCGTGGTCGATTGGCCCTCGCGCATCCACGAGCGGATCGTCTTGACGTTACCCAGCCCCGCAACCGCGCCCTCGACGCGCTGCGTGATCTGCTTCTCGATCTCGACCGGCGCGGCACCGGGCTGGCTGACGGTGACATTGATGATCGGCACCGAGATGTCAGGCATCGCGTTGATGTCCATGCGCGCGAACGCGACGATTCCCGCGAGCGTGAGGATCATGAACAGCACGATCGGCGGGATCGGGTTGCGGATCGCCCAGGACGAGATGTTGCGCATTGCCCGCCCTTAGCCCCGATCCGCCGGGCGCACCACGGGCGCCACCTTCTCGCCCGGCTGCACGAACGCGGCCGCGCTGGAGACGACGCGCTCCTGGCCCGTCAATCCTTTGGTGATCGCAACGCCAGCGGCGGTGATATCGCCAATCTCTACACGGCGCGCCTCGACCTTGTTGTCGGGGCCGACGATCATGACGAAGCTGCCCTTATCGTCCGCCTGGACGGCGGATTGCGGCAGCTGGGGTCGCACCGCCTCGCCCGCGGTGATACGCGCATTGGCGAACGCGCCGGGCCGCAGCCGTGCGCTGCGCGCGAGCGCGATGCGGACGACGCCCTGGCGCGCCTGCGCGTCGACGATCGGATCGATCAGCCACACCCGGCCGGAAAAGCTGTCCCCTGTACCGACCAGATTGACCGTTGCTGGCAGCCCAAGGCGCAGACCGCCCATGTCCTGCTCGGCAACGCGCCCGCGCATCTCCATCGCGCCCTCCTCTGCAAGCGTGAAGAGCGCGCCGGAGCCCGGACCGACGACCTGCCCGGCCTCAACATTGCGCGCGAGGATGATGCCCGCCGTCGGCGCGCGCACATCCAGACGCAGCAGGCGCGCGTGCATCTCGCCCGACTGGGCGCGCGCAAGGCTGACCTTCGCAAGCGCGCCGTCGCGGGTCGCGGTCTTGCGATCGATGTCCGCTTTGGAAATGAATCCGCGCCCCACCAGCGCCTGTGCGCGATCGAGTTCGGCCTGCGCCAGCGCCGCGTCCGCCTGCGCCTGACGGATCGAGGCCGCCATCTGCAGAACCTGCTGGTCCTGCACCGCATGGTCGATGCGTGCGAGGACCTGGCCACGCGCGACAAAATCGCCTTCCTTAACGAGGACGGCGGTGACCATCCCGCCCTCCCCCTGTACGCCCACGGGAGCTGAGCGACGCGCGGCGATCGAGCCTGTCAGCCGAACTTCGGACGCGACCGCCGTACGGCCAGGCACGACCACGCTGACAACGGGCAGCGGTGCGGAATCGGCGGCTGGCACCGGGGCAACCCCGGCGGCGCGATACTTGCGAACAGCGAAGAAGGCGACGATGCCCACCACGGCGATCAGCGCGATCGCCCATAGAATGCGGCGGCGCATCATGCCGTCGCGCCGATCATCGGCGAGCGTGGCGGAGGGCATGGTTCCGTGCATCAATCGTGTGATCCCATTGTCCGCGAGGTGTATTATACCGCTAAGTCGGCTACCGCAAGCACGTCCCGTTTGGACGTCTCCCAGGCGGGTTGCCAGAACGGTTACAAAGGTGAAACATTGGAGGCAACTATTGTGTCGCGTCAGTGTTTTGCAGGACAGAGCGGCGGATCGCATCGCTTTGTCGGAACGAGGGTAAAAATCCCGCGTTCCGGCCCATATTCGAACAGGGATCGTATATCATGGCATACATGGCTGGTCATAGCTGGATTGGTTGGATTATCTTCGGCGCGATCGCAGGGTTCATTGCGAAGGGCATCATGGGTGATCGCGCGGGTCTGATCGTCACGGTCATCCTTGGCATCATCGGCGCGTTTGTCGGCGGGTTCATCTTCAACAACGTGCTCGGCATGGGCGTCGGCAGCGGTTGGCTGGGTAGCCTGGTCGTCGCGGTAATCGGTGCTGCGGTCGTGCTCGCGATCTACAACTTCGCGGCGGCACGTCGAACCATCTAGTATCCAGCCGGTCGCGTGCGGCCGGTTGACTTTGCGCGCGGTGGTGCCTGGGGTGGACGATGCTTCAACCCGAGGTACCACCATGCTCCGTTTTGTGTCTGTCGCCTTGGGACTGATCCTGGCGGAGACGGCCTATGGGCAAACATTGCCCACCGTGTTGACGGTGCACGCCGAGGCGCGGGTGGAGCGCGCACCCGATCTGGCGGAGATCACAGCGGGCGTCACCACGATTGCCCCGACCGCCGTTGCCGCTTCGCGATCCAATGCCGAGCAGATGGCACGCGTGATTGCAGCCGTGCGTGCGGCGCGAATCGGCAACGCCGATCTGCAGACGGTCGGGCTGAGCTTGCAGCCGCAATATAATTATCAGGACCGGCAGGCCCCGCGCCTGACCGGATATCAGGCGAGCAATAGCGTGCTGGTGCGCCTGCGCGACCTGCCGCGCGCGGGCGATGTGATCGATGCGCTCGTGACGGCGGGCGCCAATCAGATCGGCGGGCCGACCTTCCGTATCTCGGACGAGGATCGCGCGCTCGATACCGCGCGCACCGCCGCCGTCGCGAAAGCACGCGCGCGCGCCGAGCTGTACGCGCATGCCGCCGGCCTTCATGTTGCGCGGATCGCGCGGATTGCCGAGGGCGGGGCCGAACCGCCCGTGCGGCCGATGCCGCGCATGATGAGACTGCGCGACACCGCAGAGATCGCGTCCACCCCCATCGCGCCCGGCGAGGTGGGCCTGACCGCCGAGGTGACGATCGACTTCGAGCTGCAGTAGGCCGCTGGCGCATTGCGCGCCGCCTTCCCACAATCGTCCCTACCGCCGCCAACAGGGTCTGCCTTGCTCAAGTCGCTCGATCGTTATCTGGCCAGCCGCATCGCGGTCCCTCTGTTCGCAACAATCGCGGTCGCGGCGATGCTTTTGCTGCTCGATCGGATGGGCCGCCTATTCGATTTCGTGATCAAAGAGGGCGGACCGGTCAGCGTGGTTTGGCGAATGCTGGCCAATCTGCTTCCCGAATATCTGGGACTCGGCGTGCCGCTTGGGCTGATGCTGGGCATATTGCTTGCGTTCCGCAGGCTGGCGCTCAGCTCCGAGCTCGATGCGATGCGCGCGGCCGGGATGGGTTACAATCGGATGCTGCGCGTGCCCTACCTGTACGCGATCGCCGCGGCGGTGGTGAACTTCGGAATCGTGGGCTTTGTCCAGCCGATCTCGCGCTACAGCTATGAAGAGCTGCGCTACGAGCTGCGGACCGGCGCGTTGGGCGCGAGCATCCATGTGGGCGAGTTCAACCGACTGGGGCAGAGTACCGCGCTGCGGGTCGAATCGAGCGCGAACAACGGCCAGGATTTGCGCGGGCTGTTCGTGCGCACCGAGACCAAGAGTCATGGCGCGGTCACCGTCACCGCCGCGCGCGGTCAGTTCTTGGGCACGGATAATCCCGATACGATCCTTCTCAGGCTTACGAACGGCGTGCTGGTGCAGGATGCGCCGGGCTTCTCGGTACCGCGCGTGCTCAGTTTCGCTCAGCACATGATCCCCATCGATCTGCCGCGCATGGAGACGTTCCGTCAGCGCGGCGGCAAGGAAGTCGAGAAGACGCTGCCCGAACTGGTCCGCATTTCGCAAGACCCGCGCCAGAGCATCGCCGCGCGATCGCCCAGCATCGCGTCGACACAGCGGCGGATCATCCAGGTGGTAATCATGGCGTTCCTGCCGCTGCTGGCCGTCGCGCTCGCGGTACCGCCCAAGCGATCGACCTCGGCGCTAGGTGTGTTTCTGGCGATCCTGCTGCTGGTCGGCTATCACAAAAGTTCGGAGTATACCGAACGCGTGGGTGCGGCGGGTCAGCTCGATCCGTTCTGGGGCCAGTGGATCCCGTTTGCCCTGTTCGCGGGATTGTGCGTCTGGCTGTACGGCATCCTCGCCTACAAGGCGGCGGGCGCGCCGATCGGCGGTCTCGAGCGCGGGGGCGCGGTGGTCACCAAGGCGCTTACAGCGCTGTTCACCCGGCGCGCCCCCGCGACCGAGCCCGACGCCGCCCTCGTGCCGCAGGCCGCATAATGGCAGGCTTGCTACCCTCGCGCACGATCGCCCGCTATGTGGGCGGCATGTTCCTGACCCGCGTCGTCGCGGTGCTGATCGCGCTGGTGTTCATCCTGCTGACGCTCGACCTGATCGGCGAGGCGGGGCGCATCCTCGCGGTGCCGGGCAACGGCAACGCGGACGTGTGGACCTATACGCTGCTGCGCGCGCCGCAGCTGGTGGCACAGTTCCTGCCCTATTCGGTGCTCTTGGCGACGCTCGTCACCTTGGGCACATTGAACGGGCAGAGCGAGATCGTGATTTTCAAGGCCTCGGGCATCTCCGCGCACCAGATCCTGGCCCCGCTATTCGCGGTCGCGCTTGGCGTCGCGGGCGCGAGCTTCGCGTTCGACGAGCTGGTGCTGACGCACTCCAACGCGACGCTCAACCGCTGGAAGGCGGCGGATTACGCACCGTTGAAGACGCTCGGGGGCGGGCCGACCGAGGTTTGGGCACGCGACGGCTTTAACCTGATACACGCGGCGCGGCGCGAAGGCGCGGGGGCGAGCGCGCGCCTCGTCAACTTCATCCTGTACCAGCGCGCGGACACGACGCGACTGACGTCGATCACCAGCGCGCGCGAAGCGCGGCCGACCGACGGTGGCTGGATGCTGATCGATGCGCACCGCTTCGATGTCGCGAGCGGTCGCAACACCGCCATGCCGCGCTCGGTCTGGCGCACGGACGTTGCGCCCGACCGGTTCATCGGTGCCGAGCCGGACCCGAGCGCACTGTCATTTACCCAGCTTCGCAAGCAGATCGACGCCGCGCGCGCCGACGGCAAGGCGGTCGGCACGCTGTCGAGCGCATGGTGGCACAAGCTCGCCGGGCCGCTGAGCGCGCTGATGATGCCGCTGCTGGGTGCGGTGGCGGGCTTCGGCCTCGCGCGTTCGGGCAAGCTGTTCGTGCGCGCGGTCGCGGGCATGTTCCTCGGCTTCGGCTTCTTCGTCGCGGACAATTTCATGCTGGCGATGGGCGATTTCGGCGCGGTCCCGCCGATCGCCGCCGCGTGGGCGCCGCTGGTCGTGTTCCTGCTGATCGGCGAGAGCGTGCTGCTCAAGACCGAGGAGTGAGCGCACTGCTTGCGGAGGACGTTCGCTAACCACCCAGCATGGCTTCTCTGCAACACCTGTTTACAATCACGCGAACGATTGCCCTGCCACTATTGTGAGCGCGATCTGCCCAGATCATAGGCAGACCCAGATTGCCTAGTCCGATTCTTGGGTACGGGCGTGATCGTTGAACCTTGGGCGAGAAGAGATATGTCGGCCTACCATAACCTGAAGATCGTCCTCCTGCTCGGCGCGGCGCTTCTGCCCGTCGCGGCCGCGTCCGCACAGACGAGCGCGGGTCCGGCCCCCGCTGCCGATACGCAGCAGCCGCAGCAAAGCCAGGCGAGCGGCACCTCGGGCCCCGAGACCGCGCCGATTCCGGCCGCAGCCGCGCCGCAGGACGAGATCGTCGTCACCGGCCAGACGACGCGCAACCGCGCGCTGATCACCGCGTCCGCCGACATCACCTATGCCACCGCCGCCGATATCGACCGTCGCGCGCCACGGTCGACGGCGGACCTGCTCGAACTCGTGCCCGGCATTTTCGTCGAGGGCACGGCGGGCGAGGTCTCCAACAATTATTCGGTGCGCGGCCTCCAGGGTGGCAACCAGCGATTTGTTCAGCTGCAGGAAGACGGCCTGCCGATCGTGTTCTCGGGCGGCGGTGCGGACGAGTTCTTTTCCAACGATATCACGATCAATCGCCTGGAGGCGGTCAAGGGCGGTTCGTCGGGCGTGCTTGGCGTTAACGGCGCGGGCGCAACGATCAACTTCATCTCGCGCCTGCCGAACTTCGAGAAGATGGAAGCAATCGCACGTTTCACCGCCTTCAATTATGGCCAGAAACGCGGTGACTTTTACTTCTCCGCACCAGTCAACTCACACCTCGCCGTTAATTTGGGCGGCTACGTTAGCAGCAGCCCGGGTGTGCGCAACAGCCCATTCAACTATGATACCTTTCGGATCAAGGGCGCGATCGAGTATAAGATGGATGATGGTGGATTTATCCGCCTGACCGGCAAGATCGGCGACCAGAAAGCAGCGTACTACGCCGATCAGCCTTATCGATACAATAACGGTAGCATCGGTGCAATTCCCGGCTTGGATACGCAGTTCGGCAACATCGGTGGCTCGTCCTTCGGTCGTGTCGCTATTCCGGTGTCGACCTTCGTCGAGCCGAGCGGATACCGCTACTTCAATGCCACGCAGGGCATCGAAGCAACCACTCAAGAAATACGCCTCGATATTGATAAGCCAATTGGCCATGATATCGATCTGTTCGCCAAAGTGAAGTATCTGGGCTTGCGCTGGAACTTCAATGGCATTTTCCCGGGCAGCAGCACCGGCAACGCAGGCTTGGCCACGGGGCAGCAGTATCTGACGCGGGGAACCGGCGGTCCTATCGATGGGCTGTTGACGCAAGGTCTCGCCACGTTCCCCGGTACGACGCAGTTCGGCGTGAAAGACCTGACGACCGGTCAGGTGTTCAATGCGAATAGCGCCGGGTTGGCCGCGTTGAACGGCAATGGCCTGCTTGAGGAGGTCGCGCTCAACCACGCGCATCAGTCTGGCCATGAATTCGGCTCGAACTTCGGCGGGCGCTGGGAATATAAGGGGAATGGTTTCACCAACTCGTTCACCGGCGGTGTGCAGGTGTATGATACGGGCCGATTCCAGAACCAGTCGGCGACCGCTTACGCGCTTGGCGACGTCCGCAACAACTCGCATCTGTATGACGTGGTCGGCTTGAACGCCGCAGGCGCGCAGACGGGTGTGCTGACCGACAACGGCCTGATTTCTTACGGCAACTGGGGCCAGGGCCAGACTAAGACGAGCGATACGGATGTCTCGGTCTATGGCAACGACGAGTTCTCGATCGGCAAGCTCCACGTCGATGGCGGTATCCGCTGGGAGCATGATCACGCGACGAACCTGACTGGCAATACGCCCACGGCGGCGCAAGCGGCCAACCCGGCCAATCGCCTCATCGCCACCGCGTTCGACGCCAACGGCACTCCGACCGAGTATCAGCAACTCGTTCAGCCGGGAACGGCAGGGTTGCAGCCGACCGTCGGTTCGACGTTCAACGGAACATATGCCAGCAATGTAAGTCCGACGCAGCCGGCAAACCACGAAGGTATCTCGTGGACGATAGGCGCGAACTATCAGTTCACGAAACGTCTGGCGATTTACGGACGATACGCGAACAGCTTCCAAAGCAACAATGTATTCAATCCGCTGCGTGTTCAGCTCTACGAAGGCGGCGTACGTGTCCAAAGCAGGTTCGTGAGCGGGCAGGTCACGTACTTCCATACCGATTTCAACAACCAGTTTTATCAAATCCAAGATCCGGTCAATCAGACGGTGCTGAACAATGCATTGTCGGACTACAATGTTGATGGAGTAGAGATTGATTTTATCCTACAGCCAGTGAAATTCTTCGCGATTGATTTTGCAAGTGTGTTCCAAAATCCCAAGTTGAACAACGTACGTTCGCAGATCAACAACACGGGTCCATATATCACCCAGGCAGGTTTTAGCGGCCATACTCCCGAACGAACGCCCAAGCAGCTGTTTACGATCACGCCGACGATCAAGCTGCCACACGGACTGGGTGAAGTCTTTGGTCGTTACAAATATGTCGGCCAGATTTTCGCCGATAACGGCAATGCCATTTCACTCCCGGCATACGGCGTCACCAGCTTTGGGTTCAACATCAACGCAAGCGACCGGCTTCAGTTCTCGTTCAATGCCGAAAACGTCTTCAACGAAATCGGCCTGACTGAGGGTAATCCGCGCCAAGGTCAGACGCAGAATGCCTCTTCGGGTTACTTCTACGCGCGCGGTATCGTCGGCCCGACCTATGGTGGCTCGATCACCTTCCGCTACTAGGCGCGCAAACGGAGGACGGCGGGATCGTCGTCCTCCCACAGCGAAGGACATCGAATGCGCCGTTCGTGCCTGGCGGCCGCCGCCCCGATTATTCTGATCGCCGCCGGGCCGCCGCCCGCCATGCCCGCGTTCACCTACCAGCGGACCGAGGGCCAGAACCTCAACCTGTTCCTTCGCGATGGCCCGGTCGCCGCGCACGCGCTGCTTCGCAACGGCTCCGATCCGCGCATTCTGGTTGCGTTCCCGGCGGGCGATAGCGGGGTCGGCCTATGGTTCGATCACCTCGCCGCCCCAGCCCAGTGGCGCTGGACCTCCGCCCCGCAGCCGGTCACCCAGCCCGACGCGCGCGGCCGACCGCTGCATGGCATTCGCGTCAGCGCGACGCTGTCCGGCGCGACGCGCCTGAAGATCAAGCAGGCGGTGCTCAGCAGCGTGCGTTTCCTGCGCGATTATCAGGCGATCGGCAGCTTCCCGTCCGAGATCGCGGTTCAGCCCGTCACCGGCGCGAACACGCTCGATTACCACCGCGACCGCATCGACGGCGCGCCCGGATACCAGTTGCTGGTGCGCGTTGCCCACGGCGGCCGTGTCGATCGCGATACGCTCATCGCGGGGCCGGACGGCCAGCTCGCGGTCGAGATCACCGCGCTCACCGGCGATACGCCGCTGACGCCGCTGCAGGGGACCGCGCTGCTCGACACCGCCGCCGCGCCCGATCCCGGCGCACGCAACGCGCTGACCTTCCTCAGCTACCGCGAGAAGTTCCTCGCGGGATCATGGCGCTTCGACACCTATTTCGGTCGCGACATGCTGATGTCGCTGCGGCTGCTGATGCCCGTGCTACAGCCGCAGGCGGTCGAAGCCGGGCTCAGCTCCGCGCTCGCGCGCCTCTCGCCGGGCGGCGAGGCCGCGCACGAGGAAGGGCTGTCCGAATTCGCGGTCCTCGAACATCGCAAGCTCAAGGACGGTCTGGGCGATAAGCCGACGCTCGATTACGGGATGATCGACACCAGTTTCATGCTCGGCCCCGTGATGGCGAGCTACCTGCTCGACAGCCCCGGCGGTCAAGCCCGCGCGCACGCGTATCTGGGCGCGCCAATCACGGGCAGCATGAGCGCCAACCCGAGCGAAACCGCCACGCAGGCGCTCGCGCGCAACCTTAAATTCGTACTCGAGGCCGCGCGGCCGTTCGCGGACGATCCCCGGGCCGCGAACCTCGTCAGCATCAAAGCCGGTCGCAACACGGGCGAGTGGCGCGACAGCAACGAGGGGCTGGGCCGCGGGCGCTTTGCCTACGACGTCAACGCCGCGCTCGTCCCCGCCGCGCTCGACGCGGCCGCGCGCCTCGACCAGGCGGGGTTGCTCGCAGGTGCCATCGCCCCCGCCGACCGCGCGCTGTTCGCGCGCGCGGGCGCGATGGCAAAGCTGTGGCACGCCAAGGCACCGCCGCTGTTCGCGCTCACCATCCCCGGCCCAAGCGCGCGCGCCGCGATCGAGGCCCGCGCGAAGACGGACGGTGTTCCCGCCGCCCCCGCGCTCGCCGCGCTCGGCAACGCCCCGCTCACCTTTCACGCGCTTTCGTTGAATGCGGACGGCAGCCCGGTGCCGATCCTGAACTCGGACGAGGGGTTCGCGCTGATGTTCGGCGCGCCCGCCCCCGCCGATCTGGACACCTATGTGACCGCGCTGATGCGACCCTTCCCCGCCGGGCTGATGACCGATGTCGGCCTGCTCGTCGCCAACCCGATGCTCGCCGACACGGCCGCGCAGGCGCGCTTTACGCCCAACGCGTACCACGGCGAGGTCGTCTGGTCGTGGCAGCAGGCGCTGTTCGCTGCCGGGCTCGAACGGCAACTGCGCCGAACCGACCTGCCCGCTTCGGTCCGCGCGCATCTGGTCGCGGCGCAGGCGACGCTGTGGCGCGCGATCGAGGCGACGCGCGCCTACCGCAGTTCCGAACTCTGGTCTTGGACCTTCGCGGACGGCCGTTACCGCGTCGTTCCCTTCGGCGCGGGCGCGAACGACGTGGACGAATCGAACGCGGCGCAGCTGTGGAGTACCGTTTATCTGGCGGTCCGGCCGCCACGATAGGCCGGGATCACTCCCCCGCCAGGAACATGCCGACCGTCAATCGTCCTACCATCGGATCGGGCGAGAGCGTTGCGTCCAAAGGAATTGCCCCGCTGTGCAGCGATTGGCTGCGATAGATCAGCGCCCGGTTGAACCGCGCCTCGAACAGCCGGGTCCGTTCGAAATCGGGGCTGTCCTCGCTGATGTATGCGGCTACGGGCACTCCTCGCGCCGCGACGTCCGCGTTCAGCCGAGCGAAGTACGGCTGCACCCGGTCAGGTTCGATCGTCTCGAAGCCGGTCGCGCGGTGGCGGTAGAAGGCGGTGCCGCCGTGATCCGCCTCGCTCAAATAGTGGACGATGGCGATGCGGTTCGGCTCGGTCGCGTCGAAATGGGGCACGCGTTGCACCAGCTTCAACGCGGCAGGCGGCGTCGTGACGATTTGATACCATGCCCCCAACAACGTCGTCCTCGTGGCCATGCTGAACACATCGCCGAGCACCCCGGTTATCGTCTCGCTCACGGCTTCCAGATAGGCGCGTGTGACTGGTGCCTTCAGGCCCGGGTAATGGCCCGTATCGGGCGCGAACGGCCGCGTGCGCGCGATCTCGCGCCATGTTGGCGCGTCAGGCGCGAAATCGTCGATTACAACGACGGGTTGGCGCTCGCGGCCCACCGTTTCCACGCGCATCGTGGGCGAACCCATCCCGCCCGTCAGGCCGCTACCCGCGCGGGCGTGCCCCGCATCGCCGCCGCGATCGCCGCGTCATGGCTCGGCAGCGTGGGTACCGCGCGGCCGATCACCTCGTCGATCTGGCGCAACTGCGCGAGGTTGGCGGCACCGTCGAGCAGGTCCGCTCCCGGCGCGTAATCCCCCGCGTCGATCCCCTGCCCGCGCAGCACCGCGAGCCAACTCGCCTCGCGGAACAGGTCGTCGGTGCCCAGCATCAGCCGCCCCGATCGCCGGAACGCGTCTTCCTTGAAGGTGAGGCTGTCGGGAAGCTCCATCGTGCGCGTGTACTCCCACAGCGGCTCGCTCCGCGCGGTCGCGTGATAGTGGAGGATCAGGAAGTCCTTGATGTTGTCCATGTCGGCGGCGAACACGCGGTTGAACTGCGCGGCCAGCGTCGGATCGCAGTCGCGATCGGGGAACAGCGACAGCAGCTTGGCGATGCCGCTCTGGATCAGATGGATGCTGGTCGACTCGAGCGGCTCGAGGAACCCGCTCGCCAGCCCGATCGCGATCACGTTGCGATCCCACACGCGCCGCCGCTTGCCCGTCTGAAAGCGGATCAGGCGCGGCTCGGCCAGCGCGTCGCCTTCGAGGTTGGCGAGCAGCGTCGCGCGCGCCGCGTCGTCGCTCAGGAAGCGGCTCGAATAGACGTAGCCGTTGCCGGTCCGGTGCTGGAGCGGGATGCGCCATTGCCACCCGCCCGCGCGCGCGGTCGATCGTGTGAAGGGCGCGATTGGCCCGGTATTGGCGCTCGGCACCGCGACCGCGCGATCGCACGGCAGCCAGTGGGACCAGTCCTCGTAGCCCGCGTGGAGCGTCTGTTCGATCAGCAGCCCGCGGAAGCCCGAGCAGTCGATGAACAGGTCGCCCGCGATCCGTTGGCCTCCCTTGGTCACCAGCGCGGTGACGAAGCCGCTCACGCCGTCCTGCTCGACGCTCGCCACCTTGCCCTCGGTGCGGACCACGCCCGCCGCCTCGGCGATGCCGCGCAGGTGGCGCGCGTACAGGCTCGCGTCGAAATGGAACGCATAACCCAGCGTCGAGAGGATCGAGCGCACGTCCCCCGCCGGCTTGGCGAAGCGATTTGCCGCCGCCAGCCGCGCCGCGAGGCTGAACGCAGGCAGGTCGCGCATCAGGCCCTCGGCACGCGCCTTTAACCAGCGGTGATGGAAGGCGACCCCGGGCGCGTTGACGCCGTAGATGCCGAAAGGGTGAAAATAGCGATGGCCCGGCCGCGCCCAGTCGACGAACTCGATCCCCAGCTTGAAGCTGGCCTTGGTCGCGGCGAGGAAGGTGGGTTCGTCGAGCCCGATCAGGTCGTTGAACCAGTGGATCGTGGGGATGGTCGCCTCGCCGACGCCGACGATGCCGATCTCGTCCGATTCGACCAGCTCGATCGTCACCCGCCGCCCCAGCGACTTGGCGAGCGCAGTTGCGGTCATCCACCCGGCGGTGCCGCCACCCAGGACGACGACTTTGGTTACGCGGCGGTCGGTCATATGCACGGTGGGTTATCATGCGGAGCGCACGGTCGAAACCCTCAGCGACCAGCGGCAAAGTGGATCACCGCGCGAACGCGCCGGCCCGCATCCTCCACCGGACCGCCCAGATCGAAGGCGATATCGAACCCATCCGCGCGCACCGCGCCAAGGTGCGCGCCCTCAACGCTCGCAGGCCTCCACATGGTCGCCAGCGAGACCGAGGCGCGCGCGGCCGACAGCACCCACGCGTCGATCACCAGCGCCCGGTCCACGTAGCGCGCACTCACGATCTTAAGGTTGCCGCTATGATCGCCGATCGCAGGCATCTGCGCGGGAACGCGGATCGTCACGCCACCCGCTAGGTCGATATGCGCGCGCGTCTCACCGTGGTGCGCGTGGATCAGCAGCCGCGCGTGATCGTCCTGCGCGTGGTGCTCGGCCCGCGCCGCGGCCGCGATACCATCCACCGACGCGCCGCGCACCTGTGCACCAAGCGCGATCTCGGGTGCGAAGTCCACGTCCACCGCCTCGCCCGGATTGTCGATAAAAAGGTCGATACCACGCGGGTCGCGGATCAGCCGCAGCCCCAGCCGGTTCGCCCCGATCCCCACGTTGCGCAGCGCCAGCCGGTCCCACTCGGCGGGCAGGTGCGGCGCGAACCCCAGCCGCCGCTCGCCCGGGCGAGCATCGAGGCCCAGCAGGCCCTGTGCGGCGCTGCTCAACAACGCGGCGGAGGACCAGGTTTGCTCGGGCACCGACTCCACCTCGGGGTGGTACACGTCGCCCGCGACCAGCTCGTGCAGATGCCCCGCGCTGTCGAGCGTGTTCCACGCCGCCAGCGATCGCCACAGAGCCCAGCCCGTCAAAGGTCGGTGCAGCGCCCAGAAGCTCGTCGCCACCGCCGCCGTGCCCGTGGCCCAGACGCTGCCCGATCCGTAGAGGTTGGGATCATAGTCCGGCGCGCGCGCGGACAGGCTGCGCGCGCCCCAGTCGGTCGCGAACTCGGGCGAGGCGAGCCGGTCCAGCACCGCATTCGCTCGCTCGGCGCTGAAGACGTTCTGCGTCAGGATGCCGACCGGATCGGTGCGCTCGGCATGGACCGGAGCGCCATCGAGCGTATGCCCCGAAAGCCAGAAGCCCCGCGCCTCGTCCCAGCCTTGCGCCGCGATCGTCCGGCGCGACAGCGCGGCACGCCGCCCGGCGTCCGCCGCCTCGCCCGCGTGCCCCATAACCCGCGCCAGTTCGGCATAACCCGTGGCCGCGTCGATCCACACGGTCGAAAGGCGGATGTCGTCGCGAAGCCGGTCCTGCTCGTTCTGCCCCGATTTACCCGGCGGGATCTCGGGCAGGCCCGTGCGCCCGATCGTGGACAGGCAATAGCGCCACGCCGCCGCGATCCCCGCCCAGTGATCGCGCACGAAGCGCGTATCGCCCGTGGTGCGGACATATTCGGCCACTCCCGCCAGATATTGGAAGGTGATGTCCACATGGACGAACATATACGGGTAGCGGCGCTCCCAATCGATCAGCGGCGCGCTCTGGCTGATCTCGTGCCAGATCATGCCCGTCTTCGCGTTCTGGTAGCGCGCGATGAACGCCAATTCTTCGCGAGCGCGCGAATACTGGCCTGCCGCCAACATCCCCTGCATCGCGACCAGCCCATCGCCCGCGAAGAACCACGCATATTGCGGACGCCGTCCGGGGCGCGACGGCCCGTAGCCCGCGACCGCTCCGCAGCCGAGCGAGGGCGCGCACACCCACGCCTGATCGAGCGCGAGCACGGCGGAGGCGAGCGCATCGTTCACCGCCGCATCGGGCGTCTCGACCTGCAAGCCGCTCGCGCGCACCTCGACGGCATGGGCGAGGACCTCGCGCTCCCAGCTCTCGCGCTCGGCCTCCAACGCCGTCAACGCCTGCGCCGAAGCCGGAACCTGCCCCAACACATACAGCGTCGCGGTCCGCACCCCCGCCTCGCCCCCGCGCGGTTTCAGCACCAGGCTCAGCTTATCTGAAACAGGCCGCGTCCGGTTGACGATCGCGTCATGCTCCACCGTCTCGGGCGAGGCGATCGCCGCCGTGAAGCCGTGCACCGGCTCGCGCTCGACATATGCGCCCAGCGCGGTGTCCCACCCCACGCTCTGCCCGCCAAGCGCGCCCGGCCACATCAGGTCGAGCGAGGGCCGGAAGCTCGTCTCGATCCGCACCTCGGGCCGCCCCTCGACCTCGTAGCGCAGCACGGCGGCAGCCGCCTGGCGCGGCACGAACAGATGTTCGCGCACGACGAAGTCCGGGCCGACGTACACGCGCACCATCTCGGCCGCATGGTATTCGATCCGGCGCAGCAGGGTCGCACCGTCGAGCGGCTGCACCACACCCGTAACATGGAAGCGGACACGGTAGCCGCTCAACAGTTGCAGCGGGTAGGCCCACACCTCCAGCCCGTCGCCATAGCCCATCATCAGCGCGCGCTCGCCGTGCACTGCGGCGAAGTCGTGCGCGCCGCCCTGGTAGACCGGCAGGCCGGCGTTTGCCGCCGCCTTTGCCGCGCCTAACAAGAAGCCGAGCAACCCCGCGATGATGGCGCTGCCCACACGGCGCGGTATAGTCTTGCTCATGCGCCCCCTGTTAGCCACGATTGTCCTGCTCGTCGCCGTTCCCGGTCACGTGCGCGCCGCCTCGTCGGAGTTCCGCGTACTTTCGGCCCAGACGCTCCCCCCCTCCCCCGCCGACCTGTTCGGCCCACTGTTCGCCGCCGTGCAGACCGCGCGCATTTTCTCCGACGGTAAAACCTTCGCCGACGCCGTCCCTCGCCGCGATCCGCAGGCGATCATGGCGGACTACCGCGCGCACCCGCCCGCGCCGGCCGAACTGCGCGCCTTCGTGCTCGCCAACTTCGATCCGCCGTCCGCCTCCGCCCCGGTGACGGTCCCGCCCGGCCAGCCGCTCGCGGCCCACATCGCGTCGCTGTGGCCGGTGCTGACCCGTGCGCCCGCCACCCCGCCACGCTTCGGCTCGCTGCTGCCGCTGCCCCACGCGTATGTCGTTCCCGGCGGTCGCTTCCGCGAGATGTATTATTGGGACAGCTATTTCACCATGCTCGGGGTGAAGCGCGACGGGCGCCTAGACCTGCTCGAGGGCATGATCGACGATTTCACCAGCCTGATCGAACGCTACGGCCACATCCCCAACGGCACGCGCAGCTATTATCTCAGCCGCTCGCAGCCGCCCTTCTATTACGCGATGGTCGGCCTGTCGGACGCTCCCGCGCGTCCCGTCCGCCTGCGCCGCCTGCGCGCGATGCGGGCCGAGCACGCGTTCTGGATGGCGGGGGCGGACGCCGTGCGCCCCGGCGACGCCGCGCGCCGTGTGGTGCGGCTGCCCGACGGCGCGCTCCTCAATCGCTACTGGGACGACCGCGACACGCCGCGCGACGAATCCTTCGCCGAGGACACTGACACTGCCACCGCGTCCACGCGTCCACCCGCGCAAGTGTTCCGCGACCTGCGCGCCGGGGCGGAGAGCGGCTGGGACTTTTCCTCGCGCTGGCTTGCCTATGGCCGCACGCTGGTCACGGTGCGCACGACCGCGGTCGTGCCCATCGATCTGAACAGCCTACTCTACGGCCTCGAACGCAAGATCGCCGACGATTGCGCCGCGCTCGGCGATGCGGCTTGCGCCAAGGACTACGCGGACCGGGCGAGCCGCCGCCGCGCCGCGATCGCCACGCATCTGTGGAACCCCGCCCAGCGCCGCTTCGGCGATTACGACCGCGAACACGCCGCACCCACGCCCATCGTCAGCGCCGCGATGCTCTACCCGCTGTTCACCGGCGTCGCGACCGTCGAACAGGCCAGCGCCACCGCCGCCTTCACCCGCGCCAACCTCCTCGCGCCTGGCGGCCTGCGGACCACGCAGGCGCAGACCGGCCAGCAGTGGGATGCGCCCAACGGCTGGGCCCCGCTGCAATGGATCGCGGTCGCGGGCCTGCGCCGCTACGGCGAACGCGCGCTCGCCGACACGATCGCGCAGCGGTGGCTCGCCACCGTGGAACGCGAATATCGTTCGAGCGGTAAGCTGCTGGAGAAATATAATGTCGAACGCGCGGTGCCCGGAGGCGGCGGCGAATATCCGTTGCAGGATGGCTTCGGCTGGACCAACGGAGTCACGCGCGAACTGCTGGCGAGCCAACCGCAGGCACGCCCATAGCGTTTGATCACCACCCTTGCTCCCCCGCTCAGGTTCGAGGCGGGTGACAGTGTTACGGCAGCTGCTCTCCGCGTGCCGCCACCAGGACCTCGAACCACTCCGCGCGCGTGAACCGGACCGCCATCGCGCCGGCCGCCTCGGCGATCCGCTCGGGCGTCTGCGAGCCCACGATGCACACCGGACGCGCCGGGTGCGCGAGAACCCACGCATAGGCCACCACCTCGCGGCCTACCCCGTGCCGCGCCGCATGCGCGTCGAGCGCGTCCGCCACCGCCACCTCGCGCGGAGTTCCCGGACTGGCGATCCGTCCGCCCCCCAGCGGAGACCACGCCATCACGGCGTGCCCGTCCTCCATCGCCAGATCGAGCGCACCATCCGCCAGCGGCGCGATGCACAGTGGCGAGAACTCGACCTGATTGCACGCGAGCGGCGACGTCAGATGCGCGAGCAACGCGCGCGTCTGCGGCGGCGTGTAGTTGGACACACCGACCGCGCGCACCTTCCCGCTCGCCACCGCGGCGTCCAGCGCCCCCGCCACCTCGGCGGGATGCGCGAGCGGATCGGGGCGGTGCACCATCCATAAATCGATCACATCCACGCCCAGTCGCCCCAAAGACTCGTCGATCGTGCGCGCGATGTAAGCGGGCGAGCTGTCATAGGGCACGCCGGGCACGATCCCTCCCTTGGTCGCGATCGTCATGCGCGCGCGCAGGGTAGGGTTGGCGCGCAGCACCTCACCAAGCAACGCCTCCGCCGCGCCGAAGCCCGGCCCGCCCACGCCGTAGATCGCGGCGGTATCGAGGAACGTCAGCCCATGATCGAGCGCGGTCCCGACCAGCCGCGTCGCGGTCGTCACGTCCGCCCCCGCGAAGCGCCACATGCCCCACGACAGCGCGGAAACTTCGATGCCGCTGCGGCCGAGCGGAACGGTCGCGGGTGGCAGGCTCATATTCATACGAAAATCGCTCCTCCTATCGCACCGGCCGCACCGGCGGCGCGGCGTTCGCCACCGTCCAACCGCCGCCCAGCGCCTGGATCAGCTGCGCCGCCGACGCCTGACGCGCATAGCCCGCCTGGATCGCCGCGCGACGCGCCGACAGCGCGGTCGTCTCCGCCACGATGACGTTGGTGAAGCTCACCTGGCCCGCCTTATACTGGTTGCGCGTCAACTGCTCGGCCTCGCTCGACGCAGCCGCGCTGCGCGATTGCAGCCCATATTCGTCGTTCAGCAGGCGCACGCCCAGCAGAAAATCTTCCACCTGACGGAACGCGACCAATGTCGTGGAGCGGTACTGCGCCACCGTCTGGTCATAGACCGCGCGCGCCTGCGCCACACGGGCCCTGCGCGCGCCGAAATCGAGCAGCGTTTGCGCGATGTTCCCTCCCAGGCTCCAGATATTCGCGCCCGTGCTGAACAGCGATCCGAGGCTGCCCGCCGATTGGCTCGACGACGCGCTGAGCGTAATGTTGGGGTAGAACGCCGCGACCGCCACACCGATGCGCGCGTTCGCCGCCGCCACCCGCCGTTCGGCCGCCGCGATATCGGGCCGCCGTTCGAGCAGCGCCGAGGGAATACCCGGCGGCGGCGTGGGCGTGACCGGCTGCCAGTCCGCGCGCCGCGCGATCGCCAGATTTCCCGGCGCGCGGCCCGCGAGCACCGCGACCGCGTGCTCCAGGATGCCGCGCTGGCGCATCAGGTCCGCGCTCGACACCTGTGCATTGAGCAGCTGCGTCTCGGCCTGCAGCACGTCCGTCTTCCCCGCGACGCCGACCTTGTAGCGGTTGTTGGTGATCTCCAGATCGCGCCGATAGGCGACGATCGTCGCATCGAGTACCCCGCGCTCCGCATCGAACGATCGCATCTGCAGGTAGTCGAGCACCAGCGAGCCTTGCAGCGAAAGGCGCATGTTCGCGAGATCGGCCGCGCTCGCCTCCGCCGAGCGCCGTACCGATTCGAGCCCGCGCCGCGTACCGCCGAACACATCGGGCGCCCACGACGCGCTCGCGCCGATGTTAAAGCGGTTGCTCGCGCCGCCATTGGAGATGAACGTGGTCGTCGTGCCGGTACCCGTGCCGACACCCGTGCCCGTGCCCGTGCCCGTGCCTCTCCCGGGGTTCGTTCCAAAGCCGGGGTTCGTTCCAAAGCCGGGGTTCGTTCCAAAGCCGGGGTTCGTTCCAAAGCCGGGGTTCGTTCCAAGGCCGGTCCCCGTGCCCGTACCACCGGTTCCCGTCCC